>Ga0209587_1000824_pt1 | contig 14961 bp, 17 predicted proteins | sample NGEPerD_2_FD_184512 | JGI IMG/M metagenome (GOLD analysis project Ga0209587, IMG submission 184512) | Arctic peat soil microbial communities from the Barrow Environmental Observatory site, Barrow, Alaska, USA - NGEE PermafrostL1-D... | ecosystem: Environmental > Terrestrial > Soil > Wetlands >... | reverse complement strand
GGGCGTAGGGGTTCTGGGAGTACGCCGGCGGCGGCTGCTGTGCTCCCCAGAGGGGTCGGGTGTCCTCGGGAGCCCGTTCTGGGGGCGGGGAGGGGTCGGATCGTCCGGGTTCGTCGTACTCGCTCACGAACCTATCTTGACCTACGCCTGCAAACTCGACCGCCGGCCCGGTGCCACGTCGTGCCGCAGGGAGCGGGCCGGGGAGGTCCTACTGGCGTTCCTGGAGTACGACGCTGCGCTGTGCGCCTGGGCTGTGCTGGCCAGTGGGGAGCCGGCCGTGCACCACGACGGAGGGGGCGATCACCGCTGTCGTGGGAGCCGATGCCGAGTCGGGCCGCGACACCGAGGTGCTGGGCGCGCCGGCGGGTGCGCCGCCGATCCCCAGCGGTGCCCCGGAAAGTGAGGCGAACCCGATCACGGCCGCCGAGACCGAGCCGGCGCCCACGATCGCCAGCCCTGCGCGACGGCGACCGCTGCCCCGGCGTTCGATCTCGTCGACGGCAGCCCAGGCCTCCAACCCGTGCCACGACGGGAAGTGTGCCTTGCCGGTGTCGTCCAGCGAGTACAACGACCCCAGCAGCTGTGCCGAGGGGTCGCTGCCGACCAGGGTGGACAGCTCGGCCTTGACCCTGCCCTCCTGCTCCACCAGTCGCCGGCAGGGCCGGCAACCCAGGACATGTGACCATGCGCGTTCAGCAGCCTCCGGCGCCAGCTGGCCGTCGACCAGGGCACTCACCGAGGTTCCGACGTGCCCGCCGATGTTCCACATCATGTGGCTTGCCGGATCAGGCCGACCGGCTCCCCAGGGCCGGAGTAGCGGACGCGACCCGACGCAGGCGCCCGATGGGCCAGGGACTTGCGCAGCATCGACCGGCCCCGGTGGATCCGGGAGCGGACCGTGCCGAGCTTCAGGTCCAGCACGTCGGCGATCTCGTCGTAGGAGAGACCTTCGATGTCGCACAGGACGACGGCAGCACGAAAATCCGGTGGGAGGCTCGCTAGGGCTGCCTCTACGTCGTCGTCGAAGAGTCGGTCGCCGAACTCGGCGTCCGGGCTGGGGAATCGTCCGGGCATCCGGGTCTCCGAGTCGTCGCCCAGCGCGTCGAAGCGGAACTTGGACTTGCGGCGGGCCTGGTCCAGGAAGAGGTTCGTGGTGATCCGGTGCAACCAGCCCTCGAATGTCCCCGGCGTGTAGGTCGACAACGATCGGAACACCCGGACGAACACCTCTTGGGTGAGGTCCTCGGCGTCGTGCGGATTGCCAGTCAGCCGATAGGAGAGGCGGTAGACGCGCGCGGAGTGCTGAGTCACGATCTCTTCCCAGGAGGGCGGCTCCCACGCCGTCGCCTCAGCCGGGTCGTTCAGGTCGGACTTGCTCATCGAGCGCTCCTTGGCCCATGGACCGACGGCTACGCCGCTCGCAGTGGTCGCCATCTGCTTGGCCCTGACCTCTTTCACACTAGGAGTCGCACCTGAGAGTTACCTGAGGGAACGGACTCAACTTGCTGGGTTTCGGTAGAACGGCTGGCGCCGGCGATGTGTTCCCGAGGTGCGACGTGGCCGCGCCCAGGGCGGGCCAGACAGGTAGAGTCACGCCCACACTGATCCGTCCCACCTAGGAGGCCATCATCGCTACGGGACTCAAGCCCGCCACCTGGGCCTATGCCGAGGAGTTCGTCGGCGAGGACGACGTACTTGCCGCAGCACGCGGTCGTGCCGACGAGGTCGGTGTCGTGCCCATAGGTCCCGGTGGGGGATCGGCTCTGCGCTTCCTCGCCGCGGTCATCGAGGCACGTGCGGTCGTCGAGATCGGCACCGGCACCGGGGTCTCCGGGCTCTGGTTGATGCGCGGCATGCGCCCGGACGGCGTGCTCACGACTGTCGACACGGAGGTCGAGCACCAGCGACTGGCCAAGAAGACCTTCACCGAGGCGGGGGTCGCTTCGCAGCGGGTGCGGCTCATCCCCGGCTCGGCCCTCGACGTGCTCCCCCGCCTCACCGACGGTCACTACGACCTGGTGTTCTGCGACGGCGACAAGCAGGAGTACTCCGACTACCTCACCGAGGCACTGCGCCTGCTCCGTCCCGGCGGGCTGGTCGCGTTCGACAACGCCCTGTGGCACGACCGGGTGGCGGACCCCGCCCAGCGAGACGCCGAGACGGTCGCGATCCGGGAGCTCGGCAAGACCGTGCGCGAGCACGAGGCGCTGCTTCCCGTGCTGCTGCCGGTGGGTGATGGGCTGCTCGTCGCCAAGAAGGTCTGGGTTCCCGAGAGCTGACTCCGCGAGCCGGGCGCCTCGTCCGCGGTAGCAGTGAACTGTTTCTGGAAGCCTCCATGCCGGTGAAGCGGTTGTGCGATGTGTCGGCGAGTAGTCTGCCAGGGCTTGGCCGACCCCTGGGCGGGCATCCACCAGGGACCAGCGAACGGTCAGGCCGTGCATGGCTCCCCCCTCTTATGCCCCGACGCCCTATGTCCCGACGCCGTCGAGCGGCTCGGAGAGCTCGAGCCAGTGCAGCAGGGCTCTGGCGCCGAAACCTGTGGCTCCCAGGGTCCACTCGGCTGAGTCGATCGGTGAGTCGCCCACCGAGGCGATGTCGAGATGCGCCCAGGGGAACGAACCGGCGAAGTGCTGAAGGAACAGGGCAGCAGTGATAGCGCCAGGACCGCCCGCGGCGTTGTCTGAGTCGGCGACCTTCGACTCCAGCCGGTCCTCGTAGTCCTCTGCCAGCGGCATTCGCCACAGCGGTTCACCGGCGGCCGCACCCGCTACGCGAAGGAGGTCGGCGAGAGCGTCGTCGTTCGCGAACAAGCCACCGGTTTGCTGCCCGAGCGCGATCTTTATGGCTCCGGTCAGGGTCGCGATGTCGACGAGCGCCTCGGGTTCTATCTCCGAGCAGGCGTAGGCCATCGCGTCTGCGAGCACCAGGCGGCCCTCGGCATCGGTGTTCGTCACCTCGCTCGTCCGACCGCCGTAGTGCCGGACCACGTCACCGGGGCGAAGGGCGTCCGCCCCAACGGCATTCTCCGCACACGGGACCAGGCCGGTCACCCTGACCGGGCAGTCCACGTCGGCCAACGCGCCCATGACCGCCAGCACGACGCCTCCCCCGGTCATGTCCCGCTTCATGTTCATCATCCCGTCGGCCGACTTGATCGACAGGCCACCGGTGTCGAACGTGATTCCCTTGCCGACCAGCACGACGTGCCGGGTCTGCCGGGTGGTTCTCCTCGGGGTGTAGTCGAGCCGGATCAGGCAAGGTGGCGTCGTCGATGCCTTGCCGACCCCGACGAGACCTCCGAAGCCCTCGGCGGCCAGCTCCTTCTCGTCCCACACGCGGATCTTCAGCCCCGCTGACGTGGCCACCTCAGCGGCACGGTCCGCCATCCACCGCGGGTTCTTCTCGTTCGACGGCACCAGCGACAGCGCCCTGGCCATCCAGGCTGCTTCGGCCACGGCGACGCCCCGGGCGAGTGCCTGGCGGCGCTCGTCCGCGTCCGGTATGCCGGCGAGCACGACCTTTGCGACGGGAGTCTCCTTGGGACCTGCCGAGCGGCGATGAAAACCGAACGAGCCGAGCACCAGGCCCTCGACCAAGGCACGCATGCCGGCGTCGTCGGTAAGCGCGGCCAAGGACGTGGCCACGGTGTCTTGCCCCTTGGTACGACGGGCGAGTGCAGCGCCTGCACAGCGGAGATCTGTAGGCGTTCCTTCGCCCACGCCGACGAACAGGACGACCTTCAGGTCAGGGTTGCTCAGTCCTTCAGCGGACAACACGACATGCTCGACGATCTCCCCGGCTTCGCCTGAGGCGTCTTGTCGTTCCAGCAGCTCGAACACGTCGAGGTCGAGCTCGTCGAAAAGCTCGGCCGCACCGGGGCCGAGCGCGATCGAGCTCCCGTCACGAAGCACCGGTACGGCAACTGCGGCCGCGCTGGCGACCCGGATCGGCGCAGCGTCGCTCAAGGCGATGTCGGGGGGTGAGACCTGGCTGGGTAGCGCCACCGGTCGTTATCTCCTGCCCTTGTTGAGACTGCGAGAAACAGCCCGATCGACCCTACTCAGGTCACGCACATATACAACTCGAAGCCCCGGACTTCCCGTTCGAGAGTCCGGGGCTCCACGTCTGTTTCGCGTCATCGCGACCGGGCGAGGTCAGCCGACGACTCCCCTGAGCGCCTCGGCGAGGGCGGTGGCCTCTTCCGCGTTGAGCTCAACCACGAGCCGGCCGCCACCTTCGAGCGGGACGCGCATCACGATGCCGCGTCCCTCCTTTGTGACCTCGAGCGGACCGTCGCCCGTCCGCGGCTTCATCGCCGCCATGCGCACACCTCTTCCTGTCCCATTCGTTCACCGTCCGTCTCGTTGCCTAGCCCTCACGAGCAGGGCACCGACCGATGGCGCGCCGCTTAGCAATCCTATTATCGCGCACTCCGCCGGTGAACCTGACCAGAAGGTCCAGAGACCTCCGTGACCGGGTCATCAGCACAACGCAGGCCGCCGGTGCGGCAGACTCCCCCCATGCATGCACGGTCCGCGCTCTTCGATCTCTACGGGGACCATCTGCGCACCCGAGGCGACCAGGCTCCGGTGGCCGCACTGGTGCGGCTCCTGGCTCCGCTCGGCATTGCCCCGCCCGCCGTACGCACCGCTATCTCCCGGATGGTGCGCCAGGGCTGGCTCGAGCCGACCCGCCTTGCCGGTGGCCGCGGCTATGTCCTGTCCGTCCGGGCCAGGCAACGGCTCGACGATGCAGCGGCCCGAATCTACGGAACCCGGAGCACGCATTGGTCCGGGGCCTGGGACCTGTTGGTCCTCGACTCGGCCCCACACCGCTCGGCGCGAGAAAGGGTTCGCTCCGGACTGGGATTCCTCGGGTACGCCCGGCTGAGCGACAGCACGTGGATCAGCCCGTTCGCGTCGCCGGAGGTCGAGGATCTGCTGAGCGGCGAGGCGACCCCGTTCTCCCGGTTCGAAGCCCATGACCTTGCCCCCCGCGCACGGGCCGAGCAGGCGTGGGACCTGGGGGCACTCGCCGCGGCGTACACCGCGTGGCACGGTGCCGCCGCCCGTCTCGTCGAGCGGCCTTCCGCCGTGCTCGGGCCACCGAACGTCGATGCAGGCGACAACGAAGAACGAGCGTTTGCCGTGCGGTCACATCTGGTGCACGAGTGGCGCAAGTTCCTGTTCACCGACCCCGGGCTACCCACCGAGCTCCTGCCGAGAGACTGGCCGGGTCATGCCGCGGCTAGGTTCTTTGCCGAGGAGGCCGCCCGCCTGCTGCCTGCGGCTTCCCGCTTTGTCGACCGAAGCCTGGGCGCCGACATCGCAGCGATGCCCCAGAAACTCGCCCAGCACCCAGCCCACGACCCGACCCGGGACCCAGCCCAGACAGATGGAGCCACGCCATGACCGACCAGCCAGTGATCTACGCCGTCGCCGACGGGGTCGCCACCCTCACCTTGAACCGTCCCGACGCGATGAACAGCCTGGACCTGGCAACGAAGGTCGCCCTCCGTGAAGCCGTGTTCAGCGCCGCGGAGGACACGACGGTGCGGTGTGTAGTGCTCACCGGTTCAGGTCGGGCGTTCTGCGTCGGCCAGGATCTCAAGGAGCACATCGCGATTCTGCAGAGCAGCTCCGCCGACGAGCTGTTCACCACGGTGCCCGATCACTACAACCCGATCGTCAAAGCACTGGCCACGATGCACAAACCGGTCATCGCCGCGGTCAACGGTGTGGCAGCGGGTGCCGGGGCGTCGCTCGCGTTCGCCTGCGACTTCCGGGTTGCCGCTGACACCGCAGGGTTCAACCTGGCCTTCACCGGTGTTGGCCTTTCCTGTGATACGGGCGCCTCGTGGACACTGCCCCGCTTGGTCAGTCGGGCCAAGGCGCTGGAGCTGCTCTACTTCCCGCGGACGATCCCGGCAGCGGAAGCGCAGGAGCTGGGCCTGACGACGAAGGTGGTGTCGGCCGCGGATCTTGCCCGCGAGGTCGCGCAGATGGCACAGCACCTTGCCACCGGCCCGACCCTGGCCTTCGGAGCGATCCGTCGCTCGATCGAGTATTCCGCCGGCCACGACTTCGAGTCCTCGCTCGTGTTCGAGGGCGAGATGATGGCGCTCACCGGATCCACCCACGACCATCAGCAGGCGGTGGCGTCGTTCGTGGCCAAGGAGAAACCTCGATTCGAGGGCAGGTAGCTTGTCAGTGCCCACCGCCGGACGCGCAGGATGTGCGGCTCTCCTGACGTAGCTGTGGGTGTCGAGCGCGCCATAGCAAGCACACGCCGTTCGCTGCATAGGTTTCTGAGCTCGCCTTCACGCACGATCACGCACGGTGCGCTGCTTGGACACCGATTCACGGCGCAACGTGCTCGGACGGCGCACGATCGTCCGTACGGACGAAAATCACGCGGGACTCGGCGATAGTTGGCGCACGATCGTCCGTACGGACGAAATTGGCGCACCCTGGGCTCGGATGACCGCAGGAAAGCAGCACGCCGAAGCCGAGACCGCCACCGCGACCCGGGTGCTCGACCAACCGGTCGCAGCCAGACAACCAGCAGCGGAACACGATCCACTCCGCGGACGCGTCACCACGAAACACAGGCGCGGTTGTCACACCGCTCCCCCAGCCCCTCAGGCTGGAGCCGTCCCGAAGGTCCACGTTTCACCGTGCGCGGACCCAGCAGCCGGCGACGTGGTCGTTGACCATGCCTGTGGCCTGCATGAGGGCATAGGCCGTGGTCGGGCCGACGAACCGGAAACCGTGGCGCTTCAGGGCCCTTGCCATCGCCGTCGACTCAACGGAGGTCGCGGGCACGTCCGCGAACTCATCGGGCGCGTGACGCGCGGGATCCGGTGCGAACGACCAGACGAAGTCACTCAGGGACTCCTCGAGGTCCATGGCCGCGCGGGCGTTGTTGATGGTCGCCTCGATCTTCGCGCGGTTCCGCACGATCGTCGCGTCGGTGAGCAGGCGGCGTACGTCGGCCTCGGTGAACGCTGCCACCTCGGCGATGTCGAAGCGCGCGAACGCGGTGCGAAACGCCTCCCGTTTGCGCAGGATCGTGATCCAGGAGAGTCCTGACTGGAAGGCCTCGAGAGTGAGTCGCTCAAACATCTCCCGGTCTCCGCGCAGCACCCGTCCCCACTCGTTGTCGTGGTAGTCGATGTAGTCCTGCGACGTGCCCGCCCAGCCACAGCGGATCGGTTCACCGGGTGGCATGCAGCTCGTCTGCCCGGGCGGCCAGCGTGCGTAGGGAGTGCCCGACCGCCCTGCGCATCAGCGGGCCGGTGACCTTCCAGAGCGCAGCGCCGCGCCGATGGGACCGGCCGGGATGACGAGCTGCTCCCCCCACACAAACGTGCAGCGCTCCTCACCATGTTCACCATGTTCACCGTGTGCGACAACCGCGAACTGGCCGTTCCCGCGCACGACGGCACCGGTATGCAGTACCTCGCACCGTGCAGAGCCGTCGGGGGACTCGCGCCAGGAGGTGATGGTCATGGTGTCCCAGAACCCGACCGGCCCGAGACCGGTCCAGCCCCGGATGCGGCCGCCGGTCCCACGCGCCGGCCCGACCGTCTCCATCCGGGTCAACGGGATCCACTCCCCCTGCCGGGGCCAGTCGGTGACGTAGTCCCACACAAGCTTTGCCGGCGCCGCGACCTCGACCTCGAGACGGAGCACGGCCCGCATCAGGTTTCGCCCATTGGGTGACGCTGCGAGTCCGGCTGCGAGCCCGGCTGCGAGCCCGGCTGGGCATCCGGCGCCGGCCCATCGGAACGGTTCAGCGGACCCTGTGCTTCCTCGAGCTCCGCGGAGAGCCGGTTGAGCAGGGCATCGACCTCCGTCATCCGGTAGCCGCGGAAGGCAGTCGAGAACCGGACCCGGTGCAGGTCGGTGGCGCTGAGCGGTCCGTCGGCCTGCACGAGGGAGTCCGGGCGGTCGTCAAAGACTTCGGCCATTGAACCACCGCGGCCGCTGGCCACCACGGCGATGACGCCCAGCACGAGAACGACGGTGATGGCGAAGAACCAGGTCATGTCATCGATCGTGCCAGAGTCTCGCAAAGACTACGTCCGTCCTGCCGCTCGAACCGATCACGCAGCTCGGGCCGGGCTCTCAGCCACGCGGCCGGCACTATCCGTCGACGGCACTGTCAGTCCGGCCGCCTGGGAGCGTCGTGCTTGTCACCTGCGCCGGGTGCAGGCGACTCCCGGTGCTGTTGGGCCTCGACCAGGATCTCGACCGCCTCCTCGACGTGGTCAGTGACCAGGAACATGTCCAGGTCCGTCTCGGAGATCTTCCCGTCGGCAAGCACGGTCTGCCTGATCCAGTCCACCAGCCCACTCCAGTAGTCGCTCCCGATGAGTACGACGGGGAACGAGGTGACCTTCTGCGTCTGAACCAGCGTGAGCGCTTCGAAGAGCTCGTCGAAGGTGCCGAAACCGCCGGGGAGCACCACGTATCCCTGGGCGTACTTCACGAACATCATCTTGCGTGCGAAGAAGTAGCGGAAGTTGATCCCGATGTCCACGTAGGCGTTGAGCCCTGTCTCGAACGGCAGCTCGATGCCGAGCCCGACTGAGACGCCGCCCGACTCGCAGGCACCCTTGTTGGCGGCCTCCATCACACCTGGACCGCCACCAGTGATGACTGCGAATCCTGCCGCGGTGAGGGCCCGGCCAAGTCGCTCTGCTGTGAGGTACATCGGGTCGTCGGACCGGGTGCGGGCGGACCCGAAGACCGAGATGGCGGGCCCCAACTCGGCCAGGGCGCCGAAACCCTCGACGAACTCGGACTGGATGCGCAAGACCCGCCACGGGTCGGTGTGCACCCAGTCACTGGGTCCACGTGAGTCGAGCAGCCGTTGGTCGGTGGTGCTCGCCCGGAACTGGCTGCGGCGCATCATCCTCCGGCCGCGGGTGTCCTCCGGACCGGCGGGACGACGATCGGCAGCCTCGGAGCCAAGGTCTTCGCTCATGGGCACGGGTTCTCGAGGTCGCCTTCAGCCCGCAGCAACGTCGCACTGGTCATCCCTCGAGACCTCGGTGGTGTCACTCCGGACCCTCCAGCCAGGCGCGCAGCTGCTCCTCGACGACCCGGATGTGCTCGAGGGGGACGAACTCCTCGGCCTTGTGGGCCAGGTGCGGGTCACCAGGCCCGAAGTTGACCGCGGGGATGCCCAGCTCGCTGAACCGCGCCACGTCGGTCCATCCGAACTTCGGGTTCGCGACACCGCCGACCGCCTCGACGAACGCGGCCGCGGCGGGCACCGACAGTCCGGGCATAGCCGCGGGCGCAGAGTCGCTGACCTCGATCTCGAACCCGTCGAAGACCGCCGTCACATGTGCGAGCGCCTCCGCCTCGGTGCGGTCCGGTGCGAACCGGTGGTTGACCGAGACCCGGCACTCGTCGGGCAGCACGTTGCCGGCGACCCCGCCGGAGATGAACACGGCGTTGAGGCCCTCGTGGTACTCCAGGCCGTCGATGACGGGCCTGCGCGCCTCGTAGGCGGTGAGGCGAGCGAGCACGTCGACCGCCCCATGAATCGCGTTGACGCCGTTCCACGACCGAGCCGAGTGTGCACGTTCGCCGCGGGTGATCACGTCGACGCGGATCGTCCCCTGGCACCCCGCCTCGACGACGGCGTCGGAGGGTTCCATCAGGATCGCGAAGTCCGCCTCGAGCAGCTCGGGGTGGCTCTGGGAGAGCTGGAAGAGGCCGTTCCGCTCGGCCTCGACCTCCTCGCAGTCGTAGAACAGGTAGGTGATGTCGCGGTTGGTCACCGGCATGGTCGCCGCTATCCGCAACGCGATAGCGCAACCGCTCTTCATGTCACACGTGCCGAGCCCGTGCAGGTTCTCCGCATCCCGGTGCGCCGGCAGGTTGTCGTTGAGTGGGACGGTGTCCAGGTGTCCTGCGAGCACGACGCGTTCGCCATGTCCCAGCTCGGTACGTGCCACCACCGTGTTGCCATACCGGTGCACGTTGAGGTGAGTGAGCGGCCGCAAGGCGTCCTCGACCGCGTCCGTGATCGCCTTCTCGTCCCCGCTGACCGACTCGATGTTCACCAGGCGCTCCGCGAGGTCAATCGCGTCCACCGTCAGGTCGAGCTCGTGTGGTCGAGCCTGTCGCCCGGTGGTCGAGCCTGTCGAGACCTCTGGGAACCCCATCACTTCTCGAACACGCAGAACTCGTTGCCCTCCGGGTCGGCCATCACGGTCCAACCGATCCGCTGTCCGGAGCCCGCCGAGGCGTCCTCGTCGCGCTCACGCAGCACCGTTGCACCGGCTGCCTGCATGTCGGCGACGTTTCCGTAGACGTCCCAGTGGATTCGGTTCTTGACCGTTTTCGGCTCGGGGACAGAGCCGAAGGTGAGTGCAGTGAACGGGAGGCCGGGAATGTCCTCGACGGCCCACCAGTCGTCCGAGAAGTGACTCAGCGGCGTGGCATCGAACACGTCGGCCCACCAGCGTGCGATCTCGTGCGCGTTGACGGAGTCCACGATGAGCTGGAAGAACCGGTAGTCGGGAGCGTGGTCGCGAAGGAACGCACAGAACTCACCTCCCTCGGGGTCGGTCATCACCGTCCACGGCATGCCGGACTCTTCGGCCGGGAGTACGACGCTGGCACCCTTGGCCACCAGATCGTCGATGGACTCCGCGACAACGTCGATGTGCACGCGGTGCTTCACGGTCTTCGCCTCGGGGACCTTGCACATCGCGATGCCCTTGCCCTCCACGTCGCCGGTGAGGCCTCCGGCCCCGTCCTCGTCGGGCTCGAAGTCGAGACCGAGCGCGACCGCGTAGAAGCGCCCGAGCGTGTCATCCCCATCGGTGTCGACACAGAGTTCTTTCCACCGTGCTCTGGCGGTCATCACTGTTCCCTTCGGCGAGAGCATTCTGGTCCGACCCTTCGGCTGTTGGGCCGTTTCGATAGCGTTGCACACGTGAGCGACGGCAACCAGCAGCCCCCAACAACTGCACAACCACCAGCCCAGGGAACAGCCACGGCTCAACCTGTGGCGGCCTGGGGTGTCGGCCTGGCGACCGTCGCTCGAACCCAGGAGGGCGCCGAGGGTGCGGTCCTCGACACCTGGTACCCGGCCCCGGCTCTCGGATCCCCCGAGGACGGCCCCACGCGAGACGCGGGTGGAGCCAGCAGTGAGGCGACGCTTTCGGGGTTGTTGCAGCTCGAGGGGGTCGACGAGGTGCGCGGCGTGCGGCGCAGCGTCGTACGCACGGTGGTCGAAGACCTGCAGTCGGCGCCTATCGACGCGCACGACGCATGGCTGCGGCTGCACCTGCTCAGCGCCCGACTGGCCATCCCGCACAGCATCAGCCTCGACGGGATCTTCGGCCTGTTGACCAACGTCGTCTGGACCAGCGCAGGCCCGTGCTCCGTCGACGGGTTCGAGCAGATCCGGATGCGGCTCAGAGCCGAGGGTCAGCACCTCAGCGTGTACGGCGTGGACAAGTTCCCAAGGATGACCGACTACGTGCTGCCGACCGGTGTCCGCATCGCCGACGCCGCCCGGGTCCGCCTCGGCGCCCACCTCGCGAGCGGAACGACCGTCATGCACGAGGGGTTCGTGAACTTCAACGCCGGCACCCTGGGAACCTCGATGGTCGAGGGTCGGATCAGCGCGGGAGTGGTGGTCGGCGACGGGTCCGACATCGGCGGCGGCGCCTCGGTGATGGGCACACTGTCCGGGGGTGGCAAGCAGGTCATCTCCATCGGAGAGCGCTGCCTGGTCGGCGCGAACGCAGGCATCGGGATATCGCTCGGGGACGACTGTGTGGTCGAGGCCGGCTGCTACGTCACCGCAGGCACGAAAGTCACCGTCAAGGACATGGACAGCAAGCCCAAGATCATCAAGGCTGCGGATCTGTCGGGCACCAGCAACGTGCTGTTTCGCCGGAACTCGGTCAGCGGCGCCATCGAGGCCGGGCCCCACACGGGCCAGGGCGTCGAGCTGAACGCTGTCCTGCATGCCAACGACTGAGACTGGCCGGCGGACGCCGACCGAGCAGGGTGGGGCCGTACGCGGGTTCCTGGTCGGTCTCGCCGTCCTCGCGGTGGTCGCCGTCACCGGGGTGATGGTCTACACCGGTGCCGGTCCCTTCCCCGACCCCGACGGCTGCCGCGCGGAGGTCGGGGACGTCGTCGTCGAGCTGAGCACCGAGCAGGCGGAGAACGCCACCACCATCGCTGCGGTGGGGGTGCGCCGGGGGCTGCCCGCGCGCGCGGTCTCGATAGCGCTCGCCACGGCCTACCAGGAGAGCAAGATCGTCAACCTGGACAGCGGCGACCGTGACTCGCTCGGTCTGTTCCAGCAACGCCCGTCGCAGGGCTGGGGCACAGCGGACCAGGTTCAGGACCCGTACTACGCGACCAACGCGTTCTACGACGCGCTCCAGGAGATCGAGGGCTACCAGCAGATGCGGATCACCGAAGCTGCGCAGCAGGTGCAGAGATCGGGGTTCCCGGAGGCGTATGAGGACCACGCCGAGGATGCCCGGGCCCTGGCCTCGGCCCTCACCGGCTACAACCCGGCAGCGTTCACCTGCGTGGCGAAGCCAACGTTGAGTGATGTCGGGGTCGAGCAGCCGATGGCGTCAGGGCTGACACCGCGCGCCGACGAGGTGCGCGTCGACCTGGAGGAGGCCTTCGGTCAGCTGTCTTTGGGCGGTTTCGCTGCGGGCGGAGTGTCAACCGGCCACGTGGCGGGCTCGGCGCACTATGCCGGTCGTGCCATCGATGTCTTCTTTCGCCCCGTCAACGAGGCGAACAACCGGGCCGGCTGGGCGACGGCGCACTACCTGGCGGCGCACGCGAGCCGGCTCGAGATCGACCACGTCATCTTCGACGATCGCATCTGGTCCACGGGCTCCCGGTCCGAGGAGGGCTGGCGCAACTACGACGCTCCCACCGGCTCCGGCGACCCGGTCATCCTGGAGCACCGGGACCATGTGCACGTCGACGTGCTCGAGTAGGCGGGTAGTGAAAGCCGGGCCCGTTTCGACTGATTCGATCGTCATACCCACAAAGTTAAGAGTATTCACGAGCGCAGGATAGGCATTGACCCCGATCTGCTCTGTGCCGCACTATGTAACCAGCGGCTGGGACCCGGGGGGGGTCCAGCCTGCTGACCGGCACAAGGGGCTCAACTCAGCCGACGTACCGCCTCGTCGACTCCCTCGTCGGGTGCGGTGAACGCGATCCTGACGTGGTCGGCGCCTGCGGTGCCGTAGAACTCTCCGGGGGCCACCAGGATGCCTCGGTCCGCCAGCCAGGAGACGCTGTCCCAGCACGGCTCACCGCGGGTTGCCCACAGGTACAACGACCCCTCGGAGTGGTCGATGCGGAACCCTGCGGACTCGAACGCCGTCTTCAGTGCGCTACGACGGGCGGCATAGCGCGCGTGCTGCTCGCCGACATGAAGGTCGTCGTCGAGGGCAGCCCTCATCGCCGCCTGTTGCGGACCCGGCATCTGTAGACCGAGGTTCTTGCGCACCGCGAGCAGCTCGGCGATGACCGCGCGGTCCCCAGCAGCAAACGCGCATCGGTAGCCGGCCAGGTTCGAGCGCTTCGACATCGAGTGAATGGCGAGGATCCCGGTGTGATCACCGCCGCTGACGTCGCGATGGAGCACCGAGTACGGCGCGGGAGCGGTGTCCCACGTCAGCTCGATGTAGCACTCGTCGGAGACCAGCAGTGCCCCCCGCTCACGACACCACGCGACGACCTTGCGGAGGTGGTCGACCGGCAGCACCTTGCCGGTGGGGTTGGACGGTGAGTTGATCCAGACCAGCGCGACTCGTTCGGGACCGACGGAGGTCAACGTGTCGGTGGCCTTCGAACGCGCACCGGCGAGTCTGGCGCCGACCTCGTAGGTCGGGTAGGCGAGTGCCGGGTAGACCACCAGGTCCTGCGGACCGAGTCCGAGGTGGCCGGGCATCGACGCGATCAGCTCCTTGGAGCCGATCACCGGGAGGACGGCGTCCCGGTGCAGGCCGGTCACCCCGAAGCGTCGAGTGAGCCAGTCGACACAGGCCTGCCGGGTCTCCACCCGGCCGGCGGTGAGGGGGTAGCCGGGCGAGTCGACGGCCGCCCGCAGCGCGTCCTGGATGATCTCCGGGGTCGGATCCACCGGCGTCCCGACCGATAGGTCGACGATCCCGTCGGCGTGCGCCCGCGCGCGGTCGCCGTATCCGACAAGGTGGTCCCACGGGAAGTCCGGCAGCCGCCCGGAAACCGGCCCGACCGCACGAGCCGCCCACCATCCCTCGAGGAAGCTGGAACTGGTGGCCGGCCTCGGGGGAGGCGGCTGCGGAGGCGGTGGGGTCACTCCTGGATCTGCGGAGGCAGCGCGGCGATCATGGGGTGGTCCTTCTCGATCACACCCATCTTGGCGGCGCCACCGGGCGAGCCCAGGTCGTCGAAGAAGTCGACGTTCGCGTTGTAGTAGTCCTTCCACTGCTCCGGAGTGTCGTCCTCGTAGAAGATCGCCTCGACCGGGCATACCGGTTCGCAGGCACCGCAGTCGACGCACTCGTCCGGGTGGATGTAGAGCATCCGTGAACCCTCGTAGATACAGTCGACGGGGCACTCGTCGACGCAGGACCGGTCCTTCAGGTCCACGCATGGCTGCGCGATGACGTAGGTCACCTTGGTTCCTCCTCCTGGATTCTGTTCCCGCGTCCAACGTTCTCACGGTGGTTCTACGCGAGGACATGCAAAGCCTAGTATCCGTGCTGTGGTTCCCAACTAGGAACCAGGGCCACCCATCGGAAAGTAAACCCTCGTGAGCGATCAGCAGCGCCGCCCTGGTCTGGGCCCGCACCTGATCGGCCAACGGGTGGTGGTGCGCCGGATCGTTCGCGGGGAGAACGGCCCGAGCGGTGGCCCGGCGCTGACCGACCTGCTCGGGGTGATGGAGTCCTGGGGG
>Ga0209587_1000823_pt1 | contig 14971 bp, 15 predicted proteins | sample NGEPerD_2_FD_184512 | JGI IMG/M metagenome (GOLD analysis project Ga0209587, IMG submission 184512) | Arctic peat soil microbial communities from the Barrow Environmental Observatory site, Barrow, Alaska, USA - NGEE PermafrostL1-D... | ecosystem: Environmental > Terrestrial > Soil > Wetlands >... | reverse complement strand
AGCACAGGCCGGCGTTCAGCCAGGCCCCATCCACCGGATCAGTAGCTGCACCGCCCCACACCCCGCCGACCCCAGCCCCGGCGGGGACAGAGGCGTGTCCAAATCGAGTCCAGGGGTTTCGAGACACTCGCTCGCGCTCGCTCCTCAACCGCCGTGGGGCCGAGCTCCTCACATCGAGAGCCGCGGCTGCGAGTTCTTCTGAGCAGTCGAGACGCTCGCTGCGCTCGCTCCTCAACCGCCGTGTCCCGAGCTCGCTCCTCAACCAACCGAGGGCATGGGCCGCGATCGTTCAGGGACCGCGCTTGACCATCCGGGCGTTGGGCAGGGGCGGGGAGTGCAGGGCCTCCAGGGGATCACCCTCCGGCAGCTGGAACCGGTCGCTGGTCCCGTTCTCCAGCAGGGCCTCCCACTCGGCACGGTAGGCAACGATCTCCTCGTGCGCGCGGCCGATGTAGTTCCACCACATGACGATCTGCTCGCCGAACGGCGGCCCACCGAGCAGCAGCAGCCGGGTCGGCTCGGTGGCGGCCAGCTCGAGGGAGCCCGCGCCAGGCTCGACGAAGCCCAGCTCGTGCGCGGCGAGTGGCTTGCCGTCCACGGTGACGCTGCCGGAGTCGACCAGCACGCCCAGCTCGTACGCCGGATCGACGGGCACCGGGAGCGTCGTACCCGAATCAAGGGTGAGCTCGGCGCCGAGGAGCGGGCTGTAGGTCTTCACGGGCGAGCTCGATCCGAGCAGCGAGCCGATGAACACCCGCGCCTCCCAGCCATCGCCGGTCACGGGCTCGGGAGCGTGGTGCTCGAACGTCGGGTCGACCTGCCGGTCGCCGTCGGGCAGCGCCAGCCACAGCTGGGCGCCGTGCAGGGTCTTGGTGCCGGGGGTGGAGTACTCGCTGTGGCTGATGCCACGCCCGGCCGTCATCAGGTTGAGCTCGCCGGGTCGGACCATGGCGTGGTGCCCGGCCGAGTCGCGGTGCTCGATCTCGCCGGTGAACAGCCAGCTCACCGTCTGCAGACCCGTGTGCGGGTGCGGAGGCACCACCATGCCGCCTGATGCGTCGACGTCGTTCGGACCGTAGTGGTCCAGGAAGCACCAGGCACCGATCAGGGAGCGCTGCCGCTGCGGGAGGGTACGACGCACGGTCATCGCGCGGAGCCCCCCGAGCGGAACGTCACGTGGGGTCAGGACCTCCATGACTCCAGCGTGCCACGCCCTTCACAGAACGCCGAGACGGCTCGCATGTCCGGGTGCTGGCGAGAGCAATCGGATACGAGCCGCCTCGGCGGGATCATGTGGCACACGTGTGCCGTTCGACGGGCGGGTCTTGGGGTCAGCGACCCCGGCGGCGGCTGAAGTCGGCGGCGCTGTGGCTACCGCTTGACGAAGTCGTGTACGTCGACCCTGACCCGGAAGAGGACCCGGAGCCGCCGCGACGGCCGCCGGAGCGACCGCCCGAACCGCCCGAGCCGCCCGAACCACCGGAGCGGGACTGGCTCTGCGAACGGCCACCCTGACCGCCGCGGCCGCCGCCCTGGGGGCGACCACCGTTGCTGCGTCGACCGCCACCACCGCGGGACTGGTTGCCCGACTGGGCGGGCCGCTCATCGGGCAGTCCACCCGCGACCAGGACACGGTCCCCCGGGGCGAGCTTGCGCAGCAGCGCGTGCTCGGGTCCCGAGACCTTGGTCGTGGTCGGGTTGATGCCGGCTGCGCGGGTCAGTGACCTGACGTCCCTGACCTGCTGGTCGGTCATCAACGTGATGACGGTTCCGGCGGCGCCGGCGCGGGCGGTCCGGCCAGAACGGTGCAGGTAGGCCTTGTGCTCGGCGGGCGGGTCGGCGTGGACCACGAGGGCCACGTCGTCCACGTGGATGCCGCGGGCAGCGATGTCCGTGGCGACCAGCGTGGTGGCCTTGCCCGAGTGGAACGCCTCCATGTTGCGCGTGCGTGCGTTCTGGGCGAGGTTGCCGTGCAGCTCGACGGCGGGCACACCGCGGGCGTTCAGCTGGCGGGCGAGCGCCTTGGCGCCGTGTTTGGTGCGGGTGAAGACCATCGTGCGACCGGGGGCGCTGGTCAGGTCCACGAGCACCGGGACGCGCTGGTCGCGGTGGACGTGCAGCACGTGATGGTCCATCGAGGAGATCGGCGAGGAGGCCGAGTCGGCCTCGTGGGTGGCCGGGTCGCTCAGGAACCGCTTGACGAGGACGTTGACGCCCGAGTCGAGGGTCGCGGAGAACAACATCCGCTGCCCGCTCTTGGGGGTCTGGTCGAGAATGCGTCGCACGGCCGGCAGGAAGCCGAGGTCGGCCATGTGGTCGGCCTCGTCGATGACGGTGACCTCGACCGAGCTCAGGTCGCAGGCACCCTGCTGGATCAGGTCCTCGAGACGACCGGGGCAGGCGACCAGGACGTCGACACCGGCGCGCAGTGCCTGCACCTGTGGGTGCTGGCCGACGCCGCCGAAGATGGTGCGGGTCTTGAAGCTGTGGACCCGGGCCAGGGGCGCGAGCGCGGCCTCGATCTGGCTTGCGAGCTCACGGGTCGGCGCGAGGATCAGCGCACGCGGGCGCTTCGGCGTACGACGTGAACGTGACGCGTCCAGCCGCGCAATGAGCGGCAGCGCGAAAGCGATGGTCTTGCCGGAGCCGGTCCGGCCGCGGCCGAGGACGTCACGACCCGCGAGCGAGTCGGGCAGCGTCGCGGCCTGGATGGGAGTGGGTTCGGTGATGCCGGCGGCAGCCAGCACGTCGGAGAGCTCTGCGGGCACGCCGAGCTCGATGAAGGAAGTAGACAAGGGGGTTCGCTAACTGTGTGGATGTCTCACCACAGCCATGACGACTGATGTCGTCGAGGGGGTCGGGCGTCGTGGAGCACTGGTGCCCAGGAACGGGCGCAGCTGCTGCAACACGCATCAGGATCGAGGCGAGACTGGACGATCCTTGTGCCTCCACTCTAGGGCACCTGGCCCGTTTCGCCCGAATCGATGTCACTCAGCTCGGGTGTGACCTCTGACTCCCCCATGGGTTCCCCGTCGGTACGGGAGGGCCCTGCGCGCATCGTGGTTCGCAGAGGAGGCGTCCGTGGCATCTCGCGCAAGGAGTCGGCGCAGACACCCCTGAACGGTTCGCCGCCCGCTCCTCATCGCGGCACTCGTGGTCGGCAGTGCCTTGCGCATCGTGGGACTCACCTGGGGGCTGCCCGCGGAGCTGCATACCGACGAGCCGTTCATCGTCAACGGAGCAGTCGATCTCGCTCACAGGCACTCCCTCGAGCCGAAGTACTTCATGCGGCCGGACCACGTGGAGATCCAGCTGAGCAACGCGGCCTACCAGATCTACTCACACCTCGCGATCTTCACCGAGTTCACGACGGTTGCCGGACGCCCGGCACCCCGCGACCCTGATGTGCGCTTCCTGGTCCTGAGCGGCTGCATGAGTCAGCGGTACTACGCGGACCCCAAGTACGTCAGGTCACGGGCCTTCTACCGGGCCGCGAGGAAGGACTTCACCCTGCTCGAGTCCTACCCGGCGGGCGAGCTGGCTGCGCCCTCGGGAATCGAGCCGATCGACATCTTCCGCTCCGCCAAGGCTCCGATCGCCTACCTCGAGGGCAAGCGGGCCGGCTGCGACATCGAGGTCTACGCGGTCGACTGAGCGATCCGCGCAGCAATTGGGCGGCCGACCACTATTGACAAATTGATTTGTCAAATGGCAATCTGGCCGCATGCCCCGTTCAGCGGCTGCCCAGGTGGCGCTCCTCGATGATCCCGAGCGGTTGCTGGCCGGGTTGTCGCAGCTGCGCCTGCGCCTGCTTGACGCCTTGGCCGAGCCGGCTTCTGCCACCGAGCTGGCGCACCGCCTCGGTCTCTCGCGCCAGAAGGCCAACTACCACCTACGCGTGCTCGAGTCCGCGGGCCTGGTCGAGCTGGCCGAGATACGTCAACGGCGCGGCTGCACCGAACGACTCATGCGCCGCAGCGCCGCGGCCTTCGTGGTGGACCCGTCGGTGCTGCCGGCCGCCACCAACTCCCCGATCGGTTCACGTGACACACACGCGGCCGAGCACCTGATCGCGACGGCCGCGGACATCGTGCGTCAGGTCGCTCGGATGGAGGGTGCCGCCGCGCAACGTGACCAGCGGCTGCTCACGTTCACAATCGAGACCGAGGTGGCGTTCGCGCGACCGTCCGACGTACCCGACTACACCGACGCCCTGGCCGTGGCCGTGGCCGAAGTGACCCAGCGCTTCCACGAGCCGTCCGGCCGGCGCTACCGCGTCGTCGTCGGCGGCCATCCGGCCCCCGACCGCACCCCTTGACCCGACGCGTCACCCGAGAAGGAGTCCCCTCATGACTGACCAGCCCAGCACCCCCGACCTCGAACCAGTCCGCCTGCAGGAGAACGAGTCCGGCGTGATCATCGAGGTCACCGTGGCCGCGCCCCTGGCCACCGTGTGGGAGCACCTGCGCGACCCCGAGCTGATCAGTCGCTGGCACGGCTGGGACGACGAGAGCCTGGACGACGAGATCGACTTCATCTACCAGCAGCACGCCCGCAAGGGGGCTACGCCGTACACCCTCGAGACCGAGGGCGGGGGATCCTTCGAGGTGGGCGACCGGTTCGACCTGCGCGAGCAGGGCGGTGCCACGGTGGTGCGGATCACCCGTGGGCCCAAGGGGACGACTGACGACGACTGGGACGCGATGTATGACGACATCACGCAGGGCTGGATCTCCTTCCTCGCGCAGCTGCGGTTCGTCCTCGAGCGGAGCGGGACGGCACACCGACGCACAGTGTTCCTGGCGTCCGGCCCGGCACCCGCGATTCGCGAACTGCTCGGCGTCGCCGAGTTGCGACCCGGTGACCCCTACGCCGTCGCGCCCACCCCGGAGCTCTCGCTCAACGGGCGGGCCTGGTTCGGCACCACGGCCCAGACCGGGGCCCAGACCGGCCTGACGGTGGAGGCGTACGGACCAGGCCTGGTGGTGCTGGCCGACAAGCCGGGCGACGAGCCGGGCATGGCCGCTTCATCGATGGCGATCGTCAGCACGTACGGCCTCACCGACGCCGAGTTCGCCCGCGTCGAGAACGCCTGGCAGACGTGGTGGTCCGAGCACCACCGTGCCGACGAACCTCCGCCGGACGCGTAGGTCGTGTCTCCTGGTGCGGGCCGGGGCAGGGGCGGCAACCCTCACGCCTGTAGGCACGCAGCGCGATCGGGTTCATCCGGTGGTGCCCCGGCAGGCGGTTGTAGAGACGGCTCACCCCGCGGCTGACCCTTGCGAAACGCTGGTAGCGGCGTTCGCGCACCTCGTTCCACGGGAGGCCGAGGATCTCGCGCGCCCGGGGTGGCAGCCCGCCGATCGTCAGTGAGGAGCTCACCGCGTTGACCGGGCGCCTGATCAGCCACCAGACCGGGGCTGGGATCTGCTTCGGCCGCGGCCAGCCCTTGGTCGCGTAGCCGACGCCGTACGCCGCCGTGCGGTGCGCGACCAGCCGCTCCTCGAGCGCGTGCTCGAAGTAGGACTCGAACTCCGCGTAGGTGCCAGGAGTCCCGCGCGAGCTCACGCCGTAGTGCTCGAACCAGGTGATCGACTCGGCGAAGATCTGCTCCTTCTCCGCCCGGGTGAGCCGGCGGATGAAGGTGTCGGTCGCGGTGATCAGGTGTTCGACGAAGCAGGCGTGCGCCCAGTAGAAGGTGCCCGGGTGCAGTGCGCTGTACGCCGACCCGTCCGGCAGCTTCCCCTTGATCGGCCGGTGGAAGTCGCGCACCTCGTGGCCGCGCGCCTCCGGGTCGGCGCCGTACACCGTGTTGTAGATCGGCGGGATGCTGCGCTGAAGTCGGGCCAGCGTCTCGGCGAACCACACCGAGTGGTCCTCCACGCCCTGCCCGAGCGCCGGGAGCATGTTCTGCAGGACCGCGGCCCGCGGCCCGAGCAACACCATCCGGTTGTCGCCGAAGAAGCGCCAGGTCAGCGAGTCGGGGCCCAATGGCCTGCCCAGAGTTCGGCGGAGGGGCACGCCGTGCGCGGTCGCGGCAGGGTCTCGCTGCACGGAGTTCATAATGATACATTGAAACAGATTTGTCTCATCATTCCAATGGCCCCATTCCCAGAGACGGAGGGCGGTGATGACCGTGACGACATCGGTGGGACTCGAGGACGTACGTGGTCCCGTGCTCGGCCTCCCCCATCTGTTGCAACTGCGCTACAACCCGATCAGCCACAACGAGTTCCTCCGGAACGCCTACGGCGATGTCTACCGGCTCAACGTCTTCGGCGTGCGCGTGTACGTCACCGCCGGAGCCGACATGGCCGAGCAGGTGCTGGTCAACCGCGAACGCACGTTCGCCAACGGTCCGGCGTGGTCGCATTTCATCGGTCCTTTCTTCCACCGCGGCATCATGCTGCTCGACTTCGACGAGCACCTGCACCACCGCAGGATCCTGCAGCACGCGTTCACCAACGACGCGCTGCGCAGCTACCACGCCGTGATGGCACCGCACATTCGGAGCATCCTTGAGCAGTGGGAGGGCGTCGAGAACCCCAGGCTGCACCACATGTTCAAGGCGATAACCCTCGACCTCGCGCTGGAGACATTCGTCGGTGTCGACCTCGAGGCTGCGGAGCATGCGAGGGTCAACAAGGCGTTCGTCGCGGCAGTCCGCGCAGGCACCTCGATCATCCGCAAGCCGATCCCAGGCAGTCCGTGGGCCAAGGGACTGAAGGCACGGGCGGTTCTCGAGGAGTTCTTCCGCTCGCACCTGCCGGCCAAGCGCAGGGACGGGGGGCCAGACGGGGGGCCAGACGGGGCCAAGGACCTGTTCGCGCAGCTGTGCAGGGCCCAGAGCGAGGACGGCCACGAGTTCAGCGACGACGACATCGTCAACCACATGATCTTCCTGCTGATGGCGGCGCACGACACCACCACCATCACGATGAGCTCGATGGCCTACCACCTCGCGACGCACCCGGAGTGGCAGGATCGAGCCCGCGAGGAGTCCGTGGCAGCCGGTGATTTGGACTACGACGGCGTGATGGCACTCGACGTGCTCGACCGGGTGATGAAGGAGTCGATGCGGCTGTGCTCGCCGGTGCCCACGCTCCCCCGGGTGGCGGTCCGCGACACCGAGATCGCCGGCTTCCGCATCCCCGCCGGGTCGTTCGTGACGGTGTCGCCGTACCTGAACCACTACGTACCCGAGCTCTGGCCCGACCCCACCCGCTTCGATCCCGACCGGTTCGCTCCCGACCGTCGGGAGGATCGCTCGCACCGGCTGGCCTTCGAACCGTTCGGGGCCGGCGTACACAAGTGCATCGGGATGCACTTCGCCGGGATGCAGGTGCGCGCGATCTTCCACGAGCTGCTGCGCAGCTATCGCTGGTCGGTGCCGCCCGGCTACGTCTGGCCGCTCGACCTGACCGCACTGCCGCTCCCACGCGACGGCATCCCGGTGACGCTGGAGAGACTCGACCGTTGGGAAGGGGCATCGTGACCGTCCCGATCCTCGATGCCGCCCAGCAGGTCTTCGAGCAGTACGGCGCCCGCCGGGCCAACGTCGAGGACGTCGCCCGGACCGCCGGGGTGAGTCGCAGCACGCTCTACCGCGCCTACCCCAACAAGGAGGTGCTGCTCGCGGCGGTGCTGCTGCGCCAGTTCGACGACTTCCTCACCGCCCTCGACCGGGTGGCCGCCGACCTACCTCCGCGCGAGGCGGTCGTGGAGTGCTTCACCCAGGGTCTGGCGCTGACACGCGAGATCCCGCTGCTGGCGAGGCTCGCGGAGAGCGAGCCTGACGTGGTCACCGTCGCCGGCGCTGCCTCGCAGAGCACCCTGGTTCTCGGATCGGCCGGTCGAGTCGCCGCCACCCTCCGCCGCAGCGGAGCGACCATGCCCGACGGGGAGCTCCACACCGTGGCCGAGCTGATGCTGCGCGTCTCCTGGACCTATCTGCTCAACCCGCGCGGTGGCCTCGACGTCACTGACGAGGCGGCCGTGCGCGACTACGCCCGGCGCTACCTGGCGCCGCTCGTCTTCTGACCCTTCTCGGTGGTCGAGGAGGGCCGTTCGAGACGGGCGCCGAGGCGCCCTCCTCAACGCAAGGCCAGGCCAGTCTCGAAACCACTGGATCAGGTGGTTTCGAGACACTCGCGGACGCTCGTTCCTCAACCACCGAGAGCACGGAGCCGGACCAGCTCGTTGGCCACCGTGGACGCCACGGCGACGGCGAGCGACTCCGCATCGTCGTCGGGCAGCTCAGGAACCACCCGGTGCACGATGCCGAACTCCACGAGTGCGGCCGAGCCGATGCCCTGCGACTCGGCCATCTGGGTCGCGTGGTCCAGGTCCCCGAACCTGATGACGCTCGCCCCTTCTGGCGGCAGGGGCGAGAGCCAGGCGTTCTGCGTGGCGACCACGACCCGCGCCGGCAACAGCGCGAGTGCACCACCGCCGCAGCCCTGGCCGAGGATCACTGAGACCGTTGGCACAGTCATCGTCACCATGGTCGCGATGCAGCGGGCGATCTCGCCGGCGATGGCTCCCTCCTCGGCTGCCACCGAGAGCTCGGCGCCGGGCGTGTCGATGACCGTGACCAGGGGCAGCCCCAACTCGTCAGCCAGCCGCATCCCCCGCCGGGCTTCACGCAGCGCGGCCGGGCCGAGCGGCGTCGCGCGCGACTGCTGGTGGAGGTCCTGTCCTACGAGCACGCACGGCTGGCCGTCAAGGCGGGTGAGGGTCACCAGGACCGCGGCGTCCTGTTCACCCTCCTCGGTGCCGTTCAGCGCGAGGGTGCCATGCGCGCCGTACCTCAGCAGGTCACGTACGCCGAGCCGGTCGGTGCGCCTGGTCAGAGCGACTGCGTCCCACACAGGGAGCTGGGTGCCGCCACCTCCGTCTCGAAGTGGAAGGGCCGGTGGCACCGCGGGGTCCACCAGCACGCCCAGCGTCAGGTCGATCAGCGCCGGAAGGTCCTCGGTGGCCACCGAGGCGTCGATGACCCCCTTCTCCGCGAGGTTCTCGGCCCGCTGGACGCCTTCAGGGAACGGGTGTCCCTCCAGCGCCTCGAAGACCTTCGGCCCGAGGAACCCGACCAGGGCTCCCGGCTCGGCGACCGTCACATGACCGAGCGATCCCCACGACGCGTAGACGCCACCGGTCGTGGGGTGACGCAGGTGCACGAGATAGGGAAGTCCGGCCGCGCGATGGGCCATCACGGCACGGCAGATGTCGACCATCTCGAAGAAGGCCGGCGTGCCCTCCTGCATGCGGGTGCCGCCGGACGCGGTGGTGGCGAGCAACGGCAGGCCTTCGGCGGTGGCACGTCGTACGGCGGACACAATCCGCCCCGACGCAGCACGCCCGATCGACCCGCCGAGGAAGGCGAACTCGTTGACCACGACCGCAACCGGCCGACCCCGGACAAGTCCGCGGCCGGTGAGCACCGACTCGTCGGTGCCCGCACGCGCAGCTGCCGCACGGAGCTCTCGCTGGTAGCCCTCGGGATGACCCGCGATGTCGACGATCTGGTCCCAGGACTGGAATGAACCGGGGTCCAGGACCAGGTCGATGAGTCCCTGGGCTGACAACCGCTGGCTCATCAGGACGGGTCCGGGCCGGACTCACCCTGGAGCCAGGCCCGCACCGAGGCGGCGTGCTCGTCGAGCACCGGAGGGGCCGCGTGGTCCTTGCGGGTCACCTCGGTCCCGTCGGCCTCGAAGAAGCGCAGCGGCGGGCCGGGCAGCCTCAGCGGACCGAGCACGGAGTGATCGACATCGACCAACAAGCCCTGGCTCGCGGTCTGGTCCCAGGCGTAGACCTCGTCGATGGTCCGCACCTTGCCGGCCGGGATGCCCACATCGGCCAGCCGCGCCAGCAGCGCCTCGGCGTCCCAGTCGGCGAAGACGCCCTCGACGACCTCGATGGTCCGCTCCCGGTTGGCGACGCGCTCGGGGTTGCTCGCCAGCCCGGGCGTCAACGGATCGAGCGCGAACCCCTCGCAGAAACGTCGCCACAGCCCTTCGCTGCCCACCGAGATCTGCACCGCCCCGTCACGGCAGTGGAACAGGCCGTACGGGCAGATCGACGGGTGGTGGTTGCCCTGGGCCCGACCGACCTCGCCGGCCACGGTCCAGCGCGTGCCCTGGAAGGCGTGCACGCCGACGGTGGCCGCGAGCAGGGAGGTCCGGACGACCGTGCCGACACCGCTGCGCTCCCGTTCGTGCAGAGCCGCGAGCACCCCGTAGGCGCCGTACATGCCCGCCAGCAGGTCGGCGATGGGCACGCCCACCCGCTGGGGATCCTCGGGCCCGGAACCGGTCAGCGACATCAACCCCGCCTCGCCCTGGGCGATCTGGTCGTAGCCCGCGCGCCCACCCTCTGGTCCGTCGTGACCGAACCCGGTCACCGAGAGCACGACGAGCCGGGGGTTGCGCTTCTGGAAGAGGTCGAAGCCGAGCCCGAGCCGTTCGAGCACGCCGGTGCGGAAGTTCTCTACCAGCACGTCGGCCCGGTCCACGAGCTGCAGCAGCACCTCGCGGTCGGCCTCGTCCTTGAGGTCGAAGGTGATCGACTCCTTGTTGCGGTTGGTCGATAGGAAGTACGTCGACTGCCGGTCGTCCTCGGGTCCGACGAACGGCGGTCCCCAGCCACGGGTGTCGTCGCCGTGCCCAGGGGCCTCGACCTTGATCACCCGGGCACCGAGGTCGCCCAGCATCATCGTGGCGTGAGGTCCCGCGAGTGCGCGGGAGAGGTCGACGACGAGGACGTCCTCGAGCGGTCCGCCGTGCGATGCCGTGGCGCTCATTCGCCCGTCACCAGCCCGGCAGCACGAGGGCGGCCCAGACCAGGAGAGGTCCGATCAGGGTCACGAGCACGGCGTAGGTCAGGATCTGCTTGTAGTAGACCGGCTCCTCGATCGTGTCGGGCTTGTTGGCCAGCATCAGCGCTCCGTTCGTGGAGAACGGGCTGACGTCGACGATGGTCGAGGAGACCGCGAGCGCGGCCACGAACAGGCCGGCGTTGATGCCGCCGTCGGCGATGAGCGGTACCGCGATCGGGATGATCACGGGCAGCAGCGCGGTCGAGGAGGCGAAGGCCGAGACCACACCGCCGACGTAGCAGAGGACGAGAGCGCCGATCACGACTGCACCGAGGGTGGCGGCCCATTCACCGACGAACTCCGGGGCCTTCGCGGTGGTCAGGATCGTGGCGTAGGTGCTGACACCGGCCACCAGCAGCACCGTCGGCCACGCGATCTGCTTCACGGCGTCCTTGTGCTCGTTCGGGGCGAGCATCGCCAGGATGACCGCGGCGGTGATCGCGACGAAGCCGATGTTCTTGTCGAAGATCAGGGCGATCAGCGCGACACCCAGGAACGCCACCAGGGTGAGCACCTGGTCGCGGCGTACGCCGAGCGCCCGGGTGCCGGTCGGAGCGGAGGTGCCCGTCCCACGCGCGGGGACGGTCGCCCCGCCGCGGTGGAGGTCCTCCGAGAGAGTGTCGGGGTCGTCGGGGTCGAGCCGCTGGCTCATCAGCTTGCGGCCGCCGAGTGCGAAGAACAGGATCGCCGCCAGGACGAGGTTGACGACCAGGCTGGAGAGGAAGATGACGATCTCGCTGTTGGGGAGACCCGCGTCCTTCATCACCGAGTTGGTGATCGTGCCGTAGATGCTGATCGGCGAGAACCCGCCGGCCTGTGCGCCGTGGACGACCACCATGCCCATCATCAGCGGGTTGATCTTGTAGCGGCCCGCGAAGCCCAGGGCGATCGGTCCGATGATGGCGCACGCTGCGGGACTCACCGCTCCGATCGCGGGTGAGCATCGCCGTCACGGCGAACATCACCCAGGGGATGAACGCCACCCGCCCGCCGACTGCTCGCACGGCACTTCGGACGATGAGGTCGACCGTGCCGTTGTTCTTGGCGATAGCGAAGAGATAGGTGACCCCGATAAGCGTCAGGATCAGATCGCCGCTCACTCCGGCGAGGATCTCCTTCTCGTCGAGGTCGAGGGCGTACATGCCGACCAGCCAGGCGGCGACGTAGGCCAGCGCACCCATGTTGATCGGCAGCACTGTGCCGATGACGAAGAGTGCCACCAGCGCGACGATCGAAACCCATTCCGGTCCCATGGTTGTCCTTCCCAGAAAATTCGGGAGCCAATGTACCGGCCCGTGTGACACCGATCACCCTATTGGCTCAGTGGCCTAGCCAATAGGTCAATGAGCCACCTGTCAATAGGATGCGTCTCATGGATTCGACCCCGGGCGAGCCCGGCCCCCAGTTCCCGGGCAAGCTGGTGCGCACTCGCCTCTACGAGCAGGTGGCCGAGCAGATCACCTCGTGGATCGCCGAGAACGGCCTCACACCAGGCGACCGGCTCCCGCCGGAGCGCGAGCTCGCCAGCCGTCTGGGGGTCAGCCGCGCCACCCTGAGCCAGGCGCTGGTCGCGCTCGAGGTGATCGGTGTGGTCGCGGTGCGGCACGGTGACGGGACGGTCGTCACGGCGTCCCGGACGCGGAGCATCGTGCAGGCGATCCGGGCGCATGCCGACCGACTGCCGGAGATCATCGAAACCCGCGACGCCCTGGAGACGAAGATCGCCGCGCTGGCTGCGGCCCGGCGTACGGACGAGGACCTGCGGCGCATCGACGAGGCCCTCGACGCGATGGAGGCCGACGTCGACGCCGGCGGTCGAGGTGTCGATGGTGACGAGCGATTCCACGGTGCCGTGACCACCGCAGCACACTCGCTCCTCCTGGCGCGGTTGATGGACGAGATCAGCGGGCTGATCAAGGAGACGCGGATCGAGTCGCTCTCCCAGCCCGAACGACCCCGGGCCTCGCTCGTCGGCCACCGGGCGATCGCCGCGGCCATCAATGCGGGTGATCCGGCTGCGGCCTCCGAGGCGATGCATGCGCACGTGAGCCTGGTCAGCGACGTAGCTCTCCTGCGCGACCCCCGGTGACCCTGGTGACGCGCTGGTGACCGGCGCCGAGCAGCTCGCCGTCCTCGCAGCCGGCTTCGGCGCCGGCATCCTGACCTCGACGGTTGGCGTCGCGTCGCTGTTGAGCTTTCCGGTCCTGGTCGCCGTCGGGCTGCCGCCCGTGGTGGCGAACGCGTCCAACACGATCGGGATGACGCCGGCCGGCCTCAGCGGGTCGTTCGGCTACCGGCTGGAGCTGCGCGAGCACCCCCGGATCACGTTCCTGGTGCTCGTGCTCTGCGCGGGAGGCTCCGTCGCGGGTGCCGCCCTGCTGCTGGCGTTGCCCCCGGACGTGTTTGCGGCAGTCGTCCCCTGGCTGGTACTGGCCACCAGCATCCTGGTCGGCATCCAGCCGCTCGTGACCAAGCGGCTCCGCAAGCGGCGAGGCGTCGACGCGGCCGATCGGGTGACCATGTCCCCCGCAACCGCTGTCTGGGCCACCCTCACCGGCGTGTACGGCGGCTACTTCGGCGCCGGCTCGGGCGTGATGATGGTCGCCGTCCTCGGGTTCGGGCTCGACCTCGACCTGCGCATCGTCAACGCCCTCAAGACGCTGGCGGTGACGGCTGCCAACGTGGTGGCCACCGTGATCTTCCTGTTCCTCGCCGACCTCGACTGGCTCGCGATCGTCCTGCTCGCGAGTGGCTCGGTGGTGGGCGGGTATGTCGGCGCGCACATCGGTCGCCGGCTACCACCGGCGCTGTTCCGGACGCTGATCGTGATCGTCGGCGTCACCGCCTCGATCCTGTTGCTGCGCTGACCACACGTTCACACTGACCACACGTTCACCTGGGGGCATGGACATGCCCAAGCACCCAACCGAGGCCAAGGAGCACTTCCGCCCGATCGTGCCCGGGGGTGAGGGGTAGCCGGGTCTTGACTTGCGGGGCGAGACTGAGCCAACACGAGCGAGTTTGGGCCAACAAGATACTGGGCCAACAAGATACTGGGCTGGCAACGGCGGATCGAGGAGACCAGTGAGCCACAGCGAGGTGCCGGCTGGCATCGACGTCGACGCACCTCTCAGCGGCACCGGCTGCGCCGACTGCGACTCCGCAACGCCACCGGGCTGGTGGGTACACCTGCGCCGCTGCGCCGAGTGCGGGCACGTCGGGTGCTGCGACACCTCCCCTTCCCAGCACGCGACGGCGCACGTTCAGTCGACCGGGCACCAGGTCATCCAGAGCTTCGAGCCGGGCGAGGACTGGTTCTTCGACTACGAGACCGGACAGGCCTTCGACGGTCCGGTCCTGGCAGCGCCGGCGTCGCGGCCAGAGCACCAGACCTCGCCCGGGCCGGACGACCGGGTGCCCCACGACTGGATGGTTGACGTCCACCCGTGATGCGTCCTCACCGCCCTTGTGCCGTACCCGGGCCCGACTCATGCTGACCTCATAAGTGCTGCCGACATCGACGTGTTCACCCGGGACGGGGCTGCTGCCCGCTCGGTCGACACCGTCGAGCACTACAAGCAGTAGCTCAGCTCAGGGAGCGATCCCGACGTACTTGATCGAGAGGTACTCCTCGATGCCCTCGGGGCCGCCCTCGCGGCCGAAGCCGGAGTGCTTGACGCCTCCGAAGGGTGCGGCGGGGTTGGAGACGATGCCCTGGTTGATGCCCACCATCCCGAACTCGAGGCCCTCGCTGACCCGGATCGAGCGACCCAGGTCGGTGGTGAAGGCGTAGGCAACCAGGCCGTACTCGGTGTCGTTGGCCATCTGCACGGCCTTCTCGTCGTCGGAGAAGGTCGTGATCGGGGCCACGGGCCCGAAGATCTCCTCGCGGAACAGGTCGGCGTCCGGTGAGACGTCGGTGAGGACCGTGGGCTCGAAGAAGTAGCCCTTGTCGCCAGTGGCCGACCGCCGGTCACGACGGAGGCTCCCCGGCCGGTCGCGTCTTCGACCAGCTCGGCGACCTTGTCGCGCTGCGTGCCGTCGATGAGCGGGCCGACCGTGATGCCGTCCTCGGTGCCGCGGCCGACCTTC
>Ga0209587_1000820_pt1 | contig 15013 bp, 26 predicted proteins | sample NGEPerD_2_FD_184512 | JGI IMG/M metagenome (GOLD analysis project Ga0209587, IMG submission 184512) | Arctic peat soil microbial communities from the Barrow Environmental Observatory site, Barrow, Alaska, USA - NGEE PermafrostL1-D... | ecosystem: Environmental > Terrestrial > Soil > Wetlands >... | reverse complement strand
AGCTCCACTCGAAGTCGTGTAGCGGCCGCGTCGAGCGCAGCGCGGTCGGGGCGTGGGCGCTGAGCTCTGAGCCACCCGGCGGACCTCTCCGACTCCCGCCGCGAAAGGCCAGTAGTCGCGCGCCGAGACGAGGTGAATCGTCGCCCGCATCAGTGTGCCCTGAACCACCGTCGCCTTCTCGAGGGCACGCGTCAGATGGTCGCGCTGAAAGCCTTCCAGCCGGGACCACAGCCCGATGTACATCGAAGGGGCGTATTGCGCCTGCAGACCCGCCATGCGCTCGAGTACACGAGGCAGGGTGGAATCGGCTCGCTCCAGCAGCTGCTGGCGGCCGAGCACCGCCCGGTTCAAGGCCCGGGTAGAGAGCACACGCGCAGCGCCCCGGGACGGCGGATCCCGGGGCGCCATTGCTCGATTCCGTTTCTCTGTGACTAGTTCTGGAGCTCCTTGCGCACGATGTCGGCTCCATCGGCCAGCGCGCGCAGCTTCTGCTGGCACACCATTCGGGGCAGGTTGATCATCCCGCAGTCGGTCGACAGCCCGAGGCGCTCCGCAGGCACGAACTCGAGACACATGCGGATGCGATCGGCCACGTCCGCCGACGTCTCCGTGATCAAGCTCTTGACGTCGATCACTCCTGCGACGAAGTCCTTGTCCCAGCCGGGCCGCGCCTGCGCTCTGTGCGGCTCCCGCAACATCCTGATCCAGAACCGCCAATCAAAACTCGTCCGCGTCGAGCCGGGCGGCTATCGCACGCCCGATGCCCGAAGCACCCCCGGTCACTACGGCGATGGCATCTGCGGTCATGCGCCCCGACCTCCTGGAAGCTCGAATAGTGGTGGGCAGATTACTACGGGTAGATTTCCCGCCAGAGCGAGCGTGACCCAGGAAGCGGACCCTGAACCGTGCTGGATCGAGGGGCTATCTTACTACCATACCCCTCTAGGGTATTAACGCCTGTTCCGGCGAGGCGCCCGCAGGGCCAAGCTCCCCTAGCCGTAGACTTCGAGCGTAAGGCCGCTTGTCGGCACGCCTTTCTGAGATGCTCGTGGCATGACATGATGGCCAACCCACACAAGAGAAGGAGATAGAGATGGCCACGCGACATGATTCCCTTGTACCGCTCACGCACGATCACCATCATGCGCTCGCGCAGGCGCGCAGGCTCAAGGAATCCGCGCTCACGAATGATGAGTCTGACCGTCGCCGTGCCACCGATGACTTCATCAACTTCTACCTGGGTTCCTTGCTGCGCCATTTCAGGGAGGAAGAAGAGCTGTTCTTCGCGCCGCTGGTGGACGAAGAGGATGCGCATGACCTGGTGATGCGCGCTTTAGCAGAGCATCTTCGCGTACACGCGCGGGTCCGACTGCTGAAACGTGATCTTGCGGTTGGCAAAGCGGAGCCGACTCAGTTGGCCGAGCTCTCGAAGCTACTGACTGCGCATGTCCGGGTTGAGGAACGCGATGTGTTCCCCCTCGTCGAGAGGCTTCTTTCGGAGGATGAACTAACGGATCTTGCAGCGTCTGGGAGGCGCGATGTCTAGCGTTCGAGAATACCCGGCACTCATGCCGCACGCATGATCGGAAACCTCGGCTAGGTGGAGCCCCACCGGGACGCTTTGATTTGACCCAACCCCCTTTCGCTGCCGAAGCTCGAGCATCTGCTTGAAGCGGCATGACTCGTGCCGAGTTTCAGCTTTCCCTGCGCCTGGCGAGCAGGCCTTCCCCAACAACTTCCCTTTGCCCATTCCTTTCTCCCTGCATCCGGACAGTCAGGCAGATCGAAAATCGATGTTCGGATTCAAGGATGGAATCCTCCCTTGGGCGCCGCTACACTTGGGCCATGCGGCGGCCTAGAGTGAGGTGGCGCGACCACGGACTGAGAGACTCAAAGGGTTTTTTCACCGAGGTTGATCCGATCGCCAGCGCCGCCGCGGTTGCGGCTGCGGCGGCGCTGGCCGGACTGATTTATTTGGGCAGTGGAGGACTCCAGAATTTCGACGCTGCCCTCATCGGTTACGCGACCGCCACGATCTTCTTGACCTTCGGGGTGACTTATCGCTACATCGTGTGGGTACAGAGCCCTCCGGCTCGTCGCTTCCTCGCGCAGGGATGGAAGGCCTTCTTGTCGTGGCGCAACTTCCGGGATTTTCCCATGCTCGTTCCGAAAGCCTTGGTGTCCAATCTCGCGCTGCAGAGCTTCATCAGAGAGCGGGGCGTCGGGCGCTGGGCAGCCCACCAGGCGCTCTTCTGGGGAGTCGTAGGAGCCACCTTGATCACCTTCCCGCTTACCTTCGGCTGGATCCACTTCAGGTCCACACCGGGTACTGAGAGCGGATATGACATGTATGTCTTCGGTCTCAAGACGGTTACCTTCGATGCGCTGACGTGGCTTGGATGGCTTACCTTCCACGGCCTGGATGTCACGGCCGTGCTCGTGATCGCGGGATGCGCCTACTTCTTATGGAGGCGCTTCCGAGATCGTGAGGCGATGACGGATCAGCACCTTGCCCACGATTTCATGCCTCTCGTCGCGTTGCTCGCCATCTCCGTGACGGGCCTCCTGCTGACGTTCTCGAGCGCGCTCCTGGAGGGCCGCTACTACGACTTCCTGGCGATCATCCACATGGGCGCCGTGGTACTGACGCTCGTGTTCATCCCCTTTGGCAAGTTCTTCCATGTGATCCAACGGCCCGCAAGCATCGGGGTCCAGGCGTACAAGCAAGCGAGTCTCGAAAAGAGAGGCCCTTTTCGCTGCAAGCGCTGCGGTGAGCCGTTCGAGTCCGAAACCTACGTCGATGATCTCCAGAAGACGATGGGAGAGCTGGGTCTCGATTACGAGGGCTGGATCGAGCACTGTCCGCGCTGTAAGCGCGTCGAACGGGGGATCGCATACCGAACCCATGTGAAGGAAGGTTTTCGATGAAGCGCTTGCGCGGCAAGAAACAACCCAGCTCCGCCCCGGGTATAGGAGACTTCAGGCAAGCCGGCGCCGCACCGGCCGCAGGATGGTCGACACACCACAAGGACGAAAAACTCGTCGCTACTCATTGCTGCTTCTGCGGAGTGCAATGCGGGATGTACCTGCGTGTGACCCCCGACGGGCGCGTGTTCGGCGTCGAGCCACGTAACCACGACATCAATAAATCGAAGTTGTGCCCGAAAGGCGTCACTGCCTACCAGCAGGTGAATCACCCGGACAGGCTCACGCATCCTCTGATGCGAATGCAGAAGGGCGCGCCGCTCAGAGCCGTATCCTGGGATGTCGCTCTCGACCGGACCGTTCGGGAGATCAAAAGGATTCAGAAGTCCTACGGACGTGACGCGTTCGCCGTCTATTCCGGGTCGAGCATGACGACCGAGAAGACCTATCTGGTCGGCAAGTTCGCGCGCGTTGCTCTGGGAACGAAGAACATCGACTATAACGGGAGGCTGTGCATGGTGTCGGCCGGTGCCGGCAACAAGAAGGCGTTCGGCATCGACCGGGCCGCCAATCCATGGGCCGACATGCTTCTGACCGACGTGATCTTGGTAGCCGGAGCGAATGTCGCCGAGTGTTTCCCGGTGATGACCCAGTACTTCTGGGGCGCTCGGGACAGAGGAGCGAAGATCATCACGATCGATCCGCGCGAGACGGCCCTCGCACGTACGGCCGATATCCATGTTGGCCTCCGACCGGGTACCGATGCCGCATTCTTCAACGCCGTGCTCCATGTGATTGAGCGCGATGGACTGACGGATGACGCCTTCATCGCAGCTCGAACCGTGGGTTGGGAAGAGGTATGCGATTCTATCCGCGCGTGCACACCCGAGAAGTCAGGTGAGATCTGTGGAGTGGATCCTGCCCTCATAGAGAAGGTGGGGCGCATGTGGGGAGAGGCTGACAAGGCGATGGCCTTCCACGCGCGTGGGATCGAACACCACATCCAGGGAGTAGGGAACGTGCTGACGGTCATCAACATGGTCCTTGCGACCGGGCAGATCGGCGCTCCTGGAAAAGGCTACGGCACCATCACCGGGCAGGGCAATGGGCAAGGGGGCCGGGAGCACGGACAGAAGTGTGACCAGCTACCAGGCCAGCGTTCAATTGAAGATCCCGAGGCGCGCACCTACATCTCGAAGGTGTGGGGTATCGATGAGAGCGAGCTTCCGGACAAAGGACTTACCGCGGTCGAGATTATCCACGCTGCGGAGACCGGGCAGATCAGGGGATTGTTTGGACTTTGCAACAACCCACTCGTGTCGATGCCAAAGGGAAGCCGGATCGAGCGGTGCTACGACGCGCTCGAGTTCCATTGTCAGCTCGATTTCTTTCTGTCTGAGACCGCGGCCCGAGCCGACGTAGTGCTTCCTGTGACCTCCTGGGCGGAGGACGAGGGCGTGACCGCGAACGCTGAGGGCCGGATCGTGAAGCACAATAAGGCAACCGAGCCACCTGAGGGCGTCCGCACTGACTGGTGGATCATCTGCGAGATAGCTCGCCGATTGGGTCGACACGCTGACAAGTTCGATTTCGCCTCGCCGAGAGCGATCTTCGAGGAATTGAGGGTGGCCTCCAAGGGCGGCCTTGCCGACTACCACGGGGTCACCTACGAGCGCATCGAGGAGACGGGTGGGATCTTCTGGCCCTGTCCGGAGGTGGATCATCCCGGCACTCCTCGGATGTTCGAGGACCGTTTCTACTACCCAGATGGCAAGGCTCGTTTCACCGCCGTCGAGTGGCGCCCTCCGGCCGAGGACGTCGACGGGGAGTTCCCGATTCGACTTACGAGCGGACGCACGGTGGCTCATTATCTGTCGGGCAACCAGACGCGACGTATCGGAGCACTCGTCCAGCAAACCCCGCGGCCCTGGGTCGAGGTCCATCCTTCGCTCGGCTTCGCCAACGGTGACCCGGTCAAGGTCGTGACCCGCAGGGGCGAGGTCACCTTCCCGGCCCTCGTGGTCGACACGATCCGAAAGGACACAGCTTTTGTGCCCTACCACTGGGCCCCTCCCGCTTCGGTGAACATCCTGACGGTAGACGACCTCGACCCGACCTCCAAGATCCCCGAGTTCAAAGTTTGCGCTTGTCGCCTCGAGAAGGGCGCGGCGATGACCAAGATCCCTCCACCTCTAGTCGAGCCGGGTAAGGAGCCCTATACGGATGAGCTCGGCCCGATCGACGATGACCGCCCGCCCACCGTGCCGCAGGGAAGGGGGACGTCGGAGGGATGATGGACAAAACTTTGTTCATCGATCCGGGTCGATGCATCGGCTGCCAGGCGTGCGTGGCGGCCTGCCGTGAGTGCGACTCGCACAGGGGCAGGACGATGATCCATCTCGACTACATCGATGAGGGACATTCTGGTGCCGCGATGCCGACCGTATGCATGCACTGCGAGGATCCGATCGCGCCGTGCGCTCAGGTCTGTCCGGCCGATGCTATCCCTGTGGGCACAGATGGGATCGTGCACACCGCGGCTAAGGAGCGCTGCATTGGATGCGGGAACTGCGTGCACGCCTGTCCCTTCGGTGTTCCCAAGCTCGATCTCGCCGAGATGCTTCAGTATAAGTGCGACATGTGCTACGACCGCACGTCTCGGGGGCTATCGACCATGTGCGCGACCGTTTGTCCCACAGGAGCCATCTTCTACGGTTCCTACGGAGAGTTGCTTGCGGACCGCCCCCACGCGCGGCCCACGGACATCTTCGGCTTCGGAGATGAGATCATCCAGACCGGCTGCGCCGTTGTCGTCCCGGCGGGCCGCGACGCCGAACCGGTTCCAGGCGGCTACGCATGATTGAAGAAACCCACCCTCAGCGGCGGTTGCTCGACCGCATCCGGGACGGTCGCCTTGTCACCCGGCGTGATTACCTCCGACTACTGGTAACCGTGTCGGGGGGCTTGCTGGCAGGCACCGCGGGAGTGGCGTCGGGTGTCTTTCGCCGTCACGGAACCGGAACCGCCGGTGCCAAGAAGGTCGCAGATTCGGCGGAGACAGGGGAGTCATTCACGTTCTTCTATCCGGGCGAGGACAATCCGGCGATCGGCGTGCGCCTAGACGACGGATCTTTGTTGGCTTATTCATCGATCTGCACACACCTCGCCTGCGCGGTGCTGTGGATCAAAGAAAGCAAGAAGCTGGAATGCCCCTGTCACGATGGGTTGTTCGATGTGCGCAACGGAGAAGTGCTCGCCGGCCCCCCGCCCCGCCCACTGCCGAAGATCAGGTTGCAGGAGCGCCCGGACGGCATCTATGCGATCGGCTTGGAGGAATGAAAGGGGAATCGGAGCGCATGGATTTGCAGGAGCGCGGCCGAGATCATCCCGATGTCGCAGCCTCATTAGACGCGTGCGTCGCTGTGGTGGCCGTGATCATCATCTGTCAGCTGTGGGCTTTAACCGCAGCACTCGATGCGTGGCTTGGCGGAGCGACGGGAGCGGTGTGGTGGTTGCTCGGCTTCCAGGGAGCGGCTTTCATTTCGTCGTTACTCATCTGGCTGGTTTCTCCGAGGTCTTAAGGGTGCCGAGCGATTCGCAGCATCCCCTCGGGGGTGAGATGTCTGATGTTCTGTATGGACTGCTGCAGCGATTCCGGTTGCCGGCTCTCACGAAACGCTTTGGCACGCGGTTCATGCTCGGTTTGTTCGCCTTCGTAAACGGGCTCATCTCGATCGCGGTCATGTCCGCGGCCGCCGTGATCACAAGTCAGCCGCTGATCTTTCCCTCTCTCGGCCCGACCGCCTTTTTGCTGTTTTACACGCCGCGCGCGCCCGTCGCCTCACCCAGGAACTCGATCATCGGACACCTGATCGGAGTGTTGGCCGGTTACCTCTCGCTTGTCACCTTCGGCCTCACAGAGCATGGGCCAGCGTTCGCTGAAGGAGTGACTTGGGCGCGCGTAGGGGCGGCAGCGCTGTCCTTAGGACTCACATCTGGGTTCATGGCGTGGCTTCTGGCTCCCCATCCCCCGGCCGGGGCCACCACGCTGATCGTCAGCCTGGGCATCATGCCGAGGCCATCCCAGCAGGCGTTCTTGATGCTGGCGGTCGTCGCACTGGTGATCCAAGGCATAGTGATCAACCGCCTAGCCGGCATAGACTACCCGTTGTGGAAGAACGCCCAGTAGCTCGAGAAGCCAGGGCCTTAGTAGGAGGCGATTGCAAGTGTTGGTCTGGATCCAGCTGAGGATGCCCTGCTTGCAATCGTGAGGGCCGGACAACGTCGAAGCCGTTGCGTTCGGCACCAAGACTGCGCGCGTGCTTGTGAACCAGAACTTGAACGAGGGCGCGGGCAGCCCGCGCGATGGGCTTCCGTTCACGCTGAGCCTGGCAGGCGGGAGCTGGGGCGGCAACATCACGACCGAGAACATCAACGCGCGCCACTTCATCAATCTCACCTGGGTGTCGCGGCCCATAGCTCCCCGCAATGTAGACGAGGAAGAGTTGTTCGCGGCGCACTGGGAGCGCCACGGCCGCTGATGTTCTCCGCTACGGCCGTCGCGCTGCGGGTGGCAAAAGCGGACAGCGGTCATCTGCCCACAGAAAACTGTGGGTAAACGCGGACCGTGGACATCTGCCACCGTCGGAGGGTGCCGAGTTATAGGCCCGGCGGGCGCCGGCCCAAGCCCAACACCAGACGCGGCTCCCAGGAAAGCGCCTCTGGGGGCAGGGCTTGCACCGCGGCCACCGCGTCGTTTCGAAGGCGCGGGAGGTCGGCCTCGGCGGCAAGGGAGCCCAACATCGAGAGCCGGTAGTCGACGAACTCCTCCGCGCCCGGCCAGGGGACCGACGCGGTGATCGTGGTAACCGTGGGGTCCAGACCCGCCGAAGACAGAAGGGCCGCCAGCGCGGGTTCTGAGCCCACCTCGGTAGTCATTCTCTCGACCGCCTCACCGGTTCGAGAACGTGCCCGGCCGCAGTGGTGCTCGATGAGGCCGAAGACCGCGTCGCCCGGCGGATAAGGGGTCTCCGGGCGCTTCCAAGTCATGAGCGCAACGAAGGGAGAAACACGCGCCATTTCCTTTACTGCCTGCTCCGGCTGGGGGAAGTGGTTGATGCCGAAGGCGGACGCGCTCGCGGCGAAGGAGTCATCGGCGAAGGGCAGGTTCTCTGCGTCGGCTTGAACCCCGTCCCGTGCGTCGTTCGATGGGAGGATGCTCCATGAGATGTCGAGTGCGACTACGTCTGGGAGCCGGCGGGCTAGTGCTCCCGATCCCGACGCGATGTCGAGAACGACTCCCGGGACGGACCGCAGAGATTCGGCCAGAGGTTCGGCGAGATAGCGATAAACGTGTTCATCGGCGTGCCGGGAGAAGCCGGGTGCGGCGGCCTCGTAGCTCGAGGCGATGTCTCGCTTGACATCCGTCATGTCTGCTTGATCCCTGCGTCGCCGTCACTCGAGTCGACCGTCGATGCTGTGTCCGTCCTGGATGTCTCGAAGTATGGAGAGACACTCGCATGCGAGGGGGTCGTCACGGTCGCGATCAGCCTAGTCGCCCTGGCCACTGGTACATGCCCCAGAGAAACGCCCGCGGCGCGGGCGTAATCTGAGTAGGTGTGGTACACGACGTCGTCCTCCAGAGCGAATTCACTCGTGCCGGGCAGTCCTTAGGAGGGCTCTCCTCGGACGCGCGGAAGGGGCCGGCGGGTCCGAGTGATCCCAGGAGAGGTGCATGTTGTGCTCCCGCCCCCGTTCGCCAGCTCCTCGTCGGTGCAGGCGACACCGAAGTCGATCCAGCCCCTCGGCCCGGAGACGCCGGCGGCTCTCCTTCCGGTGATGCTGCTGCGATCGATCCTGTACCCGCTCGGGCTGGCGGTTTCTGGGTGCCTTGGTGTGGGGGCGTACCGGACGGGCCCCGGAGCGGCAGCCAACTGCCGGCTATCGGGGCCTGGCGAGGTCGAGCAGTTCGTCCACCGACCACTGGTCGTCTACGTACCTGCTGTACTTGGCCGCCAGGACCCGGCCATCGGGGCCGATGAGGAAGTCCGCCGGCAGGCCTAGGTGCTCCTCACCCTTACCGGTGGCTCCGCGCAGGCTGGGCGCCCGCGTCAAGGCGCGGCCGGCCGCCAGCCACGAGCGCGGGTTTAGTGCTGCCATGGGGGGACATTTTCTTCTCCACTCCGAACTCGCCGTAGAGCTTCCTTCCGGGATCCGCGATCGCCTCGAACGGCAGCTGGCCCTGAAATTCCAGCATCGTCTCGGCACTCGAGTGGAACACGACAACCTCACGGATGCCGGCCGCGAGACATCGTCGTGCCGCCGGGCGATGGACTGCAGGTGCAGATTGCAGACCGGGCAGCCCGCATACCGGCGGAACTGTAGGTGTCCAGCCGCTCCTTATCGGGTATTTCCACCGGCTTGCCGTGGATGGTCACCGCTTCACGGCGGTTCAGGACGTCTCCCACCCGCACCTCGGTCACGGCAAGGCTTTTCATCTGTACAGGTGACTCTTTCGCGGACAAAGCCGGCATCGCGCCTCCTTACGTTCGTGTCGAGAACCATTCATACCATAAACGATTGCTTCCGGGTACGATGTAGAGGTGGGAGAGCAGCACCAAGACAAGCGAGCGTCGGGGCCCGCTGTGCCTCCGGCGGCCGCCGCGTTCTTGCTGTCGCAGCTGGGTGCACACGCGGCCGCCCTGTTTGCGCAACGCGTCGCGCAGCTAGACCTGACCCCAGAGCAGGCAGGTCTCCTGCGGCTCGTTGCCCTCCAACCTGGCCGCAGCCAGCAGGCCCTCGCAGATCAGCTCGGCGTCGCCCCAAGCAAGATCGTGTCGCTGGTCGACGGGCTCGAAGCACGCGGCTTTCTGGAACGCCGGCGCAGCACCTCTGACCGGCGTTACTACGCCCTGCATCTCACTGATCGAGGCACGCAGGTCCTGGCCGAGATCCGGGAGGTCGGCCTTCAGCATGAAAATGAGCTCACCGCCGCGCTGGATGGCGCTGAACGCCTGAAGCTCATAGAGCTGCTGCAGCGCATCGCCGACCAGCAGGGCCTTGAACCAGGCGTGCACCCGGGCTACCGGAGCCTTTCTGTCGATGCCCCTCGACCCCGGAATTAGCAGATTCTCATGTAGAGTATTTCCAGCATTCCCGGCGCCGGAAGGATGACCGCGATCGGCCGGGGCGACTCGGATTGGGAGTCAACGTGTTCGCTTGCGCTGAGCGAAGCCGGTGCGGACTCAAGCCTCAGTAGCCTCGCGGCCGCTGGTTCGGCTGCACGCCGGCCGGCTGGCGTGAGGCGGAGGACCCGGAGACCCGCCTCCCTTGCGTCCTTTTCCCTCCTAGGCGACTCGTACCACGGGGGAGCCTGCTCGCGAGCTTGGGCGGGAAAAGGCTGCGCTCGGATGGCCGGCCACGCAGAAATCAGCGACAGAAGGAATCTGCTACGCGAGCCTGGGTGTCAGCTGCTCGGCTCCTGCACGTGACCTCGCAGTCCCGCAAGTTTCCTCAACCTGAGCGAGTGTTCCGCCAGCTGTGGGGCACCTACCACGTCGAGCCGCGCGGACTCGGGCTGAACGGCATTTCCGGAGCCCCGTCACCCATCGACCCGGCCGCGCGGAGGGCGAGTAGCGCGGTCAGGTGCCTCGTTGTCGTACTCGTTGGGAAGTCGATACCACCGGCCGTTTGGTTACGTCCTGTGGGAGGCGCGGTCAAGCCACTGAAACATGCCCCAGAGAGCGTCCATGCCGCGGGCGTAGGCCGAGTAGGTGTGGTACACGACGTCGCCCTCCAGTGCGAATGCACTCATGCCGACACTGTCCTTAGGGCAATGCGTCCGGGTCCGGACGCTCTCGTACGCGGGGAACTCGCTGGCCAGGGTCGGTGATACTTCCAGCATGCGCAGGATCGTTACGATCGGGGCCAGCGTAGTCGTATTGGCTCTCTTGATTCCGGGGACCGTTATCACGGCGGTGGGGTTGGTGCTCCTGTTCTTGGCCACTCTGCGCGAGTCGCTGGCAGCCCGCTGGCGTTTGGTGATAGCGGCCACGTTCGGAGGACTGGCGGCGGGACTGACCGCGGCCGTGGGCTCGAGGGTTGCAATGCGCATCGTATCTCTGGCCGTGCCGGGGCCGACTGCGATCGTGCAGGGCAGCCCGACGAGCGTGCCTCTGTTCACGATTGCCGGAACAATTGAACTGATCTCCTTCGTCGGCTTCGTCGGCACAGTTCTGGGGGTCGCAGTGATGGCCGTCCGCAGGCTCGTGCCGTTGTCCGGATGGAGAAGAGGGCTTGCGATCGGAGTGATCATGCTGGCGTTCCCCGGGATCCTCATTTTCCTCTCAGATCCGGAGTTCGATCAAGTGCGGCCGGTCAGCATCTCTACTTTCGGGGTCTGCTTCATCGCTTACGGAATCGTGTACGAGGCGGTCGCCTCCCGAGTAGAGCGGTGGGGCTCTCTTGCCCTGCCTCTGCCGACGGGTGCCACGGTGTGGGGGAGCGGTCGGCGCCGCTCTTCGCCGGTTACCAGTGCGTGAGCTGTTGCACTATACCCTGGTAAGGTATCTAGAGAGCAAGGTATCTGAAGAGCAAATCTCAGAAGGGAGACACTCCTGCGCGGCTATTACGAAGGTAAGGACGATGTCCTGGCGCGCCTCCGTCGCGTCGAAGGCCAGGTCCGCGGCTTGCAGCGCATGGTCGAGCAGGACCAATACTGCATCGACATCCTGACCCAGATCACTGCGGCGACCAACGCCCTCAAGAAGGTCGCGATTGGGTTGCTCGACGACCACATCCGCCACTGTGTCATGGAGCAGTCAGAAGAGGGAAAGGACATGGTGCGGGAGGCGACGGCCGCGATAGAGCGCCTGGTCAAGTCCTGAGTTCTTCCTGCTGAAGCGCCGTTCAGCGTTTCAGCATCCGCTCAGGGATCGCCCGGCATTCTAGCGAAGTCAGTCTGGCGAAGTCAGATCAGGGGCCGAGGGTCGGCCCACTTGAGTGGAGAGGATCAGAATGGAACTTAATCGCAGGACCAAGTTGATCGCCGGCGGAGCTCTCGCTCTCGCCATTATCGGCGGCGGTTCGGGCATGGCCCTGGCAACAGACGCGGACGACAAGCCGCTGTCGGGCCGGATTCTGGAAAGGGCGACGGCCGCCGCACTCGAGCACACCGGCGGCGGGAAGGTAACCGAGACGGAGATCGGTGACGACGGCGCCGCCTTCGGAGTGGAGGTTCGTTTCTCCAACGGAAAGCAGGTCGAGGTCAACCTCAATGAGAGCTTCGAGGTAACGGGTCAAGAGGCGGACGACAAGTAGTTTTCGCTCAGCGGCGAGCTGCGAAAAGGGGCGGTCACCGGGAAGGGTGGCCGCCCCCTCTGCTAAGGGGAGTTGGTGAGCTGTGAAGGATCTGAGAACAGGGCGGCTGATGCTCGTGGGAGTCGCCGTGGTCGTCGCCCTGGCAGCGAGCGGATGCAGCGATGAGGGCCCGGGTTCCGAGCGCCGGCCCCCGGATGCCGGGCCGGGAATCGATACCGCGCCGCGAAGCCGGCGAGTCGATCTCGATCAGCCCCCCTTCTCTGACCCGACCGCAGTCACCAATCCGCTGTTTCCAAGCGGCAAGCTGGCCCAGGTCGTCCAACTCGGAAACGAGGGTGGTGAGGAGCTGCGAGTCGAGATAACGCCTCTTCCAAGTACCAAGACCATCGAGTGGAAGGGCCAACGAATCGAGACGCTGGTTTCGCACTTCATCGCCTACCTCGACGGCCGCATCGTCGAGACTGCCGTCGATTTCTTCGCGCAAGCGGACGATGGCGCCGTGTGGTACCTCGGCGAGGATGTTTTCAACTATGAGGACGGGGTGGTCGCCGACAACGAGGGGACGTGGCTGGCCGGAAGGGATGGGCTGGGGGGGGATGATCATGCCCGCCGACCCCCAAGAGGGCAACGTCTTCCGCCCCGAAAATATCCCGGGGTTCGTGTTCGAGGAAGTCACGATCAAAGCGACCGGTCGGACGCTTGACGGCCCCCGAGGACCGGTTGGTGGAGCCGTCGTGACTCAAGAGCACCTGATGGACGACACCTTCGAGGGCAAGATCTTTGCCCCGGGATACGGTGAGTTCCAGGTCCGCGCCGAGGACGAGTTCGCCGCGATAGCCGTCGCGTCGCCCATCGACGCCGTACCCGGGGCCGCGCCGGCCGAGCTCGAGGCGCTAACTGTGAGCTCAGCCGACGCCTTCCAAGCCGGGCAGGTGGAGGACGGGCCAGGACGGTCGGCGCGCGGGACGAGCTGAGGAGCGCCTGGGACGCCTATCGGCAGCAGGAGGTGCCGCCATTACTCGCCATGCATGTCGAGAAGAATCTCGCAGCGCTGGATAGGGGGGTCTCGAACAAGGAGTCCTCGGAGGCTGCTCAGGCCGCGATCGAGGTGGCTCACGGCGGAGCAGATCTGCTGCTCCGGCACAGATCTGCCGCAGAGGTGGATCTCACTCGCCTCGATGTCTGGGCTCGACAGCTCCTCCTGGACGCCGCCACCGGTTCTCGGGGCGAGGTGAAGGGCGACGTTGCCACCCTCGAGGCCATCTGGGTGCGCGCCGGTTATTCCGTACCCCAGCCGGCTGCGGGAGATATCGAGGAGGGGCTGGCGGCATTGCGGGTGGCGGCCGATGCAGGAAAGCTCAGCGACGCGGTGGAGGCTGCCGATACCTTCAGACAGGCTCTAGCGACGGCTGGCGGGCTCTAGTCCGCAATCTCGTGTCTGCCAAGTACGGCTGATCGAATCTGAAAGTAATCGCCGCCGGCGTCAGCGACGAGTCGTGGAAGGCGCGTGAAGCTCGTGCTCCCAGAGGCCGAAGTCCTGCTCCCAGAGAGCGAAGTCGTTCCATGGGGCGTGCCGCCGGCTACCGAGTAGAGCCGCGATGACCACGCCAAGGCCCGCGACCCACAGCCCTGCGACCGACCACACCAGCCAACCTTCCATCAGCGCGCTCTTTCCCTGCGCCGACCCCCGCAAACAGTTTCTCTGTGGTTCGAGGGGGGGAGCGAGCGAGGAGGGGCGCCACACGGCGCACCGACCTGTGGGAGATGATCGATCATCTGCATCGATTACCTGACCTTCCTCGTCCGCCGTCATGGGGTGGGGAAATCTGCTCCTACCTTCGCACGGACTCTCTGAACAAACGCTGAACCAGCTCACATAGGGCATTGCCCTCCTCTCAGGCTGGTTCAGCTACAGTTCAGTGTTACTCGGTAACTATTGGGGCAAGTTGAGTGACCCGGTGAGGTTGTTGTGCGTGTCCTTGTCGTAGAAGATGAGAAGCGGCTGGCCGCGGGGCTGAAGAAGGGCCTCGAGGCCGAAGGCTTTGCGACCGACGTCGCCCTCGACGGGACCGACGGCCTGTGGATGGCGCGGGAGCATCCCTACGACGCGCTTGTGCTCGACATCATGTTGCCGGGGGTGAACGGCTACAAGATCTGTGCCACGCTTCGTAACGAGGGGGTCTGGACGCCCATCCTCATGCTCACCGCCAAGGCGGGTGAGCTCGATGAGGCCGAGGCACTCGATACGGGCGCCGACGACTACCTGACCAAGCCCTTCTCCTACATCGTGCTCGTAGCGCGCCTGCGGGCCCTGATGCGGCGCGGCTCCAGCGAGCGCCCCACCGTTCTGGAAGCGGGTGATCTCCGTTTGGACCCCGGCACCCGCAGGGTCTTCCGAGGTGAGGCCGAGATCGATCTCACCGCCAGGGAGATGGCGCTGCTGGACTTCCTCATGCGTCACAAGGGTGAGGTGGTGTCGAAGCGCGACATCCTCGACCACGTCTGGGACTACGACTTCGATGGCGACGCGAACATCGTCGAGGTCTACATAAGGCGTCTTCGCAACAAGCTGGACCGGCCCTTCGAGCGCGACACGATCGAAACCCTCCGGGGAGCCGGCTACCGGCTGGCCTCCTGATGACGGCCGAGGAAGGGCCAGGTTTCATGGAGCGGGCGGTGGCGCGGTGGGGCTCGGTCCGGGTGCGCACGACCGCGCTGGCCGTGATCGTCGTGGGGGCGGCTCTGATCGTCGCCGGAGTGGCGATGGTGG
>Ga0209587_1000819_pt1 | contig 15027 bp, 18 predicted proteins | sample NGEPerD_2_FD_184512 | JGI IMG/M metagenome (GOLD analysis project Ga0209587, IMG submission 184512) | Arctic peat soil microbial communities from the Barrow Environmental Observatory site, Barrow, Alaska, USA - NGEE PermafrostL1-D... | ecosystem: Environmental > Terrestrial > Soil > Wetlands >... | reverse complement strand
GTTCACCCTCGTCGCCTTGGACGCACCCGGTTGTGGTCGGTCGGACGATCCACCCGAGACTTGGCGGTTCCGCGAATACGCCGACTGTCTCGCGCAGCTCATAGCGTCGTTGCACCTCACCGCCCCGATAATTGGTGGACTCTCGTGGGGCGGCACCCTGGCCATTGAGTTCGAGCACCAGCACCCCGGTGTCGCGTCGGCGTTGATCCTCGCCGGCGCCTACGCGGGTTGGGCGGGTTCCCTGTCGTCACAGGTGCGAGACGAGCGCCTGGCCTCGTGCCTGGCCCAGTCGAAGATGGCGCCGGAGGCATTCGTGCCCGACTGGATGCCGGGGCTGTTCACCCCGGACGCTCCACCTGGACTGATTCACGAGTACGGGGGGCTGATGTTCGATTTTCACCCCTCCGGGTTCCGTACGATGGCAAACGCCGTTGCCGAAGCCGACCTGCGTCCTGCCTTGCCCTCCATCGAGCTTCCCGTGCTGTTGCTCCACGGCGAGGACGACCAGAGGTCACCCGCGCACACCGTAGGCGCCGACCTCGCCGCCCAGATCCCTCAAGCGAAGCTCCTGGTAATCCCCCGAGCCGGGCACCTCTGCAACGCCGAGCAACCGGAGGCCTTCAACGCCGCCATCCGAGAGTTCGCCGCCAACCTCTGACCGCTGTGGGGGGTCGGACATGCAGGACCCTTCTGGTAGGCCCTCTGCACGTTCCAAGACCGCCATGTCCGCGGGCGATACGAACCTCTGCTCGCTGTGCGCGACAGCGGCTCAAGCGTCGGCAGGAGATGCTGCACCAGTGAGCGCGGCACGAAGTCACCCTCGCTCGCCGTCGCCGAACGGATCATCGAGGCGACCGGTCAACGGCTGGAGGTCGCGCCGAACCTGGAGTTCGCGCAGGTGCCCGGCCAGTACGGGCTCCACCCGTTCTGGCTCGCGAACCGCCTGTGGCGACTCGAGCCCGCGCTCGCCTTCAGCAAGATCGGACTACCCGATCCTCGACACCACTGGGCCGAGCCGCGTCGGGTGTTCAACCTGCAGGACCGGGCCGATCGCGCCCGTGCCTACGAGCTTGTGCTCCGCGAGGGCGCCCCGAGCGACCTCCTCGACTACATCGACGGCGCCCTGCTCGTCGACATCTGGGACGACCTCGACCTTCCGGACCCCATCCGCAGGGCCTGGCAGCCGCTCCTTTCGCAGACCCGCGGGGCGGACGGGCACAAGACGAGCCGTGCAAGAGGTCGCGGACGCGAGTAGGATTGAGTCCTACTGAGGTGAGGAGTCAGCCATGCGGACCACGCGACAGCTCAGCATCACACTGCCCAACGAGATGGCGGACGCACTGCGCGAGCGCGTCCAGTCGGGGGAGTACGCCAGCGAGAGCGAAGTCATCCGCGATGGCCTCCGCGCACTGTGGGCGCGCGACCAGGCGGTCGAGGCATGGCTGCAAGGCGAGGTCGCCGCGTCGTACGACGCGCTGGTGGCCGACCCCTCCCGCGGCGTGAGCGCCGACGAACTGCGAACACGTCTCGCCGCGAAGCGGGCCACAGCACGGTGACGTACCGCGTGGTCTTCACGCCGGAGGCCGAAGACCACCTCGACGAGCTCTACCGCTACATCGCCGACGCTGCGACACCCGACATCGCGTCGGGTTACGCCGACGCGATCATCACGTATTGCGAGGGGCTCGCCCAGTTCCCGCACCGCGGCCTCGCGCGTGATGACATCAGGCCCGGCCTTCGCACCACGAGCTACAAGAAGCGGACCGTCGTGGCCTTCGCGCTCCTCGACGACGTCGTCGCGATCATCGGGATCTTCCACGGCGGCCGCGACTACGAAGCGCTCCTCCGAGACGAAGACGTGTGAGCCCGAAGGGGGTTAGACTGCGTCGCCCAGCCGCCTGGCGCGGGATCAGTGAACGAGAGGTGAGATGATGCCGCTCTACTTATCGAAGTTCAGCTACACCCCGGAGACTTGGGCTCGGCTGATCGGCAACCCAGAGGATCGCAGGACGGCAGCACAGTCCTACATCGAGTCGGTCGGTGGAAAGCTCCATGGGTTCTGGTACGCCTTCGGCACACACGACGGCCACACCCTGTGGGAGGCCCCCGACAACGTGTCGATGGCCGCGGTTGCCCTGGCGATCGGCAGTGGCGGTGCGCTTAGCTCAATAGAAACGACAGTCCTCCTGACCGTCGAGGAAACGATGGATGCCATGCGGAAGGCGCAACACGTTCAGTACCGAGCGCCTGGCTCGTAGCGGCTTGCGCCCCTCCGGTCCCTCAATCCACGTGACGTTGCCGGACGCCGTGTTAGAGGTCGAGATCGGCGGCTCCGGTGAGCCTGTTGTGCTCATCCAGACCGCCTTGACGGCTGACGAGTTCCTACCTCTCGCCAGGCAGCCGGACCTTCGCGACGACTTTCAGGTCATCTTGTATCACCGTCGCGGCTACGGAGGGAGCAGCCCGGTCCAGGGCCCGGGGTCAATCGAACGCGACGCCCTCGACTGCCAACGGCTGCTCGCCGAGCTCCAGATCGACCGGGCGCATGTGGTGGGAGTGTCGTACAGCGGCGCAGTAGCGCTGCAGTTGGCCGCGTCAGTGCCGGGTTGTGTGCACAGCCTGTGTGTGATCGAGCCGCCACCAGTGCATACCCCCAGCGCTGGCGAGTTCCGCGCGGCGAATGCACAGCTCACTGAGGACTACCGCCTGCATGGGCCCGCGATGACGCTCGACCGGTTCCTGACTCGCCTGGTTGGCTCCGACTGGCGGCGCGAGATCGAGCGGTACCTCCCGGGGGGAGTCGCCGAAGCTGAACGGGACGCCGACACCTTCTTCGCGATCGACCTACCCGCCCTGCTGTCGTGGCGTTTCGGGGCAGAGGACGCGCGGCGGATCAGCCAGCCGGTCCTGTACGTCGGGGGCACCGAGAGCGGCCCGTGGTTCGCGGAGGTACGGGATCTAGTCCTGGCCTGGCTACCGCAGGCCGAAGACATGGTCCTGGCGGGCGCTGATCATTCCTTGGCGCTCACCCACTCCGCACAAGTGGCGCTGGCCATCGCGTCGTTCCTGCACCGTCACCCCATCTGAGCTCCGGGCCTGAGGGACCTTAGTTACCGGAATCGGATGGATAACAGGTTCGCTCGTCGTGCTCATCAACGCCGCTGCGAAGCACCGCGATCCAGGTCAGCGGTCTTTGTCGTCGGACTCGTCGGACTCGTCGGACTCGCTGGGATCGTCGGACTCGTCGCCGTCACCGTCCGCTGAGGGCTCAGCGTCGGCGTCGTCTTCCGTGGCGTCCGCATCGTCCCGCGAGTCCGTTTTCGAGTCCGCCCCGGACTGTGATTCGACCTCGACCTCGAGCTGGCTGCGTCGGCACCCTGGCAGCTCCGCCGGGAGCGCGTCAGCCAGCAGACTGTGCACCGCCTCGTCGAGGGGTACGTCGGCCTCCGACTCGTAGGGGAAATCGTCCTCGCTGCTCCACGCGCCCTGCAACCGCTCGAAGGCCGCCTGACGCATCGCCGCAGCATCCTCGACGAACAGGTCGAGAGCCATCGTGACGTGGATGCGGTCGCTCATCGCGTACCTTCCGGTTTGGGCCGGGTTTTCTCCGGTGCTCGCGTCGTAGGCTACGCCGCCGGACGTGCCCCCGCCACAGGGCGCGACCATACACTTCCCGCTGTGCGGTCGTCGCGAACCGGATGAGCCCTCGTCGTACTCGGAAGAAGGGACGGCAGACAATGGGATTCTATGAGAACCGTGTCGTCCCGCGGATCGTCAACGTCGCGTGCGGGACGAAGTCGGTTGCACCGCTGCGAAGCCGGGTCTGCGAAGGGCTCAAGGGTGACGTCGTCGAGATCGGCTTCGGATCGGGACACAACGTCCCCTTCTACCCTGCGACCGTCACCAAGGTTGCCGCAGTCGAGCCAGCCGACCTCGGCTGGAAGCTCGCCGGGAAGCGCCTCAAGGCGGCAAAGATGCCGGTGCAGCGCGCGGGCCTGGACGGCGAGTCGTTGCCCTTCGAGGACGACAGCTATGACGCAGCCCTCTCCACCTGGACGCTGTGCACCATCCCCGACGTCGCCGCCGCCCTGGCCGAGGTACGGCGGGTGCTCAAGCCGCGCGGGACGCTGCATTTCCTCGAGCACGGGCTTGCACCGGACGAGCCGGTGCGCCGCTGGCAGCGACGTCTGGACCCGCTGGAGATGCGCCTCTTCGGCGGGTGCCACCTCACCAGGCCGATCGTCGACCTGTTGACGACTGCGGGGCTTCACTCTCAAGGAGCTCGACGTCTTCTACGAGAAGGGTGCCCCGAAGTTCATCGGCGCCCACTCTCTCGGCGTCGCTGTGTCTGCCTAGCATCGGCGAACGTGGCTCACAGCCACATCGTGCCCTGACAGGATGGTCCGATGAATCTGCTCCGGACCCCCGACGACCGCTTCCGGCTTCTCCCCGACTTCGACTACACACCACGCTACGGCCTCGTCCCCGACGGCGAGGGCGGCGAGATCTCGATGTGCTACGTCGAGACGGGACCGGACGACGGACCGATTGTGCTGCTGCTGCACGGTGAGCCCACCTGGTCCTACCTCTACCGACACGTGATGCGGGTCCTCGCTGAGGCCGGTGTGCGCGCCGTCGCAGTGGACCTGGTGGGGTTCGGCCGGTCGGACAAGCCGGTGGACCTCGGCGACCACTCCTACGCCCGGCACGTGGAATGGGTGCGCGCCCTCGCCTTCGACGTCCTCGACCTGCACGACGTCACCCTCGTCGGCCAGGACTGGGGCGGGCTGATCGGGCTGCGCCTGGTGGCCGAGAACCCGGACCGGTTCGGCGCCGTCGTGGCGGCCAACACCGGACTGCCCACAGGCGACCACGCGATGCCCGGCGTGTGGTGGGCGTTTCGCAAGGCGGTGGAGCAGAGCAAGTCACTCGACATCGGCCGGTTCGTCCAGTCGGGGTGCCTGACTTCTCTCCCGGACGAGGTGCTCGCCGCCTACGACGCGCCCTTTCCCGACGACTCCTACAAGGCGGGACCCCGGGCGATGCCGACGCTGGTCGCCACCACACCTGAGGATCCGGCCACCCAGGCCAACCGCGACGCCTGGACCGCCCTCGCTCGTTGGGACAAGCCGTTCCTCGTGGCGTTCAGCGATGGTGACCCGATCACGGGAGCGATGGCTCCGCTGCTGAGCGGGACCGTGCCCGGTGCCGAAGGCATCGAGCACCCAGTCATCGAGGGCGCCGGCCATTTTCTTCAGGAGGACGCCGGTGACCGGCTGGGCGCGGCGATCGCTCGCTTCGTTGCGGAGTCAGTCACGACCTGAGCGGAACGTAGGCTGATCGTGTGCTCCGCCTGCTGTTCTCGCCCCGGCTGATCGGTGTGCACCTTCTGGTCCTGGTGGCGACGACGGCCGCCGCCTGGCTGGGGTTGTGGCAGTACGACGCCTGGCAGGTGGGCCGGAACGCGGAGGCAACCGACCTCGCCCGCGCGGATCCGAAGCCCCTGGAGAACGTGATGTCGCCCGACGACCCCTTCCCGGGTGCTGCGATCGGGCAGCCCGTCCAGCTCGCCGGGAGATGGGTGGTCGAAGGCACGTTCGTAGTGTCGGATCGAGAGCTCGAGGGCCGGACGGGCTATTGGGTCGTGACACCGGTCGCGGTGTGTCGGGACCGCTGCGACACGAGTCCCGCCATGCTCGTCGTACGCGGCTGGACGCCGCGGCCGGCCGCCCCTGACCTTTCCGCGGGGCGGGTCAACCTCACCGGCTGGCTGCAGCCACCCGAGGGTTCGGGTCGACCGGACCCGGACCCGGACGACGACGTACTACCGGAGCTGCGCATCGCCGACGCCATCCAGCGCGTCGACCAGGACCTCTACGGTGCCTACGTGATCGGCGAAGTCATGGTGCCGGAAGGGCCGACAGACACCGACGGTACGACGGGCCTGGCCGCGCTCACACCGGACTCACTACCCGAGCCCGAGACCTTCACCGGCCTCAGGAACCTGCTCTACGCCCTGGAGTGGTGGGTGTTCGCTGCCTTCGCGGTCGTCGTCTGGTGGCGGTGGTGCTCGGACGAGGTAGCGTCGAGCTCGTGAAAGCCGCCCTCACCCGATATCGAGTCCTGGCCAACATCGTGGGCGTGCTGCTCATTCCCCTGGTACTGCTCGCCTGGCCGCGGCATCTGCTGTACACCGAAGGCAGCGACGTCTACGAGCTGGGCGAGAGGATCAACGCAACGGTGGGCCCCAGCCATGGCTTCGTCTACATGATCTTCTTGTTCTTCGCCTTCATCTTGTCCCGCAAGGCGAACTGGTCTGCGGTCTTCACGCTCACCACGTTGCTGATGGGCACCGTTCCCATCCTGTCCTTCTGGGCCGAGCGTCGCGCGACCAGGGACGTCCTGGCCAGGCTCGAGGCCGAGGCAGACGTCGTGCCCGCGGACCGATGAGGTCAACGGACACCGCGTTCGTCCTCGGTGGCGGGGGGTTGCTCGGCGCGGTAGAGGTCGGCATGCTCCGCGCCCTCTTCGAGGCCGACATCTCACCGGACCTGATCCTTGGCACCTCGGTGGGCGCGCTCAACGGTGCACTGGTGGCCGCCGACCCGTCCACCGGTGTGATCGAGCGACTCATGAAGCTGTGGGAGAGCGCGGCGGGGAGCAAGGAGGTGTACGGCGATGGCGCCGTCCGCCAGGTCGGTCGGGCCGTGCGGACCGGAACCCATCTGCATTCGGCGAAGCCGTTGCGAGAGCGGCTGCAGCAGGAGCTGGACGACCTGACCTTCGACGACATGGTGATCCCGTTCCAGTGCTGCGCGGCAAACATCGAGCGCGCAGCCGAGCACTGGTTCACTGAGGGCCGGGTCGTCGATGCCGTGGTGGCCTCCGCCGCCGTCCCGGGCCTGCTCCGGCCGGCCCGCGTCAACGGTGAGCACTTCCTCGACGGTGGGATCGTGAACTCGATCCCGGTCGGGAGAGCCGTGGAATGCGGCGCGACAACGATCTTCATCCTCCAAGTGGGACGGATCGACCGGCCCCTGAAACCACCGCGCAAGCCCTGGGAGGTCGCGCGGGTCTCCTTCGAGATCGCGAGGAGGCACCGGTTCAACCGCGAGATGTCCATGCTTCCCGACAACGTCACCGCCCACATCCTGCCGACCGGTGGGGGATCGGCCCGCGATGACTCGTTGCTGTCCTACCGTGACTTCGCCGGGGTGCAGCGCAGGATCGACGCCGCCTACCAGGCGTCGGTCAGCTACCTCGAGGAGAACGTGACTTGACGACGTTCTTCAGACGGGTCGTCGTCGCCCCGGGGGTCATCGTCCTGACGCTCGTCATCCTCACCACGATCCCGGTGTGGCTGGTCGGTGCAGCGCTACTGTCGCCACTCGTGCAGGGCAGGCTGCGGCCCCTCCGGCTGTTGTGGCTGGTCCTGATGCACCTGGTGCTGGAAAGCATCATCCTGATCGAGCTCTTCGGGCTGTGGATCGTTTCCGGATTCGGGTACTTCATCCGGCGGCCCTGGTTCGAGCGCGTGCACTACGACATCGCGCAGGCCTACCTACGGATCTTCTTCCGTGAGGCGCGCAGGGTGCTTCGGCTCAAGATAGTCACTGAGGGCCCGACACCGGACGCCCACCCGGGAGAACCGTTGCTGGTGTGCTGTCGACATGCAGGACCCGGGGACTCGTTCACGTTGATGTATGCGCTGATGCACTGGTACTCCCGTGAACCTCGCGTCGTCCTCAAGGACACGCTGGCCTGGGACCCCGCCATCGACGTCATCCTGAACCGGGTGCCCAGCAGGTTCATCTCCCCGAACCCGAGAGCATCCGAGGACCTCGAAGCCCAGATCGCCGACCTCGCCTCGAACCTCGACGCCAACGACGCCTTCGTGATCTTTCCCGAGGGCGGCAACTTCACCCCAGAACGGCGGCGGCGGGCCATCGAGAAGCTGCGGCGCCTCGGCCTCGAGGCCATGGCAAGACGCGCCGAAAACATGCAGAACGTGCTGGCGCCACGCCCCGGCGGCGTACTCGCCGCTCTCGACGCTGCGCCCTACGCCGACATCGTCCTGGTCGCGCACACCGGACTCGACCACCTGCTCACCGTGTCCGACCTGTGGCGCGAGCTGCCGATGGACAAGCAGATCATCATGCGGTGGTGGCGGGTTCCGCGCGCAGAGATACCGGACGGGCGCGATGAGCGCATCGACTGGTTGTTCTCCCGCTGGGAGGAGATCGATCGATGGGTCGACGAGCACCGTCCGGTGGACCTGCCGACGAGACGGCAGGTATCGCGATCGAGCTAGTCCTTCTTGATCTGGACTTCCTCAGCCGGGTTGTCGGGCGTGGTGGCTGGGTGTGGCGTGTCGGTCGCGTCAGACGCGGCCTCGTCCGGTGTCGAGGCGGCCCCGTCGTCGGTCGACGTGCCCACGGCGGCGTCGGCAGAGATCGAGGTCGTGGCGGGAGTGACCGGGGGCGTTGTCGACGCGGCCGAGGTCGGGGGCTTCGGCTGGTACGACGACTGCCATGCGGTGCTGGCCTTGCGGTCCGAGAGCGACTTGGCGATCAGCGCCGCGATGCCCGCCAGACCGGCGAAGCTCACGAACTTCCGGAACCGGTGTCTGCTCTTCTTGGGCGCCTCGACCTCGCCCTTCAGCGCCGCAGCCGTGGCGCGACCGCGCTTCTTTGCCTCCCCGCGGGCCTCTTCAGTGGCCTCGCTCGCCGAGGCGACCGCAGCAGCGAATGCGGGCATCACGTCGCTGCTGAACTTGTCCCGGGCGGTATTGACGACCGGTGCGCTTCGCTCCCTGGCATCCGCGATCACCGGGCCTGCCTTGTCCCTGGCATCCGCGATCACCGGGCCTGCCTTGTCCCGGGCGGACTCCACGTGGGGAGCCACCTTGTCGGCGAGCCCACTCGCGTGCTCGCGCATCTTCTTTGACTTCGACTTCGACATCGTCGAGCTGTCCTCTCCTCGTTTGCTCACGTGTACTGCTCACATGTTCTGCCCGGTCCTGCCCTGATCATGCCCGTAACCCGTCGTGAATCAAACCCTCGCCCTCTCTGGCTTGGGCGACATGGGAGGATCGGATGTGATTTCTGATCACGAACCGAAAGGCAGCACCGTGGCGGCCGAGGAACCCAGCAGCAAAGAGCCCAGCACCGATCCGAACGCAGATCTTCTGACGACCCTGAGGACCAACCGCGGCGACATCGTCGTACGCCTGTTTCCCAACCATGCGCCCAAGACCGTCGAGAACTTCGTCGGGCTCGCGGAAGGGACCAAGGAGTACACCGACCCGACGACGCGCAAGCCGACCACCGGCAGGTTCTACGACGGTCTCGGCTTCCACCGGGTCATCGACGGGTTCATGATCCAGGGCGGCTGCCCGCTCGGCACCGGAACCGGTGGTCCCGGCTACCAGTTCAAGGATGAGTTCCACCCCGAGCTGTCCTTCAACAAGCCCTACCTGCTCGCGATGGCGAACGCCGGCCCCGGCACGAACGGCTCACAGTTCTTCATCACCGTCGGACCCACGCCACATCTGACCAACAAGCACACCATCTTCGGCGAGGTCGAGGACTCGTCCAGCCAGCAGGTCGTCGACCAGATCGCGACGACCCGCACCGGTGGGGGCGACCGACCGGTGGAGCCTGTGGTCATCGAGTCCGTTGAAGTGGAACGGCGCTGAGCACACCGCCGACCCCGAACCAGCCGTCAGCGGGTGCGCCCGGACCGGGCCCACCCGTCTGCTACCGCCACCAGGACCGCGAGTCACACGTCAGATGCCAGCGCTGCGGGCGGCCGATCTGCCCTGACTGCATGCGCCCGGCAGCGGTGGGTTTCCAATGCCCGTCGTGCGTGAGCGAGGGTGCGAAGTCGACCAGGTCCGGGCGTACGGCGTTCGGCGGCAACGTTCCGGGGAACCCGGCACTCACCTCGCAGGTCCTGATCGCGATCAACGCCGCAGTGTGGTTGCTGATCCTGGTCACAGGAGGCCAATCCAGTCGATGGTTCGATCGGCTCGCCCTGCGCGCAGACGGGGGTGAGGTGCGAGTCCCGGACGGCAGGATCTTCCTCGTCCCCGATGGGGTGATGGATGGTGCGTGGTGGCAGTTGGTCACCTCGATGTTCACCCACGTAAGCCTGCTGCACATCGGGTTCAACATGGTTGCCCTGTGGTTGTTCGGCCCACAGCTCGAGCAGCTGTTCGGAAGGATGCGCTACCTTGCGATCTACTTCCTCTCCGGTCTTGCCGGCAGCGCAGTTGTCTATGGTTTCTCCGAACCGTTGGCCGCGACGGCCGGCGCCTCAGGTGCCATCTTCGGGCTGTTCGGCGCCTACTTCGTGGTCGCGCTGAAGACCCGCCGCGACGTCAAGCAGATGCTGCTGTTGCTGGGCGTGAACGCCTTCATCACCTTCAGCGTCCCGAATATCTCCTGGCAGGGTCACGTCGGCGGATTCGTCGGGGGCGCGCTGATTGCCGCGATCCTGGTCTACGCACCGCGCGAGCACCGGACGCGGTGGCAGATCGCCGGCCTGGCCGGGGTCGGCGTACTGCTTCTCGTCGCCTTGGCTACCCGCACCCTCGTCCTCGCCTGAGTCAGGGATTGCGTTGCTAGGCGGCGGGTATCCACATTGGGGATAAACCCTGTGGATGAAACTACAGCGATGTGGTTTCGCTGGTTCCTGCTCGCGTCCGGTCCGGGTTACTCCCAGCGGGTCGCGTAGACGAAGCCCACCGCCATGAAGGCGATCCCGACGAGCAGGTTGTACTGATCGAGGTTGCGGATCACCGGGACACCGGCGTCGCCGGCCATGTAGTAGACGACGATCCAGATCAGGCCGACCAGGAAACAGCCCAGCATCCCGACCACCACGCCGCGTCCGCGTCCTAACGGCGTTGCCGGGTTCGCGGCCACCGCGAGCCCGAGCAGGATCGCGCCGATGCCGATCATGAAGTTCCAACGCTCCAGGTCGCCCATCCAGGTGAGCTCCGCCCCGTCCTGCGCGACGTTGATATAGAGCACCAGCCACACGATGCCGGCCACCACGAAGAGCGCAGCTAGGCCCGTCCGGACAATGGAGCGCACCGGACCAGGCTTGGGCGGAGGCGAACCCTTGGACGACCCTCCGCGGGTTCCGGCCTTGCTGCTCCGGCTCGAACTGGACACCTGCAACTCCCTTGGATGGCGGTTTGCTAGTCGTCGGCTAGCGTAGTCGGGGTCAGGGCTCCCCATGAAAGTGCGTCTGTGAACACCTCCCGATTGAACCGCTAGCGATGGGCGAGTCGCCCAGGACCCACCCCAGGGTCCACCGCAGGGCCCACCGCGGTCCGCAGCCGCGTCGCGCGTCGTTGCGGCATCGCCTCACCGCGGCGTACGACCGACGTTTCGAGACCTACCGCCAACGATCCCTGGCCTGGCGGCTTCTCGTCCTGGTCGCCTTCGTCCTGGCAGGGGCACTGTTCGTCACCAGCGCAGTCAACTCCGACGGCACCGACCTGAGGGCGGGGAGGTACGGCGACCTCGGCTCGCTGGTTCGTGAGCACAAGGAGGAGGCCGACAGCCTCCAGGCGAGGGTGAACCTGCTCGCCGACGAGGTCGACACCCTTGCCGCACAGGTCGACAACGACGCGGTCGAAGATTTGCGAGACGAGATCGACGTCCTACAGCAGCCGGCAGGGCTGAAGCCTGTGCGCGGACCGGGGCTCTCGGTGACCCTCGACGACGCGCCCGAGGAGGTTGTCGACTCGGCCGAGGTCGGTCCCGACAACCTTGTCGTGCACCAGCAGGACATCCAGGCCGTCGTCAACGCCATGTGGGCCGGTGGCGCCGAGGCAATGACGATCCAGGGCCAGCGGGTGATCTCGACCACCGGGATCAAGTGCGTGGGAAACACGGTGGTGCTGCACGACATCCCGTACTCACCGCCCTACGTGATCACCGCGGTGGGTAACTCCGACGAGATGCTCACCAGCATCGGCACGAATCGGTACATCAGCATCTACCGGGAGTACGTCGAGGAGTACCAGCTCGGCTGGGAAGTCGATGAAGACCCAGATGTTGGGCTGCCGGGCTACGACGGGCCGCTCGACCTCGGCTTCGCCCGCCCGGCAGGTGACACCAACGGAGATCCCGGCGACAGCGAAACCTGAGCCGACTCGCCCGCCGGACTGGTGGACGAGGTCGCCCGGTAGTCGCGGGCACGGTGACGACAGTCCAATCGGAGTTGGCGTCAGTCGGAGCTGTCGTCGGTCGGCGTGGTCGAAGCCGTCGGCGGCGTGGTCAGAGTGGTCGGTGTCGGTGAGGGCGACCTGCTCTGTGTCGGGGTCGGCGTCGGGGTGGGCCTCGGCGTCGGCTCGGGCTCCTCGTAGGAGGAGACAATGATCACCACGGTCGTGCCCGTAGGCTGCTCGGTGAAGGCCCCCGGGCTCTGGCCAAGGACGATGCCGTTCTCGGCACGGGTCGTCGGGTCGAAACTGACACTGACCTCGAAACCTGCGTTGGTCAGCGCCTGGCTCGCCCTCCCTTGCTCCATCCCGATGACGCTGGGCACCTCGGTCGGTCCGTCGGAGTAGAACAGTGTGACCAGTGAGCCCGCCGGGACGCTGGTGACGGGTCGGGGATCACTGTCGATCACGGTGCCGGCCTCCTCGTCGGAGTCCCGCTCCACTGCCCTCACCCGCAGACCAAGGCCTTCGAGCTCTAGGCGGGCCGCCACCCGGTTCTCGCCCAGGATGTCGGGCACGACCACGTCCCGCTCTCCCGAGGAGACCAGGATGTCGACCGGAGCGTCCTCGTCGAGGGTCGTGCCTGGGTCAGGGCTCTGCGAGATGACCAGGCCCCTCCGGACGTCATCGGACGGCTGGCGGTCGACATCGCCGAGGGTGAGACCGGCGTCAATCAGCTGCTCCTCGGCCTGCGCCCGGGTCGTCATCCCCAGGTTGGGAACCGACGACTGCTCGGGTTCGGTGTTGAACAGCATCGGACCGAGGATCGCGGCGCCGATCAGCAGCGCCACGATGAGCACCGCGAGCAAGACCAGCGGCCACCGGCGCTTCTTCTGCTCCTCCCCGTCATCGGACGAACCGGTGAAGAAACCGGTGGACTGAGCTGGCGCCTCATGAGGGAGGAACGTGGTGGCGTCATCGGTGGGTACGACGGGCGCCACCACGGGCTTCCCGGCGAGGAACCGCTCGATGTCCGCACGCATGGCGGCCGCACTCTGATACCTGTCCTCGACGGGTTTGGTCAGGGACTTCATCACGATCGCGTCGATCTCGGGCGAGAGATCGGGATCGAGGGACGACGGTGGGTCGGCCTGCTCCCGGACGTGCTGGTAGGCCACGGAGACGGGGCTCTCCCCCACGAAAGGAGGCCGACCCGTCAACAGCTCGTAGAGCAGGCACCCGGTCGAGTAGACGTCGCTACGCGAGTCGACGGTCTCGCCGCGGGCTTGTTCGGGTGAGAGGTACTGAGCGGTGCCGATCACCGCAGCGGTCTGTGTCATCGCCGAGGAGGCGTCGGAAACCGCCCTGGCGATGCCGAAGTCCACCACCTTGGTGTCGCCGGAAGGTGTCAGCATGACGTTGGCCGGCTTGATGTCGCGGTGAACTATTCCGGCGCGGTGGCTGTAGTCCAGCGCCGCGAGCACACCCGAGGTGATCTCGAGCGCGCGTTCGGGCAGGATCTTGCGACCCTCGCGGAGGATCTCGCGCAATGTGCGGCCGGCGACGTACTCCATCACGATGTAGGGCTGGGCGACATCGGTGCCGTCGCTCGACATCTCCTGACCGGTGTCGTAGACGGCCACGATCGCTGGATGGTTCAACGAGGCTGATGACTGTGCCTCGCGGCGGAACCGCGCCTGGAAGGTGGGGTCGCTGGCCAGATCTGTCCGCAGGCGCTTGACCGCGACGGTCCGGCCCAGCCTCACGTCGGTGCCCTTGTGCACCTCCGCCATGCCACCGCGCCCGAGCAGATCGGTGAGCTCGTAGCGGCCGCCCACACGCACCGCGGGACGCCCGCGGGGGTTCGTGGCCCCTCCCGGTGGGTCCTGGTCGCTGGTCATCGCTAGCTCTTGTCCTCCGACTTGCCTTTCTCAGGCTTCTCGCTCTTCTCGGGCTTGCCCTCGCCGTTGTCCGTCGGCGCCTCGGTGGGGACCTCGCTGGGGGTCTCCTCGGGACTCTCCTCGGGAGACTCGTCGGACTCTTCGTCGTCCTCCGCCGGCTCTGGTTCCACCTCCTCCGGTTCTGGCGCCTGGTCCCAGACACCCAGCGTGATCTCGCTGTCGGGCTCGACCAGCCCGGTGGGGTCGACCGACGCAACAGTCCCCTCCGGCCTGCCATCGGGGTTGCCGAACGTCTCCTCGCGGACCTGCAGGTCGAGGTCCTCGAGCTGGTCCTCGGCCAGGTCGGCATCCATCCCGAGGTACTCCGCCTCTTGCACGCGAACTCGGTCGTCTCGTGGCTGCCCCTCTTGTGTCGCCCCCGGCTGGTTGCCGTCCGTGTCCCCCTGGCCGGTCCCGTTCAACGCACTGACCAGCCCAATGATCAGGAGCACCGCGGCCGCCGCGGCCGCGACTGGCCAGTAGGCAGCCAGCCCCCGACGACGCTGCGGAGTCGGTTCGTCCTCCTCCCCGGAAGCCCCGGCCAGAGCTGCCCCGGCCGCAAGGACACCCACCCCGGTCAGCACCCTGGTCGACGGCGAGTCGACCGCAGGATCCACGGAACCTCCCAGGACCGGCGCACCGCGCAATGCCCCCGCGAGGTCCGCGGCAGACTCGAACCGGTCGTCCGGGTCCTTCGCCAACGCCTTCATGGTGACCCGCTGGAGGTGCTCGGGGACTTCGTCCGGCAGCGGGGGTACCGGTTCGCGCAGGTGCGCCAGAGCCGTTCCCACCGGGGTGTCGGCGGCGAACGGTCGGTGCCCGGCCAGTGCCTCGTAGAGCACGACCCCGAGACTGTAGATGTCGCTTGCCGCAGTAGCCGTCTTGCCCTCAGCCTGCTCGGGTGAGAGA
>Ga0209587_1000818_pt1 | contig 15043 bp, 12 predicted proteins | sample NGEPerD_2_FD_184512 | JGI IMG/M metagenome (GOLD analysis project Ga0209587, IMG submission 184512) | Arctic peat soil microbial communities from the Barrow Environmental Observatory site, Barrow, Alaska, USA - NGEE PermafrostL1-D... | ecosystem: Environmental > Terrestrial > Soil > Wetlands >... | reverse complement strand
GTTCCCGGCGGGCCCGGAGCCGGAACCGAGGAGGAACAGCAGGGCAACGCCCAGTGCGCAGCGCCGGTGCGTGCTCGTGTTCTCCATGGGAGAAAGGCTAGGTGATTATCACCCGTTTCGCACGGATTTGTGGGGAAACGCCCCGGTTGTTGGGTCAGTGGCCGTGCCGGATGGCGTTGCGGAGGTCCTTGTTCAGCTGCGAGATCACGTCGAGCGGGATTTCCTTGGGACAGGCAGCGGCGCACTCACCGATGTTGGTGCAGCCGCCGAAGCCCTCGTAGTCGTGCTGGGCGACCATGTTCACGACCCGGGAGTCCCGCTCGGCCTGGCCCTGGGGGAGCGCACCGAGGTGGGTGATCTTCGCACCGACGAACAGGGAGGCCGACCCGTTGGGGCAGGCCGCGACGCAGGCGCCACAACCGATGCAGGTGGCGACATCGAATGCGCGGTCGGCGTTGTCCCTGGGGACCGGGGTGGCGTGCGCATCCGGCGCGGCACCGGTGTTGACCGAGATGTAGCCACCCTGCTGGATGATCCGGTCGAACGCGCGGCGGTCGACACAGAGGTCCTTGAGCACCGGGAACGCGTCGGCGCGCCAGGGCTCGATGGTGATCGTCTCGCCGTCGCGGAACGAGCGCATGTGCAGCTGGCAGGTGGTGGTGACCTGGGGACCGTGGGCCTCCCCGTTGATCATCAGCCCGCACATGCCGCAGATGCCCTCGCGACAGTCGGAGTCGAACGCGATCGGCTCCTCGCCCTCACTGTTGAGCCGCTCGTTGAGCACGTCGAGCATCTCGAGGAACGACATGTCCTCCGAGATCTCGTCGACCTCGTAGGTGTGGATCGCACCCGCGGTCGCCGAGTCGGGCTGGCGCCAGATCTTCAGGGTCAGCCTCATCTCAATGCACCAGCCGGATGGCAGTCGTGGGGTGATTTCACTTGTAGCTCCGCTGCTTCATCTCGACGAACTCATAGGTCAGGTGCTCCTTGTGCAGGATCGGGCTCCCCATCACGCTGGAACCTCCCTCGCCCGCCCATTCCCAGGCCGCCACGTAGGCGTACTGGTCGTCGTGGCGCAGGGCCTCGCCCTCCTCGGTCTGGGACTCGTCCCGGAAGTGGCCGCCGCACGACTCGCGACGGTTCAGCGCATCGATGCACATCAGCTCCCCGAGCTCGAAGAAGTCGGCGACGCGGCCGGCCCGCTCCAGCGACTGGTTGAGGCTCTCGGCGGTGCCGAGCACCAACACGTTGCGCCAGAAGTCCTCGCGCAGTGAGCGGATGAGGTCGATCGCCTTCTTCAGGCCGTCCTCGGTGCGCTCCATCCCGCAGTACTCCCACATGATGTTGCCGAGCTCGCGGTGGTAGGAGTCGACGCTGCGGGTGCCACCCGTGTTCATGAAGTGGTCGATGCGCGACTGCACGGACTCCTGGGCCTCGACGACCGCCGGGTGGTCCTCCGGGACCTTGTCGAACGGACCGTCGGCGAGGTAGTCGCGGATGGTGTTCGAGAGCACGAAGTAGCCGTCGGCCAGGCCCTGCATCAGCGCCGAGGCGCCGAGCCGGTTGGCTCCATGGTCGGAGAAGTTGGCCTCACCCGTCACGAACAGGCCGGGGATGGTCGACTGGAGGTCGTAGTCGACCCACAGGCCGCCCATCACGTAGTGCACGGCCGGGTAGATCCGCATCGGCACCGCATAGGGGTCCTCACCGGTGATCTGGGCGTACATGTCGAAGAGGTTGTCGTACTTGTCCTCGATCGCCTTGCGCCCCAGACGCCCGATGGGCTCGGCGAAGTCGAGGTAGACGCCGCGTCGTACGCCGTCGACCTCCGGCCCCACACCACGACCCTCGTCGCACATGTTCTTGGCCTGGCGCGAGGCGATGTCGCGGGGAACCAGGTTGCCGAAGGAGGGATAGATCCGCTCCAGGTAGTAGTCGCGGTCCTCCTCCGCGATGTCCTGGGGGTTCTTTTCTGCGTCCTTCGCGTCCTTGGGTACCCAGATGCGGCCGTCGTTGCGCAAGGACTCGCTCATCAGGGTCAGCTTGGACTGGTGCGGGCCGGAGACGGGGATGCAGGTCGGGTGGATCTGGGTGTAGCAGGGGTTGGCCATGTAGGCGCCCTTGCGGTGCGCACGCCAGGTCGCGGTGACGTTGCAGCCCATGGCGTTGGTGGAGAGGAAGAAGACGTTGCCGTAGCCACCGGTGGCGAGGACCACCACGTCGGCGAAGTAGGTCTCCAGCTCGCCGGTCACCATGTCGCGCACGATGATGCCGCGGGCCCTGGGAGTGTCACCGTCGTCCACGACGATCAGCTCGACCATCTCGTGGCGGACGTAGGTCTTCACCGTGCCGGCGGCGACCTGGCGCTCGAGCGCCTGGTAGGCGCCGATGAGCAGCTGCTGTCCGGTCTGCCCGCGGGCGTAGAACGTCCGGGAGACCTGCACGCCTCCGAAGGAGCGGTTGTCCAGGAGGCCGCCGTACTCGCGGGCGAAGGGGACCCCCTGGGCGACGCACTGGTCGATGATGTTCCGGCTGACCTGCGCGAGGCGGTAGACGTTGGACTCACGCGAGCGGTAGTCGCCGCCCTTGATCGTGTCGTAGAAGAGGCGGTAGACCGAGTCACCGTCCCCCTTGTAGTTCTTGGCGGCGTTGATGCCGCCCTGCGCGGCGATCGAGTGGGCGCGTCGCGGGGAGTCCTGGTAGCAGAACGACTTCACCACGTAGCCGGCCTCGCCGAGGGTGGCGGCCGCGGACGCGCCGGCCAGCCCGGTGCCGACGACGATGATCGAGAGGCGGAGCCGGTTGGCCGGGTTGGCGATCCGAGCCTCGAACTGGCGGGTGTCCCAACGCTCGTCGATGGGACCGCCGGGAGCCTTGGTGTCCTTGATCGGGTCACCTGGCGTGTAGTACCCGATGGCGTCGTCGGTCTCCTGGTCGCTGTCCGCGTGGTGCGAGGGCTCGGCGGTACTGGTGGTGTCGGGCATGTCTGTCATGGCTCTACCTAATCCTTTCTGGGCTGACCGCTCACTTGGTGATGACGCCGGCCAGGACGAAGATCGGGACGAGCGAGAACCCGACGGTGATGATGAGCGCGAGGATCAAGCCGAAGCCCTTGGCCCGGTCGCGCGCATGCTCCTTGTTGGTCAGGCCCAGGGTCTGCAGCGAGCTCCAGATCCCGTGGTGCAGGTGGGCGCCGAGCATCGCCATCGCGAAGAGGTAGATCAGCGTCAACCACCAGGTGTCGAACGTGTCGACGAGGAGGTTGTAGGGGTCGTTGGTCGGGCCGCCGGTGGGATTGACCTTGCCGATCGTGAAGTTCAGCAGGTGCCACACGATGAACAGCAGCAGCGTCACCCCGCCCCAGCGCATCAGGTGCGAGGCCCACGTCGAGTGCTTGTTCTTCTTCACGACGTACTTGATCGTCCGAGCCCGCTTGGCCCGGCGCCACAGGGCGACGGCGCAGGTGACGTGCACGACCAGCGAGACGAGCAGCGCCACCCGGATCACCCAGAGCAGCCCCGTGTAGGGAAGCATCGGCTGACCGAAGGTCCGCAGGTGCTCGGCGTACTCGTTGAACGCGTCGTGGCCGGCGAAGGCCTGGAGGTTGCCGTACATGTGCATGAGCACGAATGCGATGAAGACGACGCCGCTCACGGCCATCAGGATCTTCAGCGCGATGGTCGAGCGCGTCGACCTGCTGTTCTTGACGAGAGTCGCAGTTGCCACAAAGGTCACCGTATCGTTCCGCGACGTGCCCCGCGGCCTCCCGGGGATGTGAGATATCCCCCGTTTGGACGGCGCGCGTTCTGAAGCCCTGAGCGGCCGGCGACGGTGGTCATGGCGCGCCCCCTTTCGCTTTCTCGTGTGTTGCGTCGTTTTCTCGTGCGTTGCGGCAAGAGCGACCCCCCGCACACCTGGATTCACCTGGGATTCATACTGTGATCCACATTGGGGATTCACCGGGGCTACGGAGGTGGCGATGGCGTCGACGGACGCAGGCGTACGAGGGCGCACGAGGGCCCGCATGGACGACAAGACGCTGCGGTCCGACCGGTGGTGGCTCAACCCGCTGACCACCTTCGTGGTGTTCACGGCGTTCGTCATCTACGCGACCATCAGAGCCTTCCAGGGCAGCAACTACTACGCGGCGCCGTACCTCTCGCCGTTCTACTCGCCGTGCCTCGGTGACTGCGTCGAGGGCTCCTCGGACTTCGGCCAGCCCTTCGCCTCGTGGCCCCTGTCGGCAGCGCTGATCGTCCTGATCTTCCCGCTGGGCTTCCGGATGACCTGTTACTACTACCGCAAGGCCTACTACCGGGCGTTCTGGCTCAGCCCGCCGGCCTGCGCGGTTGCCGAGCCGCACACGGCCTACACAGGCGAGACCCGGCTGCCGCTGATCCTGAACAACCTGCACCGATACTTCTGGTACGCCGCCATGGTGGTCGGGGTCATCCTCACCTACGACACGCTGCTGACCTTCCGCAATGCGGAGGGGGAGTGGGGCCACATGGGCCTCGGCACGCTGATCTTCCTCGCCAACATCGTGCTGATCTGGCTCTACACGCTCTCGTGCCACTCCTGTCGTCACGCCGTGGGTGGGCGGTTGCGCCACTTCAGCAAGCACCCGGTCCGCTACCAGATGTGGACCTGGGTCTCGAAGCTCAACACCCGGCACGCCCAGTACGCCTGGCTCTCCCTGTTCTCCGTCGCGATCGCCGACCTCTACGTCCTGCTGCTCTCCAGCGGCGCCTTCTCCGACCCGAGGTTCTTTTGAACCACACCACGAAGTTGCTCGCTCCCTCCGCTTCGCTCCCCCCGCTCACAACTCCGCGGGGACCCCGGAAAGAGTTTCCAGATGACTGAATTTCCCGGCCAGGATCGGCACCCCATGACGGGAAACCGCATGTCCTCCGATGAGTCGGTGGGCCACGGAATGGAGAAGCACTCCTACGATGTCGTCGTTGTCGGCGCGGGCGGTGCCGGGCTGCGCGCCGCGATCGCAGCCCAGGAAGCCGGCGCCCGCACGGCGATCGTGTGCAAGTCGCTTCTGGGCAAGGCGCACACGGTGATGGCCGAGGGCGGCATCGCGGCATCGATGGGCAACGTCTATCCAGAGGACAACTGGGAGGTGCACTTCCGCGACACCATGCGTGGCGGGAAGATGCTCAACAACTGGCGGATGGCTCAGCTGCACGCGCAGGAGGCTCCCGAACGGGTGATGGAGCTCGAGGACTGGGGCGCACTCTTCGACCGCACCGAGGACGGCCTGATCTCCCAGCGCGACTTCGGCGGTCACCGATACGCCCGGCTGGCGCACGTCGGTGACCGGACCGGACTGGAGATGATCCGCACGCTGCAGCAGCGGGCCGTCGCTCTCGGGATCGACGTGTTCATGGAGTGCACCGTCACCGAGCTGCTCAAGGACGCCAGTGGCTCCGAGACAGGCGCTGGCGCGCCTTCCTCCACCACCGGTGGCCGGATCTCTGGCGCCTTCGCCTACTGGCGCGAAACCGGCCGGTTCGTGGTCTTCGAGGCGCCCTGCGTGGTGCTCGCGACGGGTGGCATCGGCAAGTCGTTCCAGGTCACCAGCAACTCCTGGGAGTACACCGGAGACGGCCACGCACTGGCACTGCGAGCCGGCGCGAAGCTGATCAACATGGAGTTCGTGCAGTTCCACCCGACCGGCATGGTGTGGCCGCCGTCGGTGAAGGGGCTGCTGGTCACCGAGTCCGTGCGCGGCGACGGCGGCATCCTGAGGAACTCCGAGGGCAAGCGGTTCATGTTCGACTACATCCCCGAGTTCTTCAAGAGCGAGACCGCTGACACCGAGGAGGAGGCGGACCGGTGGTACGACGACAAGAAGAACAACCGTCGCCCGCCCGAGCTGTTGCCGCGTGACGAGGTCGCCCGAGCCATCAACTCAGAGATCAAGGCCGGCCGGGGATCACCGCACGGCGGCATCTTCCTCGACATCGCCTCGCGGCGTGACCCGGAGTTCATCCGCCGCCGGCTGCCCTCGATGTACCACCAGTTCAAGGAGCTCGCCGACGTCGACATCACTGCCGAGCCGATGGAGATCGGACCCACCTGCCACTACGTGATGGGCGGCATCGAGGTGGACGCGGACACCGAGCTGAGTGGCGTACCCGGGCTCTACGCGGTCGGCGAGTGCTCCGGGGGGATGCACGGCTCGAACCGGCTCGGCGGCAACTCGCTGTCCGACCTGCTGGTCTTCGGTCGGCGGGCCGGCGAGTCCGCCGCGGCGTACGCCGATCGGATGGCCGCCAACCGGTCAGCAGTCCGGAACGAGGACGTTCTCGCTGCGGAGAACCTGGCACTCGTGCCGTTCGAGGATCGCAGCGGGAGCGAGAACCCGTACACGATCCACACCGACCTGCAGGAGACCATGCAAGACCTCGTGGGCATCATCCGGACCGAGGAGGAGCTGACGGAGTCCCTGGAGAGGATCGAGGCGCTCAAGGTGCGGGCTGCGAAGCTCGCCGTCGAGGGTCATCGCCAGTACAACCCGGGTTGGCACCTCGCGCTGGACCTGCGCAACATGCTGATCGTCTCGGAATGCATTGCCAAGGCAGCGCTGGAGCGGCAGGAGTCCCGCGGTGGCCATACCCGTGACGACTTCCCTGGCCCAAACGACGCGTGGGGCACTAAGAACCTGGTGCTCTCGCTCAACAGCACGGGTGACGGCGTGGACCTGGCGCACCAACTGCTGCCCGTGATGCCTGCCGAGCTCAAGACCTTCTTCGATCAGTAATCCAAAAGACGTGTGAAAGGCAGACCATGGGCTACGAGCTGAAGATGCGGGTGTGGCGGGGAAACCGTTACGCCGGCGAGCTGACCGACTACTCCGTGGAGGTCTCCGAGGGGGAGGTGGTGCTCGATGCGCTCCACCGCGTCCAGGCCACCCTGGCGGGTGACCTCGCCGTTCGATGGAACTGCAAGGCCGGCAAGTGCGGCTCCTGCAGCGCCGAGATCAACGGCAAGCCGCGGCTGCTGTGCATGTCGCGGCTCTCGGACTTCGAGCCGAGCGAGGCGATCACGATCACGCCGATGCGCTCCTTCCCGGTCATCCGCGACCTGGTCACCGACGTGTCCTTCAACTATGAGAAGGCCAAGGAGCTGCCGGCCTTCTCACCGCCGCCGCGAGACGAGGACGGCAAGCGCCGGATGGCGCAGATCGACGTCGAGCGGGGCCAGGAGTTCCGCAAGTGCATCGAGTGCTTCCTGTGCCAGAACACCTGCCACGTCGTACGCGACCACGAGGAGAACAAGCCGGCGTTCGCCGGCCCCCGCTTCTTCCTGAGGTACGCCGAGCTGGACATGCACCCACTGGACACCCATGACCGGCGTGAGCTCGCCCAAGGAGCGGCCGGCCTGGGAATGTGCAACATCACCAAGTGCTGCACCGAGGTGTGCCCCGAGGGCATCAAGATCACCGACAACGCGATCATCCCCCTGAAGGAGCGCGTGATCGACCGGAAGTACGACCCGCTGGTGTGGCTGGGCAGCAAGATCGGCCTGCGCAACAAGGACGACGACGGTCGCAGCGAGGTCTTGCGGTAGCCGGCGCGTAGCGGGCAGACGTTGGTGGCGGCCGCATGCCAGAGCCAGTCGGGAGCGCCGTGAGCCAGGTCCGAGGCAAGGGAGAGCACGGCACCGACCACTCATGGGCTCCGGGCCGGAACAGCGGGTCTCCCGACCCAGAACAGGGTTCGAGCGAGCGTCTCAGACCAGCGCGGCCGAGGGGCGTCGTACGGCTGCGGGGTAGTGCACGTCCAGCAGCTCGGTGACGGCGTCGTCCCGGGCCTGGGCGGCGAGGGTGAGGCGCAGGTCGGGGCTGGCGGCCAGCCGGGCCACCGCGCGGGCGAAGCCCTTGCCACCTCGGCCGGTGTCGACCAGGAGACCGTTGTGCTCGTGCAGGACGGCGTCGGCCGCGGTGCCGCCGTCGTAAGCCACCACCGGCACCCCGCTGGCGAGGGCCTGGTGCACGGTGGGTGCGTAGACCTCCTTCTTGCGCGGCTGGAGCAGCGCGTCGAAGGAGGCCACGCACCGGGCCTGCTCGAGGCCCGTCGCGTGCGGGATCACTTTGGCGCCCGCCGCGCGAAGCCCCGAAGCCCCGGGCCCGTCGCCGAGGGCGACCAGCCTCACGCCGGGGAGCCTGGCCACCCGGGCGAGGCGGTTGATGACCTTCGTCCGCTCGAGCGGACCGACGTAGCCGACCACGAGCCGACCGCCGTCGGGGGAGTGGACGCGCGCCCAGCGGTCGTGCAGGTCCTGGTCGCGCAGACCCGGGTGGTGGTCGGCGAGGTCGACGCCTGGCTTCCAGATGCGTGGGTTCAGCACCGCTGTCGGTACGTCGATCCGGTCGGCGGCCTCGGCGACCTTGAGACCCAGCCGGTGCGGGTCGATCAGGTGGCAGAGGTCGGGACGAGACAGCACCAGTGCCTCGCGGATGGCCGAGACCGGGGTCATCCGGCTGGCCCAGAAGAGCCGGGCGCCCCGGAACGTGGCCTGGCCCCGTCCGCTCGCGAAGACCATGACATCGTGTCCGCCATCGGTCAGGCGGGACACGACCTCACGGGTCACGTACGCCGAGGGCGTGCTGCTCGGCGCGAACTGCTCGGTCACGAGTGCGATGCGCATGCTGCGAGAGTGACCCCTTCTGCTGTCCGGAAGGTGTCGCCCAAGGAAGCAGAAGGTGAACGGCGGTAAGCGGGATCTCGCAGGTTCGTGTCGTGAGGCCAGGCTGGGTTTTTCACAGTCTCTGGTCGAGCAGGGAACGATGTACATATCCTACGTAGGTGAACACCCCAATCAGCGCAGACGCGCACCTGTCCCTTGCCGTTGGGCGAGATCACGACGTCGCCGAGTGGGAGAAGGCCGCCGCCGCCGTCCTGCGCAAGGCCCGCCGCCTTGCTGACGAGGACCCCGACGACGCGGTGTGGGCCGAGCTCACCTGCTCCACGCTCGACGGAATCGGGATCACCCCGCTCGGTACTCCGGCCCTGGTAGCGGACCTGCCCGACCCCGTGCGCCCCCCCGCGCGTGGTGACGGCTGGGACGTCCGAGCGCTCCTCGCCGACCCGGATGCGCAGGCCACTCACGCCGCGGCCCTGACGGACCTCGAGAACGGGGCGACCTCGCTCTGGGTGCAGGTGGGAGCCTCGGGCATCGAGGTCTCCGACCTGCCCACGGTCCTCGAGGACGTCTTGTTGGATCTCGCTCCTGTGGTCCTCGACGCGCCCTCCGACCCGCTCGGTGCCGCCAGGGCGTTCGCCGATCTGGCCCGCGGTCAGACTCTGGCTGCCGGGACGAACCTGGGGGTCGATCCGGTGGGTGCGGGCGTGAGGCGTGGTTTCGAGACGCTCGCTGACGCTCGCTCCTCAACCGACGGCATGCTCGCTGACGCTGGCTCCTCAAACACCGAGCTGGTCGCCCAGGCTGCAGAGATCGCCAACCAGCTCGGCTGTCGGGCCCTGGTCGTAGACGGCACGGCCGTGCACGACCTCGGTGCCTCCGACGCGCAGGAGCTCGGTTATGTCCTCGCGCTCGGCGCCCACTACCTGCGTGAGCTCGACACGGCCGGCGTCGCGGTCGACGACGCCGCCGGACTGATGGAGTTCCGGCTAGCGGCCACCGACGAGCAGTTCCTCTCGATCGCCAAGCTGCGCGCCGTACGCCGGATGTGGGCGCGGATGCTGGAGCTCAGCGGCGCTTCTGAGGACCGTCGGACCATGAGCCTGCACGCCGTCACCTCGCGGCCGATGATGACCAGGTACGACCCCTGGGTCAACATGCTGCGCACCTGCGTCGCTGCCTTCGCCGCCGGCGTGGGTGGCGCGGACGCCGTGACGGTGCTGCCGTTCGATGCGCGGCTCGGGCTGCCCGACGCGTTGGCCCGCCGCATCGCCCGCAACACCTCGACGTTGCTGGTCGAGGAGTCGCACGTGGCCAAGGTCGCCGATCCGGCCGGTGGCGCCTTCGCCGTCGAGAAGCTCACCGACGACCTCGCGCTCGCCGGCTGGGAGGAGCTCGGCCGCATCGAGCCCCCGTCATCAGGTGGTGGAGGCGGTGGCGTACTCGCGGCCCTCGAGGACGGTTCGCTCAAGTCGCGGATCGACGAGGTGGTGGCCGTGCGTGACCGGCAGATCGCCGAGCGCACCCGTGCGCTGACGGGTCTGACCGAGTTCCCCAACCTCCACGAGACACTGCCCGAGCGGGCGCCGTACGCCGATGCAGTCCCGGTGCGGCCCTATGGCGAGCCGTTCGAGGCGCTCCGCGACCAGCCGGCCGCAGGCAAGGTCTTCCTCGCGACGATGGGCACGATCGCGGCGCACACCGCCCGCGCCACGTTTGCCACCAACCTGTTCGCCGCCGGTGGCATCGACGTGGTCAACGCCGGACGCCACGACGACGTCGAGGCTGTCCTGGCCGACTTCAACGGTCCCGACGGCGGGCAGTCCGTGGTCTGCCTCGTCGGTCCGGACAAGGCGTACGCCGCGTGGGGAGCCGACCTCGTCGCCGCCCTCCGTGATGCGGGCGCAGACTGGGTCGTCCTGGCAGGTAAGCCTATCGACGGTGTGCAGACCGATGACACGTGCGCGATGGGAGTCGATGCGCTCGACTTCTTGACCCGGACGAGAAAGAAGCTGGACCGATGAGCATTCCCGAGAGCTTTGCGGGCCTACCGCTTGCCGGCGAGGTGGCCGCAAAGGAGCCCGTCGAGGGCCCAGAGAAGACGGACGACGTCTGGGAGTCGCCCGAGGGCATCGACATCCTGCCCATCTACGGCCCCGAGCACCTCGAGGGTCTTGACGCGCTCGACACCTACCCTGGCATCGCGCCGTTCCTGCGCGGTCCCTACCCGACCATGTACACCACCCAGCCGTGGACCGTCCGCCAGTACGCCGGCTTCTCCACGGCCGAGGAGTCCAACGCCTTCTACCGCCGCAACCTGGCCGCCGGGCAGAAGGGCCTCTCGGTGGCCTTCGATCTGGCGACCCACCGCGGCTACGACTCCGACCACCCGCGCGTCAAGGGTGACGTCGGCATGGCCGGTGTCGCGATCGACTCGATCTACGACGCCCGCACGCTCTTCGAGGGCATCCCGCTCGACGAAATGAGCGTCAGCATGACGATGAACGGGGCGGTGCTACCGGTGCTCGCGCTCTACATCGCCGCGGCGCAGGAGCAGGGGGTGGAGCCGGAGCAGCTCAAGGGGACGATCCAGAACGACATCCTCAAGGAGTTCATGGTCCGCAACACCTACATCTACCCACCACAGCCGAGCATGCGGATCATCAGCGACATCTTCGGCTACACCTCGCAGAAGATGCCGCAGTTCAACTCGATCTCGATCTCCGGCTACCACATCCAGGAGGCCGGCGCGACGGCCGACCTCGAGCTGGCCTACACCCTGGCCGACGGCGTGGAGTACATCCGCGCGGGGCTGGATGCCGGACTGACCATCGACGAGTTCGCGCCGCGGCTGAGCTTCTTCTGGGGTGTCGGCATGAACTTCTTCATGGAGGTTGCCAAGATGCGCGCGGCCCGCGCGCTCTGGGCGCGACTGGTCAGCCAGTTCGAGCCGCAGAACCCCAAGTCGCTCTCGCTCCGCACCCACAGCCAGACCTCCGGCTGGTCCCTGACGGCGCAGGACGTCTTCAACAACGTCCCGCGCACCTGCATCGAGGCGATGGCCGCGACCCAGGGCCACACCCAGTCGCTGCACACCAACGCCCTCGACGAGGCGATCGCGCTGCCGACCGACTTCTCGGCCCGGATCGCACGCAACACCCAGCTGCTGCTGCAGCAGGAGTCGGGTACGACGGGCACCATCGACCCGTGGGCCGGCTCATACTACGTCGAGCGGCTCACCCACGACCTGGCCGAACGTGCCTGGTCGCACATCCAGGAGGCAGAGCAGGCCGGCGGCATGGCCAAGGCGATCGAGGAGGGCCTCCCGAAGATGCGCATCGAGGAGGCGGCCGCCAGGACCCAGGCGCGCCTCGACTCCGGTGCCCAGAAGCTGGTCGGCGTGAACACCTTCCGGCTGGCCGACGAGGACCCGCTGGACGTGCTGCGCGTCGACAACGCGAGCGTCTACAAGCAGCAGCTGGCCAAGCTCGAGCGACTGCGCGAGGAGCGCGACGCCGAGGAGGTCGACCGCACCCTGAACGCACTCACCAGGTCGGCCGATGAAGGCCACGTGCACGGCTCGCTGGACGGCAACCTGCTGTCTCTGGCGGTGGATGCGGCGCGTGCCAAGGCGACGGTCGGTGAGATCTCCGATTCGCTGGAAAAGGTCTACGGCCGCCACCGCGCCGTGATCCGTACGATCTCGGGTGTGTACAAGCGCGAGTCCGGGTCCAACGAGGCCATCGCGAAGGTGCTCGCTGCCACCGAGAAGTTCGCGGAGGACGAGGGTCGCCGCCCCCGCATCCTGGTTGCCAAGATGGGTCAGGACGGCCACGACCGCGGGCAGAAGGTCATCGTCACCGCATTCGCCGACATGGGCTTCGACGTCGACGTGGGTCCGCTGTTCTCCACGCCCGAGGAGGTCGCCCAGCAGGCGGTCGACGCGGACGTGCACATCGTCGGCGTGAACTCGCTGGCCGCCGGTCACCTCGGGGCGGTCCCCGCGCTCAAGGAGGCGCTCGCTGAACTCGGTGGTGAGGACGTGATGGTCGTGGTCGGTGGGGTGATCCCGCCCGACGACGTACCCACCCTGCTGGAGATGGGCGCGACCGCCGTCTTCGGTCCCGGCACTGTCATCTCCGCGGCGGCGCTGGACCTGCTGGAGAAGCTGTCCGCACAGCTCGGACACCCCGTCGGTGGCTGAGCTCGTCGACTCCCTCGTCGAGGGGATCCGTGCGGGCAGGCGTGCCTCGGTCGCGCGGGCGATCACACTCGTGGAGTCCGCTCGCCCGGACCATCAGGCCGCTGCGCGCGAGCTGCTTACTGAGCTGACCAGCGGCGATGGTGGTTTCGAGACGCTCGCTGACGCTCGCTCCTCAACCACCGGGGCCGTCCGGGTCGGGATCTCCGGGGTTCCCGGGGTCGGCAAGTCGACGTTCATCGAGATGCTCGGCGAGCACCTCACCGGGCAGGGCCTGACGGTGGGCGTTCTCGCGGTCGACCCGTCCTCGACCCGCACCGGCGGCTCGGTGCTCGGCGACAAGACGCGGATGGCGAACCTCGCGGCCAACCCGAATGCCTACATCCGACCCTCGCCAACCGCGGGCACGCTCGGCGGCGTCGCCCGTGCGACGACCCAGGCGATGATCGTGCTGGAGGCCGCCGGCTACGACGTCGTGCTGGTGGAGACCGTCGGTGTCGGCCAGTCCGAGGTCACCGTCGCCGGAATGGTCGACACCTTCTTGTACCTGACCATCGCCCGCACCGGTGACCAGCTCCAGGGGATCAAGAAGGGCATCCTGGAGATCGCCGACGTGATCGCGGTGAACAAGGCCGACGGCGACCGGGCGATCGAGGCGCAGTCCGCGGCCAGGGAGCTGGCCGGTGTCCTGCGGCTGGTGCACGCCTCGTCGCCCGCTGACTGGGTGCCGCCGGTGCTCACCTGCTCCGGCCTCCACGGCACCGATGTGGACAAGGTCTGGGAACGCGTGCTGGCCCACCGTGAGTCGCTGGGGGAGGAGGGCATCGCCGAGAAGCGGGCCGAGCAGCAGCTCGAGTTCACCTGGGCACTCGTGCGCGACGTGCTCGCCCAGCGGTTGCGCCGCTCGCCCGGCGTGCGCGACATCCGTGACGACGTACGCCGGGACCTGCTGGCCGGCGACCTGACCGCCCCCCTGGCAGCCGATCGGCTCGTGGCTGCCTATGACCAGGACCGCGCGGGAGATCGATGATCGGCCACGGATCGCAATCCTCGACCGCCAAGGCCGCGCGGACACTCTCGAGGATCCCGGGGGGCTTTACGTCGCCCCACGCCCTGCTCGCCGTGCTGGTGCTCGCCCTCGCCGGTTGCGGCGGCGAGGAGAAGGGGGCCGAGCCTCTCGGACCCCTGGGCGACGAAGGGGCCGGCTCCTCGGCCGACCCGACGCCCGGGGCCTCCGACGCGCCGTCCGCGGAGGCCACGAAGTTCGACGACAACGGGCACGACGTCATCCGCGGCACTGTCGAGGCCACGACTCCGGAGGAAGAGGCAGTCGCGGGGGCCTGGTTCGCGTACTGGGACGCCCGTGTGCGCAGCTTCGGTGAGGTCGAGGTGGACCCGATGATGGGCTCGGTGGCTGCCGGGACCGCATTGTCGGAGGTTGTCCAGTACGTCAGCTACCTGCGCAGCAACAAGCTGCACACCGAGGGCGACACCAAGTTCGGGGTCAGCGACATCGAGGTGCGCGGTGACGCCGCCACGCTCAGCAGCTGTGGGGACAACAACTCCGTGGACCAAGACTCCGGCGGGAGGCCGGCGGAGCAGCAGACGCCGTTCTACAACCTCGAGGGCGCGTTGAAGAAGGCCGGTGGAACCTGGCGGGTGGTCACGGTTGAGATCGTCGGCAAGAACGGCTGCAAGGCATGAGCCACCCCGAGACGTGACCTGCGGTTTGACGACTCGTTGAACCGGGCAGAACGCTCACAACGCCTAGTACACGATCCGTCCGGGGGACTCGACCAGCATGCGCCACCATGTCCGGACGGCACTGACCGCGCTGGTCGCAGCCACGCTCGCCGCCATCGGGTGTGCTTCCGCAGCGCACGCCGACAGCCTCGGCACCTCGACGCCGTCGGGCTACTCGGCCAACGTGGAGGTGCACCTCACCGGCGACGTCAGCAAGGGATTGGCCGCATCCGTCCCCGGACCCCCGCCCAGGTGCTGGTGGGAGAACCTGTCCACCTCCATGCTGGACACCGACAAGGTCGACACGAGCGACCCCGTGTAGGCCGCCACGCTGGATGAGGATGACGGCGTCACGCTCGATGAGGATGAGCGATCGGCGTTTTCGGGCCTCCGACCGGTGGATCGTCGTCACGGTGGCGGCCTGGTCGTCAGCGTGACGCGAAC
>Ga0209587_1000817_pt1 | contig 15059 bp, 14 predicted proteins | sample NGEPerD_2_FD_184512 | JGI IMG/M metagenome (GOLD analysis project Ga0209587, IMG submission 184512) | Arctic peat soil microbial communities from the Barrow Environmental Observatory site, Barrow, Alaska, USA - NGEE PermafrostL1-D... | ecosystem: Environmental > Terrestrial > Soil > Wetlands >... | reverse complement strand
CCCCCACCCCCGCCGCCGGTCGTCTTGCTCGAGCAGGCGGTGGCGACCAGCACGGTCACCAGGCCGATGGTCGCCAGGGTGAGTTTCCGCTTCATGTGACACTCGCTTTCTGAGGGGTCGATTTTGACGAGGAGACGGTCTTGGCGGCCCGCCGGCCCAGGGCGGCCAACCCGCCCGGCTCGAAGAGGACCACGAGGATGATCGCCGCGCCGTAGACGAACGCGGTGAGCACAACCGGGGTGAAACCGGCGTCGCCGCTGAGCAGCCCGCGCAGCAGCGAGGACTGCGGGAGCAGCAGCTGGAGGACCAGAGGTAGGCCGTTGACCACGCAGGCGCCGAGCACCGCTCCCGGCACCGACCCCATCCCGCCGATGATGACCATCGCGAGGAAGCCGATCGCGACGGTGATCGACCAGGAGCCGGAGAACTCGCTCTCGTCGGCCTTCAGCAGCCCGAACCAGTGCACGGTCATCACGCCGGCCAGCCCGGCGTACGCCGAGGAGATCGCGAAGACCTCGGCGCGCACCCGCGCCACCGGCACCCCCATCACCCCGGCGGCGGCGGAGTTGTCCCGGACCGCGCGCCAGGACCGGCCGGGCCGCCCCTTGATGGCCCCCTGGGCAAGGAGGTACGCCACGACGGTGAAGGCCAAGAAGAGGTACCACATGCGTTCCTCGTCACGCATCGGGACCCCGAGCAACGAGATCTCCGGCTCGTCGTCGGTGAGGCCGAAACCGAACACCGACAGCGCCTCCGGGGTCCTCCCGCTCGAGGTGCCGCCGGTCAGCTGGGACAGCGACTGCCCTAGGTAGAGGCCGAGGTAGACCAGCGACAGCGTCGCCACCGCCAGGTAGATGCCCTCGACGCGACCCGCCACGGGTGCGAACGCCAGGCCGAACCCGGCGGCGATGAGCACGGCGGCGACGACGGCGAGCAGCGGCGGCCAGCCCAGCGAGACGAGATCGCCGTCGGTCAGCCCGGTGGACCGTCCGGCGAGGACGCAGTAGGCGGTGCCCCCGACCAGCATGAAGAACGGTGTCCCCAGGGAGAGCTGTCCGGCCTGGCCGGTGAGCAGGGTGAGCCCGATCGCGCCCACCGCGCCGATCATCACGAACTCGCCCACCCGCAGCCAGGACGAGGACACGTAGAGCGGGACCGCCAGCAGCACCAGGACGGCCACCAGCCAGGCGACCCGGCGCGCGGGCAGCATCCGCCGCCACTGCCTAGACACGGTGCACCTCCCGGGTCCCGAAGATCCCCGACGGTACGACGACCAGCACGATCAGCATCACGAGGTAGACCGCGCTCTTGGAGAAGTCGAAGGAGATGTACTCCGCGGAGTACGCCTCGGTGAGACCCACGACGAGCCCGCCGAGCACCGCCCCGGCAGTGGAGTCCAGCCCGCCGATGATGGCAGCCGGGAAGGCGACCAGCGCCAGGGCGTGGGTCGCCCGTGACAGGCCCGCCCCTGAGAAGTCCTGGGTCGCGAGGAACAGGACCGCCACCCCGGCCAGCGCACCGGCCACCAGCCAGGCGGACGCGGTCACCCGCGAGTTGCGGATCCCCATCAGGGCCGACGCCTCACGGTTCTCCGCCTGCGCCCGCATGGACAGCCCCCACCCGGTGTAGCGGAAGGCGAGGAAGAAGGCGACGATGATCACCGTGCCCACCACCAGGGCAACCAGCTGTTCCCGTAGCACGGCGACCCCGCCGAGCCTGATCACCGCCTCCCCGAAGGGGGCGTTGAGGAAGGGCAGGTCGGTCCCGAGCCGGCGGACTATCTCCTCCAGCACGATCACGTCGACCCCGATCGTGAGCAGGGCCAGCGCGATCGGCTCGGCCAGCCGGGTCCGTGAGATGAGCATCCGCTCTATGAGCAGCGCCCCGGCGGCCGCGGCGAGGATGCCGGCGGCGGCGGCGCCGAAGTAGCCGAGGGGGTCACGGGTCGCGAAGACGACGTACCCGCCGAGCAGGACCAGCGAGCCGTGCGCGAAGTTGACCACCCCGGTGGCGCGGAAGATGACCACGAAACCGAGCGCGAGCAACGCGTAGACAGCACCTCTGCCGGCACCGTTGACGGTCAGCTGGAGGAAGGTGGTCATCGGCTGTCGCCACCGGGGGCATGGGGGCCTGGTGGCCCCGAGTCGGACTCGTCCTCGTCCGCGCCGAGGTAGGCCGAGATGACCGCCGGGTCGGCTCGAACCTCGTCGGGTGGCCCGTCGGCGACCACCGAGCCGAAGTCGAGCACGGTGACCCGGTCGGCGATCCCCATCACCAGGGACATGTCGTGCTCGACCAGGAGCACCGAGATCCCGAGGGCGCGGCGCACGTCGTGGATCGTCTGACCGATCACCGCCGTCTCGACCGCGTTCATCCCGGCGGCGGGCTCGTCGAGCATCAGGACCGACGGCTCGGTCGCGAGCGCCCGGGCGATGTCGGCCCGCTTCGCGTCGCCGTACGGCAGCTCCCCGACGGGCGTGTCGACAGCGTCCCCGATCCCGAGGAACTCGCAGATCTCGACCGACCGGTCCCGGTGCCGGCGCTGCTCCCTCGCGGTCCACGGCAACCGCAACCCGGCGGCCAGGAAGCCCCCCCTGGTTCGAGCGTGACGGCCAAGCATGACGTTGTCCAGCACCGTCGAGTGCGGAGACAGGGCGAGGTTCTGGAACGCCCGTCCGATCCCCAACCCCACCAGCTTGTGCGGACGGATCCCGGTGATGTCGCGGTCGCCGAGGCGCACCCGTCCGGAGCTCGCCCGGTAGACCCCGGAGATCACGTTGAAACACGTCGACTTGCCCGCCCCGTTGGGTCCGATGACGGCATGGACGGTGCCAGGATCGACGCAGAAGCTGACGTCTTCCAGTGCTGTGACGCCCCCGAACCGCACGGTCAGCGAGTCCACGGCCAGCGGCGGGACGTCCGCGGCGGCAGATGACGGTATCGTCTGTGGCGCCGCCGTCACCGCGACCACCTGCTCAGGTCGTGCTGCGACTCGGCGGCAGTGAGCGCCTCGGACTCGGCCTGCTGCTGCGACTCCGCGTGGCCGCCGAGGTAGAGCCTGGCGATCTCGTCGGAGTCGGCGAACTCGGCGGTCGGGCCGGCCAGGGCAACTCGGCCGGCCTCCAGAACGAGGGCGTGCCCGGCGGCCCTCATGGCCATCGTCGCGTTCTGCTCGACCAGGACGACGGCGGTACCCCGCGCGTTGATCTCGGACACGATGCGACCGATCTGGGCGACCAGCTTAGGCGCCAGTCCCAGCGACGGTTCGTCGAGCAGCAGTAGCTTCGGCTCCGACATCAGCGCCCGGCCGATGGCCAGCATCTGCTGCTCGCCGCCGGAGAGCAACCCGGCGCGCTGCGACCTGCGCTCTTCGAGCAACGGAAAGGTCTCGAACACGCGGTCGCGCGCTGCGGCACGACGACTCTTGGGACGCACGAGTCCGCCGGTGCGCAGGTTCTCCTCGACGGTCATCCGGGTGAAGATCTGCCGACCCTCCGGCGACTGCACGACGCCGGCCCTGACGATCGCTGCTGGGTCCAGCCGGTCGATGCGCCGGCCCTCGAAGGCGACCTCCCCCTCGTCGATGCTCCCGCGATGCAGGCCGAGGGTTCCCGAGATGGCCCGCAGCAAGGTGGTCTTGCCCGCCCCGTTGCTGCCGAGGACGGCGACCACCGCACCCTCGGGGACCTCGAGGTCGACGCTGTGCAGCGCCTGCGAGGACCCTCCGTAACGAACCCCGAGGTCGGACACGGTCAGCATGGGGTCAGTCATGATCCCCCGGTCGACACCGCTCCCGCACGATCGTCCCCCCTCGAGTACCTGGCCACCTGGCGCAGGTTGCATCCGACCTTAGTGCAGACCCGCCATCTCGGACAGTGCCCGGGAGACCTTGCCCACCGAGCCCTCGTCGAGGACGCCTATATCGTGGGGGGATGACTGCCGAGACGAAGCCCGACTGCCTGTTCTGCAAGATCGTCGCCGGGGACGTGCCGGCCGACGTGGTGCACGAGACGGGCACGACCCTGGCCTTCCGTGACATCGAGCCACAGGCCCCGGTGCACGTCCTGGTGATCCCGCGGCTGCACCTGCCGAACGTGGCAGCGCTCGCCGGGGCCGAGCCGACGGTCGTCGTGGACCTGGTCACCGCCGCCGCCGCCGTAGCGGAGCAGGAGCAGCTCGGCGACGGGTACCGGCTGGTCTTCAACACCGGGGCGCGAGCGAGCCAGACGGTGTTCCACGTGCACGCCCACCTGCTCGGCGGTCGCGACCTGGGCTGGCCTCCCGGCTGAGCGCCGAGGTCCGGCCGGCCTGCCCGGGCGATCCGCCCGGGCCGGCCTGCTGGTCACGCGCAAGTGCTAGCTCGCGCCGACGAGTTCTTCGATGGTGATGACCTCCTCGCAGGATGGACAGGTGCCTCCGGCGCCGAGGCGCCGACAGGGCTGTGAGCAGTCGGGGCACCATTGCTCGGCGAGGTAGCGGGTTTCGCATTCGGGGCATTGGTAGACGGTGCCTTGCAGCCGTGACCGGCCGCGGGGCGGCGGGGCTGCGGTTTGCACGTCGGGTTGGTGGCGTCTGCGGTAGGCCGCCTGGCGGCAGGCTGGGGAGCAGAACCGCCGGGACCTTCCGGTGGGTAGTTGTCCTCCGCAGGCAGCACAGGCCGGTGCCGTAACGGAAACGTCACTCAACGGTGCGACGGGGGTGTTCATCAGGCCGCGTCCTGCCCCTCGACGGGTTGAGCATGGGCATGTTCGTAGTCGATCGGCGTCATCATCGCCGCCGAACTGTGGCGCCGGCGGGTGTTGTAGAAGTCGTGGCACCAAGGAAGGACCACGGCACGAGCCTCAGCCCTGGTGGCGAAGTGGTGCCGGGACAAGACCTCGTGTTCGAGGGTGGAGAAGAACGACTCCGCGGCGGCGTTGTCGAAACATTGACCGGCTAATCCGTGGTCGGAGAACCCCGCTGGCGTAGAGATTTTTTCAGCCTGTCTTGCGGCTGGTGCGTCGTTCGAGTCGACGGAGTTGTTCTTCGTGTCGTCGGACGTTGTCGGCGACGGCCTCCAGGGCGGTGCGCAGGTGCGCGATCTCGTGGGCGAGGCCAGAGAGGGTGCGTGCGTCGGCTTGTCGGGTGCGGTGCTCGTCGATGACGGCACGCAGCTGAGGGTCGCGGTAGAGGGTGGCCCGGCCGAGTCCGGCGAGGTCGGCAACGGCGATGAACGTGACCTGCTGGCCTGACTGCAGGAGTTGGGCGCAGGCACGTTCGACGCGGATGAGCGCGGGTTCGCTCATGTGCTCGCGGCTTGGGCCATGGCGGCGTCGAGCCGGGCGATCAGGCGGTGGTGCCGGTCGGCTTCGTCGATCCAGCCGCGGGCTTCGGCGTCGGCCGCGAGGGGGTGGGCGTCCTGGCGTTGCGCGGCGAGGACGGGCAGGTGGGTGCTGTCGGTGCGGAAACTTGGGCAGTGTTCGCAGATGTTGGCGTAGGGGCAGGCACCTTGGGCGGGTGCGCGTAGGCAGAAGCCACCGGCCATCCGGGACTTCAGAGCGGGGGCGACTTTCCAGTCGCCGCCACCGGTGACGTCGAGCAGCGGCAGGCCTGGTCGGCCTACTGGCAGCGGCCCGATGTGGCTCTTGGCCAGGTCTAGCGCGCGTTCATACTCGGTCCGGACGGTGCTGTCGAAGAGTCGGCCGTAGCGCAGGCTCATCGTCGCCGAGACGTGGCCGAGCAGCGCCATCAGGGCCTGTAAGGACACTCCGGCGTTGACCAGGGCGGTGGCGTAGGTGTGCCTGAGCTGATGCGGGGTGACGTGGTCCAGGCCGGTCTCGGTGGCGGCCCGGTTGAGTTCGAGTCGCAGTGCGTTCTGTCCAAGTCGTGTTCCGTGGTGGGTGAACAGGAACTGGGCTGGTTTGCCGCTGCGGGGGTGCGGCATGGGGCGGCCGGCGGAGCGGGTCGAAGCGATCCGGTCGAGCAGCGTCACGGTCTCCTCATCTAGGGGCACCATTCGTTCGGTGTCGAGTTTGCCGAGTGGGACCTTCAACCACGAGCCCTGTTCGGGGACTTCGTGGACGGCGTCGAGTTCGAGGTCCAGCAGCTCACCGATGCGCAGCCCGCAGGCCCGTTGCAGGAGCAGTGCGTCGGCGGCCAGCCGGTTGGGTGAACTGGCCAGCGCCGCGGTCAGCTTGCGGTCGGCGTCGACGGGCAGGTAGCGCGGCAACGGCCGGGGCAGCCGGGGCACGTCGGAGCCGAACACCAACCTGCGTGGTGGGACGTCTTGCCAGCCCCACTCGGTGATTTCTGCGAGGAAGTTGCTAACGGCGTGGATGCGGCGAGCGCGGTCGGCGACGCTGATCGCCTCGCCCGTGACCATGTTGGTGGCCTCGAGCAGGGAGGTGATAAACGGCTCGATGTGCCGACGACGGTCCAGCCCGGCCAGCGAGACGAGGTCGGGGTCGATCTCGCCGAGGAACCTTCCGAACTGCGACAACCTGGTGGCCAGGCTGCTGACCGTCTTGGGTCGACACGTCGCGGACTTGCGATGCAGGTAGCCGACGAACGCCTCCCGAAGCGGCTCTGGGACGTTGACCATCCGCTGTTCCAGCGACAGTGGGACCAGGGCCGGTGGGGCGGGGCTGTCGAGAGTCCCGAGGTGGAACAGCACCTGCCGGGCGGTGTGGCATGCGCCGCGGTAGTGCTTCCAGGTGCGGCCGGTGCGATCCTGCCGTCGCCGGCCGGCCACCGCGAGGTCGCCCAGGTCCGCTTCGGTGAGCTCGTCCAGGCCGCGGCCGGTCTCGATCAGCAGCCGGGCGATGATCTGTGAAGCGACCGCGGAAGCCTGCCGCTGGCTGGCACTGTTGCATTGAGCGTTCAGATGATCGCGCGACGGGAGATCTTCCTGTGCGACACGTTGTCCGGCCCCAAGTCGACCCGTTTCGCCACCAACGCACCCCTGTGGATTCGATCTGCGGCCCTTTTGGCGGAGCTCGGGTGAAGATCTTGCGGCGCCGATGTCGCGGGATGGCTCAATGCAACAGTGCCGCCGACCGTGGTGGGCTTGTCGAGTTGTAGCCGCCCGGCGAGCAGCCCGCCGAGCCCGAAAGTCGACATCAAGCCGGCCCAGTATGGTCCGTAGAGGATGGCCGGTGCGGCGAGTGCCAACAGCCACAATGGCCCGAACTCTAGGATCAGTTGCAGGATGACCGAGGTGAGCACGGCGAGGGTGATGATCGGCAGTAGCTGCCCTCGCTGGGTCAGGGTGCGGAAGGTGACGGCGAGGTGCCGCCGCAACGAGCTGCGGTCCCCCGTCTTGTGCAGTTGCGGTTCGCGGAACCGCAGGTACGCCAGAGCGGACAGTACGGCGAACGGCACGGTGAGGAAGTACGACAACCGGGTTGATGTGAGGCTGGCGATCCAGCCGCCGAGCAGCGAACCGGCAGACCTCAGCCGGGGAGCGTACACCGAGGTCCTCGAGCACTCCTTCGCGGCGGCGGCGCTCGTGACACGACCGAGCGAGAATCTCGGCATCGCAGCGCTCGCGCTCGCCTACGCGCAACCTCGACCAGGCGCGTGAGTTGAACGACAGGATGATGGCAACCGCAGTGTCGCCGACCTTGCGCGCGTTCGGCGAATACGTCAGCGGTGAGATCGGCAGCGCCGCCGGGCGGCAGGTCACGCTCAGCGTCGCTTGACCCCTGTCTCATAAGTCCAACGCGGTGGACGGCCTAGGCAACACGCGGCGCCATGACCCGGTTGCGGGACGGGCGTTCCACCGGTTGGCGCAACGCCCCCTCATCCCGGCGCGAATCCACGAGACCGGATCCTACGAATCCGTCCGGACGCGAACCTTGTGAATGTCCATGCCGCGCGACGCTTCAGTCAGACATTTCCGTGTCTGATGCTGCTGGTGGAGCCGGTCCTTGACCTATGACCAGAAGTCGTCCGCCCCATACTGATCGGTTTGGGCGTCCCGGATGGCAGAGAGTAGCGAGGAGCAGGCGCAGTGCGCGATCACGGTAAGGCCCAGATCGACGCTCTACGGCTGCGGTGTCGACCCCTTCTTGTGCGTGGCCACCCCGGCTTTCCCGACTCGGCTGTGGCTCTGGCCGTAGACGAAGTAGACGACAACCCCGACCGCCATCCAGATCAGGAACCGGATCCAGGTGTCCCCGGTCAGGTTCAACATGAGGTAGATGCAGAGCAGTACAGAGAGCGTCGCCACCACCGGCACTGCCGGGACCCTGAATGCACGAGGGAGGTCTGGGCGGGTGCGGCGCAGGATCAGGACGCCGATGCTGACCAGGACGAACGCGAACAGGGTGCCGATGCTGACCAGGTTCGTGAGCGTTTCCAGGGGCACGAAGCCCGCGATGGCGGCAACGACCACGCCGGTGATCAGGGTGATCCGAGATGGCGTGCCGAACTTCGGGTGCACCCGGGCCAGGCTGACCGGTAGCAGTCCGTCACGCGCCATCGCGAACGCCACCCGGGTCTGGCCGAGCATCAGGATCATCACCACGACGGTGAGCCCGATGCAGGCGCCGATCGCGATCAGGTTGCCCATCCATTCCACACCCGCTGCGTCGAACGCCGTGGTCAGCGGCGCAGCGTCCTCGGGATCGATCTCGGTGTAGTTCTGTATTCCGGTTACCACCAGGCTGACCGCAACATAGAGCAGCGTGACGATCGCGAGGGAACCGAGAATGCCGATGGGCACGTCGCGTCGGGGGTTTCGCGCCTCCTCAGCCGTGGTCGCGACGATGTCGAACCCGATGAAGGCGAAGAACACGACCGATGCGCCTGCCACCACACCCGCGAGCCCGAAGACCGCAGGGTCGATGCCCAGCAAGCTCGTGATCAACGGTAGGTCCCCGAAGCCACCGGCCGTGTCAGGTGCCGGCTCAGACGGGGGGACGAACGGGGTGTAGTTCGCGACCTTGACGTACCCGATGCCGACGACGATGACAGCAGCCACGACGACCAGCTTGATCGCCACCACCACCTGGTTCACCATGCTCGACAGCTTGATCCCAAGAATCAGCACGGTCATCACGGCCAGGGCGATCACCACTGCCGGCAGGTTAAACACGCCGTCCTCCGCGGAGGCCAACGAGGCGGGGATCTCGAACGGCGTGCCGTTCAGAACCTCTTGCAGGTAGCCCGAGAAGCCGGTCGACAAGGCGGCTGAACCGATCGTGAACTCGAGCGCCAGGTCCCATCCGATGATCCACGCGACCAGCTCTCCGAACGTGGCGTAGCTGAACGTGTAGGCGCTTCCGGCGACCGGGACGGTCGAGGCGAACTCCGCATAGCACAAGGCGGCGAGCGCACAGGCAACCCCGGCGATGACGAAGGAGATCGAGATGGCCGGTCCGGAGTTGGAGGCGGCGACGGTGCCGGTGAGCACGAAGATGCCGGCACCGATGATGACACCGACCCCGAACACGATGAGATCCACGGCCCCGAGGTTCTTCTTCAGCTGGTGCTCAGGCTCCTCGGTGTCCGCGATCGACTGCTCCACTGACTTGGTGCGGAAGACATCCATGCCAGCACACTAAACCCAGTCGGGCGCGAGTTCCACGACCATCGACGGCCCGGCTCGCTGCTATTCGACCTCGACGAAAGCGCCACCGGGGTCGAGGCTCGTGACGTCCTCGACGATGCTTCGGGCAATAGCCCGCGAGGTCAGTCCGACGTGCTCGAGGATCTTGGCCCGCTTGGCATGATCCAGGAACTGCTGCGGGAGCGCGTGCAATCGCACAGGGGTGTCGATGCGGGCCTCGTTGAGCGTCTGCAGCAGGACCGCGCCGCAGCCGCCGACCTTGCCGTTGTCCTCCACGCTGACCACGAGCCGGTGCTGACGGGCAAGGTCGAGGATCACCGGGTCGAACGGCTTGACCCAGCGCGGGTCGACCACGGTGACGCCGATCCCCTGTGCGACCAGGCGTCCGGCGACGTCCACCGAGACCGACGCCATCGACCCGATCCCGACGATCAGCACATCCTTGGTTCCGTTGCGGAAGAGCACGTCCATCGACCCCGCCCGGTCGATCGGCTCGATGTCGCCGACCGGCGGGCCCTTCGGGAAGCGTACGACGGTCGGGGCGTCGTCGACCTGGACGGCCTCTCGCAACAGCTCGCGGAGCCGCGCACCGTCGCGTGGTGCGGCAAGTCGCAGGCTGGGGACAACTTGAAGGATCGACATGTCCCACATCCCGTTGTGGCTCGCGCCGTCGTCGCCGGTGACACCGGCCCGGTCCAGGACGAATGTCACGCCGCACTTGTGCAGCGCCACGTCCATCAGCACCTGGTCGAACGCGCGGTTCAGGAAAGTGGCGTAGACGGCAACGACGGGATGCATCCCGCCCATGGCCAGACCTGCGGCGGACGTGGCCGCGTGCTGTTCGGCGATGCCGACGTCGAACGTGCGCTCGGGGTACTTCGCGCCGAACAGATGCAGTCCGACCGGATGCAGCATGGCGGCGGTGATCGCGACCAGGTCCTTGCGTTCCTTGCCGAGCCGGACCATCTCCTCGGCAAAGATGTCGGTCCAGATCTGCCCCTTGGGGTTCTCCTCCCCTGTCTCCACGTTGAACGGACCGGGCGAGTGGAACTGGTCCGCCTCATGACGCTCGGCAGCGTCGTACCCGAAGCCCTTCTTGGTCATCACGTGCACGATCACGGGGCCGGAGTACCGCTTGGCCAGCGTGAGCGCCTGTTCCACCGCGGGACGGTCATGCCCGTCGATGGGGCCGACGTACTTGAGGCCGAGATCCTCGAAGAGACCCTGCGGCGCGAGCGCGTCCTTCATTCCCTTCTTGATCGCATGGAGAGCGTCGTAGGCGGCCGGGCCCACCCCGCGCACGCCCTTGAGCCGCGTCTTGACCAGGTCGAGGGTCTGCTCGTACCGCGGGTTGGTGCGCAGGGTGCTGAGGTGGTTGGCCAGGCCACCCACGGTCGGGGTGTAGGAGCGGCCGTTGTCGTTGACCACCATCACCAGCTTGCGGTCCCCAGAGGATGGATCCTGGGCCGCGATGTTGTTCAGTGCCTCCCAGGCCATCCCGCCGGTGAGCGCACCGTCACCTACCACGGCGACCACATAGCGGTCCTCGCCGCGGATGGAGTAGGCCTTGGCCAACCCGTCGGCGTACGACAGGGCCGTGGAGGCGTGGGAGTTCTCCACGATGTCGTGGTCGGACTCGCGCCGGCTCGGGTACCCGGACAGCCCGCCTTCCTGCTTCAGCTTGTCGAAGCCGGCGGCCCGACCGGTGAGGATCTTGTGCACGTAGGCCTGGTGACCGGTGTCGAACACCACGCGGTCGGTGGGTGAGTCGAACACCCGGTGGATCGCCAGGGTCAGCTCGACCACACCGAGGTTGGGGCCGAGATGTCCGCCGTTGGTCGAGCACTTGGTCACCAGGAAGTCGCGAATCTCGGCGGCAAGGTTCTCGAGCTGGTCGTCGTCGAGACCGCGCAGGTCCCGGGGACCCGTGATCGACGAAAGGTCACCCATCGGGAAATGCTCTCCAAGCTGCAACGGTTGCCGGACTGCCTTGAGTTTAGACGCCGAATGGTCAGACCTCGAAGTAGGCGACTGCCGGCTGGATGAGACTACCGAGCCAGACGCGGCCATGGTGCTCGCGCACACCGGTGGCCATGTGGAACCGGCTGGCATCGAGCGAGCGGTCGTGTACGACGCCCCCCGAGTCGTCGAACGCCATCACCCGGGCCGTGCGCTGAGGTTTCGGCTGCAGCGCCGCCGGCAGCTTCCACGCCGCGCGTCGCAGCGGCATCGGGGCGCGCATCAACCACTCGATAACCGGATCCTTCGGTGAGGCGATGGTGACCCAGATGAGGCCGTCGCTGCCGCGTGCGATGTTGTCCGGGTAGCCCGGGAGATCAGGGGCGAGATGGTCGCTCTGACCCGCGCGTGGTCCGCTCAGCCAGCGTCGTACCACCGTCCTCCCACCGGACTCGGCCACGGCGACGTACGACTCGTCGGCAGCCAGAGCGACGCCGTTGGCGAAGGCCAGCTGCTCGAGGAGTACCTCAACACCGCCATCTGTGTTGCGACGCAGCAGCCGACCGGACCGGGTGTCCTCGACGATGTCGGCCCTCCACCGCTCGATCGGGTAGAACCGCGAGGAGTCGGTGAAGTAGATCTCGCCCGAGGTGGCGACCGCGGCGTTGTTGCAGAACAGCAGTCGCTGGCCGCGGACCAGAGCGGTGAGCACCTCGGTCCTGCCGTCGTCCGGGTTCATCGCCAGCAACCCGCGTCTGGCGTCACAGACCAGGATCCTGCCGTCGGGGAGCAGCTCAAGACCGAGCGGTCGACCCTCGGTCGTGCCGACCCGTTCGATGCGGTTGCCGCCGTTCTGGACCTTGAAAACCGATCCGTCCTCGGTTCCGGTGTAGACACAACCCTCGTCGTCGACGAGCACGTCCTCGGCTCCCTGCCCGGGCACCGGGACCACGATCAGTCTGTCCTTGGTCGCGGAGTTCGTCGCGGAGTTCATGGCGCGAAGGCTACGTCACAACCGGGTCACAGTCTGGCCACGAACCTGCGGCCGCGCAGTGCCTCCTCGACCAGCCCGACCGCCCGCCGCTCCGAGAGAAGTCGTGCGGACTCCCGCTGCCAGGTGTCGACGGCAGCTTCCACTGTGGCGGCCTCGGCCACGTCGCGCAGCGCGGCTCGAGCCTCGCTCAGTCCGCGGCGAACCGATGCCTGGCACGCCTCGATGTGGAGGACGGCGAATCGGGCGAGGACGACGTCGTGTCGGCGGAGCACGACGTAGGAGCGGTACTCCGGCGGGCAGATGTCGAGCAGCCAGTTCACTGCTGTCCGCTCCCATCCGGGTGCCCCTGGTGGCCGCACCTGGCGCGGCCACCCTGGCGGAACGACGAGCTGAGCCATCCGCTGATCATACCTGAGATTCGAACATGTGTCCTATGTCGCTTAGCGTGGAGTTGGATGCAGGCTTGGAGCGGACCGGGAGTCGACGTGGCGGCGTTGGTCCGGTGCCCGTCCTTGGGAGCGGGCCAGGTGGTCTCGGATGAGCTCGGCCCAGGCGGTTTCGTTGAGCCAGCCGTTGCGCCGGGCGGCGATGAGTCGGAGCAGGGCGTCGGTGCGGGTCTTGTTCGTCATCCGCGATGCCCTGTCCCCGATGCTGTTCTCGAGTTGCCGGAAGAACTCCTCGAGCGCCCCGGTTGAGCGCGGACCGTGCGGTTCGAGTCCGTCCTGGGCCAGGACCACGGGACGGAGATTGAGCATGACGTTCAACGCGCCCTGGCAGGTGCCGTCGTGACGGGAGCGCTTGGTGAGCTCGTCGCAGAGCTTCTGCCAGCCCGCGGCGCTGCGGACAGCCGGATCGATCAGCTTGTTGATCCGATCGGTGGGGTCGCCGGTGATCTCCTTGGGGAGGGCTTGGCGGATGTTGTGGGCCAGATGCCACTCGCATCGCCAGGTCCGAAACCCTGGATCCTCGCCCAGGTTGACGTCGATGTGGGACCAGAGCGCAGCCGCTGTCCGCAACGGATGCCCGCCATCGCCGACGACCCAGCCGGGTCGCCCCTGGAGGCTGCCGAGCAGTGTCTCCCACGCCCCGATGTCGGCGCGGGCGACGGCCTCGATGACTGCCACGTAGGGACGCGGGGAGTCGTCGTACCCCATTGCTGCGAGCACCGAGAAGGCCTTGTCTCCGCGGGGCTTGCCGGCTCGACCGAACCGGAACTCCATCTCGTCGATGGCCACCGCAGCCGGCCAGGCCGTCGGCGCGTAGGCGGACCAGATGATCGGCGCGAACACCTCGACCCAATCCGAGATCAGCTGGGGGTGCCGGTTCGCCGGTTGCAGCACCTTGCCCTTCCTGGCTTTGCCCTTGCCCTTGGCCTTCGACGGACTCCGGCCCGGTTCGGTGCTCAACGCACGACCAGCTCGGATCCGGATTGCCTCGGCAGCCTGCCGGTAGGACGCACCACCGGCGACCATCGCCAACGCCGCCGCCACATCTCGAGCGGTGAACCCGTACAGCCGCGGCGCCGGCTGCCCCTCCCACGGCTCCAACGAGGTCGCACAGTCCGGACAGACATGCTCGGCCGCACCGGACACGATCCGCGGCAGCATCTCGGCGAACCGGTGCGGCTTCCCCACCACCGGTGTGCACCGCCACCGCTGGCGCCGTTGGCCGGTCCGGCCGTACCAACCATCGCGGACCACTACCGACCTCGCATGCTCCGGCACCGGACACGGCGGGATCTCCATAAATGCCAAACTACCAAAACTCCACGCTAAGCGACATAGGACATCTGTTCGATTCGTCGTATCGTGTGTGGGGTGACCGTGGACTTCCAGGCCTCGCTCTTCGACGACCTGCTTGAGGCGGGTACGCCGGGCAGGGCGGGCGACGCAGGCCCGGTGCTCGGCCCACTCGGCGATGCCCTGCGGCGACAGCACCTGGGCCGTGGTGCCTGGGTGGACCTACGACCCGGCTGGATCACCGGCTCCGATGAGGTCTTCGCCAGGCTCGTGCAGAGCGTGCCGTGGCAGGCCGAGCGCAGGCAGATGTACGAGCGCGTCGTCGATGTGCCGAGACTCCTGAAGTTCTACGACGAGCTGGAGGGCCTGCCGGATCCGCTGCTCGTGCAGGCGCTGGCCGCGCTGAACGAGCACTACCGCGAAGAGCTCGGGGAGGGGTTCACCACCGCCGGCATGTGTTACTACCGCGACGGTCGGGACAGTGTCGCCTGGCACGGCGACACGATCGGCCGGAGCCGGCACGCGGACACCATGGTCGCCATCGTCTCGTTCGGAGAGTCCCGCCGTCTGCTCCTGCGGCCCCGCAACGTCGGCGCATCCTCCGGCGCGTCGGGCGCGCGATTGGACGCGCCTTCGGGTTTCTCCCTGGGACACGGAGATCTGCTGGTGATGGGCGGCTCCTGCCAGCGCACGTGGGAGCACGCGATCCCTAAGAGGGCCAGGCCGGTCGGCCCCCGGATCAGCGTCCAGTTCCGCCCGCACAACGTCCGCTAGCCGCCCGCACCTCGGCGATCCCGCGGTCCCCCGTCATCCCCCT
>Ga0209587_1000815_pt1 | contig 15083 bp, 15 predicted proteins | sample NGEPerD_2_FD_184512 | JGI IMG/M metagenome (GOLD analysis project Ga0209587, IMG submission 184512) | Arctic peat soil microbial communities from the Barrow Environmental Observatory site, Barrow, Alaska, USA - NGEE PermafrostL1-D... | ecosystem: Environmental > Terrestrial > Soil > Wetlands >... | reverse complement strand
ACTGAACGCCCGTTCCGTGCCGTCCTTCTGAGTTACCTCATACTGAATGCTGGTGAGGCGCTGCTTCAGGGTTTCAGAGTCTGGCTTTACGAACGTCTCCGGATCAAAACCCTTCTTTCCACCGGACTGACTCATGTCAGCGCTGGTGGTTTTTGCAGCTTCTTTGGCGCTGTTTACCGCATCGCCATCTGGCTTGAACTGGCTGAAGTCCAGCTCATAATCATCGCCATAAACGTCCTCGATGAACTGATAACGGCCGGAGTTGAAGGTGTAGAAGTTATAGCGCACGGGATTCTTTTTGTAGTAATCCTGGTGGTATTCCTCAGCCGCATAAAAGGTCTTCAGTGGCGTTATTTCGATCAATACCGGATTATCGTAAATACCGGAGGCCTGAAGTTCCTTTTTGGCCGCTTCTGCCAAACGCTTCTGTTCAGCGTTGTGGTAGAAAATCGCGGGGCGGTACTGCTTGCCACGGTCAACAAATTGGCCCTTGATATCCGTGGGGTTCATCATTCTCCAAAGGCCTTGTAGTAAGCCCTCGTAAGTGATTTCTTTCGGGTCGTAGTAAACCTGCACCGCTTCGGTGTGCCCGGTACGGCCTGATGATACCTGCTGATAGGTAGGGTTGGCTTCGTCTCCGCCGGCATAGCCGGAAACGGCCTCTACCACGCCGGGGATTTTCTCGTACCCGGATTCCACACACCAGAAACAGCCGCCCGCAAAGGTCGCAACCTTCAGGCCGGGATCTGACGGCGCATATTCGTTGCCACTGACCGTCGTCTTTTCGGCCGTGGCAATGGTGGCATAGAAGGCGCCGGTGACCGCTATAAGCAGCGCGGCGACCATAGCAAGTATTTTTCCGTTCATAACAACTCTCCTGCGAGTAATATCGTAAGCCATCCTATCGCCGTGACTTCACCAAAACGTTCCTTAATTCTTACGAATCTATAACGCCGTGGATTCTTTTGCCGTTGAATCAGCCAGAGGCAGCCAGAAACGGAACGCTGCGCCGGCCCCGAGCTGGCTTTCTACGGAGACCCGCCCCTGCTGCAATTCCGCCATCCGGCGTGCAATGGCAAGGCCCAGCCCGGCATGTCCGCGACGGCTGGCACCCGGCGCCTGATAAAACGGATCAAAAACATGATCAATATCGTCTGGAGCGATTCCTTCACCGGCGTCCAACACACAGATTTCAACGCCACCGCTATCCGCAGATACGCTCAATCTTACTTCTGCCCCCTTCGGGGAGTGATCAACGGCGTTGCCGATCAGGTTGTCCAGCACCCGCTCGGTCATGGCGATATCCGCCAGCTCAAACAGCTCATCAACCAGTTTGCTGAGGCGAAGGGTTTCAGCCAGTGCCACATTCAGAAACCGCCGGCGCTCGGTGGGGCTGAGCGCCTGCTGCTTCATCCCCAGAGTTTCCAGATAACCCTGAATGGACGCCAACGGTGTACGTAAATCGTGTGACACCTGGGCTACCAGTTGGCGGCGCTGGTGATCCTTATCTTTCAGTAGCTCCAGTTGGGCGGCGATGCGGGCAGCCATCTGATCAAACCGGGCCGCCAGGTAATCCACATCATCCCCGGGAACACCGGTTCCGTCTGTCACGTCAGTGCTTGTGACATTCTTTGCCCCCGCTTCAAAGGCTTCCACACGAGCGGTCAGCCGCGACAGATGATCACTGTGCACCATGCTCTCAGCGAAATCGTACTCCTCACCCCGGAGCACAACATACAGATAGCCTGTGGGATTCTCCGCGCTGGGTACCGGCGTGACCGAGAACACTTTGCGGCGATCGTGGCTGCGCGGATCATCGCCCTGCAAAGGGTAAGCATCCGGGTTTTCCAGGAGCCTCTGAACAGGCTCCAGCGATACATGCTTGCGTTTTATTTTGGCGGGATTGGCAGAATAGGAAAGAATGCGCCCTTCCTGATCCAGCAGATAGATCTCGATGCTGGGGTTAATGGTCATGTAAAGCTCAAACAGACGCTCCAGCTCGCTGTGATTGATCCTGCCATCGGTAACCAGGTTGCGGTCAGAGACCAGATGGCTGGCCAGATCACGGTTGAGTGTCTGGTTCACCGCTGCGCTGTACTCACGCACTGAATAGAGGCTAAGCGCGGTAAACAGCCCGCCAACAATGACCAGCAACAGAAACAGGCCGAGGGCCAGACGCGCGTACAGAGTTTGAAAAAGGGGGCGGGTCATGACTTAGTCCAGAAACCGGTAACCGACGCCCCATACCGTCTGCACGTAACGGGGCTCAGCTGCGTTGGTTTCAATCTTGTTGCGCAAACGGTTGATGTGAGTATTCACGGTGTGCTCATAGCCCTCATGGTTATACCCCCAGACAGCATCCAGCAACTGCGCCCGGCTGAATACGCGCCCGCGATGGCAGGCAAAATGCCAAAGCAAATCGAACTCACGCGCTGTAAGCTCCGCTTCGGCGCCATGAACAAACACACGGCGCCGCACAGGGTCTATTCTGAGCCCGTCCACTTCCACTTCCTCAGCTTTTGCCTGGTCGGAACTGCGTGAAGAAAGCGCATCCATCCCCGGCAGCATCAGATCAAGAACAACCAGATCGATACCGCCCTTGCGATACCGCTCAAGGCCGTCATCCCCACGATCCACAAGAACCGGCTCCATGCCCAGATCCTTAACCTGCATACTGACCAGCTCACCGATACCGGGGTTGTCTTCAATAATCAGTACAGTTCGTGTCATGGTACTCCGGCTCGTTTGTACGGGCTGCTCGACCAGCTCGTTGTGATAACGTTACTGATTACAGTCTAACGTGAAAACTTCACAAATCTGTCACACCTGACCGTTCACAACAGAAAAGCGAAGGCTTGGCAGTTTTTCATTTTGGGCCTACGCTAAAGAGGCTTCCGGACGGATGGAACCGGAAACATGTCATCAAGGAGATTCCTATGAATCCTTTTTACCCGAAACATCACTACTACCACTGCCGCCTGCTTGCCGTCGTGCTGGCACTGATGCTGTCTTTGGTATCGTTCAGCGCCCACGCAGAGAAGCTGACGGATAACAAAATCCGCTCCTTCATAACAACCCTGGAAAAAGCCCAGGCTATGGAGCCGGAGTTTGAGGAGCTCAACGACAGCGAGGACAAAGATACGCTTGATTTTTCACGGATTTTCTCTTCTTCCGTTGAAGAGTTAAAAGGCGAGGATGTCTACGATCGCCTGGAAGACCTGGTTCAGGACCATGGCTTCAAGAATCTGGACGATTGGGCCGCCACGGGCGACCGCATTTACAGCGCCTGGATAGCGACTGAAATGGCGGATCAAAGCCCCTCAATGAGGAAGGAAATGGAAAGCGCGATGGCTGAGATCGAGAACAGCCCTCACATGAACGCTCAGCAAAAAGCCCAGATGCGGGCCTCGATGGAAGCAGCTCTCGGCTTTACGCAGCAGGCCAGCAAGGCTCCCGCTGCTGATATTGAAGCCGTCAAACCCCACTTGAAGGCATTACGGGCAATTGGGGAATAAGGCGAAGTCCAGGCAGCAAACAGCAGCAGAACAAAGAACAGAGTGCCAAACATGCCGCGCTTGTAGCTGATGCCCGGCCCTATGCTGCTTCGGCAATCCGGGCACGGGGACGAAGGCGAGTATTGACCCACAGCGACAAGGCGATAATCGCGCCACCTACCGCAAGCCTCAGTAAATCCGCGTCCCGGTTCCAGATGAGCAGATTTACCAGCAACCCGGCAGGCACCAGAACGTTGTTCATAATAGCGAGTGTGCCCCCATCCACGCGGCAGGCTCCGCGGTTCCAAAGGAACAGGCCAAGCCCGGAAGCTGCAAGTCCCAGCCACGTCAGAATGCCCCATTGCAGAGCGGTTGAGGGCAATCGGTCGGAATTGCCAAACACGATAAAGGAGGGCAGAGCAATAATCAGCGCACCAATAAAGAAGTAACCAAAGGTACGGAACGCGGGAATATCAATCGGGAAGCGCTGCATAACATGCTTGTAGCCCACCTGTCCGGCCGCAAAGGTGAAATTCGCAACCTGCAGCAACAGGAAGCCAGTAATGAAATCCTCGCTAAGACCGTCATAGCGGATTATGCCGGCACCGAACGTCGCTATTGCAGCCGCAATCAGGGCGATAGGGGAAAACCGGCGAGACAGAGCGTCGTCAATCAGGGTTACGTATAGCGGTGTGAATATGGTAAAGAGCAGCACTTCCGGGACCGTCAGATAGCTGAATGAGCGGTAAAGACACAGATAGGTGATGCCGAACTGCAGCATGCCGGTCACCAACACGCCCAACTTCAGTCCTCCAGGCACGCCACGCCAGCGGGTAAACGGCAGAAATATCAACGTTGCCAGCAACACACGGCTGAGCACCGCAAAATCGCTGTCTACCTGGCCGGCGAGAAACTCGCCAATCAGGCTGAAGGAAAAGGCCCAGAGTACCGTGACGAAAACCAGGAGTCCCATAATGATTGCTGTCCGTATGAGTTTGCGGGCGCATACCTTACCGGTTTTCAAGGCCATTTTCAGCGTCTTTTCGCGGCAAACCCCTATGATGCGCATCGTGGCAATCAGGTAGGATATTCGCCCCGCGAATCCGGCCTTTGAGGACTATCCGCTCAAGCCCTTCGGAACAGCACCCTATGGATGAACTACATCAACCACTGCCGGAAGCACGCAAGCCTCTCGTCTCTCGGACTCTGACCGAATGGAAAACCCTGGCAATACTCGGTGGGCCGATTCTGATCGCCCAGATAGCCCAGATGGCCAACGGCGTTATCGACACGGTAATGGCTGGCCATGCCAGCGCTGAGGACCTGGCGGGTGTGGGTATCGGCAGCAGCCTCTGGATGCCTTTGTTTTTGTTTTTTATGGGGATGCTCGGGTCACTGCAACCGATTATTTCTGGTTACAACGGCGCTCGCACCCCAGAGAAAATAATGCCAGCTACCTGGCAGGGCTTATACATCGCCGGTGTGGGCTCCATCATCATGATTCTATTGCTCACTAATGTGCATCCGGTTCTGGAAGGGCTGAAACTTGAAGCCAATACCGCACGCATCACCCAAGGCTACCTGAACGCGTTTGCCTGGGGCATTCCCGCTCTCCTTTTAATGACTGCACTCCGGGGCCTTACAGACGGCTTAGGCCACACTCGTGTGATTATGGTGTTCTCGGTACTGAGCACATTAATTAACCTGCCGCTCAATTATATGTTCATTTACGGCAAGCTCGGGCTGCCTGCTATGGGCGGCATTGGCTGTGGCTGGGCAACCTCTATTTCCAACGGGGTCGCCGCAATCGCGCTGCTGGTCTATCTGAGCCGCAGCCGGCTCTACAAACAGTTTCACCTGGTTGCAGACTGGGCAAAACCCAATGCAGCCCTGATTCGCTATGTTCTAAGCATTGGCATTCCTATCGGATTCACTATTTTTGTGGAAGCCAGCGTGTTCTCGGTGATCGCGCTGTTTCTTGCCCCACTTGGCCCTGTCACAGTGGCCGGGCACCAAGTTGCATTGAACGTTGTCTCTCTGCTGTTCATGCTGCCGCTGAGTATCGGCATGGCGCTTACATTAAGAGTCAGCTTTCTTATCGGAGCGGGCGCACCGGATACTGCCCGTTTAATTTCCCGTAGCTCGTTGATTCTGGCCGCTTCTACCGCGCTGGTGTTTGCCATTCTCCTGTTTGTGTTTTCACAAGGTATCTCGGCTCTCTATACCAGCGATGCAGATGTTCAGGCGGTTACCGTACGATTGTTGATGTTTGCGGCTATTTTTCAGGTGGCAGATGTTATCCAGGTTACTTGCATCAGCGCCCTGAGAGGCTATAAGGATACGGGCATCCCCATGTTGATTATGCTGTTCTCATTCTGGGGTGTGGGGTTGCCGCTGGGCTATGCTCTGACGTTTACCGATCTGATTGCGCCTGCTATGGGCGCTGCAGGGTTCTGGATGGGACTGACCGGAGGCTTGGCATCCGCCAGTGTGTTGCTGGGCTGGAGGCTGTTCCGCTATCGTCCGAAAACCAGCGGGCCGCTAGCCGGCTAGCTCAGGGCTGCCAACAGGCAAGTCCGTGCCAGCCGCTGACACATTTTCTGAAAACACGATCCGGTCCCGGCCGGTTTCCTTGGCCTCATAAAGGGCCGTATCCGCCCGCTCCAGCCAGCTCTCTACGCTTTCGCCAGGTGCGAGCAGCGCTACTCCGAACGATGCGCTGATTGCGCCCCCCGGGTGCCTCATCTTCTTCCGCATAATATGCTGAAGGTTATTCATTACCGCTGTCAGGCCCGCTCCATCAACGCCAGGCAGCAAGAGTACAAACTCCTCGCCACCGTAGCGGAAAAGCTGATCGGATTTACGTGTGCTTTGCTGAATCAGCGCCACAAGATCAACTAGGACGCTGTCTCCCACTCCATGACCGTACTCATCGTTGACCTTCTTGAAGTGATCGATATCCAGCATCACCAGGGCGTATGGCAAACCGGTGCGCTCAGCGTGGGATACGGCCAGATTGAGCTCCTCATCCATGGATCGTCGGTTTTTTACACCGGTCAGAGGATCAATAGTCGCCAAATGTTCCAGACTATGGCGTTGGCTGTCGTTACGTTGCGCAAATACATAGGCCGCCGCGCTAACCACAACAGCGGTTGCCGCAAAGGTCAGCATCTGAACATCAGAGTGGAAAGCACCATCCTGCAACATGGTGGTGCCTATAGAGGTGAGGTTGAGAAACCCGGCGATACGAGGACTGGCCAGAAAAAAAGTTGTTACCAGGCAGGGATACAGCCAGAACAATCCTACTTCGCCTACAACCGCTGACACCATAACCGCACCAAAACATGCAACAGCGGCCAGCACCATGCCACTACGGTGCGTATCCCCGGTTATCCAAGCGTAAATCATCCCACCCGATATACTCAGCAGAATAGCCGTGTCTATGTACCCGGCAACAAAATTACCCTGCAAAAAACGCATAGCAACAAACGGCGTGATCCCAAGTAACGCACTGGCACCCAAAAGAGTAATAATGGATAGTCGAAAATCCGTTCTAAGACGTTCAAACATGCGTACAATTTTCCGACAGATACTGGGCTTGCCTATCAAGCATAATCCAGAGCGGCGGAATAAGCGCTGGATCCTACGTTTTTTAACAAAATGACCTTAAAGAGTCATAAAAAACAAGTTTTCGCTGAATTTGATCTTCGGGCGGGTAGCTCTGGCAAATCAAATACCTTTACTATAGTCATAACTGTGCTCAAACCATACATACTTTACAGGAATCAACGAGATTTTGAGTGACCTCGTTCGAATAGCCCCCGGCGCATTAACCATTGGCCGCCCGCTGTCATGGGATGTGTATGACGCCGACGGCAACGTACTGCTGTGTCAGGGCTATGCGATACAGACCGACTCACAGCTCGAACAGCTGTTTGAGCGTGGCCTTTTCAAACCGCGGGTTATTGAGGTGCCTCAGGAAGACAATGAGGCGTCCGGAGATGAAGCGGAATGCAACCCGTTTGCCCGTTACCCGGATTATCTGCACGCGCTTGAACACGCTCTGGCGGCGATCGCCGCTGGCGAACCAGAAGCCCGAAAACACTTACAGGACTTGGCGCATTCTCTGGAGCAGGCCTGCATACATGCGCCGGATTCCAGCCTGGCGCTCATACACCTGTACTCCGTCGGGCCCACCATCCACGAACAAATCATTTTTTACGCCATACTCTGCCAGCTCATCGCCCGGCAATTCGGGCTCGATGAGCAGCGTATCCCGGTACTGACAGAAGCCGCACTGAGTGCAAATCTCGCCTTGGTGCCGGTCGCCGATAAGCTTAACGCTTTCAACAAAGTGCTCAGCAGTGAGCAAAGAAGCGTTATTCGCAAGCACCCGCAACGGAGCATCCGCGCACTCAAAGCGGTGGGCTTTGATAACAGCCTGTTGTTTACCATCATTGCGCAGCACCATGAGCAGGCAGACGGCAGCGGTTACCCGGATGGCCTGAGCGGTGCAGACATCCGGCCCGAGGCGGAAATCCTCGCACTGGCCGAACGCTACGTCGCCATGATTACGAAACGCGCTTATCGCAAGCGGATGAACGTAACAGCCGCGCGCAAACTGATAGCCAACCTGGCAGACGGCACCTTCCGGCCAGCCCTTCCCAAAGCCCTGCTTCAGGTTCTCGGCGAATACCCGCCAGGAACCTTGGTGCGACTGGAAAATAATGAAATTGGCGTAATAACCGGCAGACCGGTACGCGCCCGCGGGCCTTTTGTGCAGATTGTTTTCGATCCTTCGGGCAACAGCCATGGCACCCGCCAGGAACGTGATACCAGCGTGCCAGAGTTCAATATCCAGGCACTGGAGGAGCCGGACGTCATGCCGTCCATGAATTTTGGCCAGATCTGGGGCTTCCCGGATTGACCGGGCTCGCCCGCGTGATCCGCTGAATCGCTCAGCTCAGGCCCAAAGCGCTGGCATGGTAGTTCAGGTGATCATCAATATATGAGGCGATAAAGAAATAACTGTGGTCGTAGCCATCACGCATCCGCAAATTAATGGGATGGCTGTGTTGCTCGCAAGCCTTCACCAGGGCTTCAGGATTAAGCTGGTTTTCCAGGAACTCATCCGCTGTGCCCTGATCGATCAGCAGGAGCAATCGCTCATCGGCTTCTGGAATCAGCAAGGTGGCATCCCATTCTTCCCACTTCGCCGGGTTGTCACCAAGATAGCCCTTGAATGCTTTTTGCCCCCAAGGGCACCCAGTGGGATGAGCAATGGGCGAGAAGGCCGATACGGAGGCATAGCGGCCCGGATTTCGGAGTGCGCATATCAGTGCACCATGGCCACCCATGGAGTGCCCGCTGATGCTACGCCTGTCGGTTAGCGGCAACTCGTTTTCAACCAGCTGTGGAAGCTCCTTCACCACGTAATCGTACATGCGGTAGTGCGGCGCCCAGGGCTGCTGCGTGGCATTGATATAGAACCCGGCTCCACTTCCGAAATCGTAGCTGTCATCCTCACCCGGCAGGTTAACACCGCGAGGGCTGGTATCCGGACAGACAATTGCCATCCCCAGTTCCGCGGCCTTTTTCTGAGCGCCCGCCTTCTGCATGAAATTCTGATCATTGCAGGTCAGCCCCGACAACCACCAAAGTGCCGGCACTTTTTCCGGATTCGACCCCACTGCAGCCGGAGGCAGGTACACGGCAAATTCCATCGTGCACTCAAGCGTGGCAGATGTGTGGCGATAGCGGCGATGCTCCCCATCAAAACTGACGTTGGTGGATAAGAGTTCCATAGTGTCCTCTGTAGAATACGGATTGAGAGCACGGCTTGATCAGTCGTCGGCGCCCGTGCGCCCCGAAAGCTCGAGCCCGCAGCCGATGCGGGCCAGTTCAGCCAGCACAGCCGTGCGCGTGACGATACCAATGAGCTTTCCGTGTTCCACTACAGGATACACTTTGGGCTTGCCCGAGCCGAGCTTCTGGGCGAGGTCGACAATCGCGATGCCGGGAGAAATCGCCAAAGGCTCACGGAACATGACATCGTCCACAATCGGATCGCCCTCACAGTGATAATTGCTCACCAGCAGTGCGTGGATGCAATCCTGTTCAGAAACAAATCCCAGCAGATGCCGATTTGCATCGACCACCGGCAGCCCGGAAATGTGATTCTCCAGCAGCGCCTTGACCACTTGAGTCAGCGGCGTTCCGCATCGGATGGGTTCAATATGATTGGACATGACATCAGAAACTCTGAGCGCACTCATGGATAGCCCTTCCCTTTTTTGGATAACCATTTCCTTTTTTGGACAGCTCGGCAGCGTATGCCAACCGAAGTCCTACACTGTAAACATAGGCAATTTGCTCCAAATCCTCCAACTTTCCGAGCCTGTAAGTTTACACATTGCCATATCCGACTAAACTCAGTCAGTTATAACCCTTACGGGTACAACAACATCAACTATGGCAAAAACAGGGGAACCCCATGGAAGCCATTGAAAACATTCTAGGGCAAATCAACAGTCTGGTCTGGGGCCCACCCATGCTGGTGCTGATTCTGGGTGTCGGCCTGTTTCTGAGCCTCGGCCTGAAACTCATGCCAATACTCAAGCTTGGCGCCGGCATACGCCTGATGTGGAGTGGCCGTAGCGCAACAGGTGCGGAATCGGATGGGGAAATCCCACCATTCCAGGCGTTAATGACGGCGCTCGCGGCAACGGTTGGAACAGGTAACATCGCCGGTGTCGCGACCGCTGTTTTCCTCGGCGGCCCGGGCGCGTTGTTCTGGATGTGGCTAACCGCTCTGGTGGGCATGGCCACCAAGTACTCCGAAGCAGTACTCGCTGTGCGCTTTCGCGAGGTAGATGAGCGCGGCTCTCACGTCGGCGGCCCCATGTATTACATTCGAAACGGTCTTGGCAAAAAATGGGCTTGGCTGGGTGTGCTGTTTGCCATTTTTGCCGCCATCGCAGGGTTTGGCATTGGCAACACCGTGCAAGCCAACTCGGTGGCAGACGTTATGGAAGCCACCTTTGGCCTGCCACACTGGATTTCCGGCATTATTCTGATGGTGATGGTAGGTTTGGTACTCATTGGCGGTATCCGCCGCATCGGTCAGGTAGCCAGCGCCTTGGTTCCTCTCATGGCGGTGTCGTATGTGATCGCCGGCTTGGTTGTACTGGCACTGAACGTTGCTGATATCCCCGCCGCCTTTGCACTGATTTTCGAGCATGCCTTCAGCCCCATCGCCGCCGAAGGTGGTTTTGCTGGTGCAGCGGTTTGGGCCGCCATTCGGTTTGGTGTCGCCCGGGGTGTCTTTTCCAACGAGGCCGGCTTGGGCTCTGCCCCTATCGCGCATGCCGCCGCGCAAACCAAGAACCCGATCAATCAGGGCTTGGTGGCCATGCTGGGTACCTTTATCGACACCATCATTATTTGCACCATCACCGGTTTGGTCATCATCACCTCTGGTGTTTGGACATCCGGCGAATCTGGCGCGGCACTTACCTCCATGGCGTTTTCGAAGGCGCTGCCCGGGGTTGGTGATTATGTAGTGGCCATTGCGCTGGCGGTGTTTGCGTTCACCACCTTACTGGGCTGGTCCTTCTACGGTGAACGCTGTGTCGAGTTTCTGTTCGGTGTGAAAGCCATCGTGCCTTATCGCGTGGTTTGGGTTCTCGCCATTCCTCTTGGCGCAACGGTGAATCTGGGCCTAATCTGGCTGGTGGCCGACACGTTGAACGCTATGATGGCACTGCCCAACCTGATAGCTCTTATCCTCCTCAGCCCAGTGGTGTTCAAGCTGACCAAAGAGCACTTTGAACGGGAAAAGGCGGCGGGGCTGTGATTAGCCCTTGCAATCCCAACATCCGGCACCAATGATTCTCGTATACACTCAACAAATGGATCCGGCAGACTACTTGTCGGAATCTCGAACAACGCTATCAGAAGCAGCATCGAAGGAGAGCGAATATGAGTTTACGTCTAGGCGATACCGCACCGGATTTCGAACAGGACTCCAGCGAAGGCAAAATTTCCTTCCACGAATGGTTAGGTAATGGATGGGGTGTGCTGTTTTCTCACCCGGCAGACTTCACACCTGTGTGCACCACCGAGCTTGGTTTGACTGCAAAGCTCAAAGATGAATTTGCAAAGCGCAACGTGAAAGCCATAGCGCTGAGCGTTGACCCGGTCGATTCCCATCACGAGTGGATCAAGGACATCAACGAAACCCAGGGCTGCGCGGTGAACTTCCCGATTATTGCAGACCATGACAGCAAAGTTGCCGAGCTGTACGACATGATTCACCCTAATGCCGACAGCACGCTTACCGTGCGCTCGCTGTTCGTGATTGATCCGAACAAAAAAGTTCGCCTGATCATCACTTACCCAGCCAGCACCGGCCGTAACTTCAACGAAGTTCTGCGGGTGATCGATTCTCTGCAGCTGACTGACGAACACAAAGTCGCCACCCCGGGCAACTGGGAACGCGGAGGCGACGTAGTGATTGTGCCGTCCCTGCAGGATGAGGACGAAATCAAGAAGCGCTTCCCGAAAGGATACAAATCGGTGAAGTCTTACCTGCGGATGACACCGGATCCGACAACTAACTGGAGCGGTGACTGATTAACAGCACCAACTCCTGAACTAAAAAAGCCGGGCAGCTTACGCTGCCCGGCTTTTTTATGGCTTTCGTTCTGGTCAGAACGCCGGAACCACCGCACCTTTATACTTTTCCTTGATAAAATCGCGAACTTCATCAGATTTCAGCGCCTTCGCCAACTTCTGCATGGCCTCGCTGTCCTTGTTATCAGGACGGGCAACCAGAATGTTCACATACGGAGAGTCAGAGCCTTCAATGATCAACGCGTCTTCCGTCGGGTTCAGGCCCGCTTCCAGCGCATAGTTGGTGTTGATCAACGCTACATCTACCTGATCGATAATCCGTGGCAATGTTGCAGCTTCCAGCTCTTTGAAATCAAGATTTTTGGGATTATCGGCAATATCACGCGGAGTTGCTGTGATCTTGCTGCCTTCTTTCAGTGTGATCAGTCCGGCTTTCTGAAGCAGGAGCAACGCCCGGCCACCGTTGGTAGGGTCGTTCGGAATGGCAATGACTGCGCCTTCTTTGAGATCATCCAGAGAGTCAATCTTGTTGGAGTAGGCACCAAACGGCTCAACGTGAATGCCGGCAACGGTCACCAGATTGGTGCCACGGCCTTCGTTGAACTCATCCAGGTACGGCTGATGCTGGAAGAAGTTGGCATCCATACGCTTCTGATCCACCTGAACGTTCGGCTGGATATAGTCCGTAAACACCTTCACCTCCAGCTCCACGCCCTGCTCGGCCAGCTTCGGCTTCACAAATTCCAACAGTTCGGCATGGGGTACCGGCGTTGCGGCTACGGACAGCTTCTCAGCGGATACACCGGCGGAGAAAACAGAGACGGCAGCCAGTACTACCAGGGTTTTCTTGAAGTTCATCTAACATTCTCCTGTTAACTGATAATTACTATGAAATCGAATTTCCGCAGAACTCCGGGCCTGTAACTAAACTACTTCCGGCTATAATACAAAACCAGACGATCACCGATCATCTGCAAAATTTGCACAAAAATCACCAGCAAGGCCACGGTAATCACCATTACATCGGTCTGAAACCGTTGATAGCCAAAACGGATCGCCAGATCACCCAGGCCGCCGCCGCCGATAACGCCAGACATAGCCGCGTAAGAGACCAGCGTAATCGCCGTGACTGTAATGCCGGCGATGATGCCCGGAAGGGCCTCCGGCAGCAAGGCGCCGAAAATGATCTGGCGCACGCTGGCCCCCATGGCTTGGGTAGCCTCAATAATGCCTCGGTCGACTTCCCTTAACGAGGTTTCCACCAGCCGGGCAAAAAACGGCGCACCACCCGCCACCAGTGGCGGAATGGCACCCGCCACGCCCAGAGACGTGCCGATCAGCATTACGGTGAACGGTATCATCACAATCAGCAGGATAATGAACGGTACAGAGCGCAGCACGTTCACTACAAATGACAGCACAGCGTAAGCCACCGGTTGTTCCAACAACTGGCGTTTACCGGTCAGAAACAGCAACACACCAATAGGCAGGCCAGCCAGAACACTGAACAGCAGCGACAGACCCACCATCACCAGGGTATCCCAGCTCGCTATGCCAATCTCCGGCCAATCCACGTTACTCAGTAAAGCTTCCATCAGCGCACCACCTCCACGTGAACATCGGCCGCTTCCAGAGCGCTCATGGCAACATCCAGATCGCCGCCCACCAGCGATAAAGTCAGCTGGCCATAGGGCGTATCCTTGATGTGGTCAATACGGCCAGAAAGGATACTGAAATCCACCCCGGAGGCCCGCGCCACACTGCCCAACAGTGGCTTGTAGGTGGACTCACCCTTAAACGTCAGGCGCAGAATACGGCCGTTGGACTTTTGCAGATCTTCCTGGTGCTCCTGGCTGTCGATGCTCTCACTCTCGAAGACGAAATCCCGGGTGGTGGGGTGTTTCGGATGCAGGAAGACATCACTCACTGCGCCCATTTCTACCACGCGTCCACCGTCCATCACGGCAACCCGGTCACATACCCGACGCACCACATCCATCTCGTGGGTGATGAGTACGATGGTGAGGCCCAACTCCTTGTTAATCTCGGCCAGCAATCGGAGCACCGACTGGGTCGTTTGCGGATCCAGCGCACTGGTAGCTTCGTCACACAGAAGAATGGTGGGTCTGCAGGCCAGCGCACGGGCAATGCCCACACGCTGCTTTTGGCCACCGGATAACTGGGAAGGGTATTTATCGGCCTGATCCATAAGGCTGACGCGAGCCAGTAGCTCCTGCACACGGTCCCGGATTTTCGCTTTGGAATAGATGCCCGCCAGCTTCATCGGGAAGGCGATGTTGTCCGCAACGGTTTTTGAAGAAAGCAGGTTGAAGTGCTGGAAGATCATGCCGACTTTACGACGGAAGGCACGCAGCTCAGCGGCGTTGTAACGGGTGATATTCTCGTTATCAATCAGAATATTACCGCCGGTTGCTGGTTCCAGCAGGTTGATCAGACGCACCAGGGTGGATTTTCCCGCCCCGGAATGCCCGACAATACCGAACACCTCGCCGGTTTCAATGGTCATATCAGTGGGATGCAACGCGGGGATCGCCCGGCCGCCCACCTGATACGACTTCTGTACCTGGTCAAATACAATCACGATCAGCGCCTTGTGGGTGCAGGATTAAAGCCGGCGATTATAGCGTATTCACCGGCCAAACCCGAACCCACAAATTACCCCTAAAGCTCGTACAGCTTGGCCACGTGCAGAATCGGCCCGGTCGGTTGCCCGGTCGTCGATCCTCCGAGGGGTTCCAGGCTAATGGCGAGGGTACGGCTTTGGGACAGTGCTTGCCTGGCCTTGTCTGTCAGAGTCACCTCATGCAGGCCGCCGACAGGAATGATGCCCAGTGACAAGGGTTGGCCATTCTCTGGCACTATCCAGAGCTCGTAATCCTTGCCGGCCTCGGCGGCGCTGGCGGCGACAGAACGCATCTTCAACAGGTTGTCTTG
>Ga0209587_1000814_pt1 | contig 15092 bp, 16 predicted proteins | sample NGEPerD_2_FD_184512 | JGI IMG/M metagenome (GOLD analysis project Ga0209587, IMG submission 184512) | Arctic peat soil microbial communities from the Barrow Environmental Observatory site, Barrow, Alaska, USA - NGEE PermafrostL1-D... | ecosystem: Environmental > Terrestrial > Soil > Wetlands >... | reverse complement strand
TTTATCCGGGTGGAGATGGCCCGTTGTGGGATCTTACCAACGACAAGGATTCTATTCGTTTAATAGAATCATTCTGGAAAAACAAAAAGCCCGTGGCGGCCGTTTGTCACGCGCCAGCGGTTCTATTGCATGCAAAAGATGAAAAAGGAAATGCGCTCGTAAAGAACAAAAGGATTACGGGCTTTTCAAATTCGGAAGAGGCAGCAGCCAACCTCACCGATGTGGTACCCTTTTTGCTTGAGGACGAATTGAAAAAAACTGGCGGAATTTATTCAAAAAAGGAAGATTGGGCCTCTTATGTAATTAAGGATGGCCTGTTGATTACCGGCCAAAACCCGGCATCATCAAAAGAAGTGGCCAAGCAATTGCTTTCTCTTTTACAGCATGAATCAGTACTAAAAGAACCATCATGAACACACAACAAATAGTGCTGGCATCAAGACCGGTCGGCACACCGACCCATGACAATTTCCGATTTGAAAATATAGAACTGCCAGATATACAGGATGGCGAGGTACTGCTGCAAGGCCTGTATTATTCGGTAGATCCTTACATGCGAGGCAGGATGAACGATGCAAAATCGTATGTTGCCCCTTTTGAGGTAGACCAGCCCATTTCGGGCACGGATGCCGTTATCAGCAACATCAACTTTCATGCACGCATACCCTTGTGCGGCCAAATTTCATTATATAATAGTACCGAAACACCTGTAGGCCCCCGTTTGCAACCCATGCTCCTTACCCGTAGTGTTCTGATGCAGGGGTTTATTGTCAGCAATTTTCAAAGCGAATTTCCCGAAGGGATCAATCATTTGGCGAAATGGTTAAAAGAAGGGAAACTAAAATTTGAGCAAACTACGGTTCACGGGTTTGATCAATTGCCAACTGCATTGCTTGGATTGTTTAAAGGTAGCAATATCGGGAAGATGATCGTTGCAGTATAAGTCAAACTAAAAAATATTGAACATTATTTAAAATCATCGGAACACACTTATTTAAAACTCGTCCTGAATTCAACGGAGCTGTGCTCTCAAAAAAAATGAAAATGAAAAAAAAAGAAAAGAAAATCGATAAGCTCTTACCGGCACATAAAGAAGAAAATATTCCAGCTCAAGAAAACGATGAATCAGAGAATTATGCCTTTCCCGATTATCCACATTATCCACATTATCCTGCATCCGAGGATATTTATAGCAATGAAGAAGAAGTGGACTTAAACCCTGAAGACCTAAGCAAGACCAAAAAACCACCAGCACGACCTGGCAAGCGCAATGAAAAGGATTTTTGCGAGGATATGACAGGAGAGGATCTCGATGTTCCCGGGTCTGAAGAAGATGAGGCTAAAGGCAATTTTTGAAATGAGGATGAAGAAAATAATTATTACAGCCTAGGAGGGGACGACCACAACGATCTTGAGGAAGACAAGGGATAATGAAATAATAGTACACAGTTATGGATTAAATCTAAAGTCATAAACAATGATACCACATTTTACGGAAGCTGAAAAAGCGGTTCATTATCCTGCGGATAGGCGTGCCTATTTAGGTATGGGTAAGTATACGAAGATGATACTGCTGGTACTTTTTATTGGCATAGTCGGTGCGGCATGGCTGCAATTTCTGGTGTTCGGGCTACCGGCGACTCCTTCCGCACCTTTTTTACCTGTACGACCGGGTGAACCTTCTGGTTTTCCCGTGTGGATAAGCCTGAGCCACTGGGTCAATTTCTTTTTCCTTATGTTGATTATAAGAAGCGGGCTTTCCATTTTGGCTGATCATCCGCGCCTTTATTGGAACAATAGCTGTAAACCTAACTCTTCATGGATACGCTTTACCCCCGCCAATATACCGATAGATAAAACGTACACCGCTAAAGAAGATGCCCGCTACCTCAACCCCATAGCCGGCTTGCCGGGGTACAAGCATACCGTGGGCATCGCAAGGGTATGGCATTTTCTGACCGTTCCTTTTTTTGTTTTGAATGGTGCCGTTTTTATTTTCCTTTTGTTCTATACCGACCAATGGCAACGGTTAGTGCCTGTATCATGGGAAATCATACCTGATGCATGGAATGTTTTTGTGCAATATGCCACCTTCAATTTTCCTGTCGAACCCAATGGATTTTATCATTACAATGCTTTACAGCAACTCTCTTATTTTGGCGTGGTATTTATCTTGGCACCGCTTGCCATGCTGACCGGCATGGCTATGTCACCTGCCATAGAAAATCGATTTCATTGGTATCCGAAATTGTTCGGTAACCGGCAGGGCGCCCGGTCCATTCACTTTTTGGTGATGGTCGCCTTTTGCGTTTTTATAATCATACATGTGAGTCTGGTAGCCGCCACAGGATTGGTAAGAAATATGAACCATATTGTTATGGGGACCGATAATGCGGAAAGCTACACTGGTCTCTATATAGGAATAGCAATTGTTTTGGCAACAATTGCCTTTGCCTTTCTGGCTCACTGGCTTTCGTGGCACAGACGACGTTCACTCCAGTACATGCAAGCATCGGTGAACGGAAGGCTTTGGAAATACACCATTAACCGTCTTAAAGTTAAAACCCAATATCAAAAAAAAGACATTACCTCTTATTTCTGGTTGAACGGGAAAGTGCCGGAATCGGCAGAATGGAAAAAAGGGGCCGAAAACAATTTTGCGGATTATAAACTTAAGATCGGGGGCTTGGTAGAAAATCCCGTTGAGCTATCCCTCGAAGAACTAAAAGCAATGGGAAAAGAACAAAACATTACCATGCACCATTGCATCCAGGGCTGGTCCGGCATTGCGGAATGGGGCGGATTACCGCTGAGTAAAATCATTGAATTGGTGAAACCTGACCCTACCGTAACAGCGGTTGCCTTCTTTTCCTTTGGTGAAGGTTTATATGGTGGCACTTATTACGATACGCACACACTTGACAACTGTATGAATCCTAATTCCATATTGGCCTGGGAAATGAATTACGAACCTCTTTCGCTTGGGCATGGGGCACCATTGAGGTTAAGGGTCGAAAATCAGTTGGGCTATAAGATGGTAAAATGGATAGAGCGGATTGAATTTGTAAAATCAGCGAAAGATCTGGGCAAGGGCTTTGGTGGAAAAAATGAAGATGACGAATATTTTGATTTATTGGCAGACAGTTAGAAACTATAAATGATTGCTCTTATTTTATGAACAAACCTTGTATTAAACACAAAAACTCCCAAAATGACCATGAGTATCATGACTACTCTTTCTGAGATTATAAATTTACTCAAAGAAAAAGGGTATACAACAGATTTTAATCTAAGACAAAACTGCCTTGAATGCGAGGGCACTTCTCTAAAACTATTCCCCGGGGAATTTATTGTAGATAAGCATTACCGTTTTGAAGGTGCTTCAGACCCCGGTGATGAAGCAATTGTATTCGCCATTTCATCCCCAAAAAATAATTTAAAAGGGGTACTGATAAATGGGTACGGAATTTCCAGCGAAAGCATTACGGATGAAATGATAAAGGCGTTGGATGAGTAAATAAATATGAATTTACCACAAACAAATATAGAACCGGGAAACAGTCAAACTACTCAATGGGCAAGGTTTAATTATTTATTTATTGGAATTGCTGATTTATCCCCGGCTTATTTCGCACTGGTTATGGCAACCGGCATTGTATCCATTGCAGCTCATTTGTTTAAGTACACGCTTTTTGCCGAAACATTATTCTATGTTAACATTCTGGCATATGCCATACTTTGTATTTTATTCATTGCCCGTTTTATTTGTTACAAAAAGAAATTTCTATCCGATTTCATGGACGATAGAAAAAATATGGGATTTCTTTCTTTTGTTGCCGCCAACTGTATTCTGGGTACCCAGTTTGTTCTGATCGCAAACCATTGCCACGTTGCAATTTACTTTTTTGTAATAGGTTTATCATCATGGATATTTCTAACCTATTCACTGTTCGCAGTTCTTATAGAAAAGCGCAGTAAACCTTCACTAAAAGCAATTAGCGGGACATGGCTACTGCTGATAGTTGCTACGCAGGCAGTTTCCATATTGAGTGTGCAATTGGAAGGATACTTTCCATTTTCTCATGAGAAAGTACTTTTTCTCTCTCTTATTTTTTTTATGTGCGGTAGTATGTTTTACATAATAATGATAACCTTGATTATATATCGCCTTATATTTTTTAATCAGCAAGCTGAAGACCTTGCTCCTTCTTACTGGATAAACATGGGCGCTGATGCCATTACTGTTTTAGCAGGTTCAACCCTGATGCTCAGTGCTGACAAATGGCAGTTCTTGTCCGAATTGCTCCCATTTCTTAAAGGTTTTACTTTGTTGTTTTGGGCTATCGGGACTTGGTGGATACCGCTTATACTAATTTTGGGTGTATGGCGACATATTGAAAAAAAAGTACCATTAAAATATAATTCCCAGTACTGGGGAATGGTGTTCCCCTTAGGAATGTACACCGTTTGTACAGTAAGCTTGTCACAAGCCATCGGATTACCATTTTTGATGGGAATTTCCTCCGTATTTGTGTTTTTTGCCATTGGGGCATGGGCAATAGTTTTTATTGGCCTGATATCTTCTATTGGTTTTAGTGCCTTAATAAAAGGAAGGCTTTAAAAAATGAATGATTTGAATACCAGTGGTTGTTTATTCTCAAATGTCGGAAGTGTATTGCTTTCTAAAGGATGAAAAATGATAGCGGACTGCTACCTAAGTAGCACAAAAAAGAAAGGAATACGCCTACCTTTAAAAAACAATTTTAAATTCTAGAATAAAAAAACAAAATGAAAACAAACATAGGAATTACGGAAGAAAACAGACAGAACATCACGATTGCCCTCTCAAAAGTATTGACAGACGAATGGTTGTTGAACAAAGAATTTTAAAAGAATGCAAACACAGAATTTAACGCAAACGGGCATTGATACCGTACGAATTTTATCAGCGGATGCCGTCCAAAAGGCAAATTCAGGGCATCCCGGTACCCCTATGGCGCTGGCACCCATAGGTCACGTTTTGTGGTCAGAAACCATGAACTACAATCCCAAAAACCCCGAATGGGCAAATCGGGACCGGTTTATCCTTTCCTGCGGGCATGCCTGCATGTTGCAGTATAGTTTTTTGTATCTCACGGGCTACGATGTAACGATGGATGACCTTAAACATTTCAGGCAGTTGCACAGTATCACTGCGGGACATCCCGAATACGGTCTTATGCCGGGCATAGAAGTGACTACCGGTCCTTTGGGTCAGGGCTTTGCCAACGGGGTCGGCTTTGCCATTGCGCAAAACTATATGGCCGAACGTTACAATCGGCCCGACTTTGATATTTTTGACTATAAAATTTATGCCATCTGTAGTGACGGCGATCTTATGGAGGGCGTTTCGGCAGAAGCCGCATCCCTGGCCGGACATCTTGGATTGGGCAATATCATCTATCTGTATGATGACAACCATATTACCATAGAAGGCGATACCGAACTGGCTTTTAATGAGGATGTTGCCAAGCGGTTCGAGGCCTACGGATGGCATGTTCAAAGTATTTCCGACGGCAACGATTTGGAAGCGCTTTCTACCGCTATCGAAGTGGCACAAAAAGAAACGCAGCGTCCCTCGCTGATCAAAGTGCGCACACACATTGGGTATGGTAGTCCCAATAAACACGATACCGCTGCAGCACATGGTTCTCCCTTAGGTGAGGATGAGGTACGACTGGTCAAGGAAAACTTCGGGTTTGATCCCGATAAGAATTTTGTAGTGCCGGATGAGGTCTTGGATCTTTATCGAAAGGCGGGTAAACAAGGAGCTCAAAAAGAAGCCGATTGGAACGAACTTTACAAAAATTACAAAGAAAGGCATCCCGACCTTGCCAAAGAATATGAAAGAATACGGGATGGAAAACTTCCCCACGGTTGGGAAAAACAATTGCCCGTTTTTGAGGCAGGCGAAAAATTGGCCACCCGCAAAGCTTCCGGCAAAACATTGAATGCCATTGCAGCGAATTTCCCCCAATTGATCGGTGGCTCCGCTGATCTTGCACCCTCAACGGATACTAACCTTGAGGATTATCAATCCTTTTCGACCAAACATCGCGATGGGCGCAACTTTCATTTTGGGATACGGGAGCATGCCATGGGAGCGGTGCTGAACGGGATGGCGCTCAGTAGATTCCTGATTCCCTATGGTGCGACCTTTCTGATATTTTCCGATTATATGCGACCACCGCTTCGATTGGCGGCCATTATGAAAATACGGACGATCATGGTCTATACCCACGACAGTATCGGCCTTGGCGAGGACGGCACCACACACCAACCGGTAGAACAATTGATAGGGCTGCGCTCAGTTCCAAATATGACGGTAATCCGTCCGGCCGATGCCAACGAGACGGCCCAGGCCTGGCGCGTGGCCATCGAACATACCGACGGACCGGTGGCCATCGTATTGACCCGACAGGGAATTCCGGTCATCGACCAGGAAAAATATACAAAAGCCACAGAACTTGAGAAAGGAGCCTACATCCTCTCCGAATCGGAAGGAAATCCTGAACTTATCTTGATTGCCACCGGATCGGAAGTTCAATTGATTTTGGCGGCCCAGGAAAAGCTGAAAGAAAAGAATATCCAAGCACGGGTGGTCAGTATGCCTTCCTGGAGTCTGTTCGAGAAACAGAGTGACGCCTACAAGGAAAAAGTATTTCCAAAAACCTTGAGAAAAAGGCTGTCGGTAGAAGCGGGTTCGTCCATTGGCTGGCTGAAATATGTGACGGATGAAGGTGATAGTATTGGCGTGGATAAATTTGGCGAATCGGCACCGGGCGATGAGGTAATGAATGAATACGGTTTCACGGTAGAAAATGTACTAAAAAGAGCCCGGGCTTTACTTTCCAAAAAATGATACGGAAACCTTGAGGTTTGGAAACTAGTTGATAAATTGCTACTAAGTATGGATGCTGAGTAGCAAAAAAAAGATAAGGCTATGATAGATTTGGACATTTCTAAAATCAAAGTCGTTTTTTTTGATATAGGCGGCGTACTGCTCAGCAACGGCTGGGGCCACGAATCACGCCAAAAGGCGGCAGAAGTGTTTGAACTCAAGTATGATGAAATGAACGTATTGCACAATTTCATCTATAATGTATTCGAGATCGGCAGTATTTCGCTTGATGAGTATCTCGATACCGTCGTATTTCACACTCCCCGTGATTTCACTAAGACCGAGTTTGAGGATTTTATGTACGCTGAATCCGTAGAATTGCCAAAGATGCTGACCTGGATGAAATCATGGAAAAGACACACTGAACTACCCATATTCGCCATAAACAATGAAAGCCGTGAACTCAATGACTATCGGATAGCCACCTTCGGGCTGCACGGTTTTTTCGATGGTTTTTTCTCTTCGTGCTATGTGGGGATCCGCAAGCCCGATCCGCGTATTTTTCAGAGGGCGATGGAAATTGTGCATGTTGCCCCTGAGGAATGCGTTTATTTTGACGATAGGGCCATGTTGGTCGCGGCCTCCAAAAAATTGGGAATGAACAGCTATCATCATCAAAATTTTGAGGATACGAAACAAATTCTCGAATCCTTGACACAAAAATAAATTGGAAATGAGCAAAGAAACTAAAAATCAAAATGCATTTGGAATGATCGGGCTGGGCACGATGGGTTCCAACCTTTTGCAGAACATCGCCGACCATGGATATAGCTGCGCCGGATATGATAACAATACCGAATTCAGGCACAACGCGATTATTTTGGATCACATACCTATGAACTCATAGGAACAGAAGGGACCTTTCACACCGAATGGGAAGAGGTCAACAAGTAAACCAATCGTTTTTTCCGATCAAAAGCTTCTCTTAAATTCAATAATTATGGCAAAGACATCGAATAAAAAATCGAATCCCACCGTTTTCATCATTTTTGGTGGTAACGGGGATCTGACCAAACGGAAAATTATCCCTGCGTTGTACAATCTATACCTCGACAAGCGTCTTCCCGAAAAATTTGCCATAATTGGCACATCAAGGACCAAATTTACCGATGAAAAATACCGAAGTTCTTTATTGACAGCCATCAATGAATTTTCTCGTAGGGGTAAGGCCCAAAAAGAAGAATGGTCAAAATTCTCATCAAATATTTCCTATCAGGCCGCGAATATCAAGGATGTCTCATCCTATGCAGCGTTCGAATCGAGTATCAATACGCTTAAAAAAGACTGGGAGCAAGCTCCCACTATACTCTATTATTGTGCGGTTTCACCCGACTTCTTTTGCACCATTGCGGAGAATATATCCAAAAGTAAATTGGAGAAGGATCCGGATACTTCCCGTATAATAATAGAGAAACCTTTTGGCAGGGATCTTGAATCGGCACAGACACTAAACAGTACGTTGCTTACCATCTTTGAAGAAAAGCAGATATATCGGATTGACCATTATCTGGGAAAGGAGGTGGTGCAGAATATTATGGCTTTCCGTTTTGCCAATGCCATTATGGAGCCTCTTTGGAACCGTAACCATATTGAACATGTGCAGATTTCGGTTACTGAACAATTGGGGGTGGGCACCCGGGGCGATTATTTCGACAATGCCGGCATCCTACGCGATATGATTCAAAACCACTTGTTGCAGTTGCTTTGTACCATGGCCATGGAACCACCCGTCAATTTTGAGGCCGACGAAGTGCGCGATCGAAAAGTAGATGTGTTGAAGGCCATGCGAAAAATTGTGCCCGGCAAGATCGAGACCATTTCGGCAAGAGGTCAATACAGTTCTGGATGGATCGAAGGCCAAGAAGTGCCGGGCTATCGGGAAGAGAAAAATGTGGATCCCAATTCCAATACCGAAACCTATGCCGCGTTAAAATTATATGTGGACAACTGGCGCTGGCAAGGTGTTCCTTTTTATTTGCGCACCGGTAAGCGGCTTTTCAAATCGGCTTCCCTTATTACCATCCAGTTTCGCAACGTACCGCACAATATGTTTAACTACGAAGAGGGGAGTATTCCAAAACAGAACCGACTTATCATAAGTATCCAACCTGATATGGGGATTCGATTTCAGCTAGAGGGCAAAACACCCGGACTTGAAATGAGTTTGAATACGGTGGATATGGTTTTCGACTATTCAGGACAAACAAAAGCAGATTCGCCGGAAGCGTATGAAACCCTTTTTCTGGATATCATTTCAGGGGATCAAACCCTGTTTATGCGCGCCGATCAAGTGGAGGCCGCATGGGAATTGATAATGCCCGTACTCAATTTTTGGGAAAATAATAAAACGGCGAACTTCCCGAATTACCCGGCAGATTCCTGGGGTCCGGAAAATGCGGAAGCACTCATAGCAAAAGATGGCTTTAACTGGTTTAACCTACCTGAAAAAAGCAAGAAGGACTAACAATGGAGCTACCAATTTATCTTGAAGAAACCGAAGTTACCTTAAAATCTGTGTTGGTAAAAGTACATAGATGCGCCTGAAATCAAATTGATTCCCACTCTTTGATTATCACAACTCGGGTAAGCTGTCGGGTATTTCCATTTTGGCAACACCGATTCGATTGTCTGCCATTCCGTAATACACATCGATCCTATTGGGCCGGCCAATATCATCGCGGCGATCTGTTCCGGTGGGAAACACAACGTCGGCAACTGTACCGACGGTTTCATCAGGTAATTCGGGAACCAAAATGGGCTCGGGCGAACGGTAGATTATTTTTTGAGGTGCGTTTTCCGATAAGATCATGACCCCGGCCGAATAGCAGTATTTAGGGTTTTCTTTGGTGTAATTTTCTTTTTTATGCACCCCGTGATACACGATCATCCAGCCATGTTTGGTCAACAGGGGTGGCGCTCCGGCACCAATTTTCAGACTCTCCCAGGGTTTGACCGGATAGGCCAAACGATGATGCGAAGTAAATTTTACATTTTGCAAAGAAGTGTGTTTTCCTTCTATCAAGTTGAAATAGGAAATCCAGATACTTTCTTTGTGTTTATCTATATCTCGATCTTTACCAAGTTTAACCGTTTCTTCAGGAACGGTATCGGGAAAAAGAGGACGATGCAGCATGGCAATCGATCTGTGATTATGCGGACTGGGAAGGTCTGTTGGAAAAAAACTGGCGTCCTTATCATTCACATTATTAAAATCGATAGGCTTATAAAGAGTATAACTCACCAAACCCATTCGTTCCCAATTGAAAAGATCTTTAGATTTAGCCATGGCGATGCGCGGTCCGTTGGGGCCAAAAGCCGTATACGTCATAACATAATGCTCCACCGGTTCAACATACGTTATTCTCGGGTCTTCGCACCCGCCACCGCCATCCGGGCGTTTTTCGTAGTCGGCTTCTGGTTCCAGTGCAATACCCATGCGTTCGACACCCACAGGGTCTCCGTCCTTGTTAAACAGTACTTTCGCGATACCGATGCGCGAATAATTATTTTTGGCGACCAGGCGCGGAAAAATATATAGTGCCCCGTCGGGACCACGGGTTACGGCAGGATTCAGCACACCTTCAACTTCAAGTTCGTTTCCCTCCTCGGGTTCCATTAGGGTACAAATACGATGTAATTTGAACGGAATCATGCTTTTTTATTTTTGAGGTTGTCAGTTGAACAGGCAACGACCGTCTCGATTACTCTTTTGGTTTCGTCAGGGTCCCTGACCTGGATACAGGCCACTCCGGTTTTTCTTGCGGGATGGTCATTACCACCTTCGAACAGGGCATCCCCGATAAAAAGCATTTCCGGAATTTCGATATCCAGGACCTCCTTGAGTTTTTTTATGCCATACGCCTTATCAATGCCCGGTTTGGTGATGTCGATGGAGGTGGTTCCCCCCATTCCTACGGAAAATCCTTCTAGCGACTTTTCGAGCGGCTTCACAATTTTTTTTCGTTTTGAAAAATCATCGTCCCAGTTTTTTTTCTCTTCCAACGGAGCCTTTTGCCCCAATGCCGAAAAGGTGATCTGGCTGCCCCTGTCCTCAATTTGTTCACCCCATGTTTTCTTGATTTCCAGCCCCGATTCTTCGATGGCCCTGTGCAGGCTTTCGAGGATTTTCTTTCTTTCCCCATCGGTAAAATTCTCTGCGTACAATTGTTCCCAGTCTTTTTCGAATCGATAGAATTTTGTACCACAGGTGGGCAGTATAAATAGTTTCTTCAGCAATGTTTTTTTTGGTAAATGATCCAATACCTGTTTCTCAAATTGGGGCCAATCGCCACCGGAGATTATGGCAACCTGTGCCACTTTAAGTAAATTATTCAGGAGTGCGGCCATTTCCTTGTCAATAGGTGATTTGCTCTTGGCCAAGGTGCCGTCCAAATCAAATATAATTAGCTTTTTCATAGTTTTTAATTCAGTTTCCTATCTGGGATGGTTATTTGAAGTAGCGTAATCTGTCCATCGGGATAAAGGTCAAGCTGCCCAATAATTGCTGGCAATAGCATCACTTCACCTGTACCGATCGCATACTCCTTATCATTGTACTTCATCGTACCCTTTCCTACGGTACAGACCAAAATAGTCGGCTGTTCTTTAAAACCTACGGCAACCTCCGATTTGCTTTTAATGCTCCAAAGTTTAAAGTGCTCATTATCGAAAAGTTTTTCGGCATTTTTAATGTCCTGGCTTTTCACCGGAGTTACCCGCCCTATTTCGACTTGATCAAAATCTATACAGGCAAGAGCTTTATCGACCTGAAGATCCCGGGGTTTGCCCGTTTTGGGATCCGTCCTGTCCCAGTCGTAAAGACGAAAAGTGACATCGCTATTTTCCTGTACTTCGAAGACTACGGTTCCGCCAAGGGTATGTACCGTTCCCGAATGGATAAAGACCGCATCGCCGGTTTTGGGCACAAAACTATGCAGCCGCTCGGATACCGATTTGTCCCGAATGGATTTGAGCAAATTCTCTTTGTTGGTACCGCTTTTTAGCCCGGCATAGATGATGCTATCTTCGCCAGTTTCCAAAACGATCCAAGCTTCCGTTTTTCCAGTATCCCCTTCGGGAATATATTCTTTTTGATGGTCCGAAGGATGTACCTGTACCGATAATACTTCCTTGCAATCCAGAAATTTTAGCAACAATGGAAAACGATCAAAATGATTTTCGATCTTACCCATTATTTCACTGGGGTACTCTTCCATCAACTGGGTAATTGTCCACCCTTTGAGTGGTCCCCCGGCCACCTTGCTGGCGTGGTCCTTTCTATCGCTCAAAAGCCATGCTTCACCGATAGGTTCATCTTTTGGTAAGGGTTTGGAAAGTAGATGACCCAGTTTTCTACCGCCCCAGATACGGTATTGATACATGGGTTCGAACTTCAAGGGATACAATGGCTTGCTCATCTTATTATTATCTTTTGAGTGTAGTATACAAGGTATTGTTTAGTCTTTTGGCATTCGTTTTTATTTCTTTTTGGGAATGTTGGGCTTAGCGATCGCTTCCTCTTTGTGGATGGGATTTTTTTCCAAAACATTCTGATAAAGAAAATCCGTAATGGTTTTTGGAAAGCGATATCCGATATCCGCCCATTCGTGTCCTCCGGTCGGGTCGGTAAAAAGATGGTACGATACGTTCAATTCCTTTAACCGATTTACAATCTCGAAAGGACCGTCCAACAACAAATAACCCAAATCTTTAGGTTTACAGGAATGATGTGCCGCTGTTTCGTACGGCACTTTATCATCTAGTTTACCGTGGAAGAATAGCGTAGGCACGGCATTTTCTTGGGTCAGATAATCCCGGTTAAGAACTGCTCCCGAAAGACTGACCGCCCCGATGATCGTTGCTTCGGGATATCGAATATGTTTGAAGCGATAATCATCCTTCATGGCTATGGTATTTAAAATAGTTTCCGCCCCGGCGCTACTTCCTATCAGTATGACCCTTTTCGGGTCTACCTTAAAATCGTTGTCGTAACGCGTCAGATAATAGATGGCCTTGACCAGATCTTCCACGGCCTCGATATAAGTGGTTATTTTTGTGGCTGTCGGACAATCACAGCCAAAGGATTTTCCTTTCATGGTCAGCCGGTAACTGATGGAGGCCACGGCATACCCTTTTTTGGCCAAGGTAGTACTGAAGGTGGTTTCTTCGCCACCATCGCGTTGACCCGCTACAAATCCGCCTCCGTGTACCAAAATAACCAGTGGTTTATGGGACGTCTTATCCGAAGGCGAATCATAAAAATCGAGATTCAGGGTATCGGCGTAGTTGAACGTTCTTTTTTGAATGTCGGTATAAATGTCGGCTACGTAACGGGTCTGACCGAAAGATACTGAGATACTAAGAAAGCCTAATACGAGTAGGTAAGGAAAGAATTTTGGAACCATTTGTATGTACTGTTCACTTGTTGTTTCTAGATTCTGCCTGTCCTTTTAAATGCACATCCCGCTGCGGAAACGGAATTTCGATACCTTCTTTGTCAAACCGGTTTTTGATACTCTGCAACAAATCGCAGAACATCGGATACGCATCTGCTGGATTTTTGGCCCATGCCCACACCCGCAGGTTTACCGCGGAATCGCCCATTCCAACTACCCTCGCAATTACCGGGGGCACGTTGTTCTTGATATCCGCCTTGGAACGCTCATCGATACGTAACGGATGTTTCAATACTTCTTCCCGCATGATGTCCAATGCCTTGTCCATATCCGACGAATATCCGATACTGAAGTCGATCATTTTGCAGCAGCGGGTATCGTTCATGTGGGCGTTGACGATAAGATCGCTACTAATGACCGAGTTTGGAATAATGATTCGGTTGTTCTCCACATCGCGAATGACCACTTGCCGCAGATTGATATCCTCGACCACCCCGGTAAAAGTCCCCCTTAGGGTAATCTTGTCGTTCAGCCGAAAAGGTTTGAAAACTACGATCAAAATACCGGACATGATATTGCTCAATGCTTGTTGGGAAGCCAGGCCCGCCACTAACGAGATGACCCCGGCACCCGCCAAAAGGGAATGTCCCACGATCTTGAACTCGGGAATCTGGGTCAGGGCGGCGGCAATTCCGACAATATAGATCAAGGCGGAAATAATATGCCTAAAGAACTGAAAACTGGTCAGGTCACGCCCGTGCGCTATCAACGAACGTTTGATATATCGCTTGGCGAACCAATTGAAAAGCAGGGCAACAAGAACGGTAGCCACGATGATGATTACGATGATCGTGGCCGTTCTAAATTCGCCAAAGAGTTTTTCTTGCATTCCGTGAATTTACGGATTTGGTACGGCAATCCTACTTTTTGGCCGGTTTTGCCATTTTGGTTTTCTCCGCCTTGATTTTAGCGCCCAACTGGTCGTTGCATCCTTTTGACAACATATTCCTGTTCTGCAGGTATTTGCCCATCATCAACAGATTGGCATCGTTTTCCATAGCTTTGGTGAACATCATTTTTGTCCTTGTAGAATCTGCGAGCATCATTTCCATAATATGGTCTTCGGCTTCCGGATTTTCCTTGAACATTTTTGCCATACCGTCATTATTGATGAGGTAATCCAACATCTTGGGATCTGAGCCCAGTAGGTCACGGGTTTCCGAATCGTTCATCATTACATTGGTAAACTCTTTCATATACTCGTCATTGCCCGAAATAGTGCTGTAGATCTCCCGTTTGGTGTCATCATTTTGCATGAGGTCTTTTATCTCCGTTTTTTGATTGCAGCTTGACAACACTAGTGCCAAAGTGGAAAGGATACATAATGTGTTTTTCATGGTATTTTTGTTTTTAAGGATTAGTAATTGTACTGAATTCAATAGCGATCAAAAGTATCACGAATCTGGACAGGGCATTGCTACCTAAGTAGCACTTTACAGCAAATAATCGAAAGGTTTAGGTATCTTCCTTTTCCTCGGTCTTGTCGTCCAACTTTTTGATTTCCCTGCCTAACACAACTGAAAGATGATTGGCTTTCTTCATGGCCAATATTTGGGTGGGGTAGATGCTGCGGTTGCCCGTAATCAGAAAACTGATGACACAGGCCAGGGCCGCATACGGGGCAACCTCCTCCCCAAAAAGCTCGATGCCCATGATACAGGCAGCAATAGGGGCGTTCGTTGCTCCACCCAGTACTG
>Ga0209587_1000813_pt1 | contig 15105 bp, 15 predicted proteins | sample NGEPerD_2_FD_184512 | JGI IMG/M metagenome (GOLD analysis project Ga0209587, IMG submission 184512) | Arctic peat soil microbial communities from the Barrow Environmental Observatory site, Barrow, Alaska, USA - NGEE PermafrostL1-D... | ecosystem: Environmental > Terrestrial > Soil > Wetlands >... | reverse complement strand
AGACATCCATCGGCGCCGCCGAGGGCTACGACACCATGGAGGACGCCAAGGCGGCCCTTGCCAAGATCAAGGACGAGAAGTGCGAAGGGGTCGTCGTCGGGTAGACGACGCGGTCCTTGCGGGATGCCCGGGTCACTCTCCCCGGGCGTCTCGCTTCTCAGCTGACGAGAAGCTCGATCTCAACGGCCGCGAAAAAGGCGGAGATCGCGATCAGCATTTTCCGCTTCGCCTTCGACAGCTCCCATTTGTCGCGCTGCAGGCGCAGAGTGCGGTAGCAGCGGCAGGCGATGCGCTCGAGGGCGCGGCGGTCCAGGATGCGGATCACGCCGCGGTCCCTGGCGAAGATGCCTCCGCGCTCGAGATCCTTGAACGCGGTGGAGATCGTCGGGCGGCGAACGCCGAGGCTCCGCGCCAAGAGATCCTGCGTGATGGGAAGGCAGTCCATGTCGCTGCGGTCATGCGCCGTCAGCAGCCATCGGGCGAGCCGCGGCAGGAGCGCGTGGCGGAGGCCGCACGCCGCCGATTGCGAACTCTGCATCAAGGAGTGGTGCAGATAGCCCTTGAGCGCCTCGCCGAGGCTCGGGCATTGCGAGACCGCACGACCCAGATCCTCGACGCCGATCCGCAAGGCGCTGCCGCCGATCTGCACGAAATGGCTTAAATTTGCGGTCTCCCCGCCGAGGAGCACGGTGCTGCCGACCACCCCGTCGCGCCCGATCAGCCACACCTCGGCGGCGTGGCCGTCGTCCACCTTGGCGAACACGGACACGAGACCTTCCTCGATGAAATAGAGATGCTCGATGGGAAGCCCGGCATGCTGCAGGACGCGCCGCGGGACCAAGGCGACCCGCGCGAACAGGGGCATAAGCCGCGCAAGCTCGTCCTCAGGCAGCAATTTCAGGAGAAGATTTCGCGGGCGAGGCGCCTCCGCGCAACAGGCCGTGCCCGAGTCAGGCCGTTCGGTAAACATGCGCACGCCCCTCGCGAAGTTGAGCCCGAAGCCCCAAAAACCGGGCAAATCCGTTCCTCGGATCCGCACCAGTAAGAGTAGATAGGCGCGACTTGGCCCCGTTCAAGAATGCCTGGTGGGCGGCACTCGCGGGCAAGCGTCAGCAATTTGCGTCTATGAGCTTTTGGGATAGTCCCTTGATCGCGTCGTCGTCGGCAAGCTCCAAGGACTTGCGGGCGTCGAGACAATTCTGCGCCCGGTCGTCATTGTTTGACGCTCTCAGGCCATAAAACATGCCCGTCATGGCGTTCTCGACCGCTGCATTGTCAATTAGCCGCGTGCAGGCCGCTACGACGTCGCCTGGGTTCTTTCCCTGGGTACAGGTGGCGAAATCCGCTTTGAGGCCGTCGTAAGCAAAGACCTGAGTGGATGTCATCATCACCAGGCCAGCCAATAAGCTCGAGACGCGCATGTCTTTCTCCATTCATCCGTAGACCAGGACCCAATCGTAGACCCCCCACGCCTGGGCCATCGAGTCCTACAGTGTGTCCCAAACCCCAACCTGCCCCAAGCCCAACTCCCCTGCTATAGTTCCCGCCGAATCTAAGGCTTGAAGGCCCGGAACAGGGCCCACGGGGGACAGGGGATATGGTCGGCAGAAAGCACGAGGGCGGCGTTTCCTATAAGACCCCCGGCATCGACTATTTCGAGGACCGGGAGCTCCGGCGCCACGCCGGCGTCTTCTATCTCTGGGCGCTCGGCGTCGCCGCGGTGATTTCCGGCGATTTTTCAGGCTGGAATCTGGGCTTCGCCGTGGGCGGCTGGGGCGGCATGTTCTGCGGCGCGGTCATCATCACCGTGATGTTTTTAGGCCTCACCTATTCCATCGCCGAGATGAGCCCGGCTTTGCCCCATACCGGCGGCGCCTATTCCTTCGCCCGCACCGCCTTTGGCCCCTGGGGCGGCTTCATCACCGGGGTCGCCGAGAATATCGAATACGTGCTGACGCCGGCGGTGATCGTCTATTTCATCGGCGCCTATCTCACCGCGATCTTCGGCACGCCGGCCGCCTGGCAGCCGCTCTATTGGATCGCCGGTTACGTCATCTTCGTCACGGCGAATGCGCGCGGCGTCGAGCTGTCCTTCATGGTCACGGCCATGGTGACGCTGATGGCCATCGCCGTGCTGCTCACCTTCTTCGTCAGCGCGCTGCCCGTGTTCGACTTCGCCAAATACGCGCTGAATATCGGCGTGGACCCTGCGACCGGCGCCGGTGTCGAGCTGCCAGAGGGCGGCGGCCCGTTCCTGCCGTTCGGCATCTACGGCGTGCTGGCCGCGATGCCGTTCGCCGTGTGGCTGTTCCTCGCCATCGAACAGCTGCCGCTGGCGGCCGAAGAATCCGTCGATCCAAAGCGCGACATGCCGAAGGGCATTATGCTCGGGATGTTCACGCTGATCGGCCTGGGCTTCCTCGTGCTCATCATCAACCCGTCGATCCCCGTGGAGCACGTGGTGAGAGACGCGCTCGGCGGCACCGAGACCGTGCATGGCGCCTTCGCGCTCGGCACATCAAGCGAGCCGATCTTGGACGGCTTCCGCGCCATCTTCGATCTGCATGCGGCGGGCGCGCTGTCGCTCGCCGCCGTGGTCGGCCTGGTGGCCAGCTTCCACGCCATTATCTTCGCCGGCGGACGGCAGATCTATTCTTTGTCGCGCGCCGGCTACTTTCCGCATTTCCTGTCGGTGACGCACTCAAAGCACAAGACGCCCAATATGGCGCTGATCGCCGGCGCCGTGCTGGGGCTCGCGGTGATGCTCACCGTGTGGTTCACCATGGGCGGCGTGGAGGCCGGCTCGTTCATCGGCGGCGTGCTGCTCAACATGGCCGTGTTCGGCGCCATGTTCTCCTATCTGCTGCAGGGCCTCACCTTCATTCAGCTGCGCCGCAAATTTCCCAATATCGAGCGGCCCTTCAAGAGCCCGTTCGGCGTGACGGGGGCGGTCCTCACCGTTCTCATCGCCGCTGTCACCATCGGCTTCCAGCTCGCCGACCCGGTCTACCGCAACGGCGTCGTCGGCGTGGCCATCTGGTATGGGCTGGCGATTCTCTATTTCGCCATCCGTGGCCGCAAGCACCTGATCATGTCGCCGGAGGAAGAGTTCGCCACGCGCCATCGCCAAACCGGGACCAATTGATAGAGGCCCCGAACTAGCCGGCGCTCAACCCTTCGGCGGCGACGATAGCTTGGGCTGCGTCGCCTCCTGCGGGATGCTTTGATCGATCGGCGCCCAGCCTGGCGCGCTCGACGTCCAGATGGTGATTTCCGGCTTGCCGATCTCCGGATCGTCGAGCGTGCCGGCGCGGATGCCGATGAGATGCGGCCGCGCCTCCGAGCCCGTCGTCACCGGCGTTCCGCATTGCGGGCAGAAGCCGCGATGCATGAGATTGCCGCTAGCGGCGGTGCTGGCGTAATCGTGAAGCGCGCCGTCGATCTGCACCGCCTCGGCGGGAAACACCACATTCACGGTGGCGCTGCCGGCCGCGAGTTTCTGGCAGTCGCGGCACCAGCAGGTGCGCGTCACCAGCGGCTCGGCCTCGATTGAGTACCGCACCGCGCCACACAAGCATCCGCCGGTGATCGTCATGCTGATGGTCTCCTTGAGTCCCGCCAAATCGTTCCGACGGCGGAAGGTGCAAGAAGCGCCGGCTCCGGGCAAGCCTTGAGCTAAGAAAATTGCAGCGCTTGCGGCGGCGCCAAGGCGCGCTGCCGACAAATTGCCGGGATTCCGTCTCAAGGCGACCAAACTCGCCAGGCACAAAGGGTACCTTCACGAGGGGAAACGAACATGATGTCGGTACTGTCTCTTTTGTCGGGCGTCGTCCTAGCCGGCCTGATCTATGGCTTGAGCTTCTTCCCGACCGCCACTTTGGCGCGCTATGACGACGACGTGCCGGGCTTGGCCGACGACAACAGCCCCCTGCCGGAGCCTGACGTCGCCGAGGCCGAGGCGGGCCGCCGCGAGCGGGACGCCGTCTAGGCGGCAAACTGTTATTTGCTCGCGCCGCCGCGATACGGGTGGCGCGGGTCACAACAAAATGGCCGGGGCGAACCCCGGCCATTTGTGCGTTTAGACCCTCTCATTCGTGATTGCCGGGCTTGTCTTGAGCCTGCGCCCGGGCCGGCAAAGCCGGACCCGGGTGGCAATCCAATAGTGACTCATCACGAGTCGTAGCGCCCTAATGGATGCCCGGAACAAGTCCGGGCATGACGGATCGGAGGGGTCACCCGACATGGACGAAGACTTAGCCTGGAAGTTCGTGCAGGTCGCGTTCCGGAGTTCCCGCGAACTCCAAGACTTGCTCGGCCTTTTAAAAGACCGCGCGAGCGCCGAGGCGTATCAGATCTATGCGCCTGGGATTGCGCGCGCCGTGGATGCCATCAACGACGCTTTGCTCAATCCGGTGACCGCCGCGCACCCGGAACTCGCCGACCGCATCGAGGCAGAGCTCGACGCCCACGGCCGGATCGACTGACCGCAAACAAAAATGGCCGGGGCGATCCCCCGGCCATTTGTCTGTCTGACGCCCCTGTCTCCCTCCCCCTGCAAGGGGGAGGGTCGGGGTGGGGGTCGTCAACGAACCAGCGACGCAAGACCCCCTCCCGGCTCGCGTTGCGAGCCGACCTCCCCCTTGCAGGGGGAGGGACAAAAAAACCTACATGCCCAGCCCTACTTGCCCATGGCGGCGGCTTTGTCGAGCAGCGCTTGAGCCTGGCGGATCGAGGCGATGTCAATCAGCCGGCCGTCGAGCGACACCGCGCCCTTGCCTTCTTTGGCCGCCTGCTTCATGGCCTCGACGATGCGCTTGGCCTTGGTCACCTCGGCCTCGGACGGCGTGAACACCTGGTTGGCGAGATCGACCTGGGACGGGTGGATGGCCCACTTGCCCTCGAAGCCGAGCACTGCCGCGCGCTTGGCGGCCGCCAGATACCCGTCCGGATCGGAGAAATCGCCGAACGGGCCGTCGATGGGGCGCAGGCCGTAAGCGCGGCACGCGACCATCATGCGCGACAGCGCGTAGTGCCAGGGGTCGTTCCAGTAATAGTCGCGCTCGGCGACACCCTCTTCCTTGTCGGCGAGGATGCCGTAATCCGGATGCGGGGCGCCGATGCCCATGGTGCGCGCGCGGGTGGAGGCGGCATAATCGGCGACGCCGAAGCTCATGGCCTCGACGCGGGGGCTCGACTGGGCGATGGCCTCGACATTGGCCATGCCGAGCGCCGTCTCGATGAGGAGCTCGAGGCCGATCTTCTTCTCGTATTTCTTGAACTGCTCGATCTGCGTGACCAGCATGTCGATGGCGTAAACGTCCTGCGGCACGCCGACCTTGGGGATCAAGATCATGTCCAGCCGCGGGCAGTTCTCCAGCACGTCGACCACATCCCGGTAAGCGTAATGGGTGTCGAGACCGTTGATGCGGATCATCATGGTCTTGTTGCCCCAGTCCAGATCGTTGAGGCCCTGGATGATGTTCTTGCGGGCCTGCTCCTTGTCGTCCGGCGCCACGGCGTCTTCGAGGTCGAGGAAGATCACGTCGGCGCCGCCTTTGGCCGCCTTCTCGAACAGCGACGGGTTGGAGCCCGGCACGGCCAGCTCCGAACGGTGCAGACGCGGAGTCGCCTGCTGAATCAGGGTGAAGCTCATATTTGGATTCCTTTCCCTCTTGAGATTGAGTTGGATTGGTTGGAGAAAGCGCCGCGCACTCCATCCCTCCCCGTGACGGGGAGGGTGGCGCGGCCAAGGGCCGTGCCGGGTGGGGTGATCGACGCCGCAGAGTTGTTCGGTCGAGTGACGTTCATGCCTAACCTGTGGCGCCGAGACCGGCGGCAACGGTGTTGATGGACAGCAGCAATGCGGATTTGAACGCTTCGCGTTCCTGTTCGTTTTCAGAAACTCGGAACCGCCGCAGAAGCTCGACCTGCTCGCGGTTGACCTCGTTGATGGTGGGGAGCCTCACCGCAAGCGAGGCCTGAAATTGTGGGAAGCGCTTCCCGATGGAGGCGCTCCCGGACACTTTCAGCACCATCTCGGCGGTCAGTGCAAGCTCCTTCTCGATCATGGCGAAAATCGTCTCGCGGATCGCCTCGTCTGGCACTAAGCTCGCGTAATCCCTAGCAATTTCCAGGTCGACCACGGTCAGGATCTTCTCCACCTCGTCGATGATCAGGCGGAACAGGCGGGATTCGGCGAACATCCGGCCGAGCAGCTTTTCCCCTTGCGGGCCCCGCACCTGGAGGAAGTTCTGGATGGCGCTGCCGACCCCATACCAGCCGGTGATGATGTGGCGGTTCTGGGCCCAGGCGAACACCCAGGGAATCGCGCGCAGATCCTTGAGCGAGCTGGCGCCGAACCGCCGCGCCGGGCGCGAGCCGATATTGAGCATCGAGATTTCTTCGACCGGGCTCGCCGCCTGGAAATAGGTGACGAGTTCCGGCCGGCTGACCAGGCCCGTATAAGCGGCCCTGCTCGCCCCGGACAGCGCTTCCAGCGCGTCGTCGAATTCACGGCTCGGCTGCAGCGCCGCCTCGCGCTCCGACTTCAAGGCGTGCTCCAGCACGCTCGCGGCCAACAGCTCCATCTGATAGAGCGACGTGCCCTTATTGGCGTATTTGTAGGACACCACCTCGCCCTGCTCGGTGACGCGGAAGCGGCCCCTAATCGAGCCGGCCGGCTGGGCGGCGATGGCCCGGCCGGTGGGGGCGCCGCCTCTGGACACCGAGCCGCCGCGGCCGTGGAAGAAGGCGATCGCCGTGCCCGCCTCCTCGCCGACGAGGGTCAGGCTCGTTTGCGCCTTGGCCAGCTCCCAGTTGGAGGAGACGAAGCCGCCGTCCTTGTTGCTATCGGAATAGCCGATCATCACCTCCTGCAACCCGCCCTGCCAATGGGTCGAGCGGCGGATCAGCGGGATGCCCAGCGCCTCGCGCATGATGGCCGGCGCGGCGCGCAGATCGTCGATGGTCTCGAACAGCGGCACGATGGGCAGCGCGCAGATCTCGGTACCCGCGGTATCGAGGAACAGCCCGCCCTCCTTGGCCAGGAGATAGGCGCCGAGGATGTCGTCCACCGAGCGCGTCATCGACAGGATGAAGCTCCCCATGGCATCGCGGTCCAGCCCGCGCCGCGTCACCGCGGCCTGCGCGAACATGGCGATGAGATCCGTGGCCTCGCTCGGCAACGTCTCGGTGACACGCTCCGCCGTCAACGGCCGCGCCAGCTCGCGCAGCAGCCAGGTACGCCACTCGCGGCTGCCGAGCTCCGGCGGATTGCCTTCACCATGGCCGGCAATCGCCCACCACAAAGCCTGTAGGGCTTGCGTGGTGCGTGTGGTGTTCTCGCGCAAATCAAGCCGCACGGTCGAGAACCGGAACAGCTCGACGGCGCGGCGCACGGGCTTGACCAGGTCGGCGGCGATCGACGGGCTGTTGGCCTCGGCGAGCGCCCGCTCCATCAGACGCAGATCGTGGATCAGCTCATCGGCATTGGCGTAATGCGGGGTGCCAAGCGCTATCTCGCCGCCGCCGGCGCGGATCGTGGTGGCCTCAAGCTTGCGCAGCGCACAGGTCAGGAACTGGCGGTAGGGTTCGCCGGGATTGCGCGCGGCAATCGCCTCCGCCTCGCCGCTCATCTTGAGCGCATGCGCCAGCTCGCCACGGAAGCCTTGCGGCACGGGCAGCGCCCGCTCGGTGATGGAGAGCATGCGCGCCAGCTGCACGATGCGCTCGCGGTAATGCCGCAGCGCCGCCAGCGCGTTCTGGCGCAAGGCCCAGCCGGTGACAGATGTGGTCACATGCGGATTGCCGTCACGGTCGCCGCCGATCCACGAGCCGAACTGGAAGAACGGCGGCAGCTCGAAATGCTGGCGCGGATAATGGCGATGCAGCGCCCCGTCGAGCAACGCCATCATCTCCGGCGCTTTTTCGAACAGCGTCTCGTCGAAGAAGTGGAGCCCGCGCAACACCTCGTGCTCTACCGTCGGCTTCTCCAGATGGAGCTCGCCGGTCATCCACACGAGCTCGATCTGGTCGCGAATATCGACCAAAAGTGCCTCCCGCTCGCGCTCGGTCCACCGCGTCGCCTCAAGCTCGCGCAACAGCAGATAGATCTTGCGGTACTTCTCCAGCACCGTGACGCGTTTGGACTCGGTCGGGTGAGCCGTGATCACCGGCCGGATGCGCAAGCTCCGCAACAGATCCTCGATCTCCCGCGGCTCGATGCCGTCGCGTGCGGCCTCGGCCAGCACGTTGTCGAACGTACCGCGCAAGGACTCGCGGCCGCGCACCCGCTCGATATGGCGGCGGCGGCGCATGGCCGCGTTCTGCTCGGCGATGGAGAGCAACTGGAACCAGAGGCCTTGCGCTTGCAGGGCCCGCGCCATCAGCTCGGGGGTGAAGTCGGAGATATTGGCGCCGCCCGCGAACACGCCCTCGATCTCGGGCTGGTGGCGGCGCACCACCTCCATGAGCAAGTCGAACAGGATATCGGCCGCGTCCTTGGTCGAAGTGCCGCTGATAAGCGCAGCCGTGCCGGTGTCAGTCTCAGGGCTCGGCTGTTTGGACTCCTCATTCATGGCAACGCGGGCACTCCGACCTGCTCGATCGGCTTTGAGCGGTTAGGACCGAAGCGAACCTTCGCCTCGGCATCCATGTCCCTGAGCGCCAACTCCGTCGCGAAAGGGCACCGGCGGGGCGAAATCGCCCCACAAGCAACCCTCTCAAAACTTAGGAAAGACCGTCCAATCTCATCGCCATTCAGATCGCCGATGAGGGCGGGCGCTTTCCTTAAGCCCCAAGCACGCTCGCCACGGTCGAGCCGAACTCGCTCGGATTGGGCGCAACAGTCAGCCCGCACGCGCGCATGATCTCGGCCTTCTCGGCAGCGCTGTCTCCAGCCGCCGAGATGATGGCGCCGGCATGGCCCATGCGCCGCCCCTTGGGAGCGGTCAGGCCAGCGACGAAGCCGACCACCGGCTTCGACATGTTGTCTTTGATCCAGGCGGAAGCCTCGGCCTCTTGCGGGCCGCCGATCTCGCCGATCATCAGCACCGCCACAGTCTCCGGATCCTCCTCGAACAGCGCGAGGTGATCGAGGAACGACGAGCCGTTAATCGGATCGCCGCCGATACCGACGGACGTGGTGATGCCGATGCCCTTGGCCTTCATCTGGGCTGCGGCCTCGTAGCCGAGCGTACCGGAGCGCGAGATGACGCCGACCTTGCCTTGCAGATAGATATGACCGGGCATGATGCCGAGCATGGCCTTGCCGGGACTGATGATGCCGGCGCAGTTCGGGCCAACCATCATCGGCCGCCGATCCCTGGGATAGCGCATCAGGTAGCGCTTCACGCGCATCATGTCCTGGGCCGGGATGCCGTCGGTGATCGAGCAGATCAGCCGGATACCGGCGTCGGCCGCTTCCATGATGGCGTCGGCGCAGAACGCGGGCGCCACGAAGGTGATGGTGGTGGTCGCCCCGGTCTCCTTCACCGCTTCCTTCACGGTGTTGAACAACGGCCTGTCGAGATGCCGGCCGCCGCCCTTGCCGGGCGTCACGCCGCCGACGACGTTGGTGCCGTACTCGATCATCTCCTTGGCATGGAAGGTGCCCTTGTCACCGGTCATGCCTTGCACGATCACCGGTGTGGTTTCGTCGATCAGAATGCTCATGACTTAAATCTTTCTCCGATGACCGCTAGGCCGCGCGCTGGGCGTTTTGGCAAGCCGCGACCGCTTTCTCGGCCGCTTCGGCCAAGGTCTCCGCGGTGATCAACTTGAGCCCGCTCTCGGCCAGGATCTTCCGGCCCTCTTCCACATTGGTGCCCGCCAGCCGCACGACGAGCGGCACCTTGACGTCCACGGATTCGCATGCCTGGACCACGCCCTTCGCCACCCAGTCACAGCGATTGATGCCGGCGAAGATGTTGACCAGCACGGCTTTGACGTTGGCGTCAGACAGCACGAGCTTCAGCGCCGTGGCGATCCGCTCAGGCGATGCCCCGCCGCCCACGTCGAGGAAGTTCGCGGGCGTACCGCCAGCGTGCTTGATCATGTCCATGGTCGCCATGGCGAGGCCCGCACCGTTGACGATGCAGCCGATCTCTCCTTCGAGACCGATATAGTTGAGGTTGTGCTCCGCGGCCTGCGCCTCACGCGGATCCTGTTGCGAAGGATCGTGCATGTCGGCGACGTTGTGGCGGCGGAACAGCGCGTTGTCGTCGAACGACATCTTGGCGTCGAGCGCCAGCACGCGGTCGTCCTTGGACACCACCAGCGGATTGATCTCGAGCATGGTGGCGTCGCAATCGCGAAACGCGCGATAGGCGTTCATGATGGTCGACACCGCGCTCTGCGCCTGCTTGATGCTGAGGCCCAACTGGAACGCAAGCTCGCGCGCCTGGAAGGCCTGCAAGCCCACGGCCGGCTCGACGATGACTTGGAGGATGGCCTCAGGCTCGGACTTGGCGATCTCCTCGATCTCCATGCCGCCCCGCTGAGACGCGATCACCCGGATGCGCTCGGCCTTACGGTCGAGCACGTAACCAAGATAAAGCTCGCGGTCGAAGGGCTCGGCCACTTCGACATAGACGCGCTGCACGGGCTTGCCCTCGGGCCCCGTCTGGATCGTGACCAGACGCTTGCCGAGCATCCCCTGCGCCGCCTCGCGGACTTCGTGATAGGTCTTGCAGATCTTGATGCCGCCGGCCTTGCCGCGCGCACCTGCATGAATTTGGGCCTTCACCGCCCAACTCCAGCCGCCAAGCTCGGTGGCGGCGTAGACCGCCTGGTCGGGGCTGAAGGCTACGGCGCCTTTCGGCACCGGCACGCCGAAGCTACCCAGAAGCTCTTTCGCTTGATACTCGTGTACGTCCACGTGTTCCTCCCTTCCTAGTCTCTTCGGCGGGCTTTTGTTTTAGAGCCTACGCCCAAAGAGCGTCAGCTCACCTTGCCCTTGACGATGTCATAGGCCTTCTCGGTCGCCGCTTCCGCGCCGTCCAGAAGACCCTCTAGTTCTTTCAGCTTAGCGTCCACGAAGCTCTTGTCCGAGATCATTTTCGCATTGATGAAAACATTCAGCGCCGCGCTTCGCAGTGCAGCATAGGCCGACAGCACACCGACCCCGGCGTCAGAGATCACGTTCAGGTTGCCCTTTTCGGATGCCGTCAACGCCAGGTCGATAACCTCGCGGGCCAGCCTGCAGCAGGCGATCGGCACCTCGGTCGCCTGCTTGAGCCCGGCCTGAATGGCCTCGCCGCGGGCGTCCTTCTCCGCGTCCGTCTCCTTCGGCATGCCATAGGCGCCCATCACAATGCATATTTCTTTTTGCCGATGGTGAGGTTGCACACCATGCTCACCAGCGCCGCGCCCATGGCGCCGAGAATGGCGGCCGCGCTGCCGCCCCCCGGCGTCGCCTGGTTCGAGGCGAGCGCATCGAGGAACCCTTCGATGGCGGTGTCTTTGATCTGCGTCATCAGGCCATCTCTTTGGCGAGCGCGTAGATCTCCTCGGCGTCGTAAACGCCCTCGGTGCTCTCGAACAGCCGTTTGATACAGCCGCGATGGAGTTTCAGCTTGAGCCCGCCGATGCCGAGCGCGCCGAACGCGAGCTTGCCGTTGTAATCCTTGCCCTTGTCGGTGGCCTCGATGCCCTCGACGCCGAGCGGCGGCTGGGCGTTCACGTCGGCCAGGAGCTCGATATTGGGGTTGTCTATCCATGCCGCTTTCGGCAGCAGCTGCACGCCGATGGCGCCTGCCGCGTACACAATGTTGGCGTCCTTGACCGCCGCGCTGCGCTCCTCGTCATTGCTGCCGGCAGCACCGCCGACCTTGATGCCGAAACGCTTCTCGATGATCTTGGCAGCCTCTTCGGCGCGCTCCTTGGTGCGCGAGGTGATGGTCACGTCCGCGCCTTCCATGCCGAGAAAGCCGGCAGCCCGCATGCCGACCGGCCCGGTGCCCGCGAGCACCACGGCCTTCTTGCCTTTGAGCTTCTTAGCCTTGGCCAGCAGCGCCACGCCGGCCGCGGCCGTCGTGTTGGAGCCGTTGCTATCGAGCATGACGGAGACGCGGAACGGGCCGAAGAAGCTCTTCTTCACCTTCTCGAACAGCGCCTCGCCTTTGGCCATGTTGCCGCCGCCGACGAAGATCGCGGTGTTCTGCTTGTCCTTGCCGCCACGGGTGTAGATGGTGCCGTCGACCAGCGCGCCCACATTGTCCGGCGTCACATTGGCATAGCCCGTGACGCGGTCGGCGCCGCCGTCATAGCCGACGACCGTGTCGAACACGCTCGGCATTTCATCGGTATCGAACAGGAACAGCAGCTTCTTCATTGGTCTTGCCCTTAAGGTCTACTCGACGACGTTCTGCGGCTTGCCCGCCACGAACGCCTCGACGTTGTCGATGAGTTGGTCGGCCAGGATCTGCATGGCCTCACGGCTCGCCCACGCCACGTGCGGCGTGACGATGAGGTTCGGCATGTCGAGATCGAGCAGGATATTGCCTTGCTTCGGCGGCTCCACGGTCAGCACGTCGAAGCCGGCGCCGGCGATGGTGCCGGCCTTAAGCGCATCGGCGAGCGCCGCCTCGTCGACCAGACCGCCGCGCGCGGTGTTGATGAGGATCGAAGTCGGCTTCATCATTTTGAGCTCTTTGGCGCCGATCATGTTCTTGGTCTCGGGCGTCAGCGGGCAATGCAGCGTGATGACGTCGCTCTCTTTCAGCACGGTCTCCAGGTCGACCAGGCCGTCTTGCGGAAACACGTCATAGGGCAGGATCTTCATGCCGAGACATTCGGCCCGCTTGGCCACCGATTTGCCGATCGCGCCATACCCCACCACGCCCAAGGTCGAGCCGGCGATGTCGCGGATCGGGTGATCGAAGAAGCAGAACTGATCGACCTCGGCCCAGCGGCCCTTACGCACGTCGCGGACATAGGCCATCAGATTGCGGCGGAGCGCGAACATCAGCGCGAGGACATGCTCGGGCACGGTGTTGAAGGCGTAATTGCGGATATTGACGACGGCGATGCCGTTCTCTTTGCAATAGGCCTTGTCGACCACGTCGGTGCCGGTGGCGGCCACCGCGATCAGCTTCAGCTTCGGCAGCTGCTTCAGCACCTCGGCGCGCATCGGCACCTTGTTGATGAGGGCAATGGTCGCGTCCTTGAGGCGATCGACGATCTCCTCGGGCGTCCACGTGGACTCGTGCTCTGTGTAGGTGTGCGGAAAATCGGGCCGGCGCACATCAGCGCCCACCGATTCTCGATCGAGGAAGACGATCGCGTGCTCCACTGGACTTCCCTCTTCACTCACATCGTGGGCTCACCCACACCAAAAAGAAAACCGTCCCGGCGCAAGGCCGATGCGCCAGACGGCGTCAGACACTGCACGTCATCGAGGGATCGGCGTCGCCGCTGGCCCTCGCGTCCATAGCCTACTCGGCCGCGAGACGGCGTTCGCCCAAACCTTGCGCGCCGCGGAAATATTCCTGCGCCGCGGCAACGCCCGAGCCGGGCTCGACCTCGATGCCCACATCGCGCATGGACATCTCCGCGCCGGATATGGCGCCGAGCAGCATGAGCTCGTTGAGATCGCCGAGATGACCGATGCGGAACAGCTTGCCCGCCATTTGCGACAGGCCGGCGCCGAGCGCGAGATTGTAGCGGCGATAGGCCCGGTCGATAACGTCGGCGCCGTTGAATCCTTCCGGCACCATGATCGCGCTCACCGTGTCGGAGTGCCATTTCGGCTCCTTGGCGCAGAGCGAAAGCCCCCACGCCTTAACCGCCGCGCGCGTGCCTGCGGCCAGCGTGTGGTGCCGCGCGAACACGTTGTCGAGGCCTTCCTCGGACAGAATGGCAAGCGACTCGCGCAAGCCGTAGAGCAGCGGCAGCGCCGGCGTGTACGGGAAATAGCCGGTCGGGTTGGTCTTGAGATGGTCGGCGAAATCGAAATAGGCGCGTGTGCACTTGGCGTCCTTCGTCCGCGCCAACGCCTTCTGGCTGATGCACACGATACCGAGCCCCGCCGGCAGCATCATGCCCTTCTGCGAGCCGGTGATGGCGAGATCGACGCCCCACTCATCGAAGCGGAAGTCGATGCTGGCGATCGAGCTCACCCCGTCCACGTAGAGCAGCGCCGGGTGCTTGGCGGCATCGATGGCGCGGCGGACCGCGGCGACGTCTGACGTGACTCCGGTGGCGGTCTCGTTATGGACCACCATGACGCCCTTGATCTCATGGCTCTTGTCGGCGCGAAGCGCCTCCTCGATGCGCTCCGGCGAGGCGCCCGTGCCCCACTCCTCCTCCTGCACGATGACCTCGAGCCCATGACGGCGGGCGAGTTCGATCCACAGATGGCTGAATTGACCGAACCGCGAGGCGAGCAGCTTGTCGCCGGGCGAGCAGGTATTGGTGAGCGAGGACTCCCAGGCGCCGGTACCGCTCGACGGATAGAAGATGACTCGGCCTTCCTTGGTCTGGAAAACCTTCTTCATGTCGTCGTAGAGCGGCAGCGTCAGCTTCGGGAAGTCGGGGGACCGGTGGTCCTCCATCGGCACGTGCATGGCACGCAAAATGCGCTCGGGGACGTTGGTTGGTCCCGGCACAAACAGAAAGTTACGGCCCGGCCGCCTGGCTCCAGCCATGGTTTCCACTCCTAGAAATCGGGGGCTACCTGGTCCTTTGACGGACCTATGCCTCGCACATGGGCAAGGTGGTAGCGTCAGCCCGCGCGCCTGGCAACCCCCTTGCTCACCTAGAACAAGCCGCTTATGCGGCCATCCGCCGCAAGCTCGATAGTGTTGGCTGCGGGCACCCGAGGCAGGCCCGGCATGGTCATGATATCCCCGCAGATCACCACCACGAACTCGGCCCCAGCCGACAGCCTGACCTCCCGGATCGGGATGGTATGGCCGAGCGGGACGCCCTTGGCGTCCGGGTCGGTGGTGAAGCTGTACTGGGTCTTGGCCACGCAGATCGGGAAGCTGCCGAAGCCCTGCTTTTCGAGCTCGGCAAACTTGTCCATGACGGCCTTGTCGGCGGTGATCTCCTCCGCCCCGTAGATTTCCTCGGCGATGGTGCGCGTCTTGTCCCACAACGACATGC
>Ga0209587_1000812_pt1 | contig 15112 bp, 14 predicted proteins | sample NGEPerD_2_FD_184512 | JGI IMG/M metagenome (GOLD analysis project Ga0209587, IMG submission 184512) | Arctic peat soil microbial communities from the Barrow Environmental Observatory site, Barrow, Alaska, USA - NGEE PermafrostL1-D... | ecosystem: Environmental > Terrestrial > Soil > Wetlands >... | reverse complement strand
CTCTACCAAAAGAATCAACTTCAATTTCTTGTCTCCCATATTCTCCACGAAGCGACGACTCATAAAACAGCTCAAGACCATCTTTTCCGATGGTATCATTCAGAAAATAATTTGGATTTTTCTCCAGCTCTTTTTCACTGATTCTTCCACTATAACCGACAATATTTGAGATATATTTGCCATCAACATAATTCCTAATCGCATTATTTGCCAAGCTTACCCCTTCTATTTTTTTTATTTTCTCTTCAATAATAAGAGCCTTGTCCTTCTCAATGTTCCCGATAAGCAAATATGTTTGAAAAGATGTTGGATTCAATTGGCTAATCATTTCCCTGACTTCTGCTTCGTTCTTTTCAATTATTTCTGCCAAGGCACTTATTTTTTCATTGAGACTATCTCCATTTTTATAAAAATCATAGGGAACTATAACTAAATCAAAAATTGGAACATTATAAATAAGTTGAGTTTGATTTCGATCATAAAATATTCCCCTTAACGACTTAACAGCATACATTCTTTTATAATTATTTTCAGATATTTGAGAATATTCTCCTCCTTTAACAATTTGTAAATGAAACACCTGTAGTGCGAAGATGAAAAGAACCAAAAAAAAGAACCTCTTTATTATTTTTATATTTTTGTCATCCAAGGATATCTCCATATTGTTGTCGCTGTCCATCGCAGAATCCAAAAAAAGCTCTTCGACATCGAGAGATTCAACCTTTCTTTTTTTTATATAATATTTATTTTTCATTCTTTTGCAGAATAAAATATGTTAACGGATAAATCAAAATTAATGCAAACATTATCTGAATGATAGTTATATAAAAAATTTCGTTAAAGTTGTTTAAAATACTTTGAATGCTATTGATATTCAACAATAGAATATAGACAACATTATATATTAACACTCCAGCTAAGCAAACCAATAAAAGACTATACGAATATAGCTTCTTAATAAAAATACTACTTAGAATCGAAACAAAGAAAACTGCTGTGATTAGACTGACGAGGATCAATCCAAAAGATATACCAGAAAATATCTCAAGGATAAATCCCGTCAGAAAGGAAATGTAAAATATATTTGAGGATCTATCAATAATCGAACCTGATAATAAAAGGATTAAAACAAAATTCGGTGCATAATTTGCAAACAACTGAGGAACAAAAGTAATTTGCATAAAAAATGCAAATATAAGCAAAAATATAAATAAATTAGATTTCAATTTTTTTTCAATCATTTTTCACAATAAATATTTTTTCCACCTTATTAAAATCAATGAGCATCTCTAACTCTGCTGTCTTAAAAATCTTATTAGCAGATTCCTCAATTTTTGATATTTTTCCAATCATAAGCCCTTTGGGGATTTTATCCTCGAGCCCCGATGTTATCACGAGGTCATTTTCTCTGATGTCGTCTGATTGATTTATCATCTCTAATTTTATTCCAGTAGCATAGCTACCTCTGGAGATTCCATTAGCTCGAGTATTCTGAGTTATTGAATTGACAGAACTTTCAGAATCTGTAATTAGCATAACACGAGAGTAATCCTTGAAAACCTCAACAACTTTCCCAATTAAAATTCCACCAGGAGCAATAACTGGAAGTCCTTCACTGATGTTCTGTTTCTTGCCCAGACTAACCATTAGATATTTTCCAAAATTATCAGGATCTCTTCCGATGACATCTCCTAATTCTAGTTTTTGGCATTTATTGTCGATGCAACCGTTCTCCGATAAATTCAATTGCTTTCTCAATAAATCATTTTCGATTTGCATTTCTTCAAGCTGCAAGAGCTTATATTTCAGTTCGAAATTTTCATTACTTAACTCCATATTTTCGTTTTTGAATTCACCAATGCTCTTTAAGGTATCAGCAAAAGCTATCGTTTCGTTTGAAGCTCCCTGAAATGTTTTTCCAATTGAACTTACAGAATAAGCCGTAAAACTTTTTATTTGATATAAATATCCTAATTTATTCAAAAAAGTTAGCAGTATAGCAACTACTAACAAAAAAATAAAAGCTTGAATTTTTTTATTAATCTCTTTTTTCATAAATTAGACAAATGCTTTTTAGTTCTATTAAGACGATAATCAATCTCAAGAGATATATTATGTAAGAGGAATTCTATTTTGAATTATTCTGGGGTTTTTTCATTACCCATTGAAAGTAATACTTCTCGTAATTTCTCGATATCTTCCAAAACAATTCCCGCTCCGCGAGCCACAGCAGTCAAAGGATCATCGGCCACCCTGACAGGCATCTTTGTTTGTTCATTAATCAATTTATCAAGACCACGCAACATGCCTCCTCCTCCGACCAAAACAATACCGCTAGTCATAATATCAGCAATAAGTTCGGGTGGGGTTTCTTCGATTGTGGCTTTGATATTATCAACTAAGATTTTTATTGATCTAGCTAAAGCTTTGCGAACTTGTTCGTCATTAACAATAATCTCTTTCGGGAGACCTGTCACCAAATCTCGTCCTCGCATCGCCATTTCCAGTTTTTCTTCAAGGGGATATGCAGAACCAATTGAAATTTTGATGTTCTCTGCTGTCTTTTCTCCCAAAAGTAAATTGGCTTCATCTCTGGCGAATTGGATTATATTTTCATTCAGTTCATCTCCTGCAATTCGAAGACTTCGACTGGCAACAATTCCTCCCAATGAGATTACAGCTACTTCTGTTGTTCCTCCTCCAATATCAACAATCATATTACCCGATGCTTCTTGAATTGGAAGTCTGACTCCAATTGCAGCTGCCATCGGTTCTTCAATTAGATATGCTTCTCTGGCTCCTGCACTAATCGAGGCATCAATGACAGCTTTTTTTTCCACTTCAGTTACTCCTGAGGGAACTCCGATGACAACCCTAGGACGAGGGAAAAGGGCAAAAGATTCTTTGTGAACTTTTTCGATAAAATATTTGAGCATTTGTTCCGTCACTTCAAAGTCCGAAACCACGCCATCCACGAGTGGACGAGTTGCCACAATGTGAGCGGGAGTTTTGCCAACCATTTTTTTGGCTTCTTTTCCAATTGCCAAAATTCTTCCTGTCTTTTTGTTAATCGCCACCACTGAAGGCTCGTTAATTACGATTCCTTTCCCCTTCACATAAACCAAAGTATTGGCTGTTCCCAGATCAATACCGATATCATGACTTAGATATCCAAACAGTTTTTTAAACATAGACTTATTGTTAGCACTTACGTATTAGGCATTAGGTTGTAGGCATTAGCTATATAAAAATATAGATATTCCATTCCTACTACTTGATAATTGCTACTATTTTGTTAATCTCAACTAATTCCGCTTCGGCTTCATTTCTCTTTTTCATTTCCACGCTGTTTTTCTCCAAAGTTCGCTTACTAACCACAATTCGAAGGGGTATACCAATCAAATCCGAATCCTTGAACTTCACTCCCGCAGACTCATCGCGGTCATCGTATAATACCTCAACCTTCTCATTTTGTAAAGATTGATATATCTTTTCAGCTTCTTTTGTGACAGCTTCATCATCACCCAAACAAATCAGATGTACTTGATATGGAGCAACTTCTTTCGGCCAGATAATCCCATTCTCGTCATTTAACAATTCTACAATCGTTCCCATCAAACGACTTGGTCCCATTCCATAGCACCCCATAATAACAAAATTTTCAATCCCTTTCTCATCTAGATATTTGAAATTAAAAGCTTCAGAAAATCTTGTTTTCAATTTGAATATATTCCCAGTCTCAATCGCCTTCTCTTGTTTCAAATTCTTATTGCCACACTCTGGGCAAGATTTTTCCAAATCTTCAATGATTTCTTGATTAACAGCAATGTGACATTTTTCACAAATATAAATTATATCTTCTCCGGCAGATGTGAGAGTTTGAAACTCATGAGAATACTTGCTGAAATCCCCACCTGAAGCAAATGTCAGATAAGTTTTCTCTTTGATTCCAACCCTCTCAAAAATTTTGAAATATGCAATTTTCGATTTTTCATAAAATTCATCCAATCCTTCTTCGTTTGTATGAAAAGAATACAAATCTTTCATTGAAAATTCTCTTCCACGAAGTATTCCAGATTTTGCTCTTTTTTCACTGCGAAACTTTGTTTGAATTTGATAGACTGAAAAAGGGAAATCTTTGTATGACCTGATATATTTTTTTGCCAGCGGAGTTACGACTTCTTCATGCGTCCACCCGAGGCCATATTCTTTGTCAAAAAAAGTCTTGACTTTCATCATCACATCAATGTCCCACCTTCCAGTTGTCAACCAATCTTCTTTCTTTTGCAGTGCTGGCATCAAAATTTCCTGCCCTTCGATTTCATTCATTTCTTCTCTGATTATATTTTCAATCTTTGTCAGAACTCTTTTCCCCAGTGGCAAATATGTATATACTCCCGCCATCGACTTGTCAATAAAACCAGCTCTAATTAAATATTGAGCATTAATGCTTTTTTCGTCTTTTGGTATATCCTTCGTCGTTTTTCCGAATAGTTTTGATTGTTTCATAGGGGTTGACAGATTATTGATTATATGTTATGATGACTAGTCTTAGTATTAATACAATTTTATTAATAATACTGGGTCATTCATCAAGGGGATGAATAAGTACAAAAATAAAGGAGATAAAATTGATGATAATAGCAAAAGAAGAAAACAAAAAAGAAATGGAAGCGAGGATAAGAGACATTGCGTCAAAAATTTATAACGCATTGATTCTTGAGATGAATAATCTTAAAGAGAAAGATTTATTAAGGCTTACTAGGTATGTAGTGATTGATCTCAATAATCAGCTTCACTGTGGCGCCGAAACTGGACCACTTTCAAGCGCTGTTCATGAAAATTTTACTGGTACAAAAAACGTTACTGGCAAAAATTGTGTCGTCAGTATCAAGTGGGAAACCAGCAAACTAGAGGTTACCCTGGACAGAAGTACAATATAATTTCTGTCAACGAGCTATAGATATTCTTTATGAATTCTATAGCTTTTATTCTGTCTAAAAATCTTAATTCGTTAATTTGTTAATATGTTAGAATGCTAATATGCTAATATGATGTTTACCCAAATAACCCCACAAATTTTCCCCACACATCAAACTTCACCAAATCCTTGAATGTCACGACAACCATCAAAAGCATAAGAAGTAAAAATCCAAAATTATTCGCCTTGGCTTCCCAAACTTGATTGATGGGAGAGCCTTTTATTTTTTCCACAATTAAAAATAACAATCTTCCGCCGTCCAAAGCTGGAAATGGAAGAACATTAATAATTGCCAAATTGATACTGATAATTGCCATAAAGTTCAAGACCACCATCAGTCCCAAGCTAGCTGCTTGCTCTGTCATAACCGCAATTCCAACAGGACCAGAGACTTCAACGCCAGCTTTCCCAACCGAAAGAAGACTCCAGATAATCCCGGCAAAAGCAAAAAGGATATAAGTTGTCAAATAATAAACCCAGCCAATGCTTTTCACAATGGCGTCCAAAACAGAAAATGACACCAATGCAGTTTCAGATGAAGCAATCCCCAAAGAGCCTTCTTCTTCTGAAAATTCGTTTCGAAGGGTGATTTCTTTTGACAAAATCTCATCCCCTCTTTGAAATGTAAATGCCACAGTTTGACCAAGATTATTTTTGGTAAAGTTGATTAAGTCATTGTTGGTTTTGATTTCAATCCCTCCAACAGTCAAAACCGCATCTCCAATCTGCAATTCGGCTGCATCCGCAGGAGAACCTTCCACAATTTCAGAAATTGTAATCTGCCGGTCTTGGACACTTTTTGCACGAGACAAATCCTGTCCTTCAATGTTCATTTGAACACCAGCTGCAAAAATCACACTAAAAATCACAAAAGCCAGAACAAAATTCATCACAACTCCCGCAGAAATAATTTGAAATCTTGCCCCAATACTTTTGGAAGAAAAACTTCTTGGATCACTTTTATCTTCTCCGTCTTCACCCACAATTTTCACAAAACCGCCAAGAGGAATCCAATTCAAAGTATATTCAGTTTCACCTTTTTTAACCCCAAAAATTTTCGGAGGAAATCCAATTCCGAATTCATCAACCTTGACTCCGTGATATTTGGCAAGCAAAAAATGTCCCAACTCATGAACAAAAACTATAGCTCCAAGTATCAGAAGAAATAAAATTATTGTCGTTAAAACCATAAAAATTAGTATTAAGTATTAAATAGTTAGCATTAAGTCTATGTAAGGTCTGCTGATTTTCTTTTATTTTTTTATAAAATGAGATAAATTTAGTAATATCTAAAATATAGTTTCGCTTATTTTAGTCAGTTTTTTACACACCCCCAACCCCCTCTCAAGAGGGGAATCCTCCTTACCTCCCCTTATCCAAGGGGAGGATTAATTGGAGAAAATCAGCAGACCCTATGTTATGTATTAAATATGCTCGATACTTAATACTTTCCTCTTGATACTATATTGTCATAATCTCTTTCTCTTTTTTCTCAGAATCTTCTTCAAGTTTTTCATTTCCATCTGTGACAATTTTCTGAACTTCGTCCTGTCTAGTAAACCTTTCATCTTCTCCGATACTACCAGTTTTTTCAAGATTTTTAATCTCTTTCATTGCATCTTCTCTTGCACTCCGAATCGCAATTTTGGCATCTTCCAGAAGTTCATTGAGATGTTTGACAATTTCTTTTCTTCTTTCTTCTGTGGGTTGTGGCACGGTAATCCGAATCGTCTCGCCGTTATTCACCGGATTAAATCCAAGCTGAGAAAGATTGATTGCTTTTTCGATTGCTTTCAACTGTTGCTTGTCCCATGGTTGAATCAAAATATTTCTGGCATCAGGAATATTAATTGTGGCCACTTGATTGATTGGAGTTGGCGAGCCAAAATAATCTATCAACAAACCATCAATGAGAGAAGGAGTTGCCCTGCCGACACTTAATGATTCAATTTCACTTTTGAAAAAGCTTTGACCTTTCTCAATTTTTTCACGCAACGTATCTATTATATTTTCCATATTTTTTATTATTTTTTATTTCTTAAATTAATATATTCTTTCCGATAGTTTTACCTCTTCTTTTTTGGTGGAGGGTCATAGAATGAACCAACATAGATTATGCCTGAGTCGGTATGATCGCTCAAGGTATAGCGAACATCACCAATAATCGGAATTGCATAGCTTGACCAGGTTTCCCCTCTATTTAAGCTTTTATAAATTGCATTCCCAGCACCATAGTAGAGAGTGTCTTTATTCATCCCAAGTCTTTTCACTTGTGGTGCTTGTTTGATTACAGTCAATTGAGGAGTGATTGTGTTGAGTTTTTCCCAATTATCTCCTCCGTCCCTCGTAATTAAAATTAAATGATTATATGTTAAATAAATCATTAAAGGACTAATATTACTCATTTTTATCGAACTCACGAGACCTAAATTCAGCTTAATCCCCGACGAAGTATTCATTTTCTTGTTGAGAAGTTCCCAAGACTTTCCACTGTCAATTGTTTTTTGCATTTCAGTTTTTGTCCTTATAATGAGGCCTTTATTGTTTTGATAATCAACCAGAATATCCTCAACACTAGAACTAAACCAGTTGACTGAGAGCCAAGACTCTCCGCGATCTTCACTTTTCAAAAATCCTCCTTGACTCGTTCCTAGATAAACAATATTTTTTTGAATTGGATCAATTGTGATTGTGCTGACATACTCTCCAGGCTTACTCATAATATGCTTTCTGTACCAGTTTACTCCTCCATCTTCTGACTTCAAAAGCTCACCACTACCACTATTCAGAGTGGCTAAATATAGTATTTCTGAGTTACCTTTCTCTATGGCAATTTTATATACCGTAGATTGAATACTTAATATCTTGTTTTCATCGATAATTTTTTTCCAGGAATCTGCTCCGTCGATTGATTTATACAAACCGTTTGCTTGTGTTCCAATATATAAGACTTGGTTATTATCTGGATCCATTTCCATACTTGATATTTTCACTTTATCAATCAATCCTCCCTCAGTGTCGGCAAGATTCACCTTATGTTCCCATGTTTTTCCACCATCGATTGACTTAAAAACTCCTTGATTATAATTTTTTTCATCAATAATATCCTCTACAACTTCCTTATTTTGACCAGATAAATTCAGGCAACCAGTGAAAGAAATTGCCACAAAAAAAACCAGAAAGAATGTAACTATTTTATTATATTTTTTTTTCATAATGTGAGACATTATTTTTTAAATTTGTAAAAATAAATTTTCGAGAGCTAATTTTATATTTATATTTATATTTAAAATATTATTCTTGGTACTATCTAGTAAATCAATATTAGTCTTGATTTTGAGAATTTTATTTTTATCAATGCCCTCCTTGTCATCAAATTGATCTAGCATTTGTTTTCTGAAATATAATGAATAATAATTTAATAAACTGACAATCTCTTTTGATTCTTTTTTCGAGACAAAATCAGCTTCATTTAGTCTAGCAAAATCATTTTTACCTAAAATCTCCGAAAGACAATCTAGCACATCTGAGATTTCCTTGATTCCATTCTGCTTATTTATTAATTCGACAATCTTTCCCGGTTTATATCCTGACATCTCTATAATTCGATCCCTTTCTGATTTATCTTCTGTGGTAGCGCTTAAAAAATTTTCCAGTAGCCCCTTCTTTACTGCTAAAAATTTCATAATTTGACAACGAGATTTGATAGTTTCAAGCAAATTACCAGAGTTTGATGTTAACAAAATTAATATTGTCGTGCTGCTCGGTTCCTCTAGTGTTTTGAGAATTGCGTTGGAAGCTTCTCTAGTCATCATATCAGCCTTTTGGATTATGGCTATTTTATATTTCGATAGATATGGATAGAAATTTATCTTTTTTTCAAACTCCCTGATTTGATCTATGGTAATTTTCTCTTTGTCTTCCTCTGGAGAAAGGATTATCAAATCTGGATTTTTCTCAATATCCTTCGTGTTTTCATCTAAAACAAGCTGACAAAAATCCAAAGCCACTGTCATCTTTCCGATATGATCAGGACCTTCAAACAAATAGGCATGCGACATTTTCCCCGCATCATAACCTTTTTGAAGCATCTCAATTATTTTTCTGTTACCGATGATATTTTCTCCAAATGACATAATTTATATGTTGTTATAGATTTAAATTTAACATGTTTTCATCGTAAAAGCAAGAAATCAAATAGTAACTGCTCACTATCTTTTAAAATTTGTCATCCCGAGCGGAGTCTTGGAGAGATAACGACAAGACGAAGTCGAGGGATCCCTCTCAGTATCGTTTAGTGTCTGCAAATATAATACCCTTATTAGAGCGATTCCTCCGCTCCGCTTGCTCGTTCCTCGCTGCGCTCCGGTCAGAATGACAACTTTGTTTTACTAGAAATAGATGCTCTTGTTCTTCAAAGTAAGTGAGCAGTTACATCAAATATTATTAAATTTATTGACAAATTCATTTATCTGACACTCGAAATTTTCTCGAGAGAATTTGTGAGCATGCTTTTTTATTTCTTCAGATTCATACTTTTCACAATTGTTTTTCATTCTTCTGACCCCATCCGCTAGAATTTCTGGAATTGCTTCATCGAAAAACTCTCCAGTTTCTCCTTCCACCATCGTCTCCAGAAGACCTCCTTTTCTAAATGCCAAAACTGGTTTTCCATAAGACATCGCTTCAATAGCTGAGATGCCAAAATCATCTTCCCCAGAAAAAATAAATGCTTGGCAATTTTGATAATATTGCACAAGTTTTTCTGCACTTTGAAATCCGAGAAATTTGATATTCTTTTCAGCCATATTCTCTAATCTTTTTCGATCTTGCCCTTCTCCGATAATTAATAATGGTAAATCTAATTTATTGAATGCTTCCACGGCGATATCGATTTTCTTATAGGGACTCAGCCTTGAAACTATTAGAAAATAGTCATTCGATGGTTCCATAGTCCCAATAGGCTGTGGAGCCGCAGGTGCAGAATCCTGCAATCCATTCTCCTGAGTGGAACCTATGTTAGCTCCATTCTCCTGCCCCTCGTTGGCTCCATTCTCCTGAGTGGAGCCTTTTTGCAAATCCTGAACTTTAGAATTTCCCATATCACATGGCGGGTAAATTACTACACTTTCTCTGCCATAAAATTTTTCGATTCTTTTAGCTGTATTTTTGGAATTTGCAATATAATAGTCCACTCTTTCAGACGCCGACCTATCCCACATCCTCATATAATGTAAAATTGGTAGAATCAAAATTTTCTTCATTCCACTAATCTTATTTTCCTTGAGATAATTCAGATGCCAATCCCAAAGAAATCGAGTGGGGGTGTGGCAATAGCAGATATGCGTTGTTTTTGGCTTTGTGATTATCCCCTTGGCGAATGAGCTTGAACTTGAAATGACTATATCGAAATCACGCAGGTCAAATGTTTCCACAGCGGTCGGCATCAGAGGTAATAAAAACTTTTTTCTCTTTCGCAAAAACTTCGGCAACTTGTTCAAAAAGGAAGTTTGAATTTTTGCCTTAGAGAAATATTGTTTCATTTTGCCTTCATCATATAGCAGGGTGTAGATCGGCGCTTCTGGGTATAAGTGATGCAAAGACTTCAAAACCTGCTCTGCTCCCCCGAAATATGTGAGAAAATCATGAACGATGGCGATTTTTGGTTTTTTTGTTTGTGGGATTGACATTTTTGTGAATTTAGTTTAAGATATTAATGGTCTAATGATAAATAATTATCAGACAAACAAAAGAAAAGGAGTGATTTGCTTATGACACTTCGTCTTGCAGGGATTGAAGAACAAATGAAAATAAATCCCAAAATAAAAATATCTATAAAAATATCACATAAAGAAAAAAACGAAATCAATTTACTTTTCAAAAAACTTGCAGAATATATTCTTGCCGACGACAAGGATACTAAAGCGATTGCAGAAGAAATAGAAGCGATTAAACTTCTTCTGGAAGACGAGGTCATTAATGTAATGTTCTTAAGAAGCATTGATTCAGATATATTTACCATATCTAATCATTTAATAAATCAGTACAAGAACAATCCTGATTTAAGCCTCTATAGAAAAATTTTACTTTTGTGGCAAATAAAAAAGATCTGCAAACAGTGGAATAAAATCTTTAGTTCTATCTTAGATCGGTTAGAGCAGAATTAACCGTTGCGTTGGCATCAATTAAAATTGCTCTGCCTTTTTTTTATTATGATTCATATATTTATACTTTGCGATGCTTCAAACCCCCCAACCCCCCTTAGGGACAATTTTAAATATAAACAATTTGACAATTTGACAATTTAACACTTTAACACTTTAACAATTTGATTTAATTTAACAAAACATCCAAAGTCTCTTTTGCACACTTTTCCCAACTAAATTTCTTCACATTTTCATATCCTTTTTCAATCATATCATTTTTCAGGTCTTGATTGCAAATTATCTTTTCAAATTCTATGGCAATTTCCTCGATATCGATTGGATTAACCAATAATCCTGCCTCTCCTGCAATTTCAGGGATTGATGATACATTTGAACAAATAACTGGCACACCGTGGCTCATAGCCTCAAGAATTGGCAATCCGAAGCCTTCATACAAAGAGATTAGAACAAATACACTCGCCTTTTGATACAGCTCTTCTTTTTCAGACTCAGGGACATAACTCTTGACTATTATATCATCTTTATATGGAGATTGTTGAATCGCTGAATTAATCTCCTCGAAACCAAATCCTTCTTTGCCAGCAAGTATTAGTTTATAGCCTTTCTTGGCAGACGACATTATATAATGTCGCTTTCGAAATAATTCAAACGCCTTTATTAAATTTACCAAATTTTTTCTCTTCTCCAACCTTCCAATATATAAGAAAGTAAAATATTTTTTATCTTGTTGCTTAATACTTAATACTTGGTACTTGGTACTTTCAACCCCGTGATAAACTACTTTTATTTTATCCGCATCTATCTTGTAGAATTTCATCACGTCTCTCTTCGTACTTTCCGAAGGAACGATAATTTTTTTTGCCCACTTCACGGAAATCAAAGTATTAAATTCCAATTTAATTCTTTCCTTCCAAAAATAACTTTCTGGATGATGTTTATACTCTAATCCATGAACAGTAGCAACCGTTTTTGAAGGATGAATAAATGGAACAGAATGCGAGGGAACAAATAGAACATCAACTGGATTTTTTTTCATCTCTTTCGATAAACCAAATTGAGTCCAAAGTCTATTTTTTTTTATTTCTTTAACAAAAAAATTTTCAGGCAAGTTAAAATCAATTTTATCCTTATTTCGAATATACAAAAAAATCTGATGACCAGAAGTGTCTAGCAATGTCAGATTTTTGATAAGCCTATAAGAATATTCTTCTGTACCAGTTTTTTTTTCAATAAAAGCTCTTGAAGCGTCAATTCCAATTTTCATTTTTCAAAATTTAATACTTGCAATCTTATACTATTTTTTTGAAATAATACTCCTTCTATATGTATCAAGATCATCTAAAATTTTCCCTGTCCCCTTGACCACACATAAAAGTGGCTCATCGGCAACATAGCACGGAACTCCCGTTGATTGAGACAAGAGAACATCAAGATTTCGAAGTAATGCTCCACCACCACTGAGAACCATTCCCCTATCAATCACATCAGAAGAAAGTTCAGGAGGAGTGTCTTGCAAAACATTTTTGACGGCCCGGACAATTTCTCCTAATTCATCTTGAATCGCTTCTGTAATTTCATTTGAATTTATCTTAATTGTCTTTGGCAATCCAGTAACCAAATCTCTTCCTCTAATTTCCATCGAGGTCTCTTCCTTCTCACTGATTGCACTTCCAATTTTGATCTTAATCTCTTCAGCATTCCTCTCTCCAATAGCAACTCCATGTTTCTTTTTGATATATTCATAAATTGCTTTATCAAGTTTGTCTCCCCCTACCCTGACTGAAGAGAAAGCAACAATGCCACCCAAAGAGATGACTGCAACTTCTGAGGTCCCTCCTCCGATGTCAATTATCATATTACCAAATGGAGTATTGATTGGGATACCAGCTCCTATGGCCGCGAGAATTGGCTCTTTCACAACATAAGCTGCTTTGGCACCTGCTTGCAACGTAGCGTCGATAACCGCTCTTCGTTCGGTTGAGGTTATACCTGCAGGGACAGAAACGATAACTTCTGGCTTGAAAAATCTAAATTTCCCACTGACCTTGTTGATAAAATATTTTATCATAGCTTCTGTAATTCTATAATCAGCAATCACTCCGTCTTTCACTGGACGACTCGCAAAAATATTTTCGGGCGTTTTGCCAAGCATTTCTTTGGCTTCATTACCAACAGCCAAAATTTTGTTATCATCAAGCGAAACAGCTACAACCGAAGGTTCATTCGCAATAATGCCTTTTTGTGGTATAAACACAAGAATATTTGCTGTTCCTAGATCAATTCCGATTTTTTTTATAAACATAAATTTCTTTTTATATTAATTTACTTTAATTCTATCTTATTTCCCCTAATTGTCAATTTCTGATTCATCTGTTAAACTTTAAGAAACACGAAAGAACTATTTAAAATAGCTGATTTGTAGCAATTATTAAAACAATTTAATTATGCAAGATAAAAAATTTAAAATCTATTTCTATTTTTGTGCAATGTCCTTTTTTGTTTTGCTCTTTATTATATTATATTATAGTTTTGGATATAAATATAACATAGAAGCGGGGAAAACGATACAGACTGGCATGATTATACTAAAAACTACACCTAAAGATGTTACTGTCTATAATAATGGACAAGTAGTAGAAAACAATAGAACAATCACTAGTTTTTTTAATAATCAAATCAAAATCGAGGAATTAGAGAAAGGCAAATATAGCGTTAAAATTGAAAAAGAAAACTATCATAGTTGGGAAAAAAATGTGCTTGTCGAAGGGGGTTTGGTCACGAATTTCACAAATATAGTTCTTCTACGAGAAAACTACACTAAAAATCTGATCTTTACTGGAGCTAAAAGCAATTTAGACGAAAAATATTTTTGGACAGACAATCAAGGAAATATGGTTCTATATCAGAAAGGAAATAATTTGCAGATCTTTGAAATCAAGAATATGAAAGATGTTGAAATCATTGACATCGATGAACTGCTTCAGCTCCGCAATCAAAATGCGTCTGAAATTGAAAATGCCGTCTGGTCCGATAATGACACAAAATTAATCATAAAAATAAGAAATGGAGAAAATCATTTTTGGTATTTTCTCGATTTAGAAAATGAAAACGAAGTAACCTCACTAAACAATATCTTTGAGGAAAATGTGGAAATAAAAAATAAGTGGAATTTGCATTTCGCTGAAAATTTGTTTTTTATAAAAAACAATGACTTATACAGAATCGACTATAAAACATTTTCAGAAGAGCGTTTGCTAGCTAATATAAGCAGTTTTTCAGTCTATAATAATCTCCTTTACTATTTTGTGAAAGATGACAATAGTTTATATTCAACGACTCTTAATGATTTTTCCAAGATGAAAACAATTGCAACAATGCCTGATAACTTCAATACTCTCCTTGCTGCCAGAATAACAGCAACCAATGAAAAAACATTCACAGTTCTTTCTTCAACTGGTAATCTATATTTCATTGACGGGAATAATGAAGTATTTTATATTAATTCATTTGTAGAAGAAGCAAATTTTTTAAATGACAACCAAAGAATAGTCTATAACAACAAACATGAAATGTGGATTTACTATATAAATCAGAATTCTACCCAGTCACGCGAGAAAGAATTAGAGAATCAACTCATCACGAGATTCAGTGGAATAATTAGCAATGTGAGTTTATATAAAGACGGAGAACATTTAATCTATCAAGAAGGAGACAGAATTAAATTCCTTGAGATTGACGACAGGGATAGAAGAAATGTGTTTGAATTAATGAAGTTCGAGAACAATAATATTTTCTATTCGAAAAATATAAATTCACTATTTTACATTGAAAATAATAATTTATTACAAATGAATTTAGATGAAGAATAACACGGACGGACGTCTGAAAAGACACTATGGGGAGAAATGGAGAGGGATTTGGTGAATTTAGAAATTGGTGGAGGCTGAGCCTCTATTTTGAGAGA
>Ga0209587_1000810_pt1 | contig 15137 bp, 16 predicted proteins | sample NGEPerD_2_FD_184512 | JGI IMG/M metagenome (GOLD analysis project Ga0209587, IMG submission 184512) | Arctic peat soil microbial communities from the Barrow Environmental Observatory site, Barrow, Alaska, USA - NGEE PermafrostL1-D... | ecosystem: Environmental > Terrestrial > Soil > Wetlands >... | reverse complement strand
ACTGTGGCCGCCGGAGGGGTCATGTTGCTGGTCAGTCTCGCGGCCTGCGGACAGGAGCCCGCCGCCACCGAGGCGTCCGCTGACGGCGGCGCGGCCACCGACAGCCCGGCCACCGACAGCCCGGCCACCGACAGCCCGGCCACCGACAGCCCAACCGCCGACAGCGCGACGGCTGCTGCGGGCGGCACGGAGGCCGCCGCGGCGTGCAGCACGCCGTTGCAACCCGTCTACGACGAGCTCGAAGGCCTCGAAGGCCAAGCCTGGGTGGATCGGCTGGCGGAGCTGGCGGCCGAGGAGGAGGGGGACTTCACCTGGTACACCTCGACCACGAGCACCGACTCCGGACCCATCGCCGAGGCGTTCACTGACCAGTACGGCATCGATGTCTCGCTCTACCGGGCCTCCGCGGAAGACGTGCTGCAGCGCTTGCTGCAGGAGGCCACCGCCGGCTACGCGGGCGCCGACGTGGTCAATGCCTCCGCCACGCAGATGCAGATCCTGGACCGGGAAGGGCTGCTGGTGCCGTTCGAGTCGCCAGCCAAGGACGAGATCATCGAGGTGGCCAGCTTCGACACCTGGGCCGGGTTCTACCTCAGCGTCTTTGCCGCCCAGTGGAACACCGACCTGATCAGTGAGGCCCCGGAGAGCTGGGAGCAGGTTCTGACCGGCTACGGCGGGCAGCTGCCGCTGGCCCTGGAGCTCAGTGACTGGGACTGGTTCGCCACCCTCGTGCAGGAGCACTTCATGGCCCAGGAGGGCATGACGGAGGAGGAGGCCATCGAGCTGTTCCGGGAGGCCGCCAGCTTGGCCACGGTCGTCAGCGGCCACACCAACATGGTGCAGCTGCTGACCAGCGGGGAGTTCGCTGTCGCCACCTCCGGCTACGTGCACAGCGGGAACGAGCTGCGCGCAAGCGGCGCACCGCTGGAGTGGGAGCCGCCCGTCGAGCCGTTGATCGCACGGCCCAACGGCATCGGGCTGTACTGCGGCACGGACCGGCCGGCCACCGCCTTGCTGTTCGTGAACTTCGCGCTGGGCCCGGCCCAGGAGATGCTGGCAGAGTTCGGGCGCACGCCGGCGAATCCGCAATACGGCGGCATCCCGGAGGAGTACGAGCTGATCACCGTCAACCCGGACGAGCTCCTCGACCAGCGCGAGAAGTGGAGCGGTCTCTACCAGGAGATCATCCGACTGTCCGGAGAGCCGGTCGTCGAGTAGCGAACGCCTTCGCCAGAGGCCTCGCCAGCGGCACTCGCCGAAGGGTGGAGCCCGACGAGGGCCCCGCATCCATGGAATGATGGGGAGGTAGCCGCCCGCGAACTCCCGGAGGTGGGATTGACGCGTCCGACGGTGCGCCGCATGGGGATCGTCGTCCTCGTGCTGTCGGTGCTGGTCGGTCTGCTCGTCCAGGTCCCCGTCGGCGAGCGTCCCTCCTTGTCAACATTGGTGCTCGCCGCCCGCGAGTGGCGGGACTGCCTGCTGAAGGGTGAAGGCCCCTCGAACGCGTTCCTGCTCAACTCACTGATCGTCGACGGCCGGCCGGCCGCCCCCGCGTTCGAGCAGTGGATGACGCCGGCCATGACGGCCCTGCCGAGCGCCGCCGACCCGGACATCCAGCCGGTGACGGTGGCGGTGCTCGATTCGGGGGTGGACGCGTCACATCCGGCCTTGGATGCGGTGATCCTGCCCGGTGACGATGTGCTGAACCCGTGCGGGGACGGCAGGACCGATCCCAGGGGGCATGGCACGGCCGTCGCCGGCGTGGTCATCCGCACCGCCGGGCTGGGCCAGCACCTGCGCATCCTGCCGATCCGCGTCAGCTTCCCGGATGGCACGGTGCCCCGCCTGGCGGTTGCGGCGGGCGTGCTGCTCGCCGTGCGCCAGGGCGCCGACGTGATCAACCTGTCGCTGTCGGCCAGCTCGCCGTCCTTCCCCGAGCGCGCCGCCATCGCCTATGCGCGCGAGCAGGGGGTGATCGTCGTCGCGGCCGCCGGCAACGAACCGGGCGTGGCCCCCCGCTACCCCGCGACCCTTCCGGGCGTGATCGCGGTCGCCGCCATCAACGCCCAGGGGCAGGTCGCCGGCTTCTCGGCCACGCCGAACCCGGTGATGGTGGCCGCCCCCGGTGTGGACGTCGTGGTCGCGGCCCCGGGCGGGGCGTTCGTGCGGTCCAGCGGCACGTCCCTCGCCGCACCCGCGGTGGCGGGGGCCGCCGCACGCCTGCTGGCCGGCGGTGAGGAGCTCGGCGGCCTGACCCTGCACGACTGGCTGATCGACAACGGCTGGCGTGCGCGTCCGGTCACCCCGCTGTTCCCGGTCGTGCCCGACCTGAGCCCCACCGATGACGGCGGCTGGAAGCGGCCCGCCACAGGCCCGTTCTGAACGGGCTCCATCTGGTCAGCTCACGGCGCGCTGCACGCGCCACCGTCGACCCCGTCGAGGAGCAGCGCCACCTCGACGCTCAGCTGCGGCGACGCGCCGACGAGCAGCGTGTCCACCTGTGCACCGCCGCCACAGGGTGTCGACACCTGGCCGATCGTCTCCGGTGGCACCGAGCTGACCTCCGCCAGCAGCAGCGGGGCCTGCGCGTCGGCGGACAGGCCGGCCGCGGGGAGGCCGTAGGCCCAGCCGTCGCGTTGGTAGCCGTTGATGACGACGAAGTGGTCCGGTTCGTGCTGCCACAGGTCCCGGGCGATCACGGCCGCGGTCTCGGCCCGGTTTGCCCCCGCCATCCGCTGGGGGTTGGGCACGGACGCCTCCACCTGCACGGACAGGGCGGCCGTGCCACCGAGCAGGACCGTCCGACTCGGTTCCATGTTGCTGATGAAGGTCGCCACGGCGGGATGGAGCCCGGCGCCGGGCGTCAGCACGATGGGGGAGCGAGTCCATGCGGCCCAGCCGCCGCCGGTCACCGAGTCCGCCCAGGCCGCCGTGGGGTTGCTCGGCGGCGCGTCGGCCCGGGCGATCAGCAGATCCGGCGCATCGGGATTGACACGCAACGTCTCCCGGGCCACGGCCACCGATGTCTCCACCCTGCTGGCGCCGGCCAGCCGCTGCACGTCGTAGCCGAGGTGGCCCAGCTGGTCCTCGACGAGGAAGGAGATGGCCTCGGACCCGCCCAGCAGATACACCCTTCCGCCGGCGGGCAGGACCCGGGCCAGCTCGGCGGAGGTCTCCGACGGCAACCCGTCGGGCGCGATCAGCAGCATGGGACCGTCGCGGAGCAGCGACGTGCCGGCCAGCGAGTCGGCGAACAAGTCGTCGCGGGACAGCACCACATGGCTGGCGCCGTCGTCGCCGAAGCGCGCCCGGCTGATCGCCACGGCCTGCGCCCCCGCCGAATCCGCTCCGATGCGTCCCGTGGTGGCCGGGTTGCCGTCAAAGGGCGTGCTGCGTTGGTCGGGTTCCACCGCCACCGGCGATGGGTCCGGGGAAGGCGGTCGTCCACGCGAGGGACGTCGTCGGCTGGCGGATCTTCCCCGGGCGGGTCGTCGGTCGGCGGGTCGTCCGCCGGGGGGTCGTCGGCCGGCGGCTCCTCGGCTGGCGGGGGCGTCAATGTCCACAGCGTTGCGGTCCAGTGGTCTCCATCCCAGCTCTCGCCCACCAGCTGGCCGTGGTCGTTCATGTCATAGACCTGCCCCAGCACGGGCCCGGCGTCGGTTTCGAGTCGCCTCATGACGCCGTCTTCCCACAGGAAGACATGGCTGTCGCTGTCGCCGGTGTGGCTGATCCCGGCCACCTGACCGCGATTGTTGATCGCTCGAGCTGCGGAGACGTCACCGTCCAGCGTTCCCAGGGTCTGTGCTTCCTCCTCGACCCACATGGTGGCCACGGAGTCGATGCTGCCCACGACGACGCCATCGTCGTTGAGGTCGGTTGCGGCGCTGCGACCCCCTTCGGGGGTCTCCAAGACCTCCATCGAATCATTCGTCCACACGAAGGCCTTGACGATGGTGGGACCGCCGTCTTCCATGTCTGAGTACGTCGTACCGACGAACTGTCCGCTGGCGTTGACCGCCGCCACCGACGTACCACTGCGAGAGATGTCCGAGCCCGGGTAGAGCGCGGGCTCGACGACGGTCACCTCGCCGCCATTGGCCCGATCCCAGAACCAACCGCGCTCTGCGACCTCCTCGTCCGTGCCCCCCACGATGAGGCCGGCGTCGTTCACATCGACGGCGTATCCGGCATAGCCCCATGGCGTGCTGTAGCAGTTCGCCTCGCCCGGGTCATCCCATACACAGAGCTGCTCGAAGGCGTCACGCCCGACGACGGTGCCCGCGTTGTTCAGCCCCAGGGCCGATAGCGATTCGGAGGTCTGTGGCGCCGCCGGAAGGGCGGTGGGTGTGCCGTCCACCCATTTGACCGCCTGTCCGCCACTGCGGCCGACGACCTCGCCCCTGTCGTTGATCGCCCGAGCCTGGCTGGCCTCCTCGCCCGGAAGGTGCTGCAGGAAGGTGGCCTCCACCATCACCGCGCCCGGGGCCGCCTGCGCCGGCGGTCCCATTGGAAGCGACACCGCAAAGAGTCCCACCAGCACCAACGCCACCGTCTTCATCCTGAGATCCTCCCCCGCCGAGCTCGCCGTCTGGGTGGGACGGTAAGGCAAGCCCACGCACCGGTACACTAGCCTTACTCTGCGTAATAAGTGACCCAAGTGAGCCGTCCGCGATGCGCCGCGGCGTAGTCCTTCTGAGCCAGCCGTAGATGACCACGATGGGTCCTCCCCCGCCTCGCGTCGGAGCCTCAGAATCGCACGCACGATGACGATCAGAGATGCGGTCCGACGCCGGCTGGCTCGTGGTGGCGGACTGCGCGGCGACCGCCGAGGCAACCGGCATCGCCGCCGCAACCGGCGCCTGCTGATCGTCGCGTGGTGGTCGGCGCTGGCGGGCGTGGTCGCCATCGCCCTCACCTCGACCGAGCTGCACCTGGGACTCTCGTACGGGTTGTTGCTGGTGCTGGCGGCGATCGGACAGCTGTGGTGGTGGCGGCTGGCCGAGCAGGAGGTCGGCGCCGACCACGCCGAGCGCGCCGAGGCGGAACGACGGAGAGGCGAGGAGCGAGCGCTCGTCGCCGAGCTGCGCGAGGCGGCGCGGATCCGCACCGAGCTGATCGCCGTGGTCGGCCACGAGTTCCGCACGCCGCTGACGGCGATCCGCGGGTTCGCCAAGACGCTCGCGTTCCGCGGCGGCCAGCTGGACGAGGACACCGTGCAGGTCTGCTTGCAGACCATCGATGACCAGGCCGCGCGCCTGGAGCGCATCGTCGGCAACGTGCTGCTGGCATCCGATCGGCATCCCCCGCCGGCCGCCACGCCGGTCGACCTGAGCGAGCTGGTGCGCGGCGTGGTGCTGGATGTGCAGACAGCCGCGTCCGCGGACGGGCACCCCATCAGCGCCCGCTGCGAACCAGCGACGCTGGTGCACCTGCACCCCGAGGTGGCCCGGGCGCTGGTGTTGAACCTGTTGGACAACGCGTTGGTCTTCGGGGCTGCGGCCAGCGAGGTGCTGCTACGCGCCCATCGTGACGGCACCGACGTGCTGCTGGAGATCGCCAACCGGGGCGAGCCGCTTGCCGACGACGACCTCGACCGGATCTTCGAGCCGTTCGTGCAGGGCGACTCGTCCGACACGCGCGTGGTCGGCGGCATCGGTCTGGGGCTGCACGTCGTGCGCCGGTTGGCCGAGTCCCACGGCGGTAGCGCGGTGGCGTCCAACGCCGGCGGCTGGGTCACCGTCAGCGTGCGCTTGCCCGGCGGCTCACGCCGCGGGGGTCGCAGAGCTCGCGGGCGGGTGACCCCGCCGGCACACTCCACACCACGGGCGGCTGGCGCCGCCGGCGGCACCTATACCCTGCCGGGAGCGCGCCGGGCGCCCGCACCGGTTGGCTAGGCTGGCAACCGACCCCAGCCTTTGGAGGCGCTGCCACCTCCCCCGGAGAACACAGGAGCCCGAGACCCGTGACGCGTGCGCAGCTACAGGGGCGTCTCGACCTCGACCGGGACACCTACGAGGCCATGGTCGCGCACGCGCGCAGCGACTTTCCCTATGAGGTCTGCGGACTGCTCGCGGGCACGGACGGGCAGGTTCGCAAGCACTACGTGATTCCCAATGCCGCGCGCTCGATGACCTTCTACCAGATGGACGCCAAGGCCCTGCTCGGAGCCATGAACGACATGGACGACCATGACTGGGACCTGATGGCGATCTACCACAGCCACACCCACACCGAGGCGTTCCCGTCACCGACCGACGTCGAGCTCGCCTTCTACCCTGAGGCCGTCTACCTGATCGTGTCCCTGCAGGACGCCGACGCCCCGGCGCTGCGCGGCTTCGACATCGTCGACAGCAAGGTCACGGAGCGCATCCTGTACGTCGGCGGGGAAGAAGCCCCAGTCGGCAAGCGTTGACAGCGGCGAGTGCCTGCGCAGGGCATCCCGCGGGTACGCCACCACATCACCTGAGAGGAAGCACCACCATGTCCATCGAGGTCCGCGTCCCGACCATCCTGCGTAAGCACACGGGCGGGGAGAAGAAGGTCGACGGCGAAGGCCAGACCCTGCGGGAGCTGGTCGACGACCTCGAGCTGTCCAATCCGGGCCTGGGCGGGGCGCTCGTCGATGAGGACGGCCGGCTGCACCGCTTCATCAACATCTACGTGAACGACGAGGATGTGCGCTTCCTGGGTGGCATCGAGACCCCCCTGGAGGACGGCGACTCCGTGTCGATCCTGCCCGCCGTCGCGGGCGGGTAGGAGCCGGTCCGATGCGTGCCCCAGACGTCAGCATCGCCGTCGGCAACACGCCGCTGATCGGCCTGCCCACGCTGTCGCCGGAGGGCTACGAGCTGTACCTCAAGCTCGAGGGCAACAACCCCACCGGATCGGTCAAGGACCGTGTGGCCAAGTATCTCCTCGAGGCAGCCGAACGCAGTGGGCGGCTGCAACCGGGCAGCCGCGTGCTGGAGCCGACCAGCGGCAACACCGGCATCGCGCTCGCGGCGATCTGCGCGCCCAAGGGCTACAAGCTCACCTGCGTGATGCCGGAGAACACCTCCGAGGAGCGCAAGCAGCTGCTGGCGGCCTACGGCGTGGACCTGGTGTTCTCCCCGGCCAACGAGGGCTCCAACGGATCCGTTCGGATGGCGCAGGAGATGGCCAAGGGCGACCCGGATGTCTTCATGCCCTTCCAGTACGGCAACCCCGCCAACCCGCGGGCCCACTTCGAGACCACCGGCCCGGAGATCCTGCGAGACCTGCCGGACGTGGCCGCGGTGGTGGCGGGCCTGGGCACCGGCGGGACGCTGACCGGCGTGGGCTGGCGCCTGAAGCAGCACGATCCGGCCATCAAGATCTTCGCCGCGGAGCCGGAGTACGGCGACCTGGTCTATGGGCTGCGCAACATCGACGAGGGCTTCGTGCCGCCGGTGCTGGACACCTCCGTGCTGGACAGCCGCATCAAGGTCGACTCCCTGCGGGCGCTCACCGCGACCCGCGAGCTGGTGGCGCAGGAGGGTATCTTCGCCGGCGTGTCCACGGGCGCCGCTGTGCACGTGGCACAGCGGGTCTGCACGCCCCGACGCCTGCCGCTGGGCTCCAAGGTCGTGGTGATCTCCCCCGACGGCGGCTGGAAGTACCTGTCGACCGGTGCCTACGCCCCTGGGACGGTCGAGGCCATCGCCAAGAACATCGAGAACACGCTCTGGGCCTGATCTGCGCCTGATCCTGGCCCGATTCCCCATCTGATGAGGGTCCACCACGGGTTCCCAACGGGCTGCACCTAGACTCGGCGCCATGCGCCACAACGAGCCCGCAGCCCCTCCGCCCGGCGACCCTCGACCCATCGGTGTGTTCGACTCGGGGGTCGGCGGCCTGACCGTCGCCCGAGCCCTGATGGACCTGCTGCCCGACGAGCGCATCGTCTACGTCGGTGACACCGCCAGGGGGCCCTACGGGCCGCGGGACCTCCGCGAGGTGCGGCGCTTCACGGCCCAGATCGTGGACCACCTCGCCGCGGCGGACACCAAGCTGGTGGTCGCTGCCTGCAACACCGCCACCGCCGCGGCGGTGGAATCGGACCCGCTGGCGTTCCCCGTTCCCGTCATGGGCGTGATCGCCCCCGCCGTCGACGCGGCCGTGCGCGCGACCCGGACGGGCCGCGTCGGCGTGATCGGCACGGTCGGCACCATCGGATCGGGGGCCTACGAACGCGCCGTCGCCACGGTCGACGACGACGTGAAGCTGTTCAGCCAGGCGTGCCCGCGCTTCGTGGAGCTGGTGGAGCTCGGCCGGACCACCGACCCGGAGGTGCTCGAGGTGGCGCGCGCCTATCTCGCACCGCTGCGCGCCGCGGCGGTCGACACGCTGATCCTGGGCTGCACCCACTACCCCTTGCTGACCGGCGTGCTGGCGCACGTCATGGGACCGGAGGTGGTGCTGGTGTCAAGCGCCGAGGAGACCGCCCGACGGGTGTTCACCCGGCTGGTGGATGGCGGGCTGCTGGCGCACCGACCGGTCGGGCCGGGGAGCTGGATCGGGCCTTCGGGGTGGAGCGGGGCGGTGGGCGAGGGGCACCGCTTCGTGGCCACCGGCGACGGCAGCACCTTCGCCCGGCTGGCGGCGCGCTTCCTGGGGCCGCGCCTGTCCGACGTCGATGTCGAGGCCCTGCGGTGGCCGGCCGCCGCACCGGCGGTCGACGCATGAGGGTCACGGTGCTCGGCTGCTCCGGCTCGCATGTCGGTCCGCAGCGCATGTGCTCCTCCTACCTGGTCGAGTCCGACGGCTACCGGCTCCTGCTCGACTGCGGCAACGGCTCCCTCGCCAATCTCCAGGGACGCCTCGACGTGTCCGAGGTCGACGCGGTGCTGCTGAGTCACCTGCACGTGGACCACTTCGCCGACCTCTACGGGCTGTACTACGCCCTGCGCTTCCATCCCGGCGGTCCTCGCAGCGTCGACGTGCACGCGCCACGCGGCGCGCAGGCGTTCCTGGCCCAGCTGCTCGGCGATGACGAGCACTTCGGGCGCACATGCCGGTTCTCCCAGGCGAGCGCCGGCGACCGCCTCACCCTGGGTCCCTTCGACGTGAGCCTGCACGCCGCCGACCACCCCGTGGAGGCCCTTGCCGCGCGCATCAGCGCCGGCGGGCGGGTCCTGGCGTACAGCGGTGACAGCGCCCCGACCTCCGCGCTGGTCGACTGCGCGCAGGACGCGGACGCGTTCCTGTGCGACTCCACCTGGCTCGAGCGCCAGCGGCCGCTGCCGCCCGGTGTGCATTCCACCGGCGCGGAGGCGGGTCGGATGGCCGCCGAGGCCGGCGCGGCACGGCTGATCGTCACCCATGTCTTCCCGGCCACCGACCCCGACGAGGTCGCCGCCGAGGCGTCGGCGGGCTACGGCGGCGAGGTGCTCGTCGCGACCGACCGGATGGAACTCGAGCTGTGAGCCAGACCCCCGCCGCCGTCCGCACCAACGCCCGCCACGACGGGCGCGTCGCCGAGCAGCTGCGCCCGGTGACCATCGAGACGGGAACGCAGCGCTACGCGGAGGGCTCGGCGCTGATCAGCATGGGCAACACGCGTGTGCTGTGCGCGGCCAGCGTCGAGCAGGACGTGCCCCGCTGGCTGCGCGGAAAGGGCCGCGGCTGGGTGACCGCGGAATACGCCATGCTGCCCCGCGCCACCGCCGAGCGCTCCGCCCGGGAGTCTCAGAAGGGCCGCATCGGCGGCCGCACCCACGAGATCCAGCGCCTCATCGGCCGTGCGCTGCGCGCGGTCGTGGATCTGGGCGCGATGCCGGATATCGCCATCACGCTGGACTGCGACGTCCTGCAGGCCGACGGCGGCACCCGCACGGCCTCCATCACCGGTGCCTGGGTGGCGTTGGCGCTGGCCCTCGACGGGCTCGTCGACGGCAAGCGCCTGCCGCGTCGCCCGGCCCTGGATCCTCTGGCGGCGGTCTCAGTCGGCATCGTCGCGGGCACACCCGTGCTCGACCTGGACTACGTGGAGGACTCGACGGCCGGGGTCGACATGAACGTCGTGGTGGCCGGCGACGGGCGCTTCGTCGAGGTGCAGGGCACCGCCGAGGGTGCGCCGTTCTCACGCGCGGAGATGGACGTGCTGCTCGACCTGGCGGTGTCCGGATGCGGCCGGCTGTTCGCGCTGCAGCAAGCCGCGCTGGCCGCGGCGCGCTGAGCCTGATGGCGCTCCGGCTGGTCCTCGCAACGCACAACCCCGGCAAGGTGGCCGAGCTGCGGCGCATCCTCGCCGGCCTGGATGTGGAGCTGCTGTCCGCCGCGGACGTCGATCTGCCCGACGTGGTCGAGGACGGGGAGGCCTTCACCGACAACGCCTTGCTGAAGGCGCGCGCAGGCGCGCTTGCGTCCGGCCTGCTGTGCGCCAGCGACGACTCCGGGATCGTGGTCGACGCGCTGGACGGTGAGCCGGGTGTGCACTCCGCCCGCTACGCCGGCGCGCACGGCAACGACGAGGCCAACACCGCGCTGGTGCTGACCCGGCTCGGCGACGCGACCCGGCGCAGCGCCCGCTTCATCTGCGTGGCGGCGCTGGCGCACCCCGACGGGCGCAGCTGGACCACCCAAGGCGTGCTCGAGGGCGTCGTCACCGCCGCGCCTCGGGGCAGCGGCGGGTTCGGCTACGACCCCATCTTCCAACCGCTCGGGGACAGCCGGACCGCGGCGGAGCTGACGCCCCAGGAGAAAGACGCCATCTCCCACCGCGGACAGGCCTTCCGCGACCTGCGCCCCACGGTGGAGATGCTGGCGCGATCACGCTAGCGCCGGGAACCCCGGTGCTCAGGCCGGTGCGAACAGCTGGGCGAGCGTCGGGCGGGGCCGCAGGCCATCGGCCTCGATGTAGCCAAGGAAGCGCTCGAGCGCCAGGCGGTTCTCGCTCAGGCCGTGACGCCAGGGGTTGCCGCCGAAGAGCTCCTGCGCGAGCAGCGCCTCCTCATACCCCCAGGGGAGCATGCTCGAGTTCGCCCCGCTGAACAGCAGGCGCGCCCACCTGGTGTCGGCCGCAGCGGTGAAGGCGGCAGTCAGGCTTGATGGCAGGGATGGCATGCGCTCGACCCAGTCCTCGCGGACCACCAGGGTGTGCATGATGGGGAACACCTTGGTCCGTTCGTAGAAGGCCGCCTCCTCCGCTCTGGGGTCTGCGAACAGCCTCCTGGCACGTCCGGCCGCCAACGCCTTGACCGGCAGGCGAGCGCCGATGGTCACGTCCAGGTCGCCGCTCTGCATCATGTCGTCAAGCGACCGGTCGGAGACCGTCTCCAGCTCGACGTCGGAGGAGAGCTTGCCGAAGGCTTCGCTGGCAACCCCCGACAGGATGTCGCGGCTCCGCGGGCTGTCCATGCCGGCCTGCACCCAGTGGCAGCGAGCCCAGTCGCTGCCCCAGGTCTCGGCGAGCATCCCTCGTGTCCAGACCGCCGCGGTCTGCCAGTAGTCCGGCACGCCCACGCGCAGGTCGGCGATCTCCGCCGGCGACTCGATCTCCAGCGAGGAACGGACCGTCACGTAGGCGTGGCGGAACATGCGCAGCGGGAAGACCGGCACCGCGATGTAGGGCAGCGCCCCGACGCTGCGCAGGCGCACGTACTGCGACAGCGACATCTCGGCGATGTCGAGGTCCTGATGCTCCACCAGGCGCGAGAACAGCGTCGGGGGATCCTCCTCGATGATCCAGCTGAGCCGGCACCCCTCCGGTTGGATGGTGCCCTCGCGCAGCGGGGCGAAGGCGTCGTAGCTGCCGCTGGCGATTGACAGCGTGGGCGTCGCGGTGTTCATCAGGGTCCGATCACGGGGCCGATCACGGCCGTGATCCTACGGTGCCTCACCGTCCTCGGGCTCGGCGAAGGACGCCCGCACCACACGGTCCTCGGTTCCGCGCACGACGGTCAGCTCCACCGAGCCGTGGCGTCCGGCGCGGGCGATGGCCCGGTGGAGATCGTCGGCGTCGGCGATGTCGTGGCCGTCGACCGCGCTCAGCAGGTCACCCACGGCGATCCCGGCGCGCTGGGCCGGTGAGCCGTCCACGACGCCCCGCACGAGCAGGCCGGGGCGTGCGGGCAGGCCCACGGCCGTCCGCATCCGCGCGGCGACGTCCGCCGCCGCCAGCGCCACACCCAGCTGCGGTGGCTCGGTGGCCTCGCCGCGGCCCAGGGCGGCCAGCCGCCCCGCCAGCGTCGCGTCCGCCGGGCTGGCGAGGTAGAGCCCGCCCCGCAGCCGGTGGGTGTTCAGCCCGATCACACTGCCATCCAGCGCCACCAGCGGTCCTCCCGACGACCCGCGGGGCAGGGGGGCGCTGTGCTCGATCGCCCCGTGCACCAAGCGCCCTCGCGGCCCGCGGAAGGCGCGGTTCACCGCCGACACGAAGCCGATGGTGATGCGCGCACCCTGGCCGTCCTGGGTGATCCCGAAGACGACCTGGCCGGGCGCGACGGCGCCCGCATCGGCCCAGGTCACGGCGGGTGCCGGACCGGTGTCGACCTCCAGCACCGCCAGGTCCGCGACCCCGTCCACCCCCAGGACCGTGGCCTGGGCCGTGCGGCCGTCGGCGAACGTGATGCGGGTGGTCCGGTCCCGCAGGTTGTGGGCGTTGGTGACGATGCGCCCGGACTCCGTGACGGCGCCGGCGCCACGGTGGTCACGGCCCACGGCCACCACGGCCGGAGCAACCCGTTCCAGCGCGGCGCCGGCGGCCTGTTGCAGCTCTTCGACGAGGCTCATCTCGTTCTCCCTTGCGGTCGGCCGTGTCACTTGCATTATGCAAGCGGCTTGTGATCTGCAATCTAGCAACCTGGGCGCGTGTGCGCTCCGTCCTTTTGGCGGGATGGGCGCCGCCGAGCGCCGCGCACGTACCATCCCGGCGATGGAGTCGACCGCGGGGAAGCCCGATGGAACACACGCGACGGAGTCGCCGGAACCGGGGGCGGCGCCGCTGGCGGTGGCGCTCGACCGCGTGGGGGACCGCTGGTCGCTCCTGCTCGTGGATGCGCTGCTCGGTGGACCCCGTCGCTTCAACGATCTGCTGGCCGACCTTCCCGGGTTGGCCAGCAACGTGCTGTCGCGCCGGCTGCGCGACCTCGAGGCGGCGGGCGTGGTCGTGGCGCGGCCCTATACACGCAAGCCGGTGCGCTATGCCTACGAGCTCACGGAGGCCGGTTCGGCGCTGTCCGACGCCCTGCGGCTGCTGGCACAGTGGGGCGCACGCGCCGCGGCGGGCACCGACGGCCGCGGCACGCCGCGGGCCGGGGCGCTGCGCCACCAGCTGTGCGGCACACCGGTCGAGACCCGCTGGTGGTGCCCGACGTGCGGCCAGGTGGCCGACCCCGACGACACCGGCGAGCTCGACCACGTCTAGCGTGGCTCGCGGCCGAGCGCGGTGGTCGCTCCGGTCTGGCGGGCATGGCACCCTTTGCGAGTGAACAGCACACCGCAGTCGTGGCGTCGAGCGCTTCGCACGGAGGCGAGCATCGTCGGTGTGCGCTGGGCCGCGGTCGTGTTCGCCGCCTTCCAGGTGCTCACCTACTACCGGCCCTATCCCGCCGGCGTGCTGCCGGTGGCGCTGGCATCGGTGGCGGCGATCGGTATCGGCAACGCGGTGCTCGCGGCGTGGCTCCGGCGGGTGCGCGGACCCGTCGCCGCGCGCCGCTACGCGCTGGTTGCGCTCGTCTTCGACGTGGCCGCCGTCATGTCGCTGGTGTTCATCTACACCTTCGACATCGACACCGCCATGTTCGCGCTGCTGTACGTCATCCCGCTGGCGGGGGCCGTCCGGTTCCAGCGGACCGGCGCGCTGCTGGCCATGACCGCCGCGGCCGCGCTGTACGGGCTGCGCGAGGCCTACGGCGCGGCCGTGTTCGGCTACGACCTGCTGCTGACCAGCATCTCCTTCCGCGTCGGCATCGGCTACATCATCGCCGCCGTCGCCGGCGCGATGGCGTCCAGTCTGGTGCGCGAGCGCGACGAGCTGCAGGCGGCCACGGTCCAGCTCAAGCAGCAGGCCGCCGCCCTGCAGCGCCAGACGGAGGTGCTGGAGTCGACCAACGCGGAGCTGCAGGCGGCGACCCGGGTCAAGGACGACTTCCTGGCCATGACCAACCACGAGCTGCGCACGCCGCTGACCACCATCCTGGGCTACACGGCCATGCTGACCAAGCGCTGGGACGACATCCCCGAGGAGCACAAGCAGGGCTACCTGCAGCGCATCGGTGAGCAGGGGCATCGGCTGCTGTCGCTGGTGGAGGACCTGCTGTCGCTGTCGACCGGCGCGCCGCGCGCCGTGCAGCTGACGTCGGTGAACGTGCGGGATGCGGTGGACGAGGCGCTGCGGACGCTCGCCGGAAGCATGGAGATCCGCGTCGATGTGGACACCGACCTCGCGGTCGTCGCCGATCGCCGCCGGCTGGTGCAGATCCTCACCAACTACCTGTCGAACGCCCGCAAGTACGGTGCCGCGCCCATCACGGTGACCGCCGAGCTCTCCGAGGGGGCGGTGCAGATCTGCGTCGCGGACTCCGGCCCCGGGGTGCCGGCGGAATTCGCGCCGTGGCTGTTCGACAAGTTCACGCAGGCGAGCATGGGCGCCACGCGCACCGCCGAGGGCACCGGCCTGGGCCTTGCCATCGTCCACGAGCTCGCCGACACCCTCGGGGGACGCTGCTGGTACGAGCCGGCCCGGCCCTCTCTGTCAACCTGGGGTGAGTCAGCGTCTGGCTGGCATTCACTGACCTGAGGGCGTGGAGAGGAACGACCTGTTCATGACCGCTTTGGTGACGTTATCGCCCGGCCGCCCGCATCCTGGGGGCATGGCTGAAGACCACGATCCTGAGGTGCCCGAGAAGGCGACGCGGCGACGCTTTCCCGCGGCGTACAAGGCCAAGATCCTGGCGGAGTACGACGCCGCGACCGAACCTGGTGAGAAGGGCGCGCTGTTGCGCCGGGAGGGGCTGTACTCGTCGCACATCACGGCGTGGCGACAGGCTCGTGAGCAGGGCGGCCTGCCGGCGTTGGACCGCAAGCGCGGCCGCAAACCTGCCGACCCTCGTGACGCCGAGGTTGCCCGGTTGCGCAGACGCGCGGAGCGGGCCGAGGGCGAGCTTGAGCAGTCCAAG
>Ga0209587_1000809_pt1 | contig 15145 bp, 14 predicted proteins | sample NGEPerD_2_FD_184512 | JGI IMG/M metagenome (GOLD analysis project Ga0209587, IMG submission 184512) | Arctic peat soil microbial communities from the Barrow Environmental Observatory site, Barrow, Alaska, USA - NGEE PermafrostL1-D... | ecosystem: Environmental > Terrestrial > Soil > Wetlands >... | reverse complement strand
ATCAAGCTGACTCGCCCGGAAACTGATACCTCCCAACAAGGTCTTATCCGGCGCCTGGAAGAGCTGGAGCAACGATTGGGCACCACCGTCTCCCCTGCCCGCGGGAAGATCGCAGACATAGAGGATGGGCATGCGGAGGCAGAGGAGCATGCGGCAGAGGAGCATGCGGCACCCAAGCAGCCCGCTACGGAGGGGCAACCTACCACCCATCGGGAGACTGTCGCCCGGGAGCAACCTGTGGCCGAGAGGCCGTCGGCCGGGGAGAACAAACCCGCAACAGAGACGGATACCGGCTCAGATGCCGGCTCAGATGCGGGCCGCGCGCAAACGGGATCCGGACAAATAGAACCCAACATCGAGAACTTGAAGCGAGCTTGGCCGGTTGTCTTGAACGCGCTGAAACGGCGCCGTCCCGGTTTGTATGCCGTTGTCTCGGAAGGCCGTCCGGAGTCTCTAGAAGAGGGTGTACTGGTCCTGAAATTCCCCAAGGGAATGGAGTTCCCGGCCGCTCAGGCAGCCGGAGTGGACAATGCCGCCGCCCTCCGAGAGGTCTTGGCTGAGATGACAGGCAAGAAGCTGCAGGTCAAGACCCGTGTTGAGTCTGAGGATACATCTGCGCAACCCGATAAGGAGAAAGATTCAGCTCTATTAAACCGCCAAGAACTATTCCGTGCTCTCCAAGAGGAATTTGACGCGAAGCCAGTGGATGAAGAGTAGCCACTCCGGACCCCTGGCTCCGGGCTCCGGGCTCCGGATCATCCATTCAAGACACACAGAGAGGGAGATCAAATGAAACCTAACTACAAACAGATGATGAAGCAGGCCCAGAAACTGCAGGTGGACATGGAAAAGGCTCAGGAGGAGTTGGCCGAGGAATCAGTGGAGGCCTCTGCGGGGGGCGGAATGGTGACCGTGGAAGTCGGAGGAGACATGACTATACGTAGCATCAATATCAATCCGGACGCAGTGGATCCTGAAGATGTAGAGATGCTGGAAGACATGATCCTGGCCGCCACCAACGAGGCCGTCCGCAACGCCCGTGAGCTGTCGGACAAGCGCATGGGTAGCCTCACCCAAGGCCTCAACCTCCCAGGCATGTAGGGCCAAACAACCGCCGCCGCCGAACTCCAACCCTCACATGTTCAGTCCTCCCGTACAGCGACTCATAGATGAATTGGCCAAGCTACCCGGCATCGGGCCCAAAACCGCACAGAGACTGACCTTCCACCTCTTGCGGTTAACACCTGAAGAGGCCCTTCCCTTGGCGAACGCACTGATAGAAGTCAAGGAGACAATCGGGTTCTGCGCCCGATGTTTCAATCTGACAGAGCAGGAACTCTGCTCCATCTGCCGGGACACTCGGCGGGAGGATTCCTCCCTCTGTGTGGTCGAAGAACCCGCAGACGTAGTGTTCATGGAGCGCACCAGAGAATACAGAGGTCAGTACCACGTCCTGGGTGGGGCCCTATCCCCCATAGACGGCATTGGACCCGACCAACTGCATATGCGAGAGCTCCTCAGCAGAGTGCAGGAGGGAGAATTCAAGGAGGTAATAGTGGCCACTAACCCCAATACCGCAGGGGATGCTACTGCCCTCTATATCGCGCAGGAACTGCGACCGTTCATTGAGAGTAGCTCCCTACGAGTCACCCGCCTGGCGGCGGGACTTCCCATGGGCGGTGACCTGGAGTACGCGGATGAAGTCACACTGGGGAGAGCCCTCTCCGGCCGCTCGGAACTCTAGCACCGCTGCCTCAGCTCGGGGCCAGAGGGGCACTCCACCCGTCCCGCCACCTATTTCTCAATAAAGCTCCTGGTATGTTTCCTCACCCATTCCGCGGACTTGGGGTCACCCGCCACACCGCTGTCTACCGCAGCCTGCGCCACAGCGGCCGCTACTTCCGGAGCAATGTGAAGGTCAAAGGCTTCAGGAATGACGTATTCGGGACTGAGGCGGTCACCAACCAGATCCGCCAGGGCATGCGCAGCCGCAATCTTCATGCTCTCATTGACATGGGTCGCCTTAACGTCAAGAGCGCCTCGGAATATGCCGGGAAAACCCAGTACATTGTTCACCTGGTTATGAAAGTCACTCCGACCCGTCCCCACCACAGCGGCGCCCACCTCTTTGGCCAGGGCGGGATCGATTTCCGGATCCGGATTGGCCATAGCGAAGATAATGGGGTCCTTCTCCATGCTGCTGATCATGCGCTGTGTAACCGCGTCCTTCACGGAGACACCCAGGAAGAGGTTTGCTCCCACCATCGCATCAGCCAGAGTGCCGCACTTGTGATTCTTATTCGTACGAGTCAGCATCTCCTGCTTGATGGGGTTGAGATCTTCCCGATCCGGGCAGATCACGCCCTTGGAGTCACACATGATGAGATCTGTCACTCCCACATCCAGCATGAGTTTCGCACAGGCAATGCCGGCAGCTCCGGCGCCGTTCACCACCACATGTAGATCTCCAAGCTCACGCCCAGTCAGCCGGCACGCATTGATGATCCCGCTGAGGACAACCACCGCGGTTCCGTGCTGGTCATCGTGGAAAATAGGGATATCGGTAGACTCCTTGAGACGTCTCTCTATCTCAAAGCAACGGGGAGCGGAGATATCCTCCAGGTTGACCCCTCCAAATGTGGGAACCAACAGCTCTACGGTGCGGATTATCTCCTCCACATCCTGGGTGTCGAGGCAGATGGGGAAAGCATCAACTCCGGCAAAGGCCTTGAAGAGCACGGCCTTGCCCTCCATAACCGGCAATGCCGCCCGGGCACCGATATTCCCCAGGCCCAAGACGGCGGAACCGTCAGACACCACAGCTACCTGATTCCAACGACGCGTGTAGACATCCACGAGCCCAGGGTCCGCATGAATCTCCCTGCAGGGCTCTGCCACGCCCGGAGTGTATGCAACGGACAAGTCATGGCTGTTCCCTACCGGGACCCTGCTGGTGACCTCAATCTTACCCGCCCACTCTCGGTGCAAAGAAAGCGATTCTTGCTTAGTGTCCATGTGCAAGCGCTACCTTTCTCCCCCTTCTCCCCCATGTTATCCACTGGATCAACACACCATAGCCTTCGAAAGCAGCCCATGCAATGGTAAGGTTACTCTTCCTTCTTGAGACGAGGAAGTATCCGTGTATATGATCCGGCATGAGGAGTGATGTGACTTGACGGAGAAGCTGACAGAGGTTAGGTGGCACGCGCGGGGCGGCCAAGGTGCGGTAACAGCCGCCAAGATGATGGCAGAACTTGCCGTTGCCAGGGGAAAGCACTTCCAAGCCTTCCCTGAGTACGGGCCTGAACGTTCCGGTGCCCCTATAGTGGCCTTCACCCGCATCAGCGATGAGCCCATACAGACCTACGCGCCCATCCAGCACCCGGGTGTGATATTAGTGCTTGATGAAACCCTGATCGGCACCGTGGATGTGATGGATGGTTCCGCAAAGGACGCCATTGTGATAGTGAATACTGAACGTAGCCCGGAGCAGATAAAAGCAAGAGGGGGTCTTGAGGGCGCCCAGGTGATGACCATAGCGGCAACGCGCATTTCCAACGATAATCTGGGACGCAATCTCCCTAACACTCCAATGGTGGGAGCAGCTGCCAAAGCTACCGGTCTTTTCACTCTGGAAGAGGTGGAAGAGCACCTGACTGAGAGTTTCGGGAAGAAGTTCCCAGAAGAAGTCGTGCAGGGGAATCTCAGAGCGTTAAGACAGGCGTTTGAAGAGGTGCAAGAATGAAATGGGACATACGCAATATCCAAGATTGGGGACCGGACAAGCATGAACCGGGTGCCCTGATACCAGAGGCGGGCAATGCCCGCTACTACAAGACAGGTGGATGGAGGGCAGAACGCCCCGTGAGGGATGAAGAGACCTGCACACAGTGCCTCTTCTGCTATTTCTTCTGCCCTGATGCATCAGTGGTGGTGGAAGACCAGAAGGTTGTCGCCTTCGACTACGATCACTGCAAGGGGTGTGGAATCTGCATGGTTGAATGTCCCCCGGACGCAATCAGCATGCACCCCGAATCCGAATTCACGGAGGAGGGATCATGAGCTCCGCAAATATTCTGGCGGTCACAGGAAATCAGGCTGTGGCTCAAGCGATGAAACAGATAAACCCTGACGTGGTGGCCGCGTATCCCATCACTCCGCAGACAGACATAGTCCAGGCTTTTAGCCAGTATGTTGCAGACGGGGTCGTCAAGGCGGAACTGATTACGGTGGAGTCGGAGCACTCTGCAATGAGCGCTTGCGTGGGGTCGGCGGCCGCCGGAGCCCGTACTATGACGGCCACCAGCTCGGCCGGCTTTGCCCTGATGTTTGAGATATTGTTTGTGGCGGCCTCCATGCGGCTGCCTATCGTGATGACAACGGTGAACAGGGCCCTCTCCGGCCCCATCAACATCCACTGTGATCATTCTGATTCCATGAGCGGGCGCGATGCGGGTTGGATCCAGATATACAACGAAGACGCCCAAGAGGCCTATGACGCCACGGTAATGGGATTCGCCATCGCAGAGCAGGAGAATGTGCGACTTCCCCTCATGAACATGTATGACGGTTTCATCATATCCGGAGCGATAGGCCCGCTGCGCCCCCTGGATACGGAGACAGTCCAATCCTTTGTGGGGGATGCGCCCAGCTACACCAACTTGCTACAACCAGACGCTCCCGTGACCATGGGACCGTTCGACGGCCTCCACGGCTGGTATTTTGAGCACAAGGTGGCTCAGAACATGGCCATGGACTCGGCCCTGGACGCTATCCAAGATACCTACGACCGGTTCCATGAACTCACCGGCCGGCGCTATGATCACCTCATGACCTACAAGATGGAAGACGCTGAGGTGGCCATCGTTGTCATTGGCTCCGCCGCCGGGACTGCGCGTCCCGTGGTGGACAAGCTGCGCGAGGAGGGCATCAAGGCGGGAGAGATCAAAGTCCGCACCTTCCGTCCCTTCCCCAGTGCCGAATTCGCCCGCGTCCTATCCGGCGTGAAGGCGGTAGGCGTGATGGACAGAGCGGACTCTTTCGGAGCGCAGGGAGGGCCGCTGTATCTAGAGATTCTGGCCGCACTCTACCAGCATGATGTGCAAACCAAGTCCGTCAACTTCATCTACGGCCTCGGCGGCAGGGATATATTCCCTCATAACATTGAGGAAGCGTTCCGCACTCTGGCAGACGCCGCAGGTGGCCGTGAGTTGCCCAAATCCCGCATCTATCTCAACCTCAAGGGGGTCTAGGAGATATGGCTAAGAAACTATCCCCCAAAGCATATGTAGAGCGTCCAGACCATCTAAGTGGCGGGCACCGCCTCTGCGCGGGCTGCGGAGCAGGAGTAGCCCTGCGCCAGGTGCTCATGGGGGCCAAGGATAGTCCGATAGTGGTATCCAACGCCACCGGATGCGCTGAAGTATCCACCACCATCTACCCGTACACGGCGTGGAAGGATTCCTACATACACAGCGCGTTCGAAAACGCGGCAGCTACCATCAGCGGTGTCGAGGCGGCCTACAAGAGCCTGAAGAAGCAAGGCCGGACCGATGCAGACTACAAGTTCATATCCATTGGAGGAGACGGCGGCTCCTATGACATAGGCCTCCAGTCCATCTCAGGCGCGTTGGAACGCGGCCATGACATTGTCATCGTCTGCTACGATAACGGTGCCTACATGAACACCGGCTTCCAACGCTCAGCAGCAACTCCAAGAGGAGCTTGGACCACCACCAGCCCGGCGGGCAAGGTGATACCGGGCAAGAGTCAGAACCGGAAGAACCTCACCACCATTGCCGCCGCCCACGGCATCCCCTACGTAGCTCAAGCTTCACCGCACAACTTCCGGGATCTCATAGCCAAGGCGGAGACCGCCTTTGACACGGAAGGCCCCGCCTTCATCAACGTCCTCTCCCCCTGTCCACGCGGATGGAGGAGCAAGGACCAGGACAGTATTGCCCTGGCCAAGCTAATGGTAGATTCCTGCTTCTGGCCTCTCTATGAGATTGTGGACGGAGTCTACAATCTCTCCTACAACCCCAAGAAGAGGAAAGGGAATATCCGCGACTGGATGAAGCAGCAGGGTCGTTTTAAGCACCTCTTCAAGCCGGAGAATGAGCACCTCATCGCTGAGCTACAAGAAAACGTGGATCAGGAGTGGGAAAACCTGAAGAAACTCGCAGGCGTGGAATAGACACAACCGGACCCAGCGCACAAAAGAGGGCCGACAAGTTGAAAGGTCAAGAACAGAACTCTCAGAGTCCCGGTTCTGCTACTTCCTGGAACTCGGAGCCGATAACTATCACACCAAAGCAGCTGGAGACGGCCGTACCGTCCAATACCATAGTCATGAAGTTCGGTGGCACTTCGGTTGCTGATGCTGAACGCGTGAAGAGCGCGGCGCGCCGGATAGTCGCGGCCCGGAAAGAAGGAATTTCAGTAGTAGCCGTAATATCGGCCCGGGGAGACACCACTGATGACTTGATTGCTCTGGCCCGGGAGATCTCTCCTGATCCACCCGCTCGGGAGATGGACATGCTCCTCTCCACCGGAGAGCGCATATCCGCGGCTCTCCTGGCCATGGCCATCTCTGACCTGGGCCATGATGCTATCTCTCTTACCGGATCGCAGGCCGGTATTGTCACAGACACTTCACATACCCGAGCCAAAATTGTAGACATCCGTCCGGCCCGCGTACAAGAAGCGCTGGATGCGGGCAAGGTAGTCTTGGTGGCAGGATTCCAGGGCGTATCGACAGACAAGAACGTAACCACCTTGGGACGCGGAGGCTCAGACACCACCGCGGTGGCGCTGGCCGCAGCCCTCGGAGCAAAGGTTTGCGAGATCTACACGGATGTAGACGGCGTCTACACCGGTGACCCCAATCTCACAAGAGGGGCACGCAAACTGCAGCGCGTCTCATACGAGGAAATGCTGGAGATGGCGGCCACCGGCGCCAAAGTCCTAATGCTGCGTAGCGTTGAGTTCGCCCGCCGGTACGGAGTCACACTGCACGTGCGTTCCAGTTTCAACGACTCCACCGGCACCTGGATCCTACCGGAAGAGGAGGGCATGGAGAAGGCCATTGTATCCGCAGTAACCTACGCCTTGGATGACTCCAAGGTAACAATACACCGTGTGCCCGATAGGCCCGGCGTAGCAGCCGTGGTGTTCACTACGCTGGCCGCCGCGGGAGTCAATGTTGATGTCATCATACAAAATGTGTCAGACGGCGGGACCACCGACATATCATTCACCGTGGGAGAAGAGGACCTGGAGAGGGCGCATGCCATATTGGAAGGATTGCAGCCGGAATTGGGTTTCGCCCGCCTGGAGACGGATACGGAGATGGCCAAGGTCTCTGTCGTAGGCGCCGGCATGAAGACTCACCCCGGTGTAGCGGCGAAGATGTTCAAAGTGCTCGCGGATACCAGCGTCAACATTGAGATGATCTCCACGAGTTCTATCAAGATCTCCTGCATAATTCGCAAAGAGCAGACGGAGAAGGCGGTAAACGCCCTCCACGCGGCTTTCGGACTGGCCGGTGAGGGCGTTCAGGAGGAAGGTCTGAGCTAGGTCAGCTCAGACTCAGAAATAGCTCCTTCTCCACATAATCATCCAACACATCCGCTATCAAGAAGCAGGATAGAGCGCCTCCGTAAGGGATGTGTGAGCATGAGTCAAAGGGGCCGTTAGGCTAGTTACGCTATCTTCTGCCCGGCGTTGGGGCCCGCAGACAGGTCGTAGACGGACTCCACCAGGATCCGCACCACATACTTCACAGGTGGTAGATCTGCAGACACCTTCTTCATCTTCGCTGAAACCTGATCGAACAGCTCACCTTTCTGGATCATATCCGCCACACCCTTGACCTGCACCGCCACACTCTGATCGGATGACATGATACCGAGCGCCACATGGCTGTTCTGCAGAAGATTCTCTCTGGTCTTCTGGGAGAAGATATCCGCAAAGAATAGGTGTTCGTCATCCAGGAGCGCACCACTACCCTTGTAGGATATGTTGGGCATTCCATCTTCTCCCACGGTGGCCACCCAGAGCGCGTGCCCACCCTTCATCAGTTCCTTTACTTCTTCCGGCAACTTCGCCACTTGAAGCACCTCCGTCGTTCGCTTGTCAACTAACCTCCGGTCGCCCGTGCAATCCTTCACTGAGCTCCATTATCTCCTTTATCTCCTCGGGGCGAGAGACAAAAACCAGCCGGCCCAGGAGCTCCTCGGATGGAATGCGTCCCGAGTACGACTCCAGTGTCCACTGCCCTCTCACCATGCTCAGGAGCATGAGCCCCTCGTCCATCGGCAGGATGCCCTTGCCCCGGATGACGCCGCGCGGCAACTGATCCATCCAGGACTTGAGGGCCCTTCGGTTCGTGGGCACACCTTCCACGACCAGGGACAGAAGCCGATCAGGAGGAGTCACCTCTGCGGTCTCGTCGCTGAGGAGACCGTCAATGTACTGATCCAGCTCCTCAGGAGTCAACGCAGATCTTCCTGTACCCGGCACCCCCGCTTCCACTTCCGCCTCTCCCTGCCTCTCGGCCGCGTCCGACTCCAGGACCCCACCGGAAGACCTTCCAGACACAGCGCCATGCAGAGTCCCCTGCTCAAACAGGTCGGAGAAGGGGACATCCGCATACACGGCTTCCAGAAAGCGGGCTTCAGAGTTGAATCCTTCCACCACCTTCTTGATCGCGCCTATGGTTTCTTCCCCCACCAGGTCGGTCTTGTTGATGATGAAGATGTCAGAAGCCGCCAGCTGTTTCTCTATGGCCAGGAATGATTCATACGTGTCCAGGAAGTTGGCGGCATCTATCAGGCAGAACTTGTCCCGCAGGAGGAAAGCGCCGTTGAAGATGGGAAGACGGAGATCCCTACCCAGATCATGGGGATTCGCCACCCCGGTGGTCTCAATGAGCATCACATCCGGCCGCACGGTCTGGGAGATCTCATGCAGTGCCTTGATGAAATCCGTCTTCACACAGGCACAGAAGATAGAACCCTTGCTGATCTCCAGAATGTCAGTATCCTCACCTTCAACCATGGTCCCATCCAGACCCATCTCCCCGAACTCGTTCATGAGAACCAGGAAGGTCACTTCCTCCGGCACTTCGCCGATGAGGCGGTTGAGGAACGTGGTCTTGCCCGCCCCCAGGAATCCCGATATCAAGTATACGTCAGTCGTGTGTTCCACCATCTTCCAACCTTTCGCGGATCACCAGGGCGAATCAACCGCACCCCAAGGCGCAAGCACCAGTCTACATCCTCCACCTTATCAACTCTCTAGCGGATACCGGAATCAGAGTTGCGGGCCCGGTTCCTCCAGCCGCGAGAACAGGGTGTTCATGGCTTCCGCCAAAGTGGGGTGCGCGAACACCCCGTCCCGCAGAGCTGTATAGGGAAGATCACCCATCATCGCTACTTGCAGGAGAGACATCAGCTCTCCTCCTTCTACCCCCAGTATCGCCGCTCCCAGGATGGATCCCGAGCTTCTGTCTACCAGGGCCTTCATCATCCCCCGGGATTCATCCATCTCCAGCGCCCGGGCGACCCAGTTCATGGGTATGCGCGCAACCAGATAGTCTCTACCCGCCCGACGAGCTACCTTCTCCGTCATGCCCACCACTCCCAGCTGGGGGTCCATGAACACCGTATAGGCGATCATGCGGCCCTCCAGGCCAGCTTCCTCACCTTCCAGAAGGCGAGTCCGCAATATGCGAAAGTCATCATACGAGATATGGGTAAAAGCCGGACCCGGCTTCACATCCCCCAACGCGTAGATCCCGGACGCGGACGTCTCCAGACCGTTGTTCACCAGGACGAACCCCTTCTCATCAACCTCCACTCCGGCTTCTTCCAGAGCCAGGCCGTCCGTCTCAGGGACACGGCCAGTGGCCACCAGCAGGTGAGATCCGCGCAGGATCGACTCCTCTTCCCCCCTCCGGATCGTCAGCGCCACTCCACCGTCGGTACGGGCCGCATGCGTGGTCTCCACTCCGAAGAGAAGACGGATCCCGTCCTCCGCCAACACACCGGCCACCGCTTTGGCGACGTCCTCATCCTCCCTGGATAGCAACTGATACCCACGCTGGATGATGGTCACCGCCGCCCCGTAGCGCCGAAACATCTGGCCGAACTCCACTCCGATGTACCCACCGCCCAGGATCAGCAGATGGTCAGGCACCTTATCCAGCTCCATTATGGATGTGGAGTCCAGGGCCGGCACATCCTCCAGGCCGGAGATACGCGGAGAGACAGGCCGAGAGCCGGTGTTGATGAAGATCTGCTCTCCCTTCAGGCGACGGACCGTCTCCCCCTCCACCCTCACTTCCATCTCCCGGAGACCTGAGAACACTGCTTCCCCCCGGATGAGTTCCAGTCCTTCAGTCGACTCTATCTTGCTCTCACTCCCGGACCGGAACTCCTCCACTATGGCGCGCTTGCGCGCCCGCACCTTCTCCATGTCGACGTCCACCGGCCCGGTCTCCACCCCGTAGTCCGACGCCCTCCTGGCCAGATAAGCGACACGCGAGCCGGCCACCATGGTCTTGGTGGGGGTGCAACCCCGGTTCACGCAAGATCCGCCAACGTCTCCCTTTTCCACGATGGCCGTCTTGCGCCCCGCTCTGGCCAGAGCCACGGCCAGCGGCACCCCACCCTGCCCGGTTCCAATGACTACCGCCTCGAACTGCTCAGCATCGCCCATAGCCTGCTTCCCCCTGTCAGAGTGGAATTCCATCGGAACAACCAATACGGTAGCCGCCCACAATGTCTACAACACGTATTCTTCCCACTAACACGTGCGACAATGCACAGCTGCAGACACTAACTTACTTGCGCTGCAGACCTCTTCATGCGAAGGTTCAGGTATGAACGAAGTAGGCCAGATCAGGCAGGATTGCCACATCTGCGGAACACCTTTGGAGTACCTGGAGCAGGGCATCCCTGTCCGTTGCACGGTATGTGGGCGAGAAGAACGGGGCAATGTCCTCTGCCCGGAAGGTCACTACGTCTGTGAGGCCTGCCACAGCCCGGACTTCCTGACTTCCCTGAGAACCTTCCTCCGGGAGAGCAGCGAGACCTCACCCTTCCTGCTGGCCGAGGAGCTCATGGATCACCATGCTCTGCCCATGCTGGGGTGCGAACACGCCCACATCGCAGCAGGGGCGTTGATGACGGCGCTGCGTAACAGCGAGCAGGCAAGAGTGGATGAAAACCAAGTAGATGAGGTGCTTGCGCGAACCGCCCGCCAGGCGGTGAGCGCCTACTGTGGCCTCTCCGGAGTATGTGGGGTGGTCCCGGCCCTGGGAGCATGCTACAGCGTCCTCGTGGGAGCCAGATGCGGGCTGGGACCACAGACCATGGCCACCATGGAGCTCACTGGGAAGTTGGGATTGGTGACGGCGGAGCACGCTGAACCCGGGTGCTGCAAAGCCTACGTCCGAGCCTGCCTCGCCACCACCACGGAGTACATCAGAGAAACCCTGGATATCGAACTCCCCGGCCCCGCTCACGCCCGCTGCCTACACCACACTCAGCACCCACACGGCTGCAGAGGGTTCGCCTGCCCCTGGTATCCGGACGTTTCAACCGGACAGGACGCTGGCCTCCAGGAAGCAGGAGATGGCGGCTGACCCAGCTGAGAGGAAGACTGAGACGCCCGGGCGGCGTCCCCGCAAATCAGAATAGGGTAACATCGACGACATGCAAGAACTCAAGCAACTGAAAGACATCATAGATCAGCTGAACGACGCCTCCTCCTTCCAGGAGACAGCTGAGGTGTTGGCCGCCTGGACTCGAGACGTGCTGGAATGTCATGTGGTGCTCCTGAGAATGCTCCAGCCGGCAGAGGGCGGCTCTGAGACCGGCAAGGGAGACGGAAACTCTCCCCAAAGTTGGGTGCCTGCCTGCCTGGCCCAAGGTGCCGACGAACGTTTTCTTAGAGATGAGACACTGGTCAAGGTGGACGAATGTCTGTGTGGTCGCGTAGCCACCGGAACCGTTGACACCGACCGCCCCTTCTTCACGGACGGGGGCTCCTTCCTCTGGGGCGACATGGCCTCATTCCAGACGGAGTTCTCACCGGGAGAAATCGGTGCTCTCCGGGGACGATGTATCAGGGAAGGGTTCAAGTCTGTAGGCATCTTTCCCCTTGACTCCGCCGACGGTCCCATCGGCTCACTGCTGGTAGCGGATCCACGCTCCGGAGTATTTGATGACCGGACAAGCCTGGTGGAGACCGTCGCGCATATCGCCGGACGCATTCTTAAGAACCACCTCAGCCGGGAAGAGGAGCACCAGCTCTTAGAAGGGATACAGGCCGCTCTTCTGCCTCCTATCCCTCCCGAAATCCCAGGCCTGGAGCTTGGAGTCCATTTCACTTCCGCAACAACCGTGGCCCGTCTGGGCGGAGACTTCTACGACGTCGTGGACCTCGGCTACAGCGGGCTGCTGCTCCTGGTAGGAGACTACTCCGGGAAAGGGATAGAAGCCGCAGGCATGGCCGCACGTGCCCGCTACTCTCTGGAAGGACTAGCCCGCACCATGACAGATCTTCCAAGCTTCTTGAACAAGGCGAACAACCTGCTCATAGAGCAATTGCCTGTCGGTAGATTCGTTTCGGTCCAGTCCATACTGATAGAACCGCAACACCGGAAGGTGACTGCGGCGTTGGCGGGGCACACCCCACCCTTCATACTCGGGGGCGGGCAAGGGAACGGTGAACCCACTTTCCGGGAAACAGACCTTGAGTTCCACCCCCCGCTTGGCGCCTTCCCTGACGTGCAGTACGCTGCACACACCATCCCCCTGGAGGACCACGAAACCCTGCTCATGTATACGGATGGAGTCACTGAGTCCCGCAGGGGCCAAGGATTCTTCGGGATCACTGGAGTGAAGAAGGCTTGCAAAGAATCTGCCGGCGCCAATCTGGGAGAACTGGCCAGTGCGGTGTGCAAAGCCGCAGATAGGTTCCACGACCCTCACCTCCCCCCGGATGATCGCCTGGTCCTTGCCACCCGCATCTCACGGCCCGCTCAGCGGGCAGAGGAGGAAGAAGTTGACTAGGAAGTGCAGAGTCGCTGTGGTGGGAGCCACAGGCGCCGTCGGACAAGAGATGTTGAGCATACTGGAAGAACGTGATTTTCCTCTGCGGGAGCTGGTCCCATTGGCCTCTGAACGCTCCGCAGGGAAGAGACTCGCCTTCAGAGGCGAAGAGGTGGAATGCCTGGAGCTGTCTCCGGACCGCTTGAGAGGCGTGGACATCGCCCTCTTCTCTGCTGGGGGAGCAGTCTCCAAGGAGTACGCGCCCATCGCCCGGGACGCGGGTTGCGTGGTAGTAGACAACTCCTCCGCCTGGCGCATGGATCCTCAGGTCCCGCTGATCGTCCCTGAGGTCAACCCAGACCAGGCCGCCTCTCACCAGGGGATAATCGCCAACCCCAACTGCTCCACCATCCAGATGGTGGTGGCTCTGCAGCCTCTACACGCCGAAGCCGGCATAAAACGAGTGGTCGTATCTACCTACCAGGCGGTCTCAGGGAGCGGAGTCAAGGCCGTCCGGGAGCTCCAGGAGCAGTCGGAGGCCGTGTTGGGAGGAAGATCACCCCAGGCACGGGTCTACCCACATCAAATAGCCTTCAACTGCCTCCCCCACATTGACGTCTTTTTGGACGACGGCTCCACCAAGGAAGAACGCAAGATGGTCCAAGAGACCAAGAAGATCATGGGAGATCAGCGCTTGGCGGTGACCGCCACCTGTGTGCGTGTACCCGTGCAAACCTGCCACTCGGAAGCCGTCAACGTGGAATTCCACTCGGAGCTAAGCCCGGAACGTGCCCGGGACATACTGGCGGCCGCCCCCGGAGTCCAAGTGATAGATGACCCTCTCCGCAATGAGTATCCCCTGCCGGTCGCGGCCGCCGGCACGGACCCCGTATATGTAGGGCGGATACGCCCGGATTCCACCGTGGCTCATGGCCTGAACCTGTGGGTAGTGGCGGACAATCTGCGCAAGGGAGCCGCCCTCAACACCGTGCAGATTGCTGAACTCCTGGTGGAGAAGAATCTAGTCCAACTGCGGTGACACTCTCGCCACGGCCGTTACCAGGTCCTCGACCCCGAAGGGTTTCTCCAGGAACACGCTCCGTGAATCCAAGATGTCCTCCGGGACCACCTGATCTTCCGCGTATCCAGAGAGAAAGACCAACCCCACGCCCTCACTGAGTTCTCGGACGGAATAAGCCAAATTCAGCCCTCCCATCCCGGGCATAACCACATCGGTGACGACCACCGCCACATCCTCTGCATCCACTTCCATCAAGCGTAGCGCTTCCTCACCGGACGAGGCCTGCACAACCCTGCACCCCGTGTCTCTCAGCGCCCTTGCCGCTACCTTGCGAACAGAGATCTCATCATCGACCAAGAGGACAGACCCCGGCATCTCCGCGAGAGCCGCCCTCCCTGCGCTCTCCGCTGCCTCCTTCTCCCCTGCGTCAGGCAACCCTGCCAATCCACCTCCCCCATCTTCCGGCAGCGCCTCATCCGCCGCACGAGGCAACAAGACGCGGAAGCACGTACCTTCTCCCACTTCTGACTCCACTTCCACTTCCCCGCCACTCTGCTTCACGATCCCGCAGACCGTGGCCAAGCCCAGCCCGGTTCCACCCACTCTTGTCTTGCGCGTGAAGAACGGTTCAAACACATGCGGAATGTGATCTCCGGAAATCCCTGATCCGTCATCCCGCACAGAAAGCATAACGCAGCCACCTTCAATGAGACTTCCCAATGGCCCGGTGCAATATGTTTCCGGCACCTGCGTACCCACCCACTCTCCGACGCTGATGACGATATTCCCTCTATCATTCTCCACGGCGTCCCGAGCGTTCGAGACGAGGTTCATCAGGACCCGCTCCAACTGGCTTCCATCAGCGTGTACCAAGGCGGGAGATTCCGACAGCTCGTAGCGGATGAGGATGCCTTCCCCCGCGAAGCGACCCAACAAGTTCTCCAGGTTCTTCACCAGTTGATTCACATCCACCAACGTCTCCTGCAGGATGCGTCCACGAGAGAAGGCCAGAAGACGGCCGGTGAGATCTGCGCCGCGCTGCAGGCACTCATGCATGTCCTCC
>Ga0209587_1000807_pt1 | contig 15148 bp, 14 predicted proteins | sample NGEPerD_2_FD_184512 | JGI IMG/M metagenome (GOLD analysis project Ga0209587, IMG submission 184512) | Arctic peat soil microbial communities from the Barrow Environmental Observatory site, Barrow, Alaska, USA - NGEE PermafrostL1-D... | ecosystem: Environmental > Terrestrial > Soil > Wetlands >... | reverse complement strand
GCGCATCTAGGGGTCTCTACGGCGTCTCTCATAAAGGCGCGGGAGGCGCCTGAATGAAGCGGTCGCGCGCTGCGGCGTCGAGGGCATCCGACTTCATCGCCCGCCGCACGCGCCGCACGTCGCGCAGCGGCACCAGGGCCAAAGCGTTGCGTGCCTCAGAGAGCTCGTCGATACGATCCCGAAGGGCCCTCAACTCCTGGGCCGCGTCCTCGAGACGGGCCCGGCTCTCCTCGATCTCGATCTCTAGCGCCATGACCCGCACGACCCCCGCGAGATTCAGCCCGTCGCTGGTCAGCTCCTGGATGCGTCTCAGGATCAGGATGTCGTGCTCCGAGTAGCGGCGGGTGTTGCCCGACGTCCGCTGCGGTCGCAGCAGGCCCTTGCGTTCGTAGATGCGCAGGGTCTGCGGATGAACGCCGGCAAGCTCAGCCGCCACCGAGATCACGTAGATGGCGCGTTCGCTCTCGTTCATTGCAATCTACTCAAGAGGCCTGCTCCGAAGCCGCTCGCAAGTAGCCCTCGAGATGACGGCGGGGAGACTCGGGATGGCTCTCGGCGAACTGTTGGAGAATCTCCTTCTCCTTGCGCGAGAGCTTCTTCGGCACCTCGACCTCGAGCCACACTAACAGATCCGAAGTCTCCCCTTTGGGCCGCGGGGCACCCCGGCCTCTCACCCTGAGGACCTTGCCCGACGAGCTTCCGGCCGGCACCTTTACGGTGACTGCGCCCTCGAGCGTGGGGACCTCGACCTTGGCTCCCAGCGCGGCCTCGACGAAGGTGACGGGCACTGTCAGGGTGAGGTCGCCGTTCTGAGAGCGTTCGAAGAGGGGATGGGGCTCGACGTGCACTCGCACGAAGAGGTCGCCGGGAGGCCCGCCGCCCGAGGCGGGCGCGCCCTTGCCGGCGACCTTGATCCGAGCACCGTCGGCCACGCCTGCGGGCACCCGAATCTTGGTTCCGCCACTGAGTGTCAGCAGCGCGCCTTCGATTGCCTCGTCGAACCCGAGGGTGGTCTCGGTCTCGACATCCTGGCCGCGCCGCGGCCCGAAGCCAAAGTTGCCTCCCCTGCCCCCGATGAGGTCCTCGAAAATGCTGCCGATGTCCCCCATGTCGCCGATGTTGACGCGCACGCCCCCGCCACGGTTGGGCCCGAACCCGTAGATTCGCTCGCCGCCGGCCTCGACCAAGCGGCGCATCTCGTCGTACTCCGCCCTCTTGGTGTCATGTGACAGCACCGCGTGGGCCTCGGAGATCTCCTTGAAACGAGCCTCCGCCTGGGCGTCCCCCTTGTTGGCGTCGGGATGGAACTTCTGGGCGAGCTTGCGGTAGGCCTTCTTGATGTCGTCCTTGGACGCGTCCTTGGCAACGCCGAGCACGGCGTAGTAGTCCTTCTCGGCCCAGTCACGCTGCCCCATGACCTACCCCTCCACCGCCTCGTCCGCCTCGGGCGGGCGAGCCACGGAAACCATCGCATGGCGGACGATGTGGCCTTTCAGCCGGTAGCCGCGCCTCATGACCATGGTGCTGATGGGCTCGGAGACCTCTGGGTCCTCGTGTGCCTCGAAGGCCTCGTGGACGACGGGGTCGAACGGCACACCCTCGGCCGGTATCTCCTCGAGACCTTCGTCTCCCAACGTGGCGCGCAGCTGCTTGTAGACCATCTCTATGCCGGGGCCACCTTCGCCGTGGGCCAAGGCGGCCTCGAAGTTGTCGAGGACCGGCAGCAGCGCCTCCACCATCCGTTGAGAGGCGCGCCCGGCCATGGCCGTTTGTTCACGAACCATGCGGTTGCGGTAGTTGGCGAACTCCGCCCTCAATCTGAGCGCCTCGTCCCGGTAGTCGTGCTGAGGCTCGGCGGGAGGGCTACTCGGAGCAGCCTCAGCCTCAGCCTCGGACGACGCCTCTTGATCGGGAACATCCGTCTCCGGCGAGACTCCACCGGAGACGGGGCTCGAATGTCTCTTGTCCTCGACCCTTATCGGGGGCCGGGGGGGTTGTTGCTCGGCCATTAAGCGCTGCGCTCCTCACCCTCGTCGACTACCTCGGCGTCGACGACATCATCCGAGCCCTCGGGCGTACCTGCTCCCGGCTGATCGGGCGCCGTCTGGCTCTGCCGGTAGATGACCTCGGCAAACTTCTGCGACGCGGTCACAAGCTCTTCGGTGGTCCGTTTGATGCGTTCGACGTCGGAGCCCGTCATGGCTTCCTTGGCCTCGCCGAGGGCGACCTCGATCTGGCTGCGGTCGCTCGCCTCGAGCTTCTCGCCGTGCTCCTTCAAGGACTTCTCCGTCTGGTAGATGGCGGCGTCGGCCTGGTTCTTGGCCTCGGCCTCTGCCCGGCGCTCACGGTCTTCGTTGGCGTGGGCCTCGGCGTCGGTGACCATGCGCTGGATCTCGTCGTCGGCGAGCTTGGTCCCGCCGGTGATGGTCATCGACTGCTCCTGACCGGTGCCGAGGTCCTTGGCATGCACGTTGACGATGCCGTTGGCGTCGATGTCGAAGCTGACCTCGATCTGAGGCATGCCCCGCGGCGCAGGGGGCAGACCAACGAGCTGAAAGCGGCCCAGAGACTTGTTGCGATACGCCATCTCGGCCTCGCCCTGGAGCACGTGGATCTCGACCGAAGGCTGGCTGTCCTCCGCGGTGGTGAAAATCTCGGAGCGCTTGGTGGGGATGGTCGTGTTGCGTTCTATGAGCCGAGTGAAGATCGAGCCCTTGGTCTCGACACCCAGCGACAGAGGCGTGACGTCGAGCAGCAGAATGTCTTTGACCTCTCCCTTCAGCACGCCGGCCTGGATCGCTGCGCCGACCGCGACCACCTCGTCGGGGTTGACGCCCTGGTGCGGGTCCTTGCCGCCGGTGAGCCTCTTGACGAGCTCGCGCACCATCGGCATGCGGGTGGAACCTCCCACCAGAATCACGTGGTCGATCTTGGACACCGGGATGGAGGCGTCTTTGACGGCCTGGTTGAACGGCCCGGTGCACTTCTCGAGCAGGTTTTCGGTCATGCGCTCGAACTCAGAGCGGGTCAGCGTCTCCTCGAGGTGCAGGGGGCCTTGCTCGGTGGCGGTAATGAACGGCAGGTTGATGGTCGTCGACTGAGTAGAGGACAGCTCGACCTTGGCCTTCTCGGCGGCCTCCTTGAGCCGCTGCGATGCCATCTTGTCCTTCGCCAGGTCGATCCCGTGGGCGTTCTTGAAGCTCTTGACGAGGTGCTCGATGACGCGCTGGTCCCAGTCGTCGCCGCCGAGGCTCGTGTTGCCCGAGGTCGCCTTGACCTCGAAGACGCCGTCGCCAAGGTCCAGCAACGACACGTCGAAAGTCCCGCCGCCGAGGTCGAAGACGAGGATGGTCTGGTCCTCATCGGCCTTGTCGAGCCCGTAGGCGAGGGCCGCCGCGGTGGGCTCGTTGATGATCCGCAGCACTTCGAGACCGGCGATCTTCCCGGCCTCCTTGGTGGCCTGGCGCTGCGCGTCGTCGAAATAGGCGGGGACGGTGACGACAGCTTCGGTCACCTTCTCCGAGAGATAGGACTCGGCATCGGCCTTGAGCTTCTGCAGGATGCGCGCCGAGATCTCCTGGGGCGAGTAGCCCTTGGAGTCGATCGTGTTCTTGTGGTCCGTGCCCATCTCGCGCTTGATCGAGCGGATCGTGCGATCGGGGTTCGTGATCGCCTGGCGCTTGGCGACCTCGCCAACGAGGACCTCGCCCGACTTGGAGAACGCCACGACCGAAGGTGTGGTCCGGGACCCCTCGGCGTTCGGGATTACGGTGGGCTCGCCGCCCTCGAGCACGGCAACCACCGAGTTGGTAGTGCCGAGGTCTATTCCGACTGCTTTGGCCATTCCTCTTCCTCCTGGATCGGCTGCTGAACGAACTGCTGAGCGAACATGAGCGTTCCGGCACTCTATAACTTGAGTGTATTGCTATCAACCCACGCCGAGGCGCGTCCATTCCCGTCGCCGGCTCCCGAAGAGTGGTCTGGTTGCGGGTGGTCAGATGTCCCCGGTCCGCGTTTGACCACCGGTTCTTGTGGTCAGATGTCCTCGGTCCGCGTTTGACCACCGCACTCTGAGGGCGGGTTTCTGTGAGGGTGGGGGCCGGGAGAGTAACTTGTGGGCGCCGGATCGGCTCGATAACGGAGGTCGGGTGCTCGAGAGGGTCTTGATGACGCTTGTGATCGCGCTCAGCGCGGCCCTCTTCGCGCGCCGGTCCCGGACGCTCATAGAGCTGCTTAGCTTGGGCCGCGACGCTCCGCTAAGACCTCGCCGGTGGGGGCAGAAGCTCACCCAGCAGCTCGTGGTGGTGCTGGGCCAGAGAAAGCTCCTGCAGTGGAGCGTCCCGGGGGCCATGCACGCATTGATCTTCTGGGGGTTCGTTGTGCTCCTGACCACGATCGTGGAGGCGTTTGGAGCCGTCTACCAAGAGGACTTCCACCTCCCGGTAATCGGCTTGTGGGGGCCACTCGGGCTCCTTCAAGACATCTTCATCGTCGCGGTCGCAACGGGAATTGGACTCGCCTTCTCGATCCGCAAGCTGCAGCGGCCCGGGCGCTTCAGCGGCTCGCACTTGGGGGAGGCCGACTACATTCTGGGCGCCATTGGCGCCATCATGCTCACCCTCGTGCTGACGCGGGCGGCGCAGATAAGTCTGGACCGCTTTCCCTACGACCCCGCCTGGACGCCGGTATCGAATGTGCTCGCGGCGGCGTTCGGAGGCCTCTCTCGGGGTGCTCTCGACGCGCTCGAGACCGTGTTCACCTGGTGGCACTCGCTACTGGTCCTCGGCTTCCTCGTGTACCTCACCTACTCGAAGCACCTCCACATAGTCACCGCCGGGCTGAACGTCCTGTTCACCTCGGAGCGGCCCAAAGGGGCGCTCGCACCCATGCACCTGGATTTCGATGCCATGTCCGAGGACGACCGCTTCGGCGCCGGCAAGATCACAGACCTCACCTGGAAGCAGCTGCTCGACGGCATGACCTGCACCGAGTGCGGCCGCTGCCAGTCGCAATGCCCCGCATGGAACACGGGCAAGCCCCTATCTCCGAAGCTCGTGATCATGGACCTGCGCGACGAGCTGTTCCGCGCCGGGGACTCCCTTCTCGCCGCAAAGGCCGGGGGAAACGGGAGGAGGAGGGATGAAGAGGGACTGGCGTCGGCGGTCGCCGAGCTTTCGCCCCTCAATCCCGACGTGGTGGCGGACGAGGCCATCTGGGACTGCACCACGTGCGGCGCCTGCGTGCAGGCCTGTCCGGTCAACATCGAGCACATCGACGTCATCGTCGACATGCGGCGCCACCTCGTAATGAGCGAGTCGCGCTTTCCGCGTGAGATGCAGAGCGCGTTGCAGAACCTCGAAACGACAGGGAACCCGTGGGGACGGCCGCCTCAAGAGCGGCTCGAGTGGATGAAGGGGTCTCCCAAGCAAGACGAATTGAAAGTTCCGCACATCTCCGACGCGCCCGACGCAGAAGTGCTGCTGTGGGTGGGGTGCGCCGGAGCATTCGACGAAAGAAACCGCGGCGTCGTATACGCGTTCGCCCGCCTCATGGAGATAGCCGGGATCTCGTTCGCGGTGCTGGGGACCGACGAGTCGTGCACCGGGGATCCTGCCCGGCGTATGGGGGCCGAGCACATCTTTCAGATGCTTGCCGAGCAGAACGTCGAGGTGCTCAACGCTCACAAGCCACGGCGCATAGTGACCACCTGCCCCCATTGTTTCAACACGATCTTCAACGAGTACCCGCAGTTCGGTGGGCACTTCGAGGTCACCCACCACACGGAGTACCTCGCCGAGCTCGTCGCTGCAGGCCGGCTTCAACCGCAGGAGCCCGTGACGGATTCGATCACCTACCACGACCCCTGCTACAACGCCCGCCACAATGATCTCGTTCAGGGAGCCCGGACGGTTCTGGATGCGATCCCGGGTGCCACCTATACGGAGTTGCACCGCCACGGGCACGGCACGTTTTGCTGCGGAGCCGGCGGCGGACGCATGTGGATGGAGGAGCGCAGGGGCAAGAAGATGAACCTCGAGCGGGTCGACGAAGCCCTAGCGTCGGACTCGAATACCGTCGTGGTGGGCTGCCCGTATTGCAACATCATGTTGTCCGACGGAGTCGTCGATCGCGGCGCGAACGAAGACCTCGGCGTGACCGACCTTGCCCAGATATTGCTGCGTTCGATAGGAGAAGAGAAATGACCCTGGAGGAAAGTGTGTACGCCGAGGCCCTGCAGCGCGACTCGGAGAGGTTGGTTGAGGCCGCTACGGACAACTTCGTGGCCCAGGTAGCGGGCTGTCCGGGATGGAACGTCAGGGATCTCGTCGCCCACACCGGAGAGGTGCATCGCTTCTGGAGCCAGGTCGTCGAGCGTCGTCTCCAGGACCCCGGGGAGAGTGAGCCGGTCCACGTTCCCTCGGACGACGAGCTGCCGGCCTGGTTCCGAGAAGGGGCTGCCCACCTAGGCAGGGTCCTCGCCTCCATAGACGGCAGCATCGGAGTATGGACTTGGTCGCGCCAGAAGGACGCAGCATTCGTCAAGCGCCGCATGGCCCAGGAGACCGCGGTCCACCGTTGGGACGCCCAATCGGCGACGAGCAAGGCCGAGCCCATCGAACCCGAGCTGGCTCGCGACGGCGTCGACGAGCTCTTCGACGTCTTCATGCCGGTGGAGGAGGCTCGCCTCACCGGCCACGGAGAGACCGTCCACCTCCATCAAACCGACGGCGACAGCGACGGCGAGTGGATCGTGACTCTGGGGGACAGGATCACGGTGGAGCGCGGGCACACCAGGGCGGACACCGCGGTGCGAGGCACGGGCTCGGACCTGTTGCTGATGTTGTGGCGGCGGGTGCCGCCCTCTCAGCTGGAGGTTCTCGGGCAGCCGGCGAACCTCGAGCGCTTCCTCGCCTGGATCGATCTCACCTAAAGTTCTCGTAGTAGCGAGAGGGGGTCGGGCCGCGCTGCCCCTGGTACTTCGAGCCGAGCCGAGCCGAGCCATAGGGAGACTCGGCCGGAGACGACAGCTCAAAGAAGCTGATCTGTCCGATCTTCATACCGGGGTAGATCGTTATCGGAAGGGTCGCAACGTTTGACAGCTCGAGGGTCAGATGACCCTCGAAGCCCGGATCGACGTAGCCCGCGGTCGAGTGAATCAAGAGGCCCAGCCTCCCCAGCGAGCTCTTGCCTTCGAGGCGCGCCACAAGATCGTCGGAGAGCCTCACGTGCTCACAGGTCGAGCCAAGCACAAACTCGCCCGGGTGGAGGATGAAGGGACCCTCTTCCGAAGCCTCCACCATCTCGGTGAGGTCCTCCATCGGCTTCTTGACGTCGATGTATGGGTGGCGAGCGTTGTGGAAGGTGCGGAAAAAGCGGTCCACGCGCAGGTCGACGGAGGAGGGTTGAACGTCTGCGTCGTCGAATGGCTCGATGCCGATGCGGCCGCTCTGAAGCGCCTTGCGAATGTCCCGGTCCGACAGAATCACGGCCGAAGTGTAGGCCTAGTACCATCGAAACAGCGCGGGTGTAGCTCAATGGTAGAGCGTCAGCTTCCCAAGCTGGTTACGAGGGTTCGATTCCCTTCACCCGCTCCACTGCCCCGGGCAACCGGTCCCATCGACCGTCCACGCAACACCGGCTGGGGTCCAGACGGGCGTCCACTGTGGTCAAATGTGGGGGCCCGACTTGGGTCCCCCCCGACTTGGGTCCCCGAGGAGAGGAGTAGATCCCATGCGCATGATGATGAAGGTGAAAATCGACACAGAGGCTGGCAGCCGTGGCATCCAGGATGGCTCCCTGCCGCAGCTCATGCAAGGGACCTTAGTTAGGCCAGCTCCAGCCTGAGGCCGCTTACTTCGGCCCCGAAGGTGGGGTGCGAACCGCATTCATTGTGTTCGACCTCAAGGACCCCTAACTCCCGGCGATCTCCGAACCGCTGTTCAGCAAGCTGAAGGCAACCATCGAGATGTTCCCGGTGATGAATCAAGAGGACCTGAAGAAGGGGCTCCAGCAGGTCGGCCAAGGCGCATGACTGCGGCTACGAGTACCTCGGCCCTTCCTGGTCAGGGCGTCGGCGGGGGGAAGTACTCCATCCCGAACAGCTTGGTCCCAGAAAAGCTCAGGCTCCACACGCTGCCCTTGGGGGCCGCGAAGTCCTCGGGAAGGGGAACCCTGTCGGCGGCCGCAAGGCGGCCCAGCAGGTCCGGGATGACGTCGCCCTGGCTGCAGGCGACCGCTGCGCCGCCGTTGTTCAGTCCCCGCACGAGTTCGATCGCGGCGGCCCGGCGCCGGGGATAGCCGAGCTCCGACAGAAGCGGGTCCTCGGTCACCGGCACGCCGCAGCTTTCGCTCAGGGGCTCGACGGTCTGGACACAGCGCACGAAATCGGCCGAGATGATGTGCCGAGGCGCGAAGTGGCCGAGCAGACGCGCCAGACCCGAGGCCTGCTCCCAGCCCCTGGAGTCGAGGGGGCGCAGCCGGTCGTCTTTCTTCCACTTGGAGCGCTGTCCGGCGCTGCCATGGCGCACCAGCAACAGCAGCCCCGTGTCCACCGGCTGACTCGCGAACCGGCCCAGGATCTCCCTGTCGGTGGGGTAGGTAAGCAGGTCTCGAGCCTCTGCCAAGGTGGTCCAGCGAATACGATCGACCTCGCTTCCGGGCTGGAAGGAGCCGGGACCGGCTTTCAGCGCCCAGAATCTCGTGACCTTGGGGCGGGCCCCATTGCGAGACGACTTCAGGTAGCGGACCTTGCCCAGCGAGCGCCCCGGGAGAGCCTTGTAGCCGGTTTCCTCCCACACCTCTCTGAGGGCGGCCTCGAAAGCACTCTCGCCGGGCTCGAGCTTGCCCTTGGGGAGGCTCCAGTCGTCGTACTGGGGGCGGTGGATGAGAACTACCTCGACCCCTTCGGCACCCTTCGCTCGCCCTTTGCGCCGCCATAGGACCCCGCCGGCGGCTCGAATTTCTGGTCGCTTCAGCTCTTCATCCATGCCACCAGCTTCTTATCGTCGAGCTTGGACCACGGCTTGATCCAAGTGTTTCGAGCCTCAGCTGCGGCTGCCAGCTCTCGTTCTAGCAGCCTACCGGCCGCCAGCGCCACCCCTGCACGGCGCTCTCTTGCAACCAACCGCTCGATTGTGGCCTGTGCCATGACTGCGTCTTGAAGCTCTCCGAGGGCGTCCTGTACGTCGGCCGCCCGATTGGCGAACCTCATCACACGCCTGTCCTCCAGCGGGTCTGCCACTGCCTCGGCGGCGTAGCGGGCTCGCTTTGTGAGTATGCGCAACCGGTGAAGGTCCTCGTCGGAGGGGTCCGGGCCCAGCGAAGCAGCCTGTCTTCTCGCCTTCTTCCAGGCCTGCAGAACCAGCGGGGGCAGAGCCTCGGAGCACAGTTGCTGAGCTTCTACGGTCAGCAGCGGACGGCCGCGAGCTGCGTCGAGTCGCTCGAGGAGCTCGACGTAGCGAGACTCGACGAGCGCCTCGGAGAGGAGAGAGAAATCCCGGTCCCGTTGGCGAGACAGGGCCTTATGGATTGGGCTCAGCGCCTGCTCGAGGTCGGGCGACGAAGATCTGAACCGTTCCGATAGCACGTCTGTGTCGCGCACGGCGCCCAGCAAGCCTCCCAGCCACTTCAGCTCGGAGCGCGTCTCATCCGTCCACGCCTGGTCGAGCAAAGACGAAATGGTCCGGAGATCGCTGCGCAGCCTGCGGGTGGCGACCCGCATCTGATGCAGGGGCTCGATCTCGCCCAACCGGGTGGCGGGATCGTTTCCGACGAGGCGCTGGAATCCAGAGTTGAGCACGGCCTGCACCGCGAGGCCGGCGCGATCGGTTGGGCGCAGGTCCACGCGCTCGCGCTCCGAGGCGGCGCCCGGAACGATGCCAACGGCCCGAGCGAGCTTCGGGGAGGGCGCGGCGGGAACCGCTCCTGCATCACGAAATACCTCGGCCAAGCGTTCCACACCCGCTCTGTCCAGGCTCCGCCCCTCGATCTCAATCTCCGAGAAGCGCCCGGTCACTCGGTTGCCTTCGAGCACAGAGACCACATCGTGAGAAATCTCTGCGAGCTCCTTTTCTTGGTTCCCCATCAGCAGCCACCGTTTGCGAACCGTGCGAAGCCGCGCAACCGGTGCCAAAGTCTGATGCCTCAGGTAAGCGGTGAGGAGGCTGCGAGCCTCGGCGGGAGCAGAGCGGGCGCCCCCAGCGAAGCGAAGCTCCCGCCGCTCGGTGGCATCGCTCTCCTCCACCGGCAGCTTGAGGGTCCAGGCCGACCCGTCGTCGTCTCCCGACCTCCATCGCAGTGTGATCCCACTGTGGGCCAACCGCAGTCCCTCGGTGTCGTGATATGTCGCTCGGAGCGTGACCGGGTCCAGCGCGCGGACCTCGACGACTCCGTGACCTTCGGATGTGAAGTCGGGGAGCTCGACCGCACCCTCAATCGCCAGCTTCACCTCGATCTCACGCATGTTCGGTCGCCCTTTGCATAAGCATCTGCTGCATATCGACGCGTTCGATGCCATCCTGAGGTTTCACTCGCGACCAATTCCCTTCCGGGTCCAAGCTCCACGCGTTGACGTTGTCCTTGAAGCCGAGATCGAGCAGAAGCTTCAGCTCGTCCTTGAGAGAGGGCGCATCGACACTGACGAGTGCTTCCACGCGTCCGTCGAGGTTCCGAGGCATGAGATCGGCGCTGCCGATGAACAGCTCCTCATCTCCTCCGTTGTGGAAATAGAAGATACGCGAGTGTTCGAGCCAGCGACCCACGACGCTGTGAACCCGAACGTTCTCGCTCAGTCCCTCGATACCGGGACGCAAGCAGCAGATGCCCCGCACCAGGAGGTCGATCTCGACTCCTGCCTGCGACGCGTCGTAGAGAGCGTTGATCACGCGCTCATCCACGAGACTGTTCACCTTCATAGCTATATGCCCGGGCGCCTTTCCACCGGCCGCTGAGCCCTCTCTTTCAATCAGAGAGATGATCCCCTCGCGCATGTCCTCCGGAGCCACGATCAGATGGCGATACTCGGGCCTGCGTGAGTAGCCGGTGAGGTAGTTGAAGAGCTCGCCGACCTCCGCGCACAGCTCCGCACCGGCCGTCAACAGACCAAGGTCCTCATAAGAACGCGCGGTCTTGGGGTTGTAGTTACCGGTACCAATGTGTGCGTAGCGATGGAGCTTGTCCTTCTCCTGCCGAACGACCAGCAGCAGCTTGGCGTGCGTCTTCAATCCCACGAGCCCGTATACGACATGACAGCCCGCCTTTTCCAGTGCGCGCGCCCACCCGATGTTGGCGCGCTCGTCGAAACGGGCTTTGATCTCGACGAGTACGACCACTTGCTTGCCGGCCTCTGCCGCGTCGATAAGCGCATCCACCACCGGGCTGTCCCCTGAGGTTCGGTACAGGGTCTGCTTTATCGCCAGCACGTTGGGGTCGGAGGCGGCCTGCTCGATGAGCCGTTCGACGCTGGTGGCAAATGAGTGGTAGGGGTGTTGCACCAGCACGTCTCTAGCGCGCAGCGCCCTGAACATGTCGACGGGCGCATCGTCGGTGGCCATCAGATCGCGATGAGTTGCGGGAGAGATCGGGTCGTCCTTCAGATCGGGCCGTTCGATGTCGTAGAGGCCCATCAACCCTCCGAGATCGAGGGGGCCGGGCAGACGATGGACATCGATGGGCTCGACCTCTAGCTCTCTTCTGAGAACGTCGAGCACGTGCGGCGACATGTCCGTCTCGATTTCAAGACGCACCGCGGGACTGAATCGTCGCCTGACGAGCTCTTCCTCGAGCGCCTGCAAGAGGTCCTCGGCGCCATCGTCGTTGATCTCGAGGTCCGCGTTTCGGGTTACTCGAAAGGCATGATGCTCGACGATATCCATGCCCGGAAAGAGCCGGTCCAGATGTGCCGCGATGACATCCTCCAAAGGCACCAGACAACCGCTCTCGGCTGCGGTGACGAAACGCGGGAGGACGGGCGGAACCTTGACGCGCGCGAAGTGAAGCTGATCGCTATTGCGGTCGCGGACGCGAACGGCCAGGTTCAGGGAAAGGTTCGAGATATAGGGAAACGGATGTCCCGGATCCACCGCCAGGGGGGTCAGCACGGGAAAGATCTGGCGGGAGAACATCTCGGTGAGGCCCCGGCGAGCGTCCGGTTCAAGCTCTTTCCAGCGTGCGATCCTGACGCCCTCGTCGCCCAAACGGGGCAGCACGTCACGGCAGAATGTCTCGGCATGCTGCGCCACCAGCGGGGCCAGCCGCTGAGCCAGTGCCCTCAGCTGCTCGCGCGGCGTTAGTCCCTCAGGCGAACGAACCACGACGCCGGCGGCGAGCTGGCGCTTCAAGCCGGCGATGCGGACCATGTAGAACTCGTCCAGCAGCGAGGCGAAGATCGCCAGGAACTTGACTCGTTCCAAGAGAGGAGAGTCCTGGTCCTCGGCGCGAGAAAGCACCCTGGCGGCGTAGTCCACCCACGACAACTCACGATTTATCAGCCGCTCACGGACCCCACCCCTGTGGAGGGAAGACGGGAGGGAAGAGGCCGCTTCGGCTGTTGATGTCATCGCGCCACGGTAGTACCGAAATATGAACAACGCGCAAAATCAATGCGAACGCGCCCCTCCTACCTGCACTTCTGCGGCACGGCCGGCGGGCAAGAAGACAGATTCCTACCCACGCGATCCTCCAGCGGATCGCTCCTCTGGACTCTCTACTCAGAAGCCGCCCCGCGCTATCGACGCGAATTTCGTGTACTGATTCATGAACGCAAGCCGCACCGTTCCCGTGGGACCGTTGCGCTGCTTGGCGACGATGAGCTCGGCCTCGCCCCGGTGATCGGTGTCCTGGTTGTAGACCTCGTCGCGGTAGATGAACATGACCAAGTCCGAGTCCTGCTCGATGCTTCCGGACTCACGCAGATCCCCCAGCAGGGGACGCTTGTCGGTTCGGGCCTCGACCCCGCGGTTGAGCTGCGACGCACACACGACCGGGACCTCGAGCTCACGAGCCAGGATCTTCAGCGAGCGTGAGATCTCAGATACCTCTTGGGCGCGAGTCTCGGACCTTCGGGGAGACTGCATCAGCTGGAGATAGTCGACGACCACCAGACCGAGGCCGAACTTCGCCTTGAGCCGGCGGCACTTAGCCCGCATCTCCATCAGCGTGATGTTGGCCGAATCGTCGATGAAGATGGGTGCTTCGGCGAGCCGGCCGAGCGCGCTGGAGAGCCTCGACCAGTCCTGCTCCTGCAGAGAGCCCCGCCGAATTCGCTGAGAATCCACGCGCGCCTCGGAGGAGAGGAATCTCTGCACAAGCTCGTGGCGAGACATCTCGAGCGAGAACATCACGATCGTCTGGCGCTGATGGAGCGCGGCATGAAGAGATATGTCTGCAATCAAGGCCGACTTTCCCATCGAGGGCCGCGCCGCGATGATCACAAGGTTCGAGGGCTGGAAGCCGGCCGTCATGTCGTCGAGGTCCGAGAAGCCCGAGGCGAGGCCGGTAACGCTCTCGCCGCGCTCGTAGAGAGCCTCGATCATCTCCATGTTCTCGTGGAGGAGCGGCCGGATCGGTTGAATGTCGTCGCGCAAGCGCCTGTTGCCGACCTCGTAGACGAGCTCTTCGGCGGCATCGAGCCCTTCGGCGACATCCTCTGGAATCGAGAAACCGATTTCCTGGACCTTGTTGCCGGCATCGATCAGCCGCCTCAACAGCGCGTGCTCCTCGACGATCCGGGCGTAGTGGCCGGCCGAGGAGGCGGTGGGATAGGCCTCGAGCAGGCCGTGGATGTAGGGCTTGCCCCCGATGGTATCGAGCATGCCCCGGCGAGTCAGCTCCTCTGCGCAAGTGATGGCGTCCGCAGCCTCGCCGCGTCCGTAGAGCGACAAGATGGCCTCGTAGATCTCGGTGTGGCTGGGTTTGTAGAAGTCCCCCGGCTGGACCACCTCGACGACGTTGGCAATAGCCTCTTTGGACTCGAGCATGGCTCCGAGCACCGACAGCTCGGCGTCGAGGTTGTGCGGCGGGATGCGGCTATGCCCCACTGGTTGAAGCGACGCTCGTTGTGCCACTGGTTCCCTCTCGCTATTCCGAATTACGTCTCTGTAATTTGAGCACGCGGATACGACAGCCGGTTGCTATCCCTGGCTGGTCGGCCTGCCATGAGGCCCGCGGCCCCCCTGGGGACGCTACGCGTCCCGCTCTGTGGGTTACAAGAGGGGTGTGGACGGCGTGGATAACGACCTCAGGCGCCGGTCACAGGGGGTAGGGGCGGTCGATAACGCTGTGGGTTTCCTGCCGAGTGGTCGTGGAGTGATCTATATGACCATCTGACGACCACTCGGCGAGAAGCGGCTACTCCTCCTCGTGCGCTATGACCTCGACGTTCACGAGCGCGTTGACTTCCTCGTGGAGATGTACTTCGACCGCATGCGTGCCGAGCACTCGGATGGGGTCCTCGAGACGCACACAGTGGCGATCGATCGCCTCGCCTAGCTGCTCTTCGACCGCCCGGGCGACATCCGACCTGGTGACCGATCCGAACAGCCGGCCTCCTTCGCCGGCGCGCGCCGAGATGTAAACCGGTTGCGCGCCGAGGGTGGAGACGCGCGCCACTGCTTTCTGCTTGCGCCTGCGCTCGGCTTCTTCGCGCGAGCGCCTCATCTGCTCCGCCTGACGCAGTGAGCCTTTCGATGTCGGGAGCGCAAGTCCTTTGGGCACGAGGAAGTTGCGCGCGTAGCCGTCGGCGACGGTGACCACGTCCCCCCGCTGCCCTAACTTGTCGACGTCTGCTGCAAGAATCACCTTCACGGCCGCCCCCTCAACGAGACGTGTACGGCAACAGTGCTACCTCGCGGGCGTTCTTGATGGCGGTCGCCACTCGCCGCTGATGCTGGGTGCAGTTGCCCGTCACCCGCCGCGCCCGGATCTTCCCGCGCTCGCTCATGAACTTGCGGAGCGAGGCGATGTCCTTGTAGTCGATGCGCTTCGACTTGTCGGCACAGAACTGACAAAACTTGCGCTTCCCTTTGCGGGGAGGCTTGCCCGGTGCCGTGCGGGTCGAGCGCCGGTCCCGGCGATCTCGCGCCATCAAAAGCCTCCCTCGTCTGCGGGTACTCCTGAAGGTACCGGCGCCGGTTGGGGCGCGGGGGAAGGG
>Ga0209587_1000806_pt1 | contig 15161 bp, 9 predicted proteins | sample NGEPerD_2_FD_184512 | JGI IMG/M metagenome (GOLD analysis project Ga0209587, IMG submission 184512) | Arctic peat soil microbial communities from the Barrow Environmental Observatory site, Barrow, Alaska, USA - NGEE PermafrostL1-D... | ecosystem: Environmental > Terrestrial > Soil > Wetlands >... | reverse complement strand
GCGGTCGCCTGGACGGCATCGCCGGACTGGGCCCTGAGGAGGCGGAGCGCGTCGGCGCGGTCGGATGGGCCCCGGTGGTCGTGCTGCACGGCTGCCTCGCCCGCGCCAAGCTCGGCATGGTCGTGCGTCACTACTCCGCGCCCCGCGGTGTCGGCTACCTCGTCGCCCGTGGCGGCTGAGCGGCAGCGGTGGCGGTGGCGGGCGGGCCCGTGGCCGGCGGATCGGTGCTGGCGTTGGTGGGTCCCACCGGCGCCGGCAAGTCCAAGCTGGGGCTCGAGGCCGCCGAGCGGCTGGGCGCCGAGCTGGTCGCCGTGGACGCCTTCACCATCTACCGGGGCATGGACGTCGGCACGGCCAAACCCGGACCGCGGGAGCGTCGGCGGGTCCCGCACCACTGCCTGGACCTGCTGGACGCGGAGCAGGACGCCGACGTCGCGTGGTTCCAGAGTGCGGCGCGCGCGGCGATCGCCGACATCTGGAGCCGCGGGCGAACCCCGCTGCTGGTCGGCGGCTCGGGGTTGTACTTCCGTGCGGTCGTGGACCCGTTGGAGCTGCCGCCCACCGATCCCGGCGTGCGCGCGGACGTCCACCGCCGCCACGGTGGGGATCCAGCCTCGGCGCACGCCGCGTTGCAGGCGGTGGACCCGCAGGCCGCCGCGCTCATCGACCCGGGCAACCTGCGTCGGAGCATCCGCGCGCTGGAGGTCCATGCGCTCACCGGCCGGAGGTTCTCGGACTACCGCACGACGTGGGACGCCTACGACTCGATCTACCCTCGGCTGCGGGTCGTGGGTGTGGAGCGCTCACGCGAGGAGCTCACCGAACGCATCGCGGCGCGCACCCAGGCGATGCTGGAGGGCGGCTTGATCGAGGAGTGCCGCGCCCTGCTGGGACGGTCGCTGTCGGTCACCGCTCGGGCCGCCATCGGCTACGCCGAGGTCATGACCCACCTCGCCGGGCGCTGCACCCTCGAGGAAGCCGCTGAGCGCATCCGTGTGCGCACCCGGCGTTACGCGGTGCGCCAGCAGCGCTGGTTCGCGGCCGATCCCCGCGTCCGCTGGACGCCGCCCGCTGGGGTGGTCGACGCGATTGTCAGCGCCGCCCTGCGGCGGGGCGAGACGTGACCAGGCCCGCGGCTCGGAGTCGACACCCGCCGAGTCGACACGGCCGAGTCGATACGTCGGACTTGATCAGCGACGCGCTGTGCCGCGAGGTTGCGCAGCGTACAAGTGGGCACCATGCAGCCATGGCGCCTGCATCCGGCGGTCGCCACGGGATCGAAGGGTTGATCATGACCACAGGCGGCGGTATCGCACTCATCATCATCGGTGCCATCCTGGCGTTCGCTGTGGAGTTCGACGTGGCGGGCATCTCCATCGCCGTGATCGGCTACATCCTCATGCTCGGCGGACTCGCAGGCCTTCTCTTCGGACTGGCCGGGTCCAGACGCCGACGGGTGGCGACGCGCACGGTCGAGGAGCGCCCGATGGCCCGTGAGACGGTCGTCGAGGACCGTGATGTCCTGTAGGCCAAGGCAGCTGCGGCACAGAGCCGCGGTGGACATCGTGTGGCTCGGCCGCGATGGCTAGGATGGAGGGCTGTCCACCGCACAGGAGGCCTCGCGCATCCGCTTCGTCAAGGCCCACGGCACCGGCAACGACTTCGTGCTGCTGCCCGACCGCGATGGCGTCGTCGAGCTGAGCCCCGCGCTGGTGCGGGCCCTGTGCCACCGACGCTTCGGCATCGGCGGTGACGGGGTCATCCGTGTGGCCGAAGCGCGACCGGACACCGGCGCGGACGTGTTCATGGACTACTGGAACGCCGACGGCAGCCTCGCCGAGATGTGCGGCAACGGCGTGCGCTGCGTCGCCAAGCACGCCGTGGACCACGGCCTCGTGGACGGCGACGTGGTGAGGGTCGACACCCGCGGAGGCGTCAAGATCGTGGAGGTCGTCGATCGGGACGTGGGCGGGGGCGTAAGCCGGGTTCGGGTTGACATGGGTGCACCGGTGCTGCTCGGCGACGCGCAGGTCGATGTCAGCCCGCTCACGGTGATGGCGCGCTCGGGAGCGGGTGGTGTGGCCACCGCAGAGCGGATCACGGTCACCGCGACGACGTTGTCGATGGGCAACCCCCATGCGGTCCTGGTGGTCGACGACGTGGCGGCCGCCCCGGTCGACACCTGGGGACCGACCATTGAGCGCGATCCGCAGTTCCCGGGCCGCACCAACGTCGAGTTCATCAGGGTGCCCGCCCCCGGGCGCGTCGTTGGGCGGATCTGGGAGCGGGGTGTGGGTGAGACCTTGGCCTCGGGCACGGGCGCGTCCGCCATGGCGGTCGCCGCCCACCTGCGCGCAGGCGCCGATCGGCATGTGATCGTGGAGCTTCCCGGGGGCGAGCTGCAGGTCGACTGGGAGCTGGACACCTTGTACGTGACTGGGCCCGCCGTCGAGGTGGGCGCTGGAGAGTTGGACGAGCTATGGCTGCAAGCGATCAAGGGATGAACCAGGCCAGCGCGGAGCTGGCGGGCGACGCCGCCGACGCGGCCGCCGCCGACGCCGCCGACGCCCCCGAGGCGCCGCTGGAGGAGCAGCCGCTGGGGCGCGCCGCCCGGCGACGTGCGGAGGCGGTGCGCGTCGGCGAGGGCACGCCGCAGGAAGGCGTGGCCATCTTCCGGCCCGTCGAGCTGGCCGTGCTGGTCGCGCTGCACGCCGCCGGCGAGACGAGCCATGACGTCGACGCCTCCCTCGACGAGCTCGAGCTGCTGGTCGACACGGCCGGATCTCAGACCGTGGGGCGGCTGGTGCAGAAGCGGAACGTGCCTGACGTGGCGACCTTCATCGGCCGCGGGAAGGTCGCCGAGCTCAAGCAGCGCTGCGTTGAGCTGAACGCCGACGCGGCCATCTTCGACGACGAGCTGTCCCCGGCCCAGCAGCGCAACCTCGAAGAGCGCCTCGGGGTGAAGGTGCTCGACCGCACCATCGTCATCTTGGACATCTTCGCCCAGCACGCCGCCTCCAAGGAGGGCAAGGCGCAGGTGGAGCTGGCCCAGCTGACGTACCTGCTGCCGCGCCTGCGCGGTTGGGGCAAGGCGCTGTCCCGGCAGGCCGGCGGGCGTGTGGCCGGCGGCGCGGGCATCGGCACCCGTGGACCCGGCGAGACCCAGCTCGAGGTCGACCGCCGCAAGCTCAACCGCCGGATCACCAGGCTGAAGGCCGAGCTGAACCAGGCGGAGCGCACGCGGACGCTCAGGACCAAGGACCGCCGGCGTCACGACGTGCTCACGCTCGCACTCGTCGGCTACACCAACGCGGGCAAGTCCACGTTGCTGAACCGCCTGACCGGTGCGAGCGCCCTGGTCGCCGACCAGCTGTTCGCGACGCTCGACACCACCGCTCGCCGGCTGGAGCTGCCCGACAGCCGAAGCGCCGTGGTGACCGACACGGTCGGTTTCGTGAAGAAGCTGCCCACGCAGCTGGTCGAGGCGTTCAAGGGCACGCTCGAGGAGACACTGCACGCCGACCTGCTCCTGCACGTCGTCGACGCCTCGCATGAGGAAGCCGAAGCCCAGGTGCTCGCCGTGGACCGGGTGCTGTCCGACATCGGCGCCGACGCGATGCCGCGATTGCTGGTGCTCAACAAGGCCGACGCCGCGGACGCCGACGCGCTGCATGGGCTGCAGCGGCAGTTCCCCGACTCCGTCGTCGTCTCCGCCGTCACCGGGGCCGGTGTCGAGACGCTGCTGGAACGGGTGACCGAGGCGCTGCCGCCCGGACGTCGGCTGATCGAGGCGGTGGTGCCCTACGACCGGGCAGAGCTGGTCGCCGCGGCACACCGCGAGGGGGAGGTGCTCAAGGAAGAGCACCGCGCCGAAGGCACCTACCTGCAGGCCAACGTCGGTCGCGGCCTTGGGGATCGGCTCGTGGCCTTCGCCGACGCCGATCCCTGGATCTCCGAACGCCTGGAGGCATAAGGACTTCCGGCCTGCGCTGGATGATGCCCGGCGGGCGGGCCGACTTCAGGCGGTGGCACGAACGGCGCACAGGGGGGTGCGCGGAATCCTTGGCACCTCTGGGGTCGGGGGCGCCGGTGGGGTTCAGCGGCACGGATCGTGAACCGAGGCCCCGCCTCCCGAGAGGTGTCACAGGCTGCGGAGCACGGCGACAACCTTGCCGAGGACGACCGCGTCGGCCTCTCGGGTGACCGGGATGGGCTCGTAGCCGTCGTTGGCCGGGTCCAGGAACACCTCGCCGGCACGCGTGCGACGGAAGAACTTGACGGTGGCCTCGCCATCGATCATGGCGGCGCACATCTGCCCTTGCTCCACGTCGGGCTGCTGGCGGACCACCACCAGGTCCCCGGACAGCACACCTGCCTGCAGCATCGATTCCCCCCGGACCCGCAGCATGAACAGCGTCCCCTCACCGACCAGGTCGCGCGGTAGGGCATAGGTCTCCTCGACCTGCTGCTCGGCCAGCAACGGGGCTCCGGCGGCGATCTCCCCGAGCAGCGGCACCAGATGCGAGGGAGCCGTGCGCTCTCCCTGCTCGATGGGCTCCATCGGCTCGATCGGCTCGATGGGCTGGCCGGCCTCGATGGGTTCGACGGGTCCGGAGCTCCCCGCGGCGACGGAACCTGCGGACAGTTTCAGGTCGGCGGCTGCGGCGGCGCGCTCCGCCGGGGTGCGCACCTCGATGGCACGGGGACGGGAGGGGTCTCGGCGCAGGTGCCCGCCGCGTTCGAGGGCCGCCAGCTGGCTGTGCACGCTGGAGGGGGAACGCAGGCCGACGGCCTCGCCGATCTCGCGCACGCTGGGCGGATAGCCGCGTTCCTGCACCGTGCGGCGGATCATGTCCAGGATCTGCCGCTGCCGTTGGGTCATTGCGGAGGGCGCCGGCGCACCGACGTCGTCCTGCCTGACCGTGCCGTCGCCTGTCGCTGGCGTGGTGGTGCCGTCGGCCATGCCATCTCCTCGTCGTGTGTTGCAGCGGTTTCCTGTCGCACCGGGCTTGTCGTGGCCGGGCCTGTCACATCCGGACCTGTCACACCCGGGCGGTACACCAAGACCGGTACGTCGGACTGTCACACCCGGAACGTATGTTCGACCCATGTTGACAGACGAACAGGTGTTCGTCCATGATCCTCGACGTGAAGCGAACAGACGTTCGTCTCACGGGAAGCGCAGGAGGTGCGCAGATGGCACACGCGATCCAGCTGGTGCAACCGCGAGGCGCCGTTCCCGACCTGGTGCCCGGCAACCGACGCGGGACCTACGGCTCTTCACGACCCCATCGTCTGTCGGTGGTGTCAGCGCCGACTTCGCAGGCCACGTGCTGGCCGGCGCCGGCCGGCCCATTTGCCGCGCCGTCGGGGCCCGCGATGCGGTTGCGGCCCGCGGCGCGGTCCAGGCCGGCGGTGCGGCCCAGGCAGATGGCGCGATCGAGGTCGGCCACGCGGCCGGGCTACGGCGCGGTGGGCGCCGCTGTCATCACGCTCGCATTGGCGGCGCTGGTGTGGAACGGCCTGCAGCCGGCCATGGCGGACGCAACCTCATCCACCTCGCTCGCCTCGCGTGTGGCCGCGCCGGCTCCCGCTCCGCCGGCTCCCGCTCCGCCGGCCCCCGGCACACAATTCGCACACGCTGATGAGGTCGTCACCGTGGTCGTGCGCCCCGGGGACACGGTGTGGGATCTGGCCCGCGCGGCGACGCCGGCCGGCGTGGCGCCCGAGGACTACATCGCCACGGTCGTCCTCACCAACGACATCGATGCCCGCCGCCTCGCGCCTGGTACCACTCTGCTCATGCCGTAGGCCGGGCAGGGCCCATCGTGACCATGGCCAGCATGGCCAGCATGGCCAGCATGGCAACCCTGGCGTTATCCGCCGTGCTTGGGCGGCACCTGCTTCTCCAGGCTGGCGAGCTCTCGATGGAAGTCGTCGGGGGAGGTGAAGCCCTTGTAGACGCTGGCGAAGCGCATGTAGGCGACGTGGTCGATGTCCCTGAGCGCGTCCAGCACCTCGGCGCCGATGATCTCGCTCGCGATCAGGCGCCGCCCGAGCGTGCGCACCCGGGCCTCCACCCGCGCCGCCGCCCGGCGCAGGGCCTCCTGGTCGATCGGCAAGTTCTTCGTTGCCCGCTGCATGCCGGAGATCACCTTGTCGCGCTGGAACGGTTCGGTGACACCGCCGCGCTTCACGACCAAGATCACGGAGTGCTCGGCCCGCTCGTAGGTGGAGAAGCGCTGCCCGCAGCCGCGGCACTGCCTGCGGCGGCGGATGGCCTCGCCGCCCTCAGCGCCACGGGAGTCGATCACCCGGTCGTCGTCCACGCCGCAGTAGGGACACCGCATCGCAGCCACCTCCGTCCCTGCTGTCGTCAGAAGATTTTCCCGACTGTGGGTCTCCGCGGCTCATCCACCACACGATCCACAGCTCCACCTGCCCCTTCGCCGGTTCTCCACGGGGCATCCACAGCGTCATCCACGAAGCTGTGGACCTCCTCCGCAAGATGTCGTGGTTCACGTCCCCTCCATCCACAGCCCCGCACCCGGAGGTGCTGCAGGCGGCGGTGACAGGGTGCTCCCCAAGCCGTACGGTCACGCGGAGCGTGTTGGATGGAATAGCCATCGAACACAAGATGTTGTGTACCACAGGGTGCGGTCCTCCCGCATGTTGGGGAATGTGCTTGACCCGCGCGGAGCAGTGAGGCAGAGTCTCAGGACCTGGAGTACAGCGGTGTGATTCCCCCGCACCGCGAGGCGTCGCTCACCCGGTGACTCCTCCGCCACGACCGCCACGACCGACGAACCGCACCGGCGAGCCCGCCGCAGCTCCACCCGCCAACCATGCAAGGGGGCACCATGGTCACCACCCGCGCAGCACTCCGAGCGGTTCCCGCCGGCAGCGGCCGGACCGGTCTCAGGATCGACCGCTACTTCACCGCCGAGGGCGTCCACCCCTACGAAGAGGTGGAGTGGGAGCTGCGAGACGCGGTCATCAAGGACTGGAAGACCGACCGGGTCAACTTCGAGCAGCGCGACGTCGAGTTCCCGGTCGCCTGGTCGCTCAACGCCACCACGATCGTCGCGCAGAAGTACTTCCGCGGGACCCTGGGCACGCCGCAGCGCGAGCGCAGCGTCAAGCAGATGATCGACCGCGTGGCCGACACCATCACCGCGTGGGGAGTCGCGGACGGCTACTTCGCCGACGACGCCTCGACCGACGCCTTCAACGCCGAGCTCAAGCACCTGCTGGTCACGCAGCGCGCCGCCTTCAACTCGCCGGTGTGGTTCAACTGCGGCACCGAGGATACCCCGCAGTGCTCCGCCTGCTTCATCCTGTCAGTCGAGGACCGGATGAGCTCCATCCTCAACTGGTACGTCGAGGAGGGCACGATCTTCAAGGGGGGGTCGGGCTCCGGGGTCAACCTGTCACGCATCCGCTCCTCCGTGGAGCATCTGAAGGGAGGCGGCACCGCCTCTGGCCCGGTCAGCTTCATGCGCGGCGCCGACGCCTCGGCCGGGACCATCAAGTCCGGCGGGAAGACCCGCCGGGCGGCCAAGATGGTGATCCTCGATGTCGACCACCCCGACATCGAAGAGTTCATCTGGTGCAAGCAGCGCGAAGAGGTCAAGGCTCGCGCGTTGCGCGAGGCGGGCTTCGACATGGACCTCGATGGCCTGGACTCGGCGTCGGTGCAGTACCAGAACGCCAACAACTCGGTACGGGTCAACGACGAATTCATGCACGCGGTCATGCGCGACGATGACTTCCCGCTGCTCGGCGTCCTCGACGGTGAGCCGAAGAAGACCCTCAAGGCGCGCGACCTCATGCGCCAGATCGCCCAGGCCGCCTGGGAGTGCGCCGACCCCGGTATGCAGTACGACACCACCATCAACGACTGGCACACCACACCCAACGCCGGGCGCATCAACGGCTCTAATCCCTGTAGTGAATATATGCATCTGGATAACTCAGCGTGCAATCTATCTAGTATTAATTTGCGCAAGTTCGAGTCCGGCGGGGTCTTCGACGTCGAGGCGTTCCGGCGGGCGGTGGAGATCATGTTCACCGCACAGGAGATCATCATCGGCAATTCCAGCTACCCCACGGAGAAGATCGCTGAGAACGCCGGTGCGTATCGCCAGCTGGGCTTGGGCTACGCCAACCTGGGCGGTTTGCTGATGAGCCAGGGGCTGGCCTACGACTCGCCACGGGGACGGGCGTGGGCCGCGGCCATCACCGCGCTGATGACCGGCCACGCCTACCGCACCTCGGCAGAACTCGCCCGGGTGCAGGGCCCCTTCGACGGTTACGAGGCCGACCGTGACGGCATGCTGCGAGTGATCGGCAAGCACCGCGACGCCACCGCCGACATCGACGTCGGCCTCGCGCCCGCCAACGTCCTCGCCGCCGCGCAGCAGTCGTGGGACGAGGCCTTGGAGATGGGCACGGAATCCGGTATTCGCAACGCACAGGCCAGTGTGCTTGCACCCACCGGGTGCCTTGTCGGCGGCTCACTCGTCGCGACGGATCGTGGACTGGTGCGGCTGGGATCTCTCGGGGATCCCGCAGGTGCCCAGTGGCAGGATCTCGACGTTGCGGTGGCGACGGACGAGGGCCTTCGTCGAGCTACCAAGTTCTATGTGAACGGCCTCGAATCCGTCGTCACCGTCAACACGGCCCGTGGCTACCGGATCCAGGGAACGCCGCAGCACCGCATCAAGGTGGTGGAGCCTGGTGGGGCGTGGGTGTGGAAGCGCTTCGGTGACATCGCACCTGACGATGTCGTGCCGCTGGGCCTCAACCAGCTGATCGGCGAGCCGCAGCGTGTGGCCCTGCCGCCACTCGCCGAGGCGTACTGGACCGGCGAACACCATGCTGTGGCGCCACGTGAGATGACCGCGGAGCTCGCCGAATTCGTCGGCTACTTCATGGGGGACGGCTCGCTGCACGCACGTGGTATCCGGCTGTGCGTCGACCAGCACGACATTGATGTCGTTGAGTATCTGAGCCAGCTGGGCAAGGGGCTGTTCAACCTTGAAGCCCATGTCAGCCAGCAGCAGGGGTACGTCGAGGTGGCGTTCCACTCGGTGCGACTTGTCGAGTGGTGGGAGGCGTGCGGGTTCGCAAAGGTGGCACCGCGAGCGGAGCACAGCGGCAAGGGATGGGTACCGCACATCCCCGACGCGGTCCTGCACAGCAACGACCGTTCGGTGTATGCCGGCTTCCTGCGGGGGCTGTTCGAGGCCGATGGCACCGTTACCGTCGGGTACCCGCACTGGGGCACGTCTTCCATCGGGTTCAGCCACGACGTCCAGTCGTTGCTGCTCGCGCTGGGATACCCGACGACTCGTAAGTTCGACGTCTCCGGCTATGGCTCGCGAATGGCGGTGCTCCGGCTGCTGAACTCCTCCTACAACGAGCGGTGGAGCTCGGAGGTCGGTTTCATCTCCGGTCGCAAGGCGGCCAAGATTGGGATCAAGAAGAGTCAGCAGTCCGCTCGCCACGACAAGATCCCGATGTCCAGGGACCTCATTGACCGGCTTGTTCCTGAGAACTCCCGCGAGCGCAAGGTGATGCTGATGGAGACGGCGCGCGGCGGCACGGTGTCTCGTCGCATCGCCAGCGAAGTCCATGCGCGGACGCAGGACGCAGAGCTCGGTGGGCTGCTCGGCTTCTTCTACGACAAGGTCGCCACGGCCGAGCTCGGTGACGACGAGCTGACCTTTGACTTGTCGGTGCCGGACAACGTCACGTACATCGCCAACGGATTCATTAGCCACAACACCATCGGGCTGATGATGGATTGTGACACGACTGGCATCGAGCCTGACCTTGGGTTGGTCAAGTTCAAGAAGATGGTCGGTGGCGGTTCGATGCGCATCATCAACCAGACCGTGCCGGTGGCGCTGGAGAAGCTCGGCTACCAGCCGGAGCAGATCGAGGCGATTCTCGCCTACATCGACGAGCACGCCACCATCGAAGGAGCGCCAGCGTTCAAGCCGGAGCACCTCGAGGTCTTCGACTGCGCGATGGGAGAGCGCAGCATCTCCCCGATGGGCCACGTGGGGATGATGGCCGCGGTCCAACCGTTTATTTCGGGCGCCATCTCCAAGTGCGTCGTCGGGGAAACCCTCGTCGCCTCGGAGAACGGCCTGTTGCGAATCGGTCGACTGCACCAGGGACAGGGAGCTGAGAGCTTTCGCGATGAGGTAATGGAAGTCGCTTCCCTCGGAGGCCCTGCCAAGACGGACGCCTTCTACTACGGCGGCACGAAGCCCGTGCGCGACATCGTCTTGCGCTCGGGACATCGGGTGACAGGCACAAACAACCATCGTGTGCTGGTCGCCGCTGACGGTCGCTTGGTGTGGCGTTACCTCGATGAGATCGAGCCTGGTGAGTACGTGGCCACACAGTACGGCACGGACATGTGGTCCGCCGTGCCGGCCGTATTCACGGATTTCCAGCCACCCGCCAAGTACGGCAGTCAAAAGTCGGTACACATTCCAGCGGAGATGACGGACGACCTTGTGCTGCTGTTGGGTGCCTACGTTGCCGAAGGGCATGTGACCCGATCGAACTGGACGATCACCATCACCAACAGCGTGCCGGCGGTGCTAGACCGCATCTGCACCGCGTGGCAATCCCTGTTCGGAGTCAAGGCTTCGATCACCCACCAGGAGGGCAAGTGTGACGGCGTCGTCGTTGCCTCCAAGCGCATCGTCGAGTTCTTGGACTATCTCGGCTGTGGGTCGCGGGCAAGCGAGAAGCGCATCCCAGACGCGGTGCTGCGCTCGCCGCGGTCCATGGTGCTCGCCTTTCTACAGGGTCTTCACCTGGACGCGTACGCTTCGGTGACGCACATGCCCAAACTGGCTCTGTGCTTGGACTCTTCAGCGCTACTTGACGATTACCAGGCCGTGCTCACAAACCTAGGAGTGGTCCACAGCAGGATTAGCAAGTACAACCCGGTCTACGATAAGTCCTACGACGAGGTGTATGCCGTCGGAGAACAAGCTGCTCGGCTGGCTCAGCTGGTGCCCTTCTTGGAGCCTGAGAAGGCGGGGCGTGCCGCGCTGCTACCGACGGAGGGATCTTCGCACGCCACTGCTGACGTCGTTCCGGGCATCACTGGCCGGCAGCTGTACAACCTGATCCCCGCGGGGAAGCCCGGTCGCAATGGCAAGGGCACCGGCAAGGCAGCTACATGGCGCTTCCTGTTGGACTCCAGGACCACGAACGTCACGCGGCGCACCTTGGAGCGCGTCGCTGAAGTCCCTGGCGTCGTGCTGCCGGAGTGGCTGGATCAGGTCCTCGTCGATGGCTTGCACTTCAGCCCCGTGGAGTCCGTCACCGATGCCGGCGAGCGCGAGGTCTATGACCTTTCGGTGCCATCGACGCACGCCTTCGTTGGTAACGGAGTCGTGAATCACAACACGGTCAACCTACCTGAATCGGCCACGGTGGAGGACGTCGAGCAGCTCTACCGCACCGGCTGGGAGCTGGGGCTCAAGGCGGTGGCGATCTATCGCGACAACTGCAAGGTCGCCCAGCCGCTGTCGCTCGACAAGAAGAAGGCCGAGCCGGCGGCGAACACCGATGAGGCGATCGCCCATGGCATGGTCCGCCGGCGTCTGCCCAAGCAGCGGCCGTCGCAGACGATCTCGTTCCAGGTCGGCGACGCCGAGGGTTACCTGACCGCGGGGGAGTACCCCGGCGACGGCCTCGGTGAGATCTTCGTCAAGCTCGGCAAGCAGGGCTCCACGCTGTCGGGCGTCATGGACGCCTTCGCCATCAGCGTGTCGCTCGGCTTGCAGTACGGCGTGCCGCTCGAGGCCTACGTCAAGAAGTTCACCAACATGCGCTTCGAGCCCGCTGGCATGACCGACGACCCGGAGGTGAAGTTCACCAGCTCGATCGTGGACTACATCTTCCGCCGCCTCGCCATCGAGTACCTGCCCACGGACAAGCGTCATGAGCTGGGCATCTACACGATGGAGGAGCGCACGGGCATGCTCGACGGTGGCTATCCGACCGCTTCGGGGCAGTCGGCCGTCGGCGCGCCGGTGGCCGACGCCCCTGTGGTTGACGTCCAGGGGCAGACCGTCCTGCCCGTCGACCGGCCCATGCCGGTGGACGACCTCTACGGCGACGCGCCCATGTGCTATTCGTGCGGCGTCAAGATGCAGCGTGCCGGCTCGTGCCACGTTTGCGCCAGCTGCGGCACCACCAGCGGCTGCAGCTGATGACGAGGCTCGCTGGGATCTCACGCGCGCGGCTCGCCTGATGTCCCGGCATGTGGGCACATCACCCGGCGTGCCCGGTGGACCTCCATTGTGGTGGTTGAGCCACCGCGGCGTCTTCATGGCCGACTCCCTGCCCGGCCAAGTGCCGCGGCCGAGGAGCGGCCAGGACCCGGTTCACCGGGAAGCGGAACGGAGGTGATTGCCAGCGTGTTCGCTGACGAGGAGTTCGTCGCAACGATGCGCGCGGGTGTCCAGTGGGCAAGGGAGCGCGACATCCCTGATCCGGTTGCCTGGGCCGACCTTCTGCACGCCCCCCCGGTGACCTTGCGCGTCATCCGCGCGCGTCTGGACGAGGGAGTCGCGCCCACCAAGTCCCACACGCTGCCGTTCCCAAAGGGTGTCGCGGGCGAGTTGCGGCAGATGACCGTGGCGGACCCGTTCGACGAAGTAGTGTTCCGAGCGCTCGTCGGCCGTGCTGCAAGCGCAATCGACGATGCGCTTGGTGAGGAGGTGACGAGCTACCGGCTCATCACGCCCGCCCCGGGGTGGACTGTCCGGGACTACCGATACGCGCAGGGCTTGCGGACCGACGAGCTAGATGACCGCGTCGCGTCGCAGGACTTCGGCGGCCTCGGCACCCTCGACATCCGGAACTACTACCCATCAATCGACGTGGCGCAGCTCGGATCGGTCCTCCTCAGCGCTGGCGTGGACCCCGGCGTCGCGGAACCGATCGTCGACTACCTGAGCACATGGCATCGCCTGTGGGGCGTGCAGGGTGTCCCGATCGGGCTCGAGGCCTCCGGTTTGCTCGGGAACGTGTACCTGCTGCCGGTCGACAATGCGCTGCACGCCGCCGGGGTCAAGTTCGGCCGATACACCGATGATTACCGTCTGTGGCTGTCTGGCGCGGAGACGTGGGCGGTTGCACGTGACGTAGTCGCGGAGGCCGTCGCCGCGCTCGGTCTTCAACTGAACCCGAACAAGACCCGGCACCTAAGCACCCCACACGGGGCGCGGCGGGAGTTAACCAATGGCGACATCACCACGCTGAAGGCGCTCCTCGAAACAACACCCGACGCCGGCCTGGAGGCGACGCTGGACCACTTCGACGCGGAGGTCGCCAAGAGCTCACCGGACCCGAAGAGACTGAAGTTCTTCCTGGGTGTGCTGAAGACTCGATGCCACCCGCATGCGCTGGCTGCAGCGCAGTGCCGGGTCGAGCTCCTGCAGGCAGACCCGAAGGCCTGGGCCGCGTACTTAAAGACTTTGCACAGACACGGGCGGCTTGACCTTGACTGGCTACTCGAAGTCGTGACCGCTCCGGTGACGAAGTACACTGCGGCCGTTACGTACCATCTGCTGAAAGTTTGCGTCGTCCGCCGGGTCGGCCGCGAGCACGGACGCAGGCTCGGCGAGTTCGCCACCGACAATGACCGCACGTGGGTGCCCGTGCGGTGCGCCGCGGCCGAAGCCTGGTCGACCTCCGACGGGTACAAGGCGACGAACGCCGCCGACGCAGCGCTCGCGGTCGGTGACGCACAGCAGCGCAGGGCGCTTGTGTTGAGCATGCGCCGGAGTTCGGCCTCGCCGGCTCGGGACAAGGCACTGGCACAACTGCATCAGGCCGTGCCTGAGTGCCGCCCGACCGTGCGTTGGATCCGGGAGAGTTGTGACCGCGCCGCCTGAAGGACCTGACGTCACCCGATGCGCGACCCGTGGTCGCGTTGCGCATCTACCGTCTCGGCGCATTCCCGGCCACCCGGCGGAGACCCAGGGACGCCTTCTTCGTCGCGGTGCGCGGCCGCAGCGCCCGGCGTGGAGCACCTCAGGCTGAGCCGTAGTGCGCATCAACGATGGACACCTCATCGGGGGGCGATCACCGGAGGCTCGGCGGCGTGATCGTCGCCGTCGTCGATTAGTGCCCGCTCGGCGACGCTGACCACATCTGCGCGCCGACCAGCTCGTCGGGCACCGAGTACCACGCGGAGCCAAACCGCACCGTGGCCAGCCGGGGCCTGTGATCGGCTGCCTTTGATCCCGCACCAGTGCGCAAACCGCACCCGTGATTACACCAACACCGCGCAAGCCTGCCGGCCCTCCAGGTGCCGTGGTCCATGGCGAGGAACACACTGTGTGCAGGTTCGGCATGATCACAAGACCGCCCGTAGCAGCGGTAGTCGACCTTCGCCCCGGCGACCAGCCGATGGAAGTGTCGGGCCGACTCCGCATACCCTCCGCCCGCGCCACCGGCAAGCAGCCGCTTTGGCGGTGATCCGCCCTCGGGTCTGTTGCATCCGACGGCGCACCACGTCGGTGACCGCGTCGTAGTTGTGCTCATGAGCCACCGGCCTGTGCGGGACCTCGACCTTTCATGGATGGCGCTCATCCGACCCTAGCGAAGGTGGGGACCTTCAGCTGGGCTCCACCCGAGTGCGGCCGGACTCGATCTCACTCGAGGCACCTGTTTCTTCATGCAACGCAACACACACCACTGGGGCGACGTGCCTGGTGAGGTGGCGGAGCGGAGGGTCCTCGCACGCTTCGGTGACATCTGTGTAAGACGCCAGCTGCCCTGTGATGACGTCGTTTAGAAGCCAGGCCCTGAGGGGTCAAATGGGGGCGGGCTCTGTCGCCCGGCCCTGAGCACGCTGAGAGCGGCGACCGCGTCGGTGAGCGCAGCCAGGAAGGCGTTTACGGCTTCATGCGATCGCTCGACCGGCAGACTTCGAAGTGCGGACGAGTAGGCCGCACGAACCTGAGCGTCGAGCCCGAGCTGCTCGAGCCCCTGTCTGTCAGGCTCAGGTGAGACACCGGCAATGGCCGGTGTTCCCTACAGGGTGAGATCGGATCATGAGACCTGATGACCATGACCACTGCGTCACCGCGTGCCCGTCACAATGGGCGTGTGGA
>Ga0209587_1000805_pt1 | contig 15164 bp, 12 predicted proteins | sample NGEPerD_2_FD_184512 | JGI IMG/M metagenome (GOLD analysis project Ga0209587, IMG submission 184512) | Arctic peat soil microbial communities from the Barrow Environmental Observatory site, Barrow, Alaska, USA - NGEE PermafrostL1-D... | ecosystem: Environmental > Terrestrial > Soil > Wetlands >... | reverse complement strand
GACAGTCACTGATGTTAGTGGGATAGGCACTATTCTCTACTTGGAATAGTTTGAGGGTACGTGAGGAACTAACTAGATCAGAGTTAATTGAAGCTACGATGGCTTTTTGTTGTATGCCTATGTAGGAAATGATGGTTAGGGTGGCTAGGATGCCGATGATGACTATGGCAACTAATAACTCTACGATTGTGAAGCCCTTCGACAAGCTCAGGGTCTGGCGACCGGATTTGACAAGACGGAGCCTTGGCGAAGTAGGAAGTTCGACTATGGTGAAAGCACTTGTTTTTTTATTCATAGTTTTATTCATAGTTTCTGATGATAATTGTTGCTATTAGAATAACACTTTAGCCTGTATAGCCGCAAGCAGTTAAGATACTGACAACCTAGTATAAAAAAGTGTCACAAATTAACCCATTCGACAGACTCAGAGTTTACGGCACCTTAAGAGGACGTTCCTGTGGGAGCCCTCATTACTAGTCAAAGTTTATCGAACGCTTTGTAGAAAATCTAGATATTTTATGGCCGATCCATACTTTTCGGCTATATGAGTTTTATTCAACCATTTAGGCACATCATCGTAAAGATATGCGCGAATTGACGAAAATGGATAATCCATCCAATCATCTGAACTAATATGAATATGCCGACTAATATCTAATAAATTATCAGGTGATACTTTTGAAATCTCCAAATTACCTTCTGATAGCAAATCTTCAGCCTGATACTTACTGTAATAATATTCGTTATAAGCAATTACGACATTATGCATAAATCTCGCGACACTACCTTCATCAGTTTGACATAACAACAAATCAAAACGATTCGACATCAAACAGTACGCTAATATTTCGGCTGAATTTGACTTTAATATATATTTCTCAAATAACGAAAGGAAGGATTGATAATCCTCTTCGTCACAATAAATATTCTGTTTATCAACGCTGTTAATATTGACGTGATAATAACTATCATTTACATTAATTTTGGTTAAATTTTGACTTTGCATATAGCTGTCCTACCGTAATATTCTCGCCCTAGGGAATCGGTCTCTATGGCATTAGTTTTTATAAAGTTCTGTTTCAGTTTATTCCATGTTGATTAGTTTGTAAAGTGCATTTTTTAATAATGTGGTTTTAATGTTCTGTAGTAACACCACATTAAAATATTTAACACCTTATAAGTAGGAATGATTCACACATATTCCATTTTAAAAAAGACAATGGATTCAAAATATAATCTTCTAAGATTTCTTAAAATAAGTTGAGTAATTAATGCGTTACATGTATAATCAATGCAGAATAAATGTTACACGCAACAGTTATAATTAGGGGTAAAATATGAGTGACGAGATAAATAAAATAGCTATTTTCCAGAAACGAGAAATTCGCAAGACTTTACATAATGGTGAGTGGTGGTTTGTAATCAACGACGTTATTGCGGCACTAACTGATTCTGCAGATTCTGCGCAGTACTTGCGTAATCTTCGTAACCGTGATGAAGAGTTGTCTGATCTATTCAAGCCTGTGGAAAAAGGGGTAGTTCAAATTGAACCCCCCCTTTCATTAACATTCGATACGACTGGTGGAAAACAGAAGTTGCTAGCATGGAATACTGAAGGATTATTTCGCTTGATCCAATCTATTCCGAGCAAAAAAGCTGAGCCATTTAAACGCTGGCTAGCACGAGTGGGATATGAACGTGTACAAGAAATAGAAAACCCAGAACTAGCGCAAAAGCGGATGAAGGCCATCTATAAAGCTAAAGGCTATGAAGATAAATGGATCGAACGCCGAGTACGTGGTATCGCCATCCGCAATGAGCTAACTGATGAATGGGAAAAACGTGATATCGAAGGAGCGCAGAATTATGCCATTCTGACAGCTGAAATATCCAAAGCAACTTTTGGTATAACACCCAGCGAATATAAGAAAATCAAAGGTATAAAGCGACAAAACTTACGTGACCATATGAACGATTTAGAGCTTCTATTCGCACAGCTAGGAGAAGCTTCAACCACAGAAATCGCTCGTACCGACAATTCAATGGGAATAAATGAGAATAAGGACGCTGCCAAGCGTGGCGGAGCGGTAGCTGGTACTGCGCGCAAACAGCTTGAAAGCGAAACTGGTAAAAAAGTGGTTAATAAAGATAACTATTTACCCAAATCAGATGCTAAAGGCATAGAGTTGGGTTAAACCATGAATAAGTCCATAACCACTAAAAAGTCAAAGGCCAAGAAAATAATTTTAATACTAACCGGCATAATCGTTTTAACGATAGTAGGCTTTTTTGCTTCAATCCCCCTTTTTGATAAATTAGACCAAAATCGATTTGAGACGCTAGATGCGCAAATTCAAGGAATTTTTCGAAAACTTCAGACAGCATCTAATAATGTGGACACGTGGAAATATGAAACAATCTGTAGCGCAAATATGTCGGGCTGGATGCCTACTGGAAACTATAGTTGTACTGCACTAATCTCGCTAGAAAAGTCCGTAAAATCCGTTCAAGAGATTAACGATTTACAAGCAAAATATTATCAAGTGATAGATAACAACGACGCCCTCGAACAAAAAACCGACCTAGATCCTCAATTGCCCAATGATTTTGGAAAAAAATTTGTTGTAAGTAGCGCTGAAAAACATTACACAGAAGTTAAATCTGGCATTGAGTGTAGTTATCTGATTAAACTTAATCAAGATAAGGCCAAGGAAAATACCGAAAACTCCGCATACGGCTCAAATATTGACGATGGTATAGGTAGTCTTAGGGCTAGTTTGAGTTGCAGCGAAACAGCACGTGGCCATTGGTACGACGTAGATAAGATTACTGATACATTTACACCCTAGTTTTGAGTTTTCGAACTATCAATATTATAGAGGTGGTAGCAATTGCGCACAAAACACCTATCATAACGTAATTTGGCGCGACGACATTTTTGTTTTTATCTGTAACCATATCGGTCAACCCAGATGACTCACCTAAAACAGTTGAAGAACCCTCGACCATTGGTTCACTCGCCATAGCAATTGATCTGTCTGACCATTCCATATCATCTGCATTGTTAGCGTCATCGATAGTTATAACTCCATCATTTTGATTAGAACCTGGTTTAACTACACTGACTATCCCGGGTTTTGACGCTTTACTAGGCACAAAGCTGTTAATGATGTCTTTCTTATCGGTATCATTCTCATCATTTGTAATGTCGGAATTGTCTAAACTATTCGTGTCGTTATTGTTTTCCTCGCTAACGATATCGCCTTGATTATCCGTAACGTTTGTATCATCTGCATCATTCACACTGTCTGTATCGTCCGTATCATCCGTACTATCTACGCTTTCGCTATTTGTATTGTTTTCTTCATTAGTGTTGTCAGCATCGTCAATATTACCAGTGTCGCTAGTCTCACTTGTTGTGTCGTCAATGATGTTGTCCTCGTCTAAAGGCGGAGACTCTGGTGCTACGTATGGTTTTTTGTACTCTATTACCTGATAAAGCTCGACCGATTCGCCCGAATATGATGTTCCATACAAATGCACCGTATGGTAACCCTCCTCAAGGTCTATTGGCAAATCTACATCAACATTTAACGCACCATCACTGGTTGCCTCAAACTGACCTAGTAATCTAGGATCTGAAGTTATCTCTACAACTACAGAAGAGCCAGGTGTTAAAGAACCGTTAGTAAGCACTAATTCTTTTTGTCGATTATCAGACGCGCCGTCTCTGTCAAATACATAGCTAGCAATCTTTTGAGCAGGATAATTATGATATGTACCAGGCAACCAATAGGTCGATGGTTCGGGCGCCAAACTACTACCTGGGCAAATATTGATGCCTCCAACGCAATAATCATACGTCATAATATTGCCGACAGATTCAACAATCGACCCAGCCATATAAGTATGTCCTAACAAATTTGGGTGGAAACTTTCTTGGCCTATAACTTTAAACCAATCTAAACTGTTAATCGGGCTAATGTCATCGCCCAATCTAATAAGATTCATGGCGCCTGGAGATTCAGCACCACATATAACATGACCTCCATAACTATCTTGAATATCTACATATTTTATACCGACCGATTTTGCTGCTGCAGCAATGACTTCATTCAGATATGAAATACCCTGATTCATAAACTGCCTTTCACTTTCGTCTAAAAGCAACCCAGTTAACAAATCGCAATCTCCGTCTACCTCAATAATATTCGGATAGCTAATAGCATAAATTTTGGAGCCTGGTGATGCAATATGAAGGGCTTGATATGTCTGTACTAAGGTGCCAAATAAATTTTTTATCTCTATTGCTGTCTGTTCCCTGCCTTCAGCCGTACCTGCCCAATCGCAGGTATCTGGACCAAGACAGGCCACTAATTTCTGCATAAATCCGGCATCATTGCCACCGATACCAATAGTTATAACTTTGGGACTATATTTTTTAACAAAACTTTCTTGATGTACTCTACCTGGCAAAAAGTTTTCTTTAGCCCAAGTTTGAGCCAATATTCGATCACCATCGTTCAGGTTCAGATTGTTTGCGCCAAGTCGCTCGCCTTGTCCCAAATATAAAGTATCTGACCCAATAATGTCCTCAGTCGTCGCCCCCGAACAAGCCACGCTTTTCATGTAGTTTGGATCAATGCTTGATAAATTCGAAACGATATAAGGGTACGACCTGGTGCTGAGGTGACATTTTTCATACTCATCATTAGTGCCGTTCAAATAATAACTGTCATCCGACTCACCCTCCCCGCTCGAGAATGAGTCGCCCAATGCCAAATAATCGAGCCTCATAGACCCATAGCCTGCTGCCCGCAAAGAAACCTCACGCATCTCGCCAACATAAGATGTGGCAAAAAAGCCGAGTTCACCACCGTCACCATTAAACCTCGGGTTTGTTGCATTACGTAGCCGATATATAAAATCTTCCGAATTAATCCGAGCTGTTCGACAAGGTTGAGCAATAGGACTTTTTGAACTCATTCTGGCATCGGTCACCTCGTCTCCACATTCAGAGCTAACATCAAAAACAGTCAATCCGGCGTTTACCCCCATAATAACAACACTTTCACCATCATCACTCACAGCTAACTCGCTTTTTGGATCATAGCCTGTGCCATAGCTAAAAGACAACGTTGAGACACGTTTCATCTGGAGTGTATCTATATTTAATAACCCTATACCTTTCTGCCTATACTCAATTGCTAGCCACCGACCATTATCAGAAGCCCCAAATCCACCTATCGGCCAAGCATACCCATCGGCATTCTTAAAAACGTAATCTGGGTTAGACGCATCAAAATCATAACTTAGCGTTGGAATAATCCCTTTTATCACTGGCGTTAATCTTTGCGTGAAATTTTTATACAGGACAAGCGAACGAACTAGCCCATTAATTAGATATTGTTTTGTTACCAAAGTGTCGGTATCTGGTAAATAAAGACAACTATCATATCGCCCACACACACCATTAACCTTGTACATTTTGCTGTCATAAGCGAAACCAACAGCTGGTAAATAAGCGCTACCGCTTCCAAAATAGTAAACGCCGAATTGAACATCATCGCCTGCCATTATGCAAACTTTTTTAGGGACTGATTCGCCCACTATTGTCATTGTTTCCAGAAGTCTTGGGCAAATACTTGAGCCAATATTCTGCACCTTATTTGAAGAAAATACCGTCGGTTTATTATCAACCCAAGACCACACAACACTATCTGATTCTGCATTCAATTTAATTGGCAAAATTAAAGATACAAACTGGGCTGTTAAACAAACAAAGATGATACCTATTACGGAGTAGAATTTCGATAATTTGTTTCTAGCCATTCGCTATATTCCTCCATGGTTCTAATGCTTAATATATTACGCTCTAAGTTTTATTTAAGCAAGTATAATTGTGCTAGAATATAACAGATGAATCCCGTTAGAGTACTCACTGATGCTACTAGACACAAAACGAAAATAATGAGTAAATACACGGCTATTCGTAACACTAAATTTTGTTGGAGACTCTAACGGGATGATAATTCTTGGGATTGAAACTAGTTGTGATGAAACTGCGGCGGCCGTTGTGCAGGATGGACGTGTATTGCTTAGCAATGTCGTTAATTCGCAAATCGATATTCATGCTGTATATGGTGGAGTTGTCCCAGAGGTCGCGGCACGCAGCCATATCGAAGTTATCAATCCTGTAATTAACCAAGCGTTAACAGATGCAAAACTGTCATGGGACGATATTAATGCCATAGCCGTCACTTACGCGCCTGGATTAATCGGATCATTACTGATTGGCACATTGGCCGCTCGAACTTTGGCTGTATTAAAAAACAAACCCCTCTACTCTATTCACCACGTCGAAGCCCACGTCTATGCGAACTTTCTGGCGAAAGTTGGGAATAGGGATTCGGAAATAGGAAATAGGAATCAGGAATTGGTCAGTTCGGATGATAATTCCCCACCTCCCATTTCCCAATCCCCAACCCCGTCTTTCCCCATATTAGCTCTAATCGTAAGTGGTGGGCACAGCCAATTAGTCCTATTCCAAGACCATGGTGATTATAAAATGCTTGGACAGACCTGTGATGACGCTGTAGGTGAAGCATTCGACAAAGTCGCCAAAATTATAGGACTTCCCTACCCCGGTGGTCCATCAATTGCCAAAGCCGCATTAAACGGCAATCCCCTCGCCTATAAATTGCCAAAAGCCAAGCTATCTGGCAAATATGATTTCAGTTTTTCTGGCTTAAAAACTGCCGTTCTAAGGGCTGTTCAGCGCGAAGTGGGCGTTGACGCCAGTTTCCCATCAACCGGCCTTGCAGAGCGCCTAAACGACGTACAACGAGCAGACTTCGCCGCCAGCTTTCAACAGATAGCAGTTGAGACACTAGTCGATAAAACAGAACAAGCATTTGCCGATTACAGCCCAAAATCAGTCGTTATCGCTGGTGGCGTAGCCGCTAATCAAGAATTACGCCGTATTTTATCCGAACGACTCCCCCTTCACATCGATTACGCACCGATGAATCTATGCACCGATAACGCCGCCATGGTTGCTAGCCTCGGATATTATTACAGCCAAAAAAATCAGCCAACCAGCCCATTTGATCTGGAAGTTGCTCCATCTCTGTCAATGACTAAAACCGCTTGGACACAAAAATAATATTTATTTAGCGACGTTTCAACTTACGAACAACCGATTTGCCCAGCGGTAGACCGCCGCTCCAAACACCATAAGAAACAGATAAAGGTCGGTCGAATGTGCCCGCCAGTTCAGTTTCGTTTTCTGCCCAACCTCGTTTGAAGGTCGTAATGCCGCCATCTATCAGCCCACCAAAATCATAACGGCTCAGTCCCCACTCTTTACATTCGCGAATTGCATACCATTTCAACGCGTAATTAGCGCGTAATTGCTGCCCTAAATCGTCCATTCCACCGTAAAGTTCAAACGCAGTATCGGCACTAATCGCCAGCCACAAAAAAGCGATTGGTTGATCATCGACATAAGCCGCAAACACCGGTGAATGGTCACCTAATTTGTCAAAAACATCATGGTAGTACTGATCACTATGCAAACTAAATTTGGCCCGTCTAGCAGTTGCTCGGTAGACTGTCAGGCATTTTTCTAATTCTGCTCTGTTACGCACCATTTTTATATTCATCGCCTCGCTGGCAGATTTACGGATATATTGGCGCGTCTTTTTTGCCATATCGTTCAATAATTCTTCTTCGGACCTGTTTAAATCAAGCAGAATAGTTTTAGCCGGCAAAATGTGGTTCTTAGACTTCTTCCACCCCTCTGGAACGGCATATTCTACGCTGTCAGGTTCAATTGTCAAAACTACTGAATGGAATGTTCGTTTGACGTATTTGGCTAATTCTAGCAGTAACTCTTCCCTGTTGCGCTCATCTACAACCGGTCCACGTGGAACATATGCAAGTGACCTTAGAGGCCAAGGCAATCGACGGACTAATAATTGCACTGCTCCTATAGTCTTTTCTTTATCATTATTTAAATAAAACCGATATGCTTTCCAACCATGTGAGGCTTTTAAGTCTCCCCAACCCCACAATTGTAAGGGGTGGCCACCATTTTCAAGTATATAATCGTCCCACTCTTGTTTATCCTGGCACTGTTTTAATACTGTCATACCATTTATTATACATCTTATTTAAGCTCAATATTATTATCAGACAGGCCTGTATAAATTTGTCCATATCTTGTTCGTCTTTGATGTCACATCCCTTCGTAATCCTGCTTCGCTCCAAGTCTGACAAAGGCCCCGGCGCTTGGTCAGACTTGGGCTGCAGGGGATCACTCAGAGATATAGCATCAAAGACTCTACACCCCAACTACCGCTTGTGATATACTAAATGGTGAAAACAAACACAAGAATTTAGAGGGCAGGCTAGGGGTTTTCGTATGAAAATCCTGAGTATTAGTTGTTTCTTTTCACGTGAAAATATTATAAATTGAAAGTTAATTTAACCAGCATGAAATTAGCCAAAACTTACGAACCAAATAAATACGAACCCAACGTCTATGCGATGTGGGAAAAGAGCGGTGCGTTCCAGCCAACAGGGGTTGGTGAACCATTCAGTATCGTTATGCCACCTCCAAATGCTAACGGCAAATTGCATATTGGACATGCGCTGACTTTTAACCTGGAAGACCTTATGACGCGTTATTACCGTATGCGTGGACGCGATGTTATTTATATTCCCGGAGCAGATCATGCTGGTTTTGAAACTTGGGTTGTATACGACAAAATTCTAGAAGAGCAGGGCAAGAATCGGTTTGATTTTTCTAGAGAGCAATTATACAGTCAGGTTTGGAATTTTGTTGAGCAACAACGTGGCAATATGGACCTGCAACTTCGCGCCCTTGGCGTCAGCGCTAGCTGGAAAGATTTAGTCTTTACTCTCGACAAAAAGGTGATTGATACTGTTTACGACACCTTTAAAAAATTATGGGACGAGGGCCTTATTTACAGAGGTGAACGCATTGTAAATTACAGTACAAAATACCGAACTAGTTATGCTGATATCGAAGTTAATCACAAACAAGAAAAAGGGAAGTTGTGGCAAATTGCTTACCCAACTTATGACAGAATTGGTGAAATTATTATTGCAACTACCCGTCCCGAAACAATATTCGGTGACACAGCAGTTGCCGTAAATCCTGATGATGTTCGCTATAAGGATTTAGTCGGGACCAGAGTTCTATTGCCTTTAACAGATCGCGAAATCCCAATTATTGCTGATGAGTCAGTCGATCCTAATTTTGGTACGGGTGCAGTAAAAGTTACTCCAGCACATGATCCGATTGACTTCGAAGTAGGGAAGCGACATAACTTAGAACGTATCCAGGTAATTGATTTTGATGGCATGATGATTAATGTTCCAAGCCAATTATCAGGTATTACTGTTGAAGCTGCCAGAAAAAAGACACTTGCAGCCCTGCAGTCCGAAGAACTTCTCAGAGGTGAAACGATAATCGAACACACCGTTGGCTATGATTACAAAAGCGGACTACCTATCCAACCATTAGTCAAAGATCAGTGGTTTTTGAAAGTTGAATCTTTGGCAAAACGCGCGAAACAAGCCATAGAAAACGGTGAGATTACTTTCACGCCAGCCAGTCGCAAACGTATTTTGATTCAATACCTTGATAATTTGCATGATTGGAATCTGTCGCGCCAAATACCCTGGGGAATACCAATTCCAGCTTTCCAAAATGACAATGACCCCGATGATTGGATATTTGACACTAGAGTCGACGAAAAAACTATCAACGTCAATGGTAAAACCTATCGCCGCGAGGAAGACACGTTCGACACCTGGTTCAGCAGTGGTCAATTGCCATTCATTGTAACTGACGCGCTCACTAAAGGCCCTCTGAGCCGTTTTTACCCAAATAGCGTAATGGAGACGGGGATTGATCTATTGGACCGCTGGGTGGCTCGTATGATAATGCTAGGGCTATATGTTACTGGCAAGGTACCCTTTAAACACGTTTACTTGCACGGGATGGTTTTAGACGAAAAAGGTCAAAAAATGAGCAAGAGCAAAAACAATGTGACTGATCCAATCGAAATAATTTCTAAATTCGGATCGGACGCATTGCGTATGGGGCTTGTAGCTAGCCGTAGCGCCGGTCAAAATCAGGCCTTTAACACAAGTAATATTATAGCTGGACGAAATTTTTGCAACAAATTATGGAATATCGCCCGCTTTGTCGAAAATAAATTAGGCGAAAGTTTTACAAATAGCACACCCGAGCCCCAGACAATTGCTGATCATTGGATTATTTACGAATTAACAAGCACCGTCGCCATAATCGAGCGACAACTCGAAAGTTATCGTTTTTCAGAGGCCAGCGCGACTATGTACCATGAAATTTGGGATAATGTAGCCGATTGGTATATCGAAGCCAGCAAATTACAAGATAACCCTGCTATGCTAGCCTGGGTTTTAGACACCAGCCTTAAAATTGCACATCCATTCGCTCCTTTCGTTACCGAAACCATCTGGCAAACATTGTCGTGGCATAAAGATATGTTAATCACTACTAAATGGCCAGAAAAAATGAAATATACCGAAATCGCAGCCGCCGAATTTTCTCGTTTGAAAAAATTAGTTACCGAAATACGTTTTGTCACATCCGAGCTGCCTGGAAATGAACGCTATAGACTGCTATACCAAAATGATAGTTTGATTGCCGATAATGAGAAATTGATCCAAAAATTAGCAAAGCTAAAGGAAGTTAAAGCTATTGATCAACCTCGCGGTCTGCGTTTAGCCAATAGTGGGCGAGAGGCTTGGATTGATATATCCGCTAAAACTTTAGCCGAGCATATGACTAACCTGGAAGTTCGTTTAGCAGAAACTCATGCCATTATTTCTAATCTTGAAGCTCGACTAGCCAACGACACTTATGTGAAAAAAGCACCTGCCGATCTGGTGGCCGAATCACGGTCCCAATTAGAACAAAAAAAGACGCTCGTAGAGCGCCTAACGCATGAATTAGAAATCATTAAATAGATAGCCTCGATTGCTACATACTCAGTCGAGACGCTGTTTTGGCGAGTGCTTTATGGTCTGGTTCGCTGTCACGATCCTGAGGTTTTTTGAGATCATTACCGTGATAAATCGGGATCAAATGGACATGAGCGTGGGGGACACCGAAACCTTCAACTACCACGCCAACTCGCGGTGAACCAATCACTTTGCGAATATGGCTACCGATTTTTTTGACAGTTTTCCATAGATAATCGTAATCTTCGTCATTTAAATCCCAGATATGATCAACTTGGGTTTTTGAGATAACCAAAGTATGGCCCTCGGTCAGTGGATGAAGGTCTAAAAAGGCAATTATTTTATCGTCCTCATAAATTGTATGCGCTGGAATTTCGCCGTTTATAATGCGGGTAAATATTGATGGTTCTTGCATGAGTTATATTATAGCGAATCTATTAACTCTTGAGTAGTTGGCTCTTTGGGCTCGACATCGTTCTTGTGGGCTTCTTCATACGTGCTAAAACGCTCTTTTAGGCTTTCCCTATCTGTATCGCGCAAGTTGAATAACCTAGTAGATTCTTTATAATCTCCTGAAACTAAACTAGCCGAATTTGAATCAGAATCGAAAAATTCAACTTCAGAAATTAATTTTTTATCACCCGTAAGGCTTAACAGCTTTTTATAGGTTTCATCTGTTAAATGCATCAGGCCTTTTTGACAAAAGACAAGGTGACCTTGATTAAAATCTTTCTCAAAATTATATCCTTTAAAAATCAAATATGGCCTGCCATCTTTGTCGGTCTCATTGGTGAAAGCATGCGGATATTTTTCTGGCAATGCCTCCATGATTTGCAAATTCTCTTTTTCGGTTTCAGTCAAACCTTCTTTTAACTCTTGCTCTCGATTGAGGGCTGCATCTATGCCTGGTTTTGCGATCTCAGCCAATTCCTGCGCAACATTTGGGTCAGCAACTAATTTTTCTGTCTGTCCGCTTACTTTAACTGGCTCATAAAAGTTTGCACCGTTATTTCCCATATTAGCTTCCTTTTTTATTTTATTATATATCTTAAAACCATTAAATCACGTTTATGCTTATATGTCAAGATAGAAACATTTAAAAAATACACCCACTAGGGGCGTATTTATTTGGCGGAGAGAAAGGGATTTGGTCACGTTCCGCGACCCCGGAACTTCACGATTGCAAGCATAGCTTGCATCGGAAGGTTCCCTTGCGGACTGCCGATAGGCAGTCCTCACCCTTGAACAAGGGTTCAAATCCAAATCCATTCGCCATATTAAAACCGGCCACTAAAGGGCCGAATTTAATATGGCGGAGAGAAAGGGATTTGAACCCTTGAAGACGTTGCCGCCTTACCGCTTTTCGAGAGCGGCCAGTTCAACCACTCCTGCATCTCTCCTTACCATCTACCAATTCTAACAGATATTAGGCTGTAAGTAATTCAATATGGTGTATAGTTAAAGTATATATTAGGAGGGGAAATTTATGGACAAGAAATCATCAGATAACCAATCAACAAATGTAAGCGCACCACAGCAACAAAATGGCATTGCTATCGCAGCTATGGTAGTCGGTATTATTGCATTTTTGCTCGGTTTAGTACCATTCGCCGGGCTTACACTCGGTGTCACTGCAATTGTACTGGCAATTATCGGTCTTAAAAAAGCAACTGGCAAGGGTATGTCTATTGCTGGGCTTGTCACAGGTGGCCTAGCAACATTGGGAAATCTTGTAGTGATAGCCTTTCTTGTTATGGGCTTGGCACTATTCGGTGGTGCCGTCTCGACAGTTGGACAAGGCATTAGTAACTACAACAAAGAAGAAAAAGCTAAAATTGATGCCAAAAAAGATTTTTCTAAGGGATCAACAGCTACATTTGATAAGTTCGAGGTAAAAGCTAATTCTGTCAAACGTAACTATGTACCTGATGACGAATACTCTCAGGCTAGCGAAGGTAATGAGTTAATTGTCGTAAATGTCAGTGTCAAAAATATTAGTTCAGAGTCAGCATCATTTAGTGTTTACGATTTGGGCATTAATGTTGATGGCATCGCAGAAAGTTCAAGCTATATAACCGCTGCTCCTGAATTTGAAGGTGGTAGCTTGTCGAAAGACGCAACAGCTACTGGCAACATCGTATATGAGGTTACAAAGGACGCAACTGGCTTGAAGCTCCAATATGAAAGTTATACCTTTGATTTAAATGGTTCTGGCCTTGAGACGTTAACTTATACATTAGAGATTTAGAGCAAAAGGTGAACTCGGCAAGAAACCATTAGGCTAGCTTGACTCGGCAAGATGTCGCCAGCAAGCTGGCTCCTCCGCTCATTCACGAAAAAATGTAAACACTTTTTCGTTTCAATCGCTGCGCCGAACCTCTTTTGCTTCGCAAAAGCCAGGTTCGGATCTTGCACGAAGTGCTACCAAAATTAAAACCCCACGCATGGTGGGGTGTTAATTTTGGTGAACTCGGCAAGATTCGAACCTGCGACCTTTAGCTCCGCAAGCTAACGCTCTATCCAGCTGAGCTACGAGTCCAAAACGCAGGGTTACACATTAAAAAATATATAACCCTACTTTTCATGTAACTAGAAGGTGCTTTCTAACCGTAAAACGGCAGAATACAAGCAATTGTATCACAAATTAGTAGTTGTTAGGTAGGTACCGAAGGCCCTGAGCGTAGTCGAAGGGGTAGTCAGAGCCTTAATTTTCGCACGATAATATCAATAACGTCGAGTTTGAGCGTTTCCATGGGGAGCCTTGCACCCAAAATATCAACAATTTGCTCACCAACCTCCTCTGGAAAATAAACTGACACCCCGGGTGAAAATCGTTTTGTCGGAATAAGCATAATCGAATGATGCTCACGATCTTGGATTAGGCCAAAAGCTTTGAATTCGCTAAAATGGTACAATTTATCGCCAACATATAAGCCTTGATCACCGCTTAAAGTATATTCGATTGCTCGAGGTGGACGACGCGAATAAACGACTAACGCAATCGCCATAACCACTACTAAAACTGAAAAAGTGTATGATTTAAGCAAAAATATATCAACAGCGATAAATCCTAGAGCAACAACGGCAAAAATAACAAACCATAATCCGTTTTTTTCTTCGTGAATATATTCGCTAGCGCTCCAATGAACTGGTGCGTTGTCTATAATCGGTTTTTTGGGTTTGTTGTCTTTATCTTTGGATGCTTCATCATCAGGGACAGAATCCTCGTTATCAGGTTCAGGAGCATACATTTCAACTGTTTTATCTGTTCCTGATTCCTCAGGATCATGTTTCCAATAGTTTTTATGATCATCAAGTCGCATGAACCAATTATAGCACGAGGGTTATGGAGGAGGGGAGATTTGGCGTAGCGAAAAAAGGAAGCGAAAACCGTAGGTAATAAAATAACCCGACCTTATGGTCGGGATATTTTATTATTTGGCGGAGGAGGGGAGATTTGAACTCCCGCTCCAGGTTTCCCCAGACTAACGATTTAGCAAACCGTCCCCTTCAGCCACTTGGGTACTCCTCCTCGTCGACATTCACTTCTAGGTTCTCACCTATGAACAAAGTCCATAAGCTGGCACCTACCGTTATGTCTCCTCTCGTTTTCGTAAACAGCCATAGGCTTGGTTTACAAAAACGTGTGGCTTTGCCACATTGGCTCATTGAGTTACATTTTTACGTAACTCTTCCTCGTTCCTTCGCAATAGAACTCGTTTATTATAGCATATTAAAGAGAGAATTATAGGGTGAGATATCGCCCGTGAGTTTGAATTTCACCCATCGGGCAAAATAATTAGACGACCATCTGGTCGTCTAATTATTTTTGGCGGAGGGGGAGAGATTCGAACTCTCGAAGTCTTTCGACTTGGCGGTTTTCAAGACCGCTGGAATAAACCACTATCCGACCCCTCCAAATTCCATATTCCAGCCTGCCATATTATACACTATTTTACACTTAAGACCGCTTTTTTATTGTTCCCGCTATATTCCAATAGCCACATTCCAATAGCTACTTTCCCAAAACTTGCCTAGCGACAACTGCCAGCCACACATGTTTGGCGCCAGCATCGCGTAGTGCTTGGCTGGCATATCGAACAGTCGCTCCGGTTGTTATCACG
>Ga0209587_1000803_pt1 | contig 15186 bp, 14 predicted proteins | sample NGEPerD_2_FD_184512 | JGI IMG/M metagenome (GOLD analysis project Ga0209587, IMG submission 184512) | Arctic peat soil microbial communities from the Barrow Environmental Observatory site, Barrow, Alaska, USA - NGEE PermafrostL1-D... | ecosystem: Environmental > Terrestrial > Soil > Wetlands >... | reverse complement strand
TATCGTATTTCTTGCCCTTGGTATCGGTTGGTTGCTCAAACAACCAGGCCTTGCGGTCTTCGGGTTCTATGCCTCCACGATACTGCCAGCGAACCAGCGGATGAATCTCAGTATCCTTGTTGATTGGGCGATCGACCCGGCGCAGCAACCCCTTGTCATCTAGAGCTGCGAGATGATCCCGCAGATCCGGATAGTTCCTCGGTACCGAGGAACTCGGTTTTGCTTTCTTTGAATAGAGTTCAGAACCCTCCATACTTCCCTCCGTTTCAGTGTGCGAGCACCCAACCAGTGCCCCCAACAAACAATCCCAGATGAACTATCTGCTCCCGACTAGTCAACGCTGGACAACTCCACCCGAGTGTCATGAGACCGCTAGACGGTATAGCGTCCTTCTCACAGTTACAACCCTAGCAGCGCCCCTGAGCGACGTCAATAAGGCCGCAAGGGATAATCTCTATGCCGAGGGGAGCGACAGTTACCTATTTGCGTTAAGCGTGGGGTCAAGTCTGGAGTTTACCCGCTGCAGCGGGCGCTTTTAGACTTTCTCTGAGGGCGAGTGGCTCGTGACATTCCTGGCACTAGACCGGGGACATGCAGTAAGAGCTGAAGTACCGGCCAGGCGCAGGCCCCCCTCGGCCTGACGCATGCTTCCCGGACTTGATAACCTTTCTTCCGCAGAGCATTGTGCACGAACACAGATTCATACGCTCTGGCCTGCCGCTCAGCACCATAATAGAGGATGGTGGACAATATGGACCATGTTGGCAAGAGCCCTGCTAGATCCGATGCTGTTCCGAAAGTTACTGGTCAGGCGACCTTCCTGGACGATAGATCGTTATCATTCCGTTCTCTAATAGCGAAAATGCTAACTAGTCCTTACCCGCATGCCGCCATACACAGTATTGATATTCAACGTGCATTAGAAGTTCCAGGCGTAAGAGCAATAGTAACCGGCAGCGATATTCATAATCTGCATGGTGAAAGCTTAGTTAATATTCCATTCCTGGCTCAGGAGCGTGTTCGCTATGTAGGGGAGCCAGTTGCAGCGGTAGCTGCAGTAAGTGAAGAAGCCGCTTGTGAAGCCTTGGCACTAATTCAAGTCGACTACGCACCGCTTCCTGCATTGCTTGACCCCGAGCTGGCGTTGAAAGAAGATGCACCTTTATTGCACCCTGATCTAGGGAAATACGATCATATTTCAGCAATACATCCTGTCCCCGGAACTAATATTTGCAATCATATAGTTGAAACAAAGGGCGACGTCGTCAGCGCTTTCGAAAGGGCAAACTGGTCTCTTGAGAATCACTATACAACTCACCATGTACAACATGCCGCCATAGAACCGCATGGCGCTATTGCTCAAGTGGACCTAAGTGGAAAGATAACGCTTTGGAGTCAGAATGACTCGCCACATAGGGCACGGAAAGAACTAGCACAAGCTTTAAACTTATCCCATTCTGATGTCAGAGTGATCTCAGGATATGTAGGCGGCAATTTCGGTGGCAAGGGCGGGCTGAAAGCCGAAGCTATTGCCGTAGCATTAGCGCTTCGCGTATCCCCCTATCCGGTGAAGATGATCTTTGACAGGGAGGAGGTATTCTCCTCTGCAACCGCCCGTGTCCCGCTTACAGCATGGATTAAGTCGGCTGGTAGCAACGCCGGCAAGATAGAGGCACGCAAGGTTCGGCTAGTTTTTGATTGTGGGGCCTATGCTGAGAAGTCTCCCACTATTGCCCTGAATGCTGCACAACTTGCGGCAGGACCCTATGATATCGAGAATGTAGAGATCGAAGCATTCGCAGTGTTCACCAACAAGATAATGACAGGCGCCATGAGGGGCTATGGCTCCCCTCAGATAGCATGGGCATATGAAGGCCACACAGACGAAATAGCTAGATACCTGCAGATGGAACCATTTGAATTGCGTCGTCGCAATATAGTGCGCGAAGGCACACAGGTTGTTACAGGGCAGCGCTTATATGCTGTAGGCATGGACCAGACTCTAGAGAAATGTCAGCAAGCAATGACCCAGCATCTCATATCGGTACCAAGCCAAACAACGAAAAAGGCGCGAGGAACAGGGGTCGCATGCATTTATCGCACAGTAAAGACGCCCACCATGTCAGCTGCATGGGTTAAGATGGAAGAAGACGGCTCCATTAATATACTCATGGGCAGTGTGGAAGTTGGGCAGGGCGTAACCACAATACTGCCCCAAATAGTAGCGGAGACGCTAAGAGTGCCGCTTGCCCGAATCAGTGTGAGCGAGCCAGATACGGACCTCGTCCCATACGATACATCAACGACGTCAAGCCGCACCACGTTTCACATGGGCAATGCAGTTAAGCTGGCTGCAGAAGAAGTCAGAGATCAGTTGCTGAATATGGCTGCCAGGCAGTGGGAGGTAGCGCCTGAACACCTTAAGTTGGACCAGGGCCGCGTTATAGGACCCAGCAACCGTTCAGCCAAGTACTCAGAAATAATCATGCATTACTTTGGCGGAGGTGCAGGCGGAACAGTATTGGGCAAGGGAGTCTTTTCCCCCCAAGAGATACTCGGTGCTCCACCAGATGGAAGCCGCAGCCAGCAAGCTTATTCAACTATGAGCGCCTTTCATAGTTACGCAACTCAGGTAGCTGAGGTCGAGGTGGACCTATCTTCAGGCGATGTCAAGGTCCTGCGTCTTACCGGAGCTCACGATGTTGGCAAGGCAATCAACCCTCAAAACTGCCGCCAGCAAATTGAAGGGGCTATGCTCATGGGTCTCGGATATGCTTTGACCGAGATGTTCCATTGGGAGAAGGGGGCCATCCTCAATCCGTCGTTCCTCGAGTATGGAATACCTACTGGGATGGAGGCCCCCTTGTTTCAGACCTACCTGATTGAGAAGAACCACCCTCACGGCCCCTACGGCGCGAAGGGTTTAGGTGAGATGGCCCTAGCTCCGACAGCCGCAGCCATAGCTAATGCAGTTGAAGATGCATGCGGGGTGAGAATTCGAGACTTACCAATCACTCCCGGCAAGATTCTGCAGGGATTGAGAAAGACACACGCCGAGACGGAACGGCAACCGGCTTCAAACTGACCTCTGCGCCAAACACCTGCCCACCACCTTCGCAACCTACACCCCAGAGGGGACTTAGAACGCCGGTCACCTGAATCCCATCAAGGAGAGGCCGCTGGGGATCACAAGGCATAATCACTCACATTCCCTCGTCGAAAACGAATCCCCGGACTCGCTGCGTAATCTACTTCCATAGCCTCATCATATCATCTCTTTCCCACCATCAACCACTAACGTATGGCCACTCACGAAATCACTCTCTTCGCTCGCTAGGAACACCAAGGCTCCCACTAAATCCTTCGGAACCTGCACTCTCTTTATAGCACGGCCAGAAACCCTACTCTCCCTATAGGCTATTTGCTCGGACGATGGCTCCTCAGCACTTAACGTGCTTCCAGGTGCTATACAATTCACGTTAATATTGTAGTCACCCAGATCTCGCGCCATGGTCTTGGTGAGCCCCAATATCGCCGCTTTAGAAGCAACATAGTGCGCGCGTCCGCCGTGTCCTTGAAATACCGAAGACGACGAAACATTGATTATCTTACCGCTATTCTGCTGCATCATTACCGGCGCCACCGCTCTGCACGACAACCACACACCCTTCACATTGACGTCCATCACCTTATCCCACTCCTCGGGCGATATCTCCCCAAAGGGTACCCGGGCTATGGGAATCGTTGCAAAGATGGCCGCATTCGTCACCAATATATCGATTGATCCGAAAGCCTCCATGGTAGTTTCAACCATACCCTGCAGACTATGCTCGTCAGATACATCAGTGGTGGCACCTAATGCCTCAAATCCCTCTTCTCTTAGCTCCTCTGCGAGAGCTGAAGCAGCTTCGGCATCAATTTCGGCAACCACAACCTTCGCACCCTCTCGCGCCAAGCCTCTGCAATACTCTCTGCCAATCCCATGTCCTCCGCCAGTAACAACAGCCGTCTTCCCCACTAACCTCTCACCGAGTCGTGGCATCCTTCTGCTCCTTCCTATATCTCCATAACCTTACTGACTTTCCCCCATCAATCCGTCCTTGCTCACACTACTGGAAACATCTACGAACCCATCGGCTACTTCTCCTCTCCTAACCATGCAATCGTTACACCGATAGACCCAGCCATTCTTGGGGGTTGCCATTAGTAATCTGCGCCAAGGAATGCTCCTGCAACCCCTCATGCCTAAGAAGCGGCAGGAAGCACTCAAGAACCGTACAGTAACTTCTGCCGCCATTGGCTCTCAACTGATTTGCACTCGAGATATCTGAAGAAAGAAGTATCTGCTCGTCAAATCCCTCCACACACAATTCCCGCACTACTTCCGCCCGTTCTTTGTCGGGCCTCTTCTTGCTAAATCCTATCTGATCAATACCAATGAACGCTCCCCGTTTTCCAACTTCACGCGCCAATTCAAGTGCATTATCATACTTATCAAGATGCCCAATCAGCACTTTCCCTAAATCCACTCCCACTTCTTCTAGCCTATCTAATTGCCATGCAGCCTGTCCCTCTTTTGAGGTATGAGTAATAATCGGCGCTCCAGTATCACAACTTGCCAACCCTGCTGCCTGGAACATTCGCTCGTCTACTGCATTCAAAGACTCACTGTCTGTTCCGACCTTAATCACACCGCAACAAATCTCCCCGCTTTCAGAGCCGACGGTCAATTCTTCAACCATTTTCTTTCTTAACTCACCCACTTCTGCACACTTGATATCATCAGTATATAGTTCCCAGTGAAAGCCGGTGGCACCCACAATATACACGTCAGACTCTTCGCTAATTCTCCTTAGAACATCTAGCCTTCTGCCAGCGCTTTTCACGGTCGCATCTACAATAACACCCAAGTCATAGCACGCCTTGGCATATTCTAAATCCTCAATAATATGCACCATATCCGTCTCATCCAGCACCACAGAATCGCCCTTGCAAGCGCTCAGGTCTATCTGCAAGTGCTCGTGCACCAACACCTTGCTATTCTGTGTCGCCACATCGCCAGTGACCGTTGTTAGCATTCCTGTCTCCTAACCAGCGCGAGATGACCCGCTTTTTCACTTGGAGCAATGACAATGACGCGCATTAATGGGAAACCACTGCGGCTTATCAAGCAAATGAGCACCTTGCCGGCTCCCGGCATTTGCTAGCTCTGTTGCCCCAGCAGCCTTCCATATCCCGATATCAGCGGCTTGATTCCCAAAATCTGCAAAGCCGCCCAGATCTTCGCCAGGTTGCTGGTAACGACCGGGATATCAAGGTCCCTTTCCCACTTGTCTACCAGCAGTGATGTGGGCCAGTGAGCACAAGGGACCACCACTCCCTCTGGCTTCTCAGATCGGTGCTCCTCCACTGCGGCTCTCAGGAAATGGTATGCACGCTGCCGCGTCACCTTGTTGATGTCCGCGTTCTTAACCAAACCAAGGCCAGCGGTACCCACAACCTCAAACCCTGATCCCTCAAGGAAAGTCTTCAGCTTCGCATTAGTCTCAGGAACAAACGGACTGGCCACAAGAATCCTCCTGCATCCCAGGCTCTTCAGGCCGTCCATCATGGCTGTCTGGTTCGAGAGGATAGGAACACCAGTTAGCTCACCAATCTCGTCTGAAAGCACCCGATCTGAGCCTGGGCCCCGCATGAACACCATCGGGGCTCCACCGAGCACGATAATATCTACGTCGCCCTGGGCCATAGTTACGGCGATTCCCTTAATCTCCTCGTAGGCTTGGCTGAGTTCGTCTTCCTTTACCTTACCAATAGTCAAGGTCGCCTGAACTATGCTAAAACCATCCGGCAGTATCTGATAAAACTCATATGGAAATATATCTGTCGGGGTAGCCCCAATACTCCCTATTCTAGCTCTCCATCCATACATATTGAGCCCCTCCTTCGCATTGCTGCGTCATGCCGCCCCATATCCGCTCACTTTTTACCACTCCTGCTCTACATTATCTCTCCAAAAAGAATCCCATTAAACATCCGTAAACCCATCATTACAGAAAATAGGCCATATGTGACCCCTAAAGTCATTCCAACAACCAATACCACCTTGGCCCAGGACATCTTCCCATACACTTTAGTAAATACCCCAATACAAAGGCCGATCGCAAGATAAAAGCCGAATAGCAGAAACAATATCATTAGCATTATAAACCACACCGAAATCGCAAAAAAGCCTCTTCTCTCGCTCCAACGCGGTACGTATCCCTTCTCCGCCCTAAATCCGGGTCCTAGTAGAGACACTTGGAAGAAGGCCGCCACACGAGCAGATACGTCACTCGCTAGAACCCCTATACCTAAAACCAACGTTACGATACTTACCCATATCGGCACCAACCTTGACTGCTCTCGCGACAACTCCATGGTCTGAAACAAAATTATCCCGAGAAATATGATAATGGCTAGCGTAAAAAGGATACGTTGCTTACTCCTCATGCCTCTCCTCCATCACCACGTCTTACTAATGGTATTACAAAGACCCCTATCAAGAGCAGCAAAAGAACTAACGATATAGGTCTGGTCACGAAGATTGAATAGTCTCCGCCCGAAATCATCAAGGATTGCATGAAGGCTTTTTCGGCCAAACTTCCTAAGATAAACCCAATTACCATAGTAATAATTGGAAAGCCACCCTTGCGCAAGAAGAAAGCAAAAAACCCAAAGGCTACTGCCACAAGCACATCAAAAAAACTTCCTCTGATAGCATAGGCACCCATTATAGAAAGGCTTACAACTATCGGAATAATGTATGCAAGGTTAACGTCAGCTAACTTGCATAGATAGCGCGCTGCGATCAAGACAAAACCGGCAGCCAAAACGTTGGACATCACTAAGCCCCAGATCAGCGCCCACACTATCTCCGGATGATCTCCTATCAGCAGCGGTCCGGGGATAAGGCCGTGGAGAATGAAAGCACCCAGAAGAACAGCCATTTCTGCGCTGCCAGGAATACCAAAACCGAGGGTTGGTATGAGCGAGCCACCGTCCTTAGCATTGTTAGCAGACTCAGAGGCGATCACTCCTTCAATCTCCCCGGTACCAAAAGTCTCAGGATGTGTCGAACTTTGCATGGCAACTGTGTATGAGACAAAATTCGCTGCAGCGCCGCCAACCCCTGGGATGATTCCAACCAAAGTGCCGATTGCCGACCCCCTCAAGAGGCCGCGCAAATGGTGGAAAACATCCTTTATTCCCTGTCCAACCCCTTTCGTTAGTTCCTGGCCTGTAACTTTGGCTGCAGCCACTGCAGTCTTCCCTTTAACGGTAAGATTTATCATCTCGGCAAGCGCGAAGACGCCAATGACAAAAGGTATAAGTTGTATCCCATCCCACAAATATACAGTACCAAAATTATATCGAATCTCACCAGTGATTACACTCTGTCCTACCAAAGACAATATGATCCCTAATCCACCAGCAAATAGACCCTTTAAGATGTTTCCTTGGGCAGCTACTACAATGGCGCCAAGCCCAAACAAAATGAACATAAATGTCTCTGGTGCCCCAAACGCCGTGACAGCTATACGAATCAATGGAAAAGCCAAAATCAAGATTAAGACCCCAAACACAGCTCCGGCTCCCGAGGCGGTTGCCGATATGCCCAGAGCTCTCCCAGCCTCCCCCTTCTGTGCCATAGGATATCCATCAAAGCAAGTAGCCGCATTTACAGCCGTACCCGGCGCATTGATCATAATAGCGCTAATAGAGCCACCCACCGGATTCCCACCCATAATCCCCGCATACATGAACATCGCCTGCTCTGGTTCCATACCAAATGTTAGGGGAAGCACTAGGCTCATCGCTACTACACCGGAGAGACCAGGAAGAGCACCAAAGACCAAACCTATAGCGGTTCCCAAGAGCACGAAACCCATTACCTCGGGATTGCCAAGCAATAGACCTAACGAAGCTGTTGCTTGCCCAAACATTCTCTTCCTTTCAACACCGATATACCTCCTGTTATTGATTTCCCGTAGCTCTACCAAATGCAGCCCAAAAAGCTGAGGTGAGAATGCTCATCTCTTGTCACTTACTCTCTTAGCAAACTCGCTCGAACCGGAAAGAACTCCCCTCTCAACCCTGGCCCCAACTAGGAGATATCAAGGCAAGCGATCGCTGAAGAAAGCTTCCCTTGATATCTCCGCGCCCGCCAATGCACTAAGCCAATAGCCCTAGCCTGTGTATAGCGAACTACGGTGCATAAATCGGCTTATATTCCTCGTATGCATCCCTACTCGCCTTCAGTCGAGAACTCATATCTTCCCCTTGGATTAGATTCAGTAGCAGATTGCCTTCTGCTGCAGCTGCTATGAACTCTTCGTCGCTGTAAACCTTATTTAGTGCATCCCGATAAACACTAACGATATTCGCAGGTGTATCCGGAGGAACAAACATTGCTTTCGTCGAGGCTATCACGGTAGCTTCTTCATATCCCAATTCTTTGACTGACGGCACATTCGGCGTCAACTCGCTTCTGTCATCCGTAAAAGTGACTATCGCTTTAAGATCGCCACTTTCAATGTAACTAACTATCCTGCCAAGATTAAGTACACTGGCGTCTACATCGCCCGTCATGATTCCCGGAACGACCTCACTCGTACCACCATACCCGGTGATCATCTCATAATCCAACCCCAGTACCTCGCCTGCTATAGCGCAGAAGGCGTACATAGAGGCCCCTCTAGATGTGCTTCCGAACTTCACCGTCTGGCTCTTAAGATCGTCTACGGAGTTTATGGGAGAATCGGCAGCCACGACCAAAGCTTGGGGGTCCATGCCAAGTATGGCCAATTCCGTCAATTCTTCGGGCTTAAAGCCGATGTCCTGTGTCAGGGCTGCCATCCATATTCCGGGGTAGGCTGCGAGACCTATAGTGTACCCGTCAGGATCGGACCTATACAGTTCTCTCGTGCCAACTACCGATCCTCCACCCGTCACATTCTCAACTACTACCTCTGGTTGGTTAGGCAAGTACTTCGGCAAGAATCGGCTTACAGTACGCGCGTACGTATCAAACCCGCCTCCGGGACTGAACGGTACGATCCACCGGATATTCTCACCCTCCTGAGGGAACTCTGTCATGCTTTCAGCCTCTGTCGAACTTGTGCTCTCATCCACAGCTTCGGTAGTGGTTGTGCTCTCATCCACAGCTTCGGTAGTGGTTGTCTCTGAGTCACCGCAAGCTGCCAAACCTATTGCCATCACCAGTCCCAACGCAACCAGGCACAAAACCAACTTCTTCATCCCCATCGCCCCCTCTTATCGTCTTTTATCGCCTACACAGATTCTAATAAAGGTTCCTACATCCCGCCATGATAATCACATGCCTGTGTCTTCCCTTCATCTACCTAACACTGCACCCGTCCGGCTCCCTGGACGCACGAGAAGGTCTACAAAAGTTATGTCTACTTGTCGTCCCCTCGCCGTGTGGGCCACCAAGACACTGCTATCTCAACAGCGTAGGAGTCCTTCGTATCCTAAACCTACGCGCCCTCCATTGCACCTCCTTTCCTACTCCTCATAGCCAGGAGCATTTTCCACCTGATCCATCCAGTCAAAGCCCAAAGCCCTAATGATTCTGCTCGTTGCCGTGATTATCCGTACGTCCTCCTCCGGACCAGCAAAATGCTGATGTACCGAATACGGCGGAATGCAGACAAAGTCCCCTTCCTCCCATTCGTACCTCTTGGGCTCCGTACTCCATTCCCACGAATACTCATCATCACAATCGAACTGCACATCCCAGTGCAAATCGTATCCGCTGCCTTCAAGGACAAAAAACACTTCCTCTGACATATGGCGATGCTTACCCGAAGCCCCTCCCGCTGGAATAACCTGCTGATACATATCCAACGCACATTCACGGGTATCCAATTCCTCTGCTACCACATGCTTTAGTCTACCCTGTGGCGAATCCTCCCACGGCATCTCTTCCGCCTTTACCACTCCCTTGCGTTGCCCGTACTCCTGCCTAAACTCCTTAGACCTTATAAGGGCGTCTTCATAGATACTCGCCTTGTTGCTGCCAGCATCCGCCTTCTTGGCTTCCTCATAACTCACAATGTCCTCCTCTTCCTTCCAATGCGACTATAATGAACCACCACCGCATCATAATTACGCATTACTCTTCTGGCCGCCATTCTTCCCATCCAGGAATCGGTTCCTCAGGTGGCAACTGCACTGTCTTCTGATACAGCAGATGGAAGAACATGTACACCGGCTTACCTTTCATGACCAATAGGCGCGATGGTTTATCAGGATCCGCATTGAAGTGTTGATGTACGCAACTATTCTTCACGACAAATGCGTCCCCTGCCTCCCAATCTAGACGCTCTCCATCATGTATCTCGTATCCTCTTCCCTCCAATGCGTACATCACAGCCCCATTCAAGTGCCCATGCTTCTGTGATTCACCCCCCGGTGCCAGCACTTCTATATGCGTCTCTATTACTTGGGTTGCGCTCTCGGGAATTTTGGCGCTAATAATATGCTTTCCGAATGCTACTGGCCCACCTTGAAAAGCTATCTCTTTGCTCTTAAATACACGCGGCGCCTCAAGCACCTTCTTGTACACGTCATCATATAGACCAGTCAGTTCCCTAACAAATCTACGTTCCTTTTGCCACCTTTCCCATTTAACTTCTCCTGAATCTGCATTCATAACCGCTCTCCTCCTCCGCAGTGCCTATCTTACTTCCAGTTAATGCTTAGCCAATATCTCATTTTGAAAGCAGATCATTCCATTTTGTGTACATCTCCTTTGCATACTCTTCAGGCACTCCAGTCGCCTCTGGAAAGGTTTCCCTTTCTTCATAGGGAATGCATGCATCCACGAGGGCGAGCGAAGTATAGTAGTTCTTGTTCTTGTCGAAGCACAAGGGATCAAGCGGAGTGCTGCGGGATCGATTTATGAATTCAATGTCGGTTGCAGGCTGGCAGCGAGTGGCCATCGCCCACATGACCTCATCAATATTCGCTGGATCTATATCGTCATCCACCACCACTACCCATCGACCGGCATATGCACCTGCAGTTGTCTGAGCAGCCACATGCATAACTTGACGGGCATGCCCGTAATAGGCCTGCTTGATCGATATCACATTGAAATATCGTGAGCCTGCTTGCTCATAACGCCAGACGCCCTCCACCTGCGGAATACCGGCGGTATTCAACTCCTGCCAAAGCAAGGCAGAACGCATGAGAGACCTAAAGTCGAAAACCTTGTTCCGTATCTCATGCCTGGCAGTAAGAATAGGCTCGTTGCGATGCAACACCGTCTTTACTCGCATCACCGGCTCGTTTCTACTCGAACTGCCATAATACCCCGTCCACTCAGGGAAAGGTCCTTCGGCATGATTATCATCAGGGTAACAATATCCCTCGATCACGATCTCTGAATCCTTGGGAATGGGAAGGCCGGTTTCTGGGGCTTCAACTACCTCAACGGGGCTACCTTTCAATCCGCCCACCAGTTCATACTCACTAATCCCATAGGGGACTTCATTTCCCGCATAAAGCGCCAACGATGGGTCTTGCCCCAAGCTCACGGCAACTGGGCACGGTTGCCCTTTGTCCCAATATTTTTGCCGAATGATGTTGGCATGTTTTCCAGGGGAGATAAACAGTACAGCAGATTTATCATCGAGGAGTTGCATGCGATAAGTCCCAAGGTTGACATAACCGCTATCCGGATCCTTCATAATGACGATGTCTGATGTGCCGATATATCTGCCGCCATCAGATGCCGAAAACAACGGTGCCGGAAACTGGGTTAGTTTAATGTCATCGCCCCGCTGTATGTTCTCCTGCACAGGACCGCTATCCACTGTTTTCGTTGGAATAGGGGTAATATTTTTGACCTTATCGTAAACCACACTTACGAGGTCCACCAGAGATTCATACTCTAAGGGAAAACCCATGGTTAGAGCAACTGCCCATGGACTGATCAGCTCGTGGAACAGTACCCGCTCACCATTTTCGCAACCGGGAATATCCTCAAATAGCAGCGTGGGAGTGTCCAGTCCGTCCTTCTTGCAGACCAATTCAGCCAACGCCCCCATTTCCCTGTCCCAATGTGCCCCGGGAATACGGGTAACTTTCCCCATCTTATCCGCTTGTTCCACCCAATCTCTCAAGTCTCTATGCACTTTCGTTGTCCTCCTGTTTATCTCGATAGTTCCATCATTAGCCCCTCTGCAAGCGTTCTGCTCAAGCGGTATCAAATATCTTGATACTGCTTTACTAGTGAGCAGTTTGAACCTTTACCTCAACTCTTCCCATTCCCTGGTAACCTTGAACCGGAATAGCCCAGCAGACTCTCCCAGGCCAATCCTTGCTCTCATAGACCCGTCCATTCATCGAAGGGCCTCGCAGCTTTCTCCATAGACCCCCTTCACCTCAGTGCAGGAAACGGCGTTTCTGTTGTCACTGCTCCTGCTTCTTAACCCTCCCGTGCCCCTACATATGCTGCTGCTCCGTATCGCCGAACCGTCCCTGATTCTTCGCTCCCCCACCAAACGGGGAACAGTCGGGCATGTTCCGGTGCCGGGTACATGATTCCTCTCCAGTACACATTATCGAGCGTCAGGAGTTCCGTCAAGGTGCTTACCTGGGAAGGGTTACTGCATCTACAAGGGCCGGCCGACCTTCTCCCTGAACCACGTCAATTGCCCGTTCAAGCGCTGCGCCCAACTCCTCCACAGTGTGCACGGGACCTTCTGCGTACCACCCCATGGAGCGGGCTAACTCCGCAAAGTCCGGTGCAGGATCGTTTAGTACTGTACCCACTTCAGCCTGTTCACTTCCCCCTCCGCGACCACGCAGGGCCATGATGCGCTCTTGGTGATCCACACTATTATAGTAAGCGCGGTTATTGTGCATGACCACCAGCATCGGAATACTGTATCGGGCCGCGACCCAAAGAGCAGCGGCATCGTATAGAAGATCGCCATCCGGCTGAAGATCGACCACCAGCTTCCCGGATCCCTTGTACGCCAGAGCAACCCCCAGACTGATGCTGATTTGAGTCGCCGTGCCAAGTGCTTTGCCGGGATGTCGATGCGGCTCATCCATGTCCCAGAGCCGTCGAGCCCAATCTTTTTTTACGGTATTGGCCGTAAGCACCCAATCGTATTCTTTGATCGCTTCGCCCACCTCGAGCACCATGCGGGCTGAGGACATGGGAATTGAATCTCCCCCTGAACGTGCTTCAGCGACCCAGGCCGCTCGAAGGTCCGCGTGCCTCTGCCTCCGGGCAGCAAGGCGCGCTTCCCTCTGATCCATGTTGGCCTCTGAACCAGTTTCGGCAACACGCTTCCGGCAGATATCCAATAAGTCAGGCAAAGCTGTGAGTGTGTCACCCAGAATTGAGATGTCCGTTTCCAAGAATCTCTGGTTGTTATTGGACCAACTACTGATCTCCAGCTCACCCAGACCTATGGATACGACCCTGCAACCAGACTCCACCAACAAGTCTCCAGTCGGGCGACTGTCATCACCCACTTCACACAGCACACCATGTTCGTCGCGAACATCGAGCATAAGCACGAGGTCTGCATCCCGCACAATCCCACAATCCAGCTCGAACAAAGGATGGGTATTTGGGAAATTCATTCGTCCGTTTAGATCCACCACCGGAGCGGCGACAAGCTCCGCAAGCTCCACCAACGTCGATACCCGTTCTGGATTTCTGCCCACATGATCGGCCACAATGACAGGATTGGATGCCTCAAGTAGATAATCAGCCGCTTGTTCAAGGCTCCGGAGATCGGCTGACAGCGGTGTGTGTTTGCCAGCGCGTGCCGGATCCGGCAACGCTATCTCTCGCTCCATCTCATCTTCTTGGAAAGCGACATCAAAGCACAAGTAGACGGGACCCGTCGGTTCCGTGCACGCAATGCGGTATGCTCTTGAGAACGAATGCAGCACCCCCTCAGCATCCCAGGGCTGATCATCCCACTTCACATAATCGCGTACAGCATTACCCTGCACCAGGGCAGTGTGGTCCCAATCAACACGCGGGCGACGACGACCGACCGCCATCGGTCCAGTAGCGCCAAGTATCATTACCGGGACCCTATCTGTATATGCTGTATAGATAGCCATGGCTGAGTGCAGGAGACCAACAACATTGTGGACCATCGCCGCCATGGGACGTCCGGTGACCTTGGCATAACCATGCGCGATTCCCACCGAGATCTCCTCGTGAGGACACTGGATTATCCGGGGACTATGATCCGCGTAGTTCACGATCGAATCGTGGATACCCCGTACGGTTGCACCGGGATTCATTGCCACGTAGGGCACGTCATACTCATTGAGAAGATCCACAATCAAGTCCGAGCCGTATTTCACTGTTTTCTCCCCTATCGTTTTTCCGCATTCATCCCATTACAATTTGCCAGCACTGAAATGTCTCTCCTGTTCCAGGAAGTTCATCGCAGCACCTATCTCCCCAAAGCCTCTTCCACCGCCTCCACAGTGAATTCCAGTCCCAAATCTTCCAGGGTGCCAGCCGGAGGAGTCCCGTCCTCGTTGAGGCCGTAGGACAAGTATCTTTCCTTCCTCTTCTCCAGGAACTCATCATGGTCCAGGATCTTGGGCTCGCCATACTTGTTGTGAATGGTCTCCTCGAAGAAGCGCTCCGGCATGACATCGTCCCTGGACGGCCGATACCCTTCCCGAATGGAGTAGCAGCGTTCCAGGTGAAAAGACCTCATGACCAGGTCCTCCCACTCTTTCGGGGAGTATTGCCAGCCGCAGGTGGCCTCCAGCATGGGAACGGCCCAACCGGCCAGGCCCCCAAAGATCTTGTTCACATCCCGGCGCCAGAAAGAACAATACGTCAGCGAGTCCATCACTATTTGATCCGGAGCACCGCGGTTTCCGTGAATCTCTCCCACCGCGGTCATGGCCAGGTCCAGAGCATCCTTCATGCTGCCGCGCGGCTCATAGGAGGTGATGGCGACGCCCTTGCCGGTCATGGCGAACTCCTCGGACCCGGCCTCTGTCCGCCCCGGCGCAAATTTGAGACCTTCGGCCAATGTGTCGCCGATTCCCTCCCGGTAGGCGATCTTCTTGAGCAGGGCACAGATGGCTTCCACGTTGCCCCAGGTCAAGTCAATCCCGCCC
>Ga0209587_1000800_pt1 | contig 15212 bp, 13 predicted proteins | sample NGEPerD_2_FD_184512 | JGI IMG/M metagenome (GOLD analysis project Ga0209587, IMG submission 184512) | Arctic peat soil microbial communities from the Barrow Environmental Observatory site, Barrow, Alaska, USA - NGEE PermafrostL1-D... | ecosystem: Environmental > Terrestrial > Soil > Wetlands >... | reverse complement strand
TTTCTGATCTCGTTGGCGAACATCGGACCAAAGCGATTCCACCAAAACCGTATCGTCTCGTGGCAGATATCGATGCCGCGTTCGAACAGCAAATCTTCCACCTGCCGCAGCGACAGTGGATAGCGGAGATACATCATCACCGTGAGGCGGATCACCTCAGGCGAGCTGTTGAAATAACGGAAGGGATTGCGCATCGCCGGAGGCTACGGATCCTCGCCAGGAGGCTCAAGTTAGTTTAGTCTGACAATGCCCTCGCCAGGCTCGACGCTTCATCCGCTCCTGAAGACATGAACCTGCCCGGCTTTCGATTGCACAGGCTTAAAGGCGACTACGCCGGTTATTGGGCCGTGACTGTCCGGGCGAACTGGCGCGTGATTTTCCGCTTTGAAGACGCAGACGTTGATTATCTCGATTACCATTAAGGAGGTGATGATATGAGGATGCATAGTCCACCCCATCCGGGCGAAGTTATAAGGCGGCAGTGCCTTGAACCGCTCGGCCTGTCGGTCACGGCAGCCGCGGAAGGGCTTGGCGTATCGCGGAACACCCTTTCGATGGTGCTGAACGGCCGCGCCGGGATTTCTCCCGATATGGCAATCCGGCTCTCGAAGGGCTTCGGTGGCAGTCCGGAAAGCTGGCTGCGTCAGCAGATGCAGTATGATCTCTGGAAGGCGAAGCGAAACGAACACGCAATTCACGTGGCGAAATTCAAGGCCGCCTAGATCGAGGATGCAACAGGTAGCGGCCAACTAATCAGGAGGTTGCAATGGAAATGTGGTTGCCGATCCTCGTTGCTCTCATCACCGGGCTTGTCAGCTACGTTGCCGCAGAGCGCAGGATTCGCACCGAGGTGCAGCAATCCGAGACGCGGCTACGCCGGGACTATCAACTCCAGTTCGCGGCCGAGTCCGTCGTGCGCCGCCTGCTTCAGGTTGAACAGTGGAGGCTGCGGTCGTTCGGTGAGATTAAGCGCCGTCTTGAAAGCCTTGATGATAGCGAAGTGAGAAAGACATTGATCCGCGCTGGCGCGGTCTGTTTCCGTGACGGGAATGACCAGGAAATGTGGGGATTGATTGAGCGGAACGAGGACAGGCTGGCGAAGGAATTGGTGTAGCGGAGACGTGCCGCGCGCTTGGCAGCTTATTTGCGAAACCGGACGCTCCAGCGCTCTTCCAGGTCGGTCTCCTCATTCTCGTCTTCGTCCTGATAAGTTTCATCAACAAGCGAAGGGCACGTGAGCACTGTCAGGGTTTTGCCGTAGCTTCCCAGACGGCGTTGTCAGACAAATCTAACCGGGCCTGCGAAGGGTGCTGATCTGAAGCGTTCAGGCTGCAAGCTGACGCCATTCGGCCAGGGCGGCAGCGCGGTTCTGTTTGAAGATGTCGCGAGGGTTGAGGTGACGGTCGAGGTTGAAGTGGTTGTGGATTGATGCGTGGGCGGCGGCAAATTTCTGTAGGGTCCCTATGGTCCTGAATCTCTGCATCGCTCGTTCTCGTCGTCGGAATGGCTGGTGGGAATTTTCTGCGCGATTGTTGAGCCACCGACCGCACTCCTGATCGGCAGCATTGCCGATTACTTTCATCGCCGATCGGTACGACCGAAGCCGGTCAGTTACAATTGATCGCGGTCGGCCGTAACGCTTCATCGTACGCTTCAGGAATTTCAGCGCAGCCCTGCGATCCCGCCGCTTTGTCACGAAGACCTCAAGCACCTCCCCTTCATGATCTACCGCACGCCACAGATAATGCGTCTCTCCATTGATCCTGACGAACACCTCGTCCAGGTGCCAGCGCCATTGCGAAAACGACCGATGATGAAGGCGTCGCTTCCTGATCGCGGCCGCAAACATCGGACCGAACCGGTTCCACCAGTACCGAACCGTCTCGTGGCAGATGTCGATGCCCCGCTCGAACAGAATATCCTCGACCTGTCGCAGCGACAGCGGATAGCGGATATACATCATCACCACGAGGCGGATCACCTCGGGCGAGCTGTTGAAATAACGGAAGGGATTGCGCATCGCCGGAGGCTAAGAAACCTCGCCAGGTGGCTCAAGCCAATTTACTCTGACAATGCCCCTTGCCGTCGTCGTGATCCCAGGCGGCACCGATGCGGGTCCAGAAGGACTTGTCCTCGCTGCGCGCGGCCACGTGATAGGCGATCAAGGAAGGTGCCTTGGGTTCGCGGGCTTCTTTCTTGTTGCGGTCTTTCGTGTTGTAGCGTGCCATTGTCTCTCTCCTTTTGTTTGGGTTGGCTCGAACGCCCCACGGTCAGACCGGGAGACCAAAGCCGCCGGGTCAAGGAGGGCTCCCACCGAGGGTCCGCTTGTGGAAACCGAGGGATGCCTTGCACCTGCGCGGCGCGCCCGGTCACCTTGGCGTTCAGGTTGAGCCAAAACCGGACAGGAGGAGAGAAGCGGCATGCGATTGTATGCGTGATGGTCGCACAAGAACCGCGCACCAAAGGGCGTGCTGTAACCGCCTTCCCAATCGCGGCCATTGGAAATTCCGAATCTGGCTGCCTTGAGCTCACCTCCGCGGCGTTATTCACTCGACACGCGGCCAACGCATACCCTCGTATGCTGACTGAACTGCTGTGGTACGATCAAAAATAATGCGAGAGGGAATCAAAAACATGTCTCTTATACTGTTCAACAAGCCGCCAATGTCGCCACTCCTTGCAAGAGTCCTGCGCGAATTCGAAGCAATAAGTAAAGAACCCTGCGCAATGGACAAATTCCTGGCCTCCGAAGAGGCCGGGCGTATTCAGAGCGAGATGCAAGACAATTTGCTGTCGTTTGGAACGTGTTTTCCGGACTGACGACTGTCACAGACTCTCCTCTGAAGCCTTAAACGCATATAGACGGTTGCCTTGACGGCACAGGGGCCCCATGCCCAGGAAGAAAAGAGGATGTGCGGCCGGAAGCCGCTTCTTAGGTTCGAAGTGCGCAGCGCGTGAACCATTGTGGCCACGCGGCGCCGCTACTTCCGGCGCAGTAGTGCGCGAGGGATCGTAACCCAAATGGGCCGAGACACCGCTTCTGCGGTGGCTCCGTGAGCGTAGCGAATAGAGCCCGGTGCGGGGGCCGCCGCACGCGCAAAAAGCTCAAATCCATCAAATCCGGCAGTTGGCGGGAAATCCATCGCGAACTTTCAGAGAAGCACTGGTTCGATGCCGCGTTCGTATTCCCCCATCGTTTTTTCCAGTTCCTTCTTTCGTTCTCTTACACGAGTAGCGAAATCCCGCAGGTCGCTAATATCCCGGTGTCTCGGTGAGCACAGCGAGTAGAGCCCGGTCCCGTCTCTAACGGGACGCGCCAGATTGCGGAACTTCTTCGGCGCGGTTTCTGGATCGGCTTTGCCTTCAGATCGAACGACAGTCCGTTCGTCACCTCCCCGCAATCCCTCCGCCAGGCCGTGCGAACGACGCCGGTTTTGGTGTCAGCGATTGTTTCCTTCACATCTTTCTGCCCGTACCCAAGCGGGCCTTTTTCATTGGACCGTCGCACCTTCGGTAGCGATAGGCCGCAAGTGTTCCGTTCCACAGAACTCCTCCTCTTCGTTGCGGCCGCCAAAGCGATGCAGCCCGCCGCGAAGGCGCAAGAGCCGGCCTCATGAAGGCCGCGATGGGCGCGGTCAAGACGATGGAGGAGACAATGAGAATACTGACCCAAGCCGAGCTTTCACGGATGACCCGGACGGAACTGATGGCACTGCTGCAAAGAATTAGCGCAGCGCTTCCTGATCTCGCCGACGGCTCGCTAGAGCTGCGCGAGGCGCACTTCAATTTGACGAACATCCGCAAGGCCCTGATGCGCCCGATCGGGCCAGGGCTGCGGCTGTAAACCGACGCCGCCGGGATGCTCCCGGCGGCCAATCTTTAACTTAAAGATCAAGCCTTCAAGCGCTTTGCGGCCACAAGACAGCGTCAAGACCTGAGACCAGCGCCGCCCGCTTGTCGGCTGACAACTTATCGAGATTTTGCTGCCGCCATTGCACGGCGGGCAAGCTGGCAATGCCGTCAAGGCCAAGCAGAGCCCAATCTGGCTCACCCCGCTCAAACGAAAGTAAGAATTTTCGGTGCTCTTCGGGCATGTCGCCAGTGATGGCCGCGATCAGCCGTTCGCGGGCTTCTAGCAGCTCGTCGAGTGTAACCGGGTTTTCGGTCATGCCGGCAAAGCCATGCGCAAACTCATGGCTTATGTCCTTGCGAGTCGGCGCAAGCACTTCGCTCATCGGGCGGCCGTGGCTCAGGAGATAGACGATGAAGGCGCGGCGCAAATTCTCATCGATGCCCTCATTTGCCAAAAGGTCTCTGATATCGAACAGGTCACGCGGATGCTGGCGATCGAGCGCGGCGACGATCTTGCCGGCATAAAGGTCGGGGAACGAAACAACCTTCATTTCGGCAAAGCCGAATTCGTCCTCAACGTGCGGCGCGACGGTCATGACGTCAGGGTCGTAGACACAGCCCCGTAGAACCGGCGTTACCTCGACCTTGATCTGTACACCCCCTCCCCTTGCGGTCAGCCTTGTGATGATGTCTTCACCGTGAAGCTTATGAGGTGTCACATCCTCAGCGGGCGACACGGACTGGGTGAGCTCCCATATCCGGCGCATTGCTGCATCGATGCCGGCAAGCGACTCCGCACGCGGTTCAACTGGCAGGTAGGTAAGATCGATATCGACCGACAGGCGCGGCATGTCGCGTACGAACAGATTGATCGCTGTGCCGCCCTTGAGCGCAAAGCACTCCTCTTCGGCGATATAGGGCAGCATGCGAACCAGAAGCGCGACCTGCCGTCTGTATTCCTCACTGTAAGGCATACAGATCCTCCGGCACGGTGATCTGGTAGACGGGATCGAGACGCCCGCCTTTGACCAGCATGCGCTTGCCCTTGCCGAGATCGACCTTGTCCTTGTCGAGATGCTTGCGCCAGGCATGGCGGTGGCGGTCGGCAAAAAAGAAGAACAAGCGTTTGACTTTGATGCTCCGGCAACGGGTCAGCAGGTCCTGCAGGCGACGTGGCCGCAGACCAGCGAGGCTTTCAAAGAGCTTGTCTACCTGCTCGAAACTTTCGCGGTCGGGTAGCTCATCGAGCAATTCAAGGCAGGCGCGCTCCGGCGTCGAAAGGGCGAGCGGCCAGTCCCATTGCCCCCAGGTCTGGAGCTTGAGATCGGAGCGCCCGCGCGCAGCGGCGTCTTCCTTTCCGGCATCAAGCGAAAGCACGCCGCGCTCATCGGGATCGTCAGGAAACAGCCGCCGGCTGTTGTGAAAAACGAACTGCGTATTGAGGGGAAGCTTCCCGGTCCAGCCCGGCAGCGGGCGGGAGCCATAAAGATGGACCTGCTCGCGGGTCTGCGGCAGGTAATGGGCGTAGCCTTCCATCTCCAGGGCGGTGCGGCCGCCGGCGACGACGGGCCAGGCAAGGATTGTCTGCAATGAGGTAACGACCTGCTGCCAGCGCAGTGACCCGCGCGGCCGCCAGTAAACGCCCCGCGCCGGCTGTTCAAGCCAGCCGCTTGCCACATAACGGTTACGCAGCGAGGGGTAGATACCGCGCCGTTCCAGCCACTGCGCGTCAACCAACAGGCCCTCAGGTAGGGCCTGCAGCAGCAGGTTTAGCTTTTCGGCTCTATCTTCACTCACAGTGAATAAAATAGCATATTCTCAAACCATCTGTCTAGTTTGAAAAACACCTAATTCCTTCAACTCAAGTGAATAAATCCGCTTATTCTCAAACCGCCACCCTGACCGCCATAGTCACCATGGCCATGATCGCCGCCGCCATGGCCGACGGCGACGATCAACAACAACGACGTCATCACCGCCGCCGACGACGGCGATGAACGATGATGACCTAGGCGGCGACGACTTCGGCACTCGCCTGCAGGCCATGCAGGTAATCGACGGCGCGCTGCGCATGGGCGGCGGCGGTAAAGATCGCGCGCTTATCGCTGCGGAGTGCTTGCAGCCAGGAGCCGATATAGGCGGCATGATCCGGCCGGTCTTCGAGCTTTAGGCCGAGATCGGCACACAAGAATGCAGCGCCGAGTTCGGCAACCAGCTCTTCCTTGGCGTAGCCGGCATCGCCATAGCGCTGCTGTTCGAAGCTGCGATCAAGCCGCGATGGATGACGAGTCCAGTGAATGCTTTCATGACCGAGCGTTGCGTAATAGCTCTGCGCATTAAAGAACGCATCGAAAGACGGCATCTGAATGTGATCTGAGGCCATACGGTAGTAAGCAGAATTACCGCCATTGAGTATGCGTGCGCCGATCGAAGCAAAGAATTCTTCGGCATGGGCAATGCGTTCATCGTCATTTCGCACGGCTTCCGCCAGCGAATAATAATGCGCGGGCAAGCCTTCAATCTGCTCGACGTTGAAAACGCTATAGCCCTTCATGAAGGGAATGGTGACATCGAGCTCATCGCCGGTCTTCGCATCAAGTTCTTTCTTGATGATGGTATCGGCGTAGACGACCGGCGCGCTTTTCTCGCCCTTGCGGACATGACCGCCAAGGTCTTTGGCCTGTCGAAACGTCATCCAGATCGGCGCGGCAAAACTGCGTTCCATGGCTGATGCCCAAAGGGTGAGGACATTGATCCCGCTATAGGCCTCGCCGTTAAAGCGTAGGGGCCGTGACACCGGCCCGGCCGCATGGGCAGCATTCCAGGGCTGCGTCCAGGGTTTGACACCACGTTCGAGAGATCGAACGATTTGATCGGTGATACGGCTGTAGATGTCCTGCCGTGATGTGTCGTTTGAAGTCATGATGTGTCTCCTTTCGCTGTTTTTCCTCAAGACGCGAAAGAAGACGGCCGGGCGCACAAGCCGGACGGTCACTGCCAAAGGCAGGAAACGGGCAACACGGTCACACCGAAGGCGGGAGTGGTGCGGGCAGCCCGTTGACCGGACGGCGAGCCCGGCCAGATTGAGCGTTAGAGATTGAGGAGGAGAAAGAAAGGTGACGTATCATCGGGATCGAACTCGATGAGCAGCCACGTGTAGGTCGGCACCAAAGTTGAAGAACTTCCCGGACGGGATAAAGTCCGTGTCATCCCCGCCCTGTTCGCCACGTTTCTGCTGAAGGCGCCTCTTGCGCAAGGGCCGTTCGCAGATTGTTTACGCCAAGAATTTCATGTTCGTCTCCTTTCATCAGGGCTGTCTCACGACGCGAAAGGAGGTAGCCGGGCGCAGCGGCCGGACTTTCATGGCCAACACGGCGGTACGGGGCAAGCCATTGGCCCGACGCCACGCCCAGATATGCGGCGTGATCATTTTAGAAATGCGGCGGAAGGTGAACTTAGAACGCTAAAGATCAAAAACGTCCTATTCTTGCCGGTGCGCTGCAGCCAGGCCTGCAAGAGTCGCGCTCTCCGTTATTGTGTCACCTGGCACCAACAAGTAACCCCAAGATTTCCCACTATTCTCCTGTGCATGCTGGTTGGCATACTTCACCCACTCACAGGCGGCGCGTGCTTTGGCCTGGACGATTTCGTCAGCTAGTTCGTTGCGGGCCTTGATCTCGACGATCAGCTTCTCGGCACCTGTCTCGACCACAAAATCCGGTTCATATCCCTGGCCGGATGCGTACTCGATCTGAAACTGCCGTGTACCAGGTTTGATCCACCGCTCAACAGATTTCTCGAAGTCGCTATCAATGAGGACCGCGAACCGTCGCTCATCGTCAGAGTCGAATTTCTGGTAGGGATAGCCGCACTTTTTCATTCCGCTGAAGACGTACTTCTTTGTGTCCGACCGTGGCATGACGCCATCCTTGAGGTCGCGAATACGATCGGTTCCCGAGACGTTGAAGTTCTGCGACTTCAGGACCCGAAATCCTCGCGTGACCTTGGCTTGATAGTCAGTCGGAGTCTCCCAGTAATGGCCCTTCATCTGCTGGAATATGAAATCCGCCCATTCCTTGCCGTGATTCAAAGCCACGTTCTCAACGTCTTCCTCGGTCGAAAGGTATGTTCGCAAGTGCTGAACTACCTGTCCGGCCAACTTGTAGAGAAGGTCGGCATGGGTGTCATAGTCGATGGTATCGAACTCGATCAGGTGGCGGACGATATAGTTCTCCACCTGCTCTTCTCGCGCTCCATCGACGGAACGTGCCAGTTCTCGTTGGCTCTCCGTCCGAAGGTTGCGGATGAGTATCTGGTCCGAGATAGGCTGATATCGCTTAGAAGAGAGGTCAGCCAGGTCGAAGTCCTTGAATCCGAATGTCACATCGCGGCTCGGTATGACGACGATCTCCGGGATTTCGATGGTGTTCTCGACCAGAACCTGAGTCACCTTCTCGACGACCTTCTTCACGTCCGTCTCGACGACTACGCCTTCCAGAGTTCCCTGCTTGGGCTTTATGACCTGTCGAACGTCCTGAATGAGTTCAGCCTGAACTGCGCCATCGCTGAGCCCTCCGATCCCGCCGGTCAGTCGTCGTTCGTATTTCTGCTGAATGAGTGTCAGCGTAGCATCCGCCGCTGAGCGTTCCTCTTCGGTATCGAAGGAGAGGGGAGTGTCGTCAGCTTCGGTCACGCCCGCAACGCCCGCTTTCCGGCCCGACAACATAGTCTCCGTCAACGTGGGGGCTTCCAGAACGAACGCGCCGTCACCGGACACATCACCGTCAGCGCCGATCTTGATCTCCTTCAGCTTGACGATGGACCCTTCCTCCCGCGCTTTGGCGATCACGTCGTCAAACCGGTCATGGGCGATGACGGTCAGCGTATCGACGGTCTCGACGCCCGTCCGCTCGCCATAAGGCAGGCGCAAGCCGCGCCCGAGAGTCTGCTCGGTCAGAATGTCGGAGGCTGATGCTCTCAGGGGGACGATGGTGTAGAGGTTGTTCACGTCCCAACCTTCTTTGAGCTTGTTCACATGGATGACAATCTCCGTCTCGTTGTCGGTCTCCAGTCCAACAAGCCGCTGCATGGCTTCGTCGCTTTCTTCTCCCGTCTGATTGGAATGAACGACCGCGACCCTGCCTTTGTAGTTGCCGTGAAAGAAGCCTTCGCTCTCGACCCGCGCCTTGATTTCATCGGCATGGGCCGTGTCCTGGGCCACCACGAGCATGAACGGGTGAACAAGCGGCCTACCAGAGTCCCGGGCGTAAATGTCCAGCTCCACCTTCACATGTTCGTGGTAGTGGATACCGTCCTCCAACATGATGTTCTCAAGCTGGTCTTGGCTAAAGTCCGCCTTTTTGAAATCAGCCCGTGTCGCCACCGCCGGTTCCTTGACGAAGCCATCCGCCATGGCGTTCCCGAGGCCGTAATCGAAGATCACGTTCTTGAAGGACTGGGACCGCGCGCCCACCGTCTTGGGTGTAGCCGTCAGCTCCAAGCCAATTATGGGCCGAAGCTCCTCAACTGCTTTCACACCGGCCTTGGCACGGTATCGGTGTGCCTCGTCCATCATCAGCACAAGATCGGGTAGCCCGGCCAGATAGTCAAAATAGGATTGCCCGATATACTCGTGCATCCTTTTGACCTTGCCCTTGTCCTTGTTGATCTTGTCTACGTTGAAAATATTGATGATGGCGTTGCCGCCGAAGAGGTCGGAGCCCCGGACGCCGCGACCTTCCTGCCAAGTGTCCCCCGTCACAATCACCGGCGGATTCTGTGCGAACTCGGCGATCCCCGTGAAGACATATTTAGGCGAGGTCTGTTCCGAAAAATCATGGATCAGCTTGTCGTAGATCGTCGTGTTTGGTGCGAGCACAAAGAAATTCTTCGATCGGCCCGTCAGGAACAGATACGAGACGAAAGCTCCCATAAGGCGCGTCTTGCCGACACCAGTCGCCAGGGCGAAACAGAGCGACGGAAACTCCCGTTCGAAATCCTCAACACTCGGATAGGCTGCCTTGATTATTTCCAGAGCCCGAACGGAGTCGATATCTTTGTCGAACCCGATGCGGTCTATGACATCGGCGAGGATTTCAAGGGACTGCTCCTGGGGTGCGCGAAGCGAAAGACGCTGAGCAATCTGGCGACGAATGCGTGCTTGATCAGACATTTTAGCCCTCCCCGCCATCTTCTTCTTCGGTTGCAAACAATGGCAGGTCGTCGGGCGGCACACTGGGATGAGCGTCCTCCACATCGTCGTCTGCCGCCATGGGCAGGTTCGCGACATTCAGACTGTAGTCATCATGGCCCCATTCGCATTTCTTCAACACGGCGTGGGGGATTTTTTTGATGGTCAGGTTGTCGAAGGCATCGGGGTTAGCGTTGAACGCCTTACAGCAGATCAACAGCGATCTGTCTGGCCCAACGTCCTCAGCAATCTTCGCAAGTGCCTGATGGGTCAGGTTCTGCGTTGTGACGAAGATGAAATCCGCCTCGGTCGAATATCCATGGTTCCAATATTCGTCCGGGTTCTGGCTCGGTGCATAGGTGAAGCCCATATGCTTGCACATGGCTTCGGCCAGCATTTCGGGCTTATAGTCCTTGCTAATAACCCAGTTGCCATATTTGTCATGTTCAAGTAGCGACGGAGCAAGTCTGAAGTACCGAAATCCACCACCTCCGCGCCAGTCAACCGCATTGGTGACGCCACTCGGGTCTTCGGCATCTACCACTTTTTGCAAGCGTGGGGCTGCATGCGTAGTACAATGCTCCCCAATCTCAACCATAATCCAACGACGGCCCATTTTGTGAGCGACGGCGCCCGTTGACCCAGAACCGGCAAAGGAGTCGAGAACCGTATCCCCTGGTTTAGTGGACAAGGCGATAATTCTCTTTAGAAGATTCTCAGGTTTCTTACCGCGCCTAAAATCCACCCCCCCTTCATTTGCTAAGTCAGCTTTGGGAATGTCGGCATGTGTCCAAATATTCGTGAGCTTGTTCGTTTTTACGACCTTATTATCAACAAGCTCCGCACTATCCTTCAGCCAGGCAAAAATCTCTCGATTAAAATAGTACAGCGTGGTCGGTTGATTAGCGTATTTCCCTCTACTTGGAACGTAGTCAACGGAGTAAAGATTTCCTTGTTCCATTCTATTTATTAGATCGTTTTGAAATGAATTTTCTTTCTGTGGATTTGTTGTCCTAAAAATTTTTGAGTAAAAATCGACGTATTCTGATTCAATTTCATCTTGTCTTTGTTCAAAGGACTTTAAAGAAATACTGTTAATTTCATAGTCTTTGTGTTTGAAAAGCTTTACAGGGAGTTCATTAGATTTAGCAATAAACTCATCTACTATCTCACGCCCCCCCTCTGACTGAAGAACTTTTCTATACCGTTTCATAGTTTTCTGATCGAGTGGAGTTGAACCTGACACACTATTCAACATCGCCTCATGTGACTTCCGATAAAGTAAGATGTATTCGGCTGTATCGACGAAGGCCCCACCTTGGCCCAAACCTGCACTACCCGATCTTTCATATGTGATTTGATTGACAAAATTCTCACGGCCGAAGCACTCATCTGCTAAAACCTTCGCGTAATGAACTTCCACATCATCAAGATGTAACCAAAAAAATCCATCCGGACTTAAGAGTCTATGAAAATACTGCAGACGTTCCCCCATGAGAGAAAGCCAGACTGAGTGCTCAAGTCCATCGTCATAGTGGTCAAAAGCCTGCCCTGTGTTAAAGGGTGGATCAATATAGATGCACTTCACCTTTCCAGCGTAATCCTGCTCCAGTGACTTAAGAGCAAGCAAATTGTCCCCGTGAATCAGAATATTGTCGAAGATGTCAGCATCCGAACGGCGTTCTGAGGCGTGATAGGACTTCTCCGGGTCTTCGATCAGGATGCGCGGTTCCAGCTTGGGGCGCTTATCCTTGCCGATCCAGGTCAGTTCCAGTTTTTGCTTTTTCTTCGCCATCGTACCTATCGTCTCTCTGAATTCTGTCAGGCCACTGACCATCGGATCGTGAAAATCGGTTGAATATCGGGTTTACGGTTCAGGCTATCAGCTACCTCATCAAGCATCTCTTCTACCTGCTTGCGGATGTCTCGACGCCGTTCATGCTTGCTTAGTACGAGGTCATCGCGTTCACCTTCGTGCCGTTTGATAGAACGGCTGAGGTTGAGCTTCTCGTCCATGGTCAGACCTGGCCCCCGGCGTTGTTTCTTAAGCTCCCGGATTTCGTCCTCAATGTCCCCGATGCGGGCGTCGATCTCCGTCTCCAGGTCTTGCGCGTAGGCATCGAGACGCTCTTCCTCCTGCTCCAGCCATTGACCGTTCTGACGTTCCACCTCGCCAGCAAATTCGAGGAAGAGATCCCGCTCTATTTCGTCCAGACGCACAATGTCAGGCGTAGTAGTCACAGCTTCGGGCACGGAGCTGGGGGCTAAGAACAAGCGATCCGCCGTCGCAGCTGGAACCACTTCGCCGTCATCGTCGATGCAAGACAAGATCATTTCTTCCCGCACAGCGTCCGGCGTATCAACGCGCGCTTTGGCGACACGGAGCCAACCCGACTTGCCTGAAAGATTGTTCACATCCGCAAGCTGTCCCGCAAACGGGTATTCCTGAGGGTGGAAGGTGAGGCCTTTCGGTTCTGCGGCAGCTTCTTTCGATTTGCAGTCCTTGACGATCTGGGTGGCGAGATTACCGTCTGCCAGCCTGAAAAACTGCCAATCGTTCTCGTCCGCTACGGGCCACTCTGTTGTCCAGGTCGCGCCGTCGTAATCGAAACGCGGACTGTCCGATCCATGAAACTTGGCGCTAGGCAGTTCCGCCCGGGCGATCATCGTCAAGCGACGAGCGAAGTCGTTGAGCGTATCGACAAGTGTTCCTTGCCGGTTCTTTAGTCGAGCGACAACGTCCTGATCCAGTTCTTCAAGGAGCTTGGTGCGGGCCGATCGCATATCGGCATCGATGTCGTCCTGGATAGCATCGGTCAGCAAATCGAACTCATACTGAACCTGCGCGTCATCGCGAGCGCTTTGTACGATCTCAAGTACCTTCTTCTCAAAATCAACGCCCTTCTCGATGGTGCCGAGAATTTCGTCGCTGGACCCGAAGACGCCGTCGAACAGACGGAACTTCTCGTCCAAAAGCTGATAGATGCGAGCCTCGGCCTGGTTCTTACGGTTGAGCATGTTGACCACGGTCACGTCGATCTTCTGACCGTAACGATGACAACGTCCGATGCGCTGCTCGACGCGCTGCGGATTCCAGGGAAGGTCGAAGTTCACCAGCAGGGAGCAGAACTGAAGGTTGATGCCCTCGGCCCCACTTTCCGTCGCGATCAGGATAGACTTTTCGTCGCCCTTAAACGCCTCGACGATGGCCGCCTTCATGTCGGCGCTACGCGAACCTGATATCTTGTCAGTGCCTTCGTGTTTAGCTCTCCAGGCGGCGTATGTGTCCTTGCTCTCTGCGTCATTGTTTGAACCGTTCATCAAGACGACCTGGCCAGCGAAACGGTCGGCAGACAATAACTCTGCAAGGTATGTCTGAGTCCGGACACTCTCCGTGAAAATCACAGCTTTTCGCTGACCACCTTTGGCGACGATCAGCTTTGCAGGCCGAGACTCTTTAAGTTCTAAGCTGTAGTCGCACATCGAAGTGACTCAAGAATTGTTCCCGGATAGCAGGGAAAGTCGCCTGGCAAATCTCCAGCGGATACGAGGTGTATTCGCTGCGGGAATGAGGAGACCTCTGGGTCATACCCCCGAGGCGAGCCAGTTCCTGCTCCGACCGCAGAGAGTGCGCTAACCGCTGCCCCGCGCCGCAAACGCAACACACGCCTCAGTAAAAAGCCCTCTGTATGTCGCGTTCATGTCGCGTCCATCTGCGCCAACAGTGGGAAACTCAGGGAATTTCCATGCAAAAACAGCGTTCTAGCTGCGACGCCCAAAAGACACCTTCTGAGCCCGACTCAATGTGCCAATAGCCTGTTTTTGTTGTGGTATTTTGGTAGCGGAGGAGGGACTCGAACCCCCGACACGCGGATTATGATTCCGCTGCTCTAACCGGCTGAGCTACTCCGCCCCAAACCTATCGCCCAAAAGCCTGAAGGCCTGCCCCCAATATAAGGTGCGGGGGCAAGCCGTGGCGCTATTCGGCCAATTGGCTTTGAAGTCGGCGATATAGAGACCGCCAGTAATTACTGTCAAGCAAACGCCGCGCATGGACGAGCCCGCGGCCGACCGACCACTTGATGCGCACCCGCACGGGCTCGACCCGCCGCGCGCCAACGCTCGTCCGGTCCTTGGCCTTTGAGAGCATCTCGCGGGCGGCTTGCGGCGCCATGCCGAAGCCCGGCTCCTTGATGAAGCGCAGCATGGTGAACAGACCGAATGGCCGCAGCGACCGGCGCTCGGCAAGACGAAGATCGTCACAGATCAGGACCCGGTCGATCTCGAACACCGCATGCCAGCCGAGAAGGTCGGCGAAAGGCGCCATCTTCTGCTCGACAAAACCGCGCACGCCCTCTTCCTGGCTGAAGTGATTGACCAAAATCACCTCGCCGCCCGGCGCGCAGACGCGCTCCAGCTCGCGCATCACCTTGTCCGGATCCGGCACCACGGTCATCACATACATGGCGACGACCGTGTCGAAGCTCTCATCGGCGAAGGCGAGCGCGCCCGCATCCATCTCGTGCAGGCCGTCCACATTGTCGAGCCTCTTGCGGTCGACCTTGTCGCGCGCCTTTTCCAGCATCTCCGGCGACAGATCGATGCCGGTGACGGTCAGATGCGCGCCATAGCAAGGCAGCGACAGGCCGGTGCCAACACCCACCTCGAGGACGCGACCTTTGCGCTTATTGATGATCGCTACGGCGTGCTTGCGCCCCGCCTCGGCCACCTGGCCGAAGGTGTAGTCGTAGACCGGTGCCCAGCGGCGATACGCATGGCGCACGCTGTCCGAATCCATCACATGAACTTTCGAAGGCAACGCTGTACCCTCCCCGAGGCTGAAGACCGCTTGTTCGCTTCGCGGCCTTTAACGCGACCCAGCCAAAAACGTCTCGGCGGGCCGCTGCTCTAAAGGCGCCGCAAAATCGTCTCTGGCCATCCAGGCTCCTCTTTCGGCGGACTTGATCCATCCGCCACCGAGAAGCCGCTCCCCGCCGCCTGTCGCGGCATAAAATACGCAAGCCTGCCCTGGGGACACGCCCTCCTCACCCTCGGCGAGATCGACACTCACTGTACCATCAACCAGGCTGACAGTCGCCGGCTGCAAGGGACCCGTCGAACGGATCCGCGCCAGCACCTCGACACCATGGCCCGTCGCAGCGTCATGGCC
>Ga0209587_1000799_pt1 | contig 15213 bp, 19 predicted proteins | sample NGEPerD_2_FD_184512 | JGI IMG/M metagenome (GOLD analysis project Ga0209587, IMG submission 184512) | Arctic peat soil microbial communities from the Barrow Environmental Observatory site, Barrow, Alaska, USA - NGEE PermafrostL1-D... | ecosystem: Environmental > Terrestrial > Soil > Wetlands >... | reverse complement strand
ACTTTGTGAATTCTTTCACAAGCTCGGCCCCGAGTTGCGCCGGGGCCGAGCTTGTGAAAGAATTCACAAAGTCGGACGCTGCGATACCATACGGGCGCCCAACCCAGCGAGGCCGCGCCTCGAGCTCGCCACACTCGGCGAGACGGAGGACGGCCTCGGGCGGAGCGGGCTCCCGGCCTGCACACGCCGACCATCGTGGCCCGCGTCCCGCAACACGACTTGAAAGGACGATTCGAGGTGAGCGAGCGACCCAAGAGGTCCACTTTCGCCCGTGACGCGGGCAAGGGCTTCTCGCAGGCGTCCGACGGCTTGGCTCTCGCGATCGGCTTCGTGGTACCCGTTATCGTCCTGTGGTTGGCGGGCCGGGCGATCGACGGATGGCTCGGCATTGAGCCCTGGGCGCAGGTCGTCGGCGCGGTCGCCGGCTGGGGCGTGGGATTCCTCTACGTCTTCCACGCGGCCCAGAGGGCCGGTCAATGATCGAGCAGCAGTTGGTAAGCCGCATGGCCCTGCGCGGCCTGTGGATCACGCCCGCAGTAGTGGCGGGGGCGTGGCTGCTGGGAGGCGGCGAGTACGCGCTGTCGGCTGCGGTCGGGCTTGCCATGACGCTGGGCAACCTGTGGCTGGCGGCCAGGATTATCGGCGGAGTGGCTCAGAGCAACCCGGCTCTGCTGCTGGGGGCAGGGTTCGCCGCCTTCGGCATCGGCCTGGCGGTGCTGACGGGAATTGCGTTACTGCTCCAGTCGATGAGCGCAATAACGTTTCCGGTGACGGGCTTCACTCTCATCGGAGCGCACCTGCTGTTGGTCCTGTGGGTGGCCTCCGACGCCTACCCAGACGGCGACGGAAACAAGCGCCCCGGTGGGGTCGAGGCGAGGAGCTGACATGGAGCTAGATCCCTTCGAACTGTTCTTGTGGGAGCCGATCTTCCTTGCGGGAACGCCCTTCGCGATAAACCGAGTGGTGCTGCTGATGTTCGTGGCATCCGCGGCCTGCATCACGTTCTTTCTGGTGGGCTCCCGGCGTGGGGCGCTCGTGCCCAAGGGAATGCAGAACCTGGTCGAGACTGCCTATCTGTTCGTGCGCAACAACATCGCCATCGATGTCATCGGTCCCGAAGGAGTCAAGTACGCAGGCTATCTGACTTCCGTTTTCTACTTCATCTTCTTCGCCAACCTTCTAGAGATCGTCCCCGGCATCAACTTCCCTGTGACGTCTCGCATGGCGATACCGGCGGTCCTGGCGTTGCTCACCTACGTCATGTTCATCGTCGTGGGCATCGTCAAGCAGGGCCCCATCAAATACATCAAGGGAGTGCTCTTCCCGCCCGGTGTGCCGTGGCCGGTCTACATCCTGCTTACGCCCATCGAATTGTTCTCTACCTTCGTCTTCCGGCCGCTGACCCTCGCCATCCGGCTCCTCGCCAACATGATGGCCGGACACGTCCTCTTGACCATCTTCTTTCTGTTCACGGCGGACTTCTTTCGCTTCGACATCACGCTGCCGCTGGGCATCGTGACGGCAATCGTGTCCTCGGTCCTCATCCTGTTCGAGATGATAGTCATCACCATCCAGGCGTACATCTTCACCACACTCACTGCGTTCTACATTTCCGAGTCGCTGCACGGGCACGGCGAGGAAGGCAACGATGAGGAATCTCACAGCGAAGGCCGACAGCACGAAACAGAAGGAGTGGCAGCTTGACGGCAAGACTTGGAGAAACAAGAATTTGGAGAGAAAGAGGAGGAGATAGATGATCGAAGGAATCGTTCTGGCGCAGGGTGGCGGAGGCTTGACCGACGCGGGCCTCGAGTCGCTGGCTCACGGTCTGGTCTACGGGCTTGCCGCAATCGGTCCCGGCGTTGGCGTCGGGCTGGTGTTCTCGAGCGCGATCGAGGCGATGGCCCGTCAGCCGGAGATGGCGGGACAGACTCGCACAACGATGTTCATCGGTTTCGCACTGATCGAGGCACTGGCGCTGATCGGCTTCGTCCTCGCGTTCATCGTCTAGGCGCGAGGTCCGCAAATGACGTTCAACTTCGCCAACATCCCCTTAGCGCAGGAGCACGCACGCGAGGGCATCGACCTGATCCTGCCCGAGACCTCCGAGCTCATTTGGGGAGCTATCTGCTTCGTCATCGTCTTTGTAGTGCTGAACCGCGTGGCGCTGCCACAGATCAAGGCGGCCATCGAGAAGCGTGAGCAATCGATCCAGTCGGACAAGGAGAAAGCCGAGAAGGCTCGGGCAGAAGGCGAGAAGATGCTCGAAGAGCACAAACAACAGCTTGCCGAGACTCGCTCCGAGGCGAACCGAATCATCGAAGATGCTCGCCAGCAGGCAGAGCAGGTGCGCAAGGACATCATCGCCAAGTCAGAGAAGGACGCCGAGGCGATCGTGGAGCGCGCTCAAGAGCAGATTCAAGCCGAGCGCAATCGCACCGTCCAGGAACTCCAGAGCACGATCGCCGAGATCTCCATCGATCTGGCAGAGAAGGTAGTGGGGCGCTCCATCGATGCCGGAGCCCAGCGGGAGATGGTCGACGCTTACATCAAGGAAGTCGCGGCCATGTCCGGGAACGGGGACAGAACGCGCTGATGGCGGCCGACGAGGTCATTCACGGCTATGCAGAGGCCCTCTTCAACGTGGTGCAGGCCGAGGGAGAGATAGAGCGCGTAGAGGACGAGCTCTACCGCTTCTCAAAGGTGCTCGAGGGCAACCATGAGCTCAAGCAGGCACTCTCCGATAAGGCCATCGACAGGGGCCAGCGCACAAAGGTGCTGGAGGACCTGCTGGCAGATAAGGTTTCGCCTCACACCCTCGGCTTGCTGACCTTCATCGTGGGACAGGGCCGAGCCAGGCAGATGCCGCAGATCCTTCAAGAGCTAAGCGAGCTTGCCGCCGAAGCTCGCAACGCGGTGGTTGCCGAGGTGCGGTCGGCAACCCCCCTCGACTCGCGCCAGCGCACCGCGTTGCAGTCGGCGTTGTCGAAAGCGACCGGCAAGAAGGTTGCGGTCAAGGTCATGGTCGATCCCTCGCTGATCGGCGGAATCGTGGCAAAGATAGGGGAAACGATTATCGATGGGTCGGTCAAGCGCCGGCTCGAACAACTAAAGGATCAGGTGAGGGCCTAGTGCTCCGCATCGGAAATACGGTCAGCACCGAGAGCGTCACTGCGCCCTGGTCGCTAGGCGCGAGGAGCGAGCGTCCCTGGAAGGTACGTGAGCGACAGATTGAATCCCAGTTCCGACCTCGGCGGAGCCGTGGAACGACGCGAGCGGGGATGCAGGGGCGCTCGAATGCGAGCGGATTTACGGGGAGGTGCGCCTAATGGCTCAAGCGGAATTCCAGATCAACCCGGACGAGATCTCTTCCGCGCTGCGCAAACACATCTCTGAGTTCACACCGCGCCTGGCGAAAGAAGAGGTGGGGCGTGTCGAGGAGGTCGGTGACGGCATCGCACGTGTGTCCGGCTTGCCGACTGCCATGGCTAACGAGATGCTCGAGTTCCCGGGCGGCGTAACCGGCCTCGCCATGAACCTCGAAGAGGACAGCATCGGCGCCATCATCCTCGGCGAAGCCGACCGCATCGAGGAGGGCGATCCGGTCAAGCAGACCGGCCGTGTCCTCTCTGTCGGCGTGGGCGACGAGTTCCTCGGCCGAGTCGTCGACGCGCTCGGCCGCCCGCTGGACGGGAAGGGGCCGATCAAGGCCACCGACCACCGCCAGCTCGAGGTCCAGGCCCCCGGCGTGACCGCCAGGCAGCCGGTGAAGAACCCGCTCCAAACCGGCATCAAAGCGATCGATGCGATGACCGCGATCGGGAGGGGGCAGCGTCAGCTCATCATCGGCGACCGCCAGACCGGGAAGACCGCAATCGCCATCGACGCGATCATCAACCAGCGGGAGAACTGGGGCACCGACAACGCGGTCAAATGCATATACGTGGCGGTCGGCCAGAAGGCCTCCACCGTCGCAGAGGTGATGGGCTCGCTGGAAGAAGCCGGAGCGCTTCAGTACACGGTCATCGTCAACGCCGCCGCCTCCGACCCCGCGCCCTTCCAGTACCTTGCTCCCTACTCCGGCTGTGCCATGGGGCAGCATTGGATGGAGAACGGCGAGGACGCACTGATCGTCTACGACGATCTCTCCAAACAGGCAATCGCCTACCGGCAGCTGTCCTTGTTGCTGCGCCGCCCGCCGGGCCGCGAGGCCTATCCGGGCGATGTCTTCTACCTCCACTCGCGCCTGTTGGAGCGCGCGGCCAAGCTGTCGGACGAGAACGGCGGCGGGTCGCTGACCGCGTTGCCGATTATCGAGACCAAGGGCGGCGACGTGTCCGCGTACATCCCAACCAACGTCATCTCGATCACCGATGGCCAGATCTTCTTGGAGACAGACCTGTTTTTCTCGGGCGTCCGTCCCGCGATCAACGTCGGCATCTCGGTTTCGCGAGTAGGGGGCAACGCACAGATCAAGGCGATGAAGCAGGTTGCAGGCCGTCTGCGACTCGACTTGGCACAGTTCCGTGAGCTCGAAGCGTTCGCCGAGTTCGGTTCCGAGCTGGACAAGGCATCGCAGGCTCAACTCGATCGCGGTGGGCGTGTCGTGGAGCTACTCAAGCAAAGGCAGTACAACCCGTTCTCCGTTGAGGATCAGGTCATCTCGATCTGGGCCGTTTCCAACGGCTACCTCGATGACCTTCCGATCGACAAAGCACGTGACTTCGAAGCGGGCCTGCTCGACCACATGCACAGCCGGCACTCCGACGTCGGGGACCAGATCAAGGACAAGGGCACCCTGCCCGAGGAGCTCCAGGACAAGCTGAGGAAAGCGGTTGAGGAGTTCAAGTCCTCTTACGCCGACAAGGTAGACACCGTCGAGACCACGGCCGCCGAAGAAGGAGTACCCGAGGCGTCCGGAACGCCGGCGGCCGAAGGCGACACCGAAGGCGACACCGAAGACGAAGAGGCAAACGAAGAGACAGACCAAGAGAAGGATCCAAAGGACTCAAAGGACTCGGAGGAGTAGGCCTCTGTGGCACAGCAGCTCCGTACCATCAAGCGGCGTATCTCGTCGGTTAAGTCGACACAGAAGATCACCCGCGCCATGGAGTTGATCGCATCCTCGCGCATCATCCGGGCGCAACAGCGGGTGGATGCCGCGCGGCCCTATTCCGAGGAGATGCGCCGGCTCATGGCATCGGTGGCCGCCAACGCCGGCAGCATCGACCACCCGCTGCTGAAGGAACGCGACGAAGTACGAAGCGTGGGAACGGTTGTCGTAACCGCCGACCGTGGGCTTGCCGGCGCATATAACTCGAACGTCATTCGCGCCGCCGAGCGCGACATGCGCGAGCACGGCAAGGACAACAGGCTGTTCTTGGTCGGCAAGAAAGGCGTCACCTACTTCCGCTTTAGAGGTTACGAGTTCGAAGAATCCTGGATGGGCAACTCGGAGCAGCCACGCGTGGAGGACGCACGCAATGTGGCCCAGGCGGTGGCGGACGAGTTCTCCGAGGGCAAGGTGGATCAGGTAAAGCTCGCCTACACTCGTTACGAGTCCGCCATGAAGCAGCGCCCCACCGTCGTCCAGCTCCTTCCACTTCCCCAGGAGGAGCTCGAGGAGCTGCAGGAGGAGCAAAAGGACGAGCAGCGTCCCCAGTACGTGTTCGAGCCCGATCCCGAACAGATACTCAACTACCTCTTGCCTCGCTACGTCGAGGGCCTGATCCTGCAGGGACTCCTGGAGGCGGCTGCATCCGAGCATGCCGCGCGTCGGCGGGCGATGAAGGCGGCCACCGACAACGCAGATGACCTCATGGACAGCCTGACCCGCACCTACAACCAAGCCCGACAGGCCGAGATCACAACCGAGATAATGGAAGTCGTGGGCGGGGCCGAGGCGCTGCGCAGCGCGGGCCGCTCGCCGGCATCCGGCAAATAAGAGGAGGAACCTACAGGGTGGAGGAGGGATCAGCAACATGGCGATCACAGAAGAACGTGTTAAAGATGAAGAGGAAAGGGGCGAAGGGACCAGCGAGGGTCGCATCCTCACCATCACCGGCCCCGTCATAGAGGTCGAGTTTCCTCCTGAGAGGCTTCCCGAGATCGGCTTCGCGCTCGAGGTGGGGCGCGATGTCGAGGGAAAGAAGGACACCATCACGGCCGAGGTCTCTCAGCACATCGGGGACTCGGCGATCAAAGCCATCTGCATGAAGAATACCGATGGCCTGCAGCGCGGCGCCAAGGTGCTCAATACCGGTCAGGCGATCACCGTCCCGGTGGGCAATCCGGTGCTAGGCCATGTTTACAACGTGCTGGGAGAGCCCGTCGATGGCTCAGAGCTTCCCGATGACGTCGAGCGCTGGCCGATCCACCGGCAGCCTCCCAAGTTCGAGGACCTCGAGCCCAAGACCGAGATGTTCGAAACCGGCATCAAGGTCATCGACCTGCTCGAGCCTTACGTCCAGGGCGGCAAGATCGGCATGTTCGGGGGCGCCGGCGTGGGCAAGACCGTTGTCATCCAAGAGATGATCCACCGCGTCGCCGAGGAGCACGGCGGCGTCTCGGTGTTCGCAGGCGTCGGCGAGCGTACGCGTGAAGGCAACGACCTGTGGCTCGAGATGACCGAGTCCGGCGTGCTCGAGAAAGCCGCCCTCGTCTACGGCCAGATGGACGAGCCTCCCGGCGTCAGGCTTCGGGTAGCGCTCAGCGCGCTGACGATGGCGGAGTACTTCAGGGACCGCGAGCATCAGGATGTGCTCCTGTTCGTGGACAACATCTTTCGCTTCGTGCAGGCGGGCTCTGAGGTGTCGACGCTGCTGGGCCGCATGCCTTCTGCGGTGGGATACCAGCCGACGTTGTCCGAAGAGATGGGCGAGCTGCAGGAGCGCATCACCTCGACCAGGGGCAGCTCCATCACATCGCTGCAAGCAATCTATGTTCCCGCCGACGACATTACCGATCCGGCTCCCCACACGACGTTCGCTCACCTCGACGCGACCACGGTGCTCTCCCGGCAGATCTCGGAGCTCGGGATCTATCCTGCAGTCGACCCGCTGGACTCGACCTCTCGCATCCTTGCCGCCCGCTATGTGGGCGAGGAGCACTACAACGTGGCGCAAGAGGTTCAGCGTGTCCTGCAGCGTTACAGGGACCTGCAGGACATCATCGCGATCCTCGGAATCGATGAGCTTTCGGAAGAGGACAAGGTCACGGTTCAGAGAGCGCGCAAGATCCAGCGCTTTCTGTCGCAGCCGTTCTTTGTGGCCGAGCAGTTCACCGGCATCGAGGGCAAGTACGTCCCGGTCGAAGAAACCATTCAGTCGTTCAAGGCGCTCACCGAGGGCGAATACGACGACCTCCCCGAGCAGGCTTTCTTCATGGTCGGGGGAATCGAAGAGGCCGAGGCCAAAGCCAAGGAGCTCTCTAAGTAATGGATGTCTCGATTGTTTCCCCGGAAGAGAAGGTCTGGGAAGGCGAGGCCGCCCTCGTCGTGGCCCGGTCTCCCGACGCTGAGATTGCTTTCCTACTACTTAAGGCGTAGAATGAGGTAGGTGCCTGCCGTATGGCGTAAGAGGCGGGACGCAAAGGCCTCGTCGGTCCCTCTGAGCTTGGGGCGTTCGAGGGTCACGGGCCCGGCGGTGGTCTTGACCGTCACCGGGGCATAGCCGTTGCGGGAGCCCTCTCTGGTCCGCTCGCCACGGACGTAGCGCTCCCGGCCCAAGAACTCCGTGACCTCTGACTCGATGGCGATCTGTATCACCAGGCGGGTAGTGACCCGGCCGACCTCCTCCAGGACCTCGGCGAGGTCGCGCTCGGAAGAAAAAAGCTCGTCAATCTCGGCGCGGATGCGCTCGGTGGGGGATACTCGTTTCACGGACGTAGTCTCCTTTCGCTAGCTTCCAGGGCTGTTGATTGGAGCCTACGTCCGTCGCCTTCTCAGGCCCGGTTTTTACACCGGAGATGGGTCGCTACCGACCTGCTACAGTCCCTACTACAAGCTTAGTGAGGGTGGTGTCGGAGCGCTTAGTGAGGGGTGGTGTCGGAGCAGGGTGTCGACCTCGGGGGAGGGCATGGCTCGCAGAAGGACAGAGAGGGCAGAGAGCGTCGCTTGTCGCCATGCCCCGTGAGCCCTCCTCTGGAATTTCTTGTGGCACCCGACGCCGCGCATCTCACTCGACCATTCTGGCTACATCGATGTTGTCCGGTCGTCCCGCGTGAAGGAGGCAGAGGGAGCCATGGCTAGGAGCAGATCTCGTGGAGTGCGGTACGGAAGCGGGATGAAACGCCGAGACTTCCTCAAGCTCAGTGGCGCGGGCATCGCCGGCGCGGCGCTGCTGCCGGCTTGTGGCGGGTTCTCGGGTGGAGAAAGCGGGAGCTCGGGCCAGCTCATCTTTTCCCACGGCCCGGAAGAGTCGGGAGCTCTCGAGAGCCTCATCAAGCAGTTCAACGAGGAGAACAAGGGCAAGATCGAGGTCCAGTGGCGCCAGATGCCAGCGGACACGGGCACGTATTTCGACCAGCTGCGCACCCAGTTCGATGCCGGAGGCGGCGACATCGACGTCATCTCCGGCGACGTCATCTGGCCCGTCCAGTTCGGCTTCAGCGGCTATATCGAGGACCTCTCCGACCGCTTCACCGAGGACATGCAGGCGGACTTCCTCCCGGGGCCCATCGAGGCAAACGTCTACCAGGGCAAGATCTACGGGGTGCCGTGGTTCACCGATGCTGGCATGCTCTATTACCGCAAGGACCTCCTCGAGAAGAGCGGCTTCAAGTCTCCTCCGGCGACCTACGACGAGCTCTTCTCCATGGCCAAGAAGGTCCAGAGTGACTCCGGAACTAAGTTTGGCTTCGTCTATCAGGGCGCCAAGTACGAAGGCGGGGTATGCAACGGCTGCGAGTACATCTGGGGCGCGGGCGGGCTGATTCAGGACCAGGAGGACCCGAACAAGATCGTCATCGACAGTCCAGAGGCCGCCACGGGGCTCGAGACCGAGCGCTCCACAGTCGAGGATGGAATCACCCCCGAGGCCATCATCACCTACACCGAGCCCGAGTCGGACACGGCGTTCCGCAACGGCGACGCGGTGTTCATGCGCAACTGGCCCTACGTCTACGGGATTGTGCTCGGTGGAGATGCCAAGATCAAGACCGACCAGGTAGGTGTGGCGCCACTGCCGACGAGCGGGAGCGGGGACATCGGCTATAGCACGCTCGGAGGCTGGAACCTGTTCATCAACGCGGCCAGCGATTTGAAGGACCAGGCGTGGGAGTTCGTCAAGTTCATGGCGAGCCCCGAGGCCGCGAAGCTGCGAGCGCTCAAGGGCGCTTACCTGCCCCCCCTGAAGGCGCTCTACGAGGACGCGGAGATAGCCAAGGCGGCTCCGGTCGTCCCGCTTGCGAAGCAGCTCGCCGACCAGATCCGGCCGCGACCGCCGTCGCCGTTCTACTCGGATATGTCGCTCGAGATGCAGGAGATATTCAACACCGCGCTCAAGGGCGAGGTCTCTCCCGATGAGGCCGTCAGCGGTCTGCAAGGTACGCTGCAAGGCATCATTGACAAGGGCACGCAGTAGAGTTGGTCTCAAGCGGAGCAGCGGGACCGTCCGAGCAGTAGCCAAGGGCGGAAGGTGAGCGTATGGCCGAGACCGTGACCGGTGTCGAGGCCGAGCCTAGACCCAGCCGCGCGACCCCGGGCGGCATGCTGCGGGCGCTGCGGAGCGAGTTCACCGACAGGGACCGCCGCCTCGCCTACTATCTCGTGTCGCCGGCGGTGATCATCATCCTCCTGATCGCCGTCTTCCCGATCCTTTATGCAATCCTGCTGAGCTTTCAGGATGTGATCCCCAACCAGCCGACGACGTGGGCGGGCATTCAGAACTACATAGACTTGTTTGTCGACCCGGACTTCCACAAGGCCCTGGTCTACACGACGATCTTCACGGTCGTGAGCGTCGGCATCGAGGTGGTTGTGGGCATGGCGATAGCCCTCGCCCTCAACCGGGTCTTCCCCGGTAGAGGCGTCGCCCGCGCGACCACGCTTGCGCCGTGGGCGCTGCCCCCCGCAGTCGCCGCGATCATGTGGCGACTGATGTTCCAGGACCAGATCGGGATCATGTCTTACCTGGCCCGAACGCTGCACGTCTACTCGGGCACGATCCTCGGCAGCGAAAACGCGCTGCTTGTAGTCGCGATCCTGGTCGACGCGTGGAAGACGACGCCGTTCATGGCGCTCTTGCTCCTTGCCGGGATGCAGGTCATCCCGGGGGACGTCTACGAGGCGGCGAAGATCGACGGCGCGACCACCGCCCAGCAGTTCTGGAGGGTGACGCTGCCGTTGGTCAAGCCCGCCCTCCTCGTCGCTCTGCTCTTCAGGACGCTTGATGCGTGGCGTGTGTACGACCTCTTCTGGGTCATGGGCCTTCGCCAGCTGCAGTCAGTGTCGGTGTTCGTCTACAACGGGGTGAGGATCAGTCAGCTCGACTTCTCGTTGGGCAACGCCGCGGCGGTTTTCGTGTTCTTGAGCTCGATAGCTATCGCCTTCTTTTTCTTCAAAGTGCTCGGCACCCGGACGACGGAGTAGAGATGGGAACCGGAAGCTTCGAAACGCGCAAGGGTCAGATCCTTTTCTACGTGCTCATCGTGCTGTTCATCATGATGACGACGTTCCCGCTGCTGTGGATCGTCAAGATGAGCATCATCAGCCAGAGCGAGCTCGACGCCACCCCGCCCACCATCCTGCCGCACACGTTCGACCTTCACTCCTTCGAGACCGTCTTTGGTGAGGACCGCTTCGTGAGCGGTCTGCGCAACACCGTGATTATCGCGGGTACAACGACGGTGATCTGTTTGTCCGTCGGGTCGATTGCCGCTTATTCGCTGGCTCGCCTGAAGTTCGCCCTGCAGAAGCCCGTGCTGAGCCTCATCCTCGCGGTGGCTTTCTTCCCGGCGGTGGCCATCCTGGGCCCGCTGTTTCTCATGTTCGACAGCGCCGGCATCACCGACACCTATCAGGCGATGATCATCCCCGACATCTTGTTCGCTCTCCCTTTGACCGTCTATCTCCTCGTTGCCTATTTCCGCGAGCTTCCCCTCGACCTCGAAGAGGCGGCCAAGGTAGACGGGGCCTCGCCACTGCAAGCGTTCTTCAGGGTGACCCTGCCGCTGTCCATACCGGGGGTCGCGACAACCGGGATCCTCACGTTCATCTTCGCGGCCACTGAGTTCTTGTTTGCCAACACGTTTGCGTTTACGTCGGAGACGCAGCCGGCAACGGTGATCATTCCGCAGTTCGCCACCCAATTCGTAACGGACTACGGTGCGCAGGCGGCGGCATCGATGGTGCTGACGGTACCGCTGACAATAATGGTCCTCCTTTTCCAGAGAAGGATCGTGTCGGGGCTCACCGCCGGCGCCGTCAAGTAATGGCGCGCATAGGTGCCCGCCGGGCGCGCTGACGCTTTTCTGGGGGGCGCGGCGAACCGCTGCAGGTATCGCAATAAGTCCCGAGGAAAGGGACGTAGTTATGCTGGGACACTCAAGCTATGTGGTTCCGCCGTTCCCACAATCTCCTTTACTAAGCAACTTCCTACACCGTACTTCACATGTTCGTATTTCCGCCTCTATGGCTTCCCAAGGTCTACCGTAGCCGTTTGAGATACTGAACAGTTTGTCGCCGCGCACGCAACAAAATGTAATTTGGTCGCGTCCTCCGCATAGGCCGCACTCTACGCATCCCGCACCTTGCTTGATCTCTGCGAGCTTACGGAAGTAAGAAGTCTTCGCGTAACGTGTTTTTTGCTTTACAGCGGGTCGGTTCTACTACTCTCGGTAGTAAGCAAGCTCGGCATTACGTTCTTCCGGCGTTTGGGTAGCACGTTTCAAATTTAATGTTGCGGATTTCCCTTTAGCTGGTTCAATCGGGTCAACTTTGTACGTTCTTGTGTATACGTCGTCTCGATATCAACGCTCCAATCACTACACGAAGTGGGGTTGAGGATGTCCCGATCGCCGTTGAAGTTCGGTGACGACCCAACGACATGACTACGCAACCTTACGACCTTCCTGTGACACCTTCTCGGCATGTCTTTGAAGTGCCGCGGTGAGGATCGAGAGATCGCGGTAACCGTTGACGCGGCGGAACTGAGACTGCGCGACTTCGAGACCTGCTGCGGTCCAGCGCTTGACCATCTTGCCGTCTCGCCAGCGTGTGACGTTTCGCATCGTCGTGCGAGCGACGGAGAACGCGGACTCAATCGTGTTGGTCGAGCGCAGCGTGCGCGCCAGCGACGGCGGCAGGCCGAGGCGCGTCACCGTGAGCGTCTCCTCCATTCCCTCCCTCAGCGACGCAGCCGCGTCGGGATGAGTGTCGTCGAGCTTCTGGGCCAGCGCCTTCAGCGCGGCCAGCGCCTGTTCGGGATCCTTTTTGGCCCACGCCTTGTCGAGCTTTGCTCCGATGAAGCCCTGCTCGGATTTGGGCAGGTAGTCGAGGACGTTTCGTCTCTTGTGCAGCCGGCAGCGCTGGATGAGCCCGAGCTCTGAGAAGACCTCCTTGGCCGCGTACTTGAGCCCCTTGCCGCCGTCAATGACGAGCAGGATGCCTCGGGAGAAGTCGAGACCTCGCTCCGAGAGGTCGTTGAAGAGGTCCTTGCACACGGTCTTGTTCTCGGTGGTGCCCTGGCGCAGGCCCAGGATGTGCTTGTGGCCCTTGGCGTCTATGCCCAGGGCGGTCACCATCGAGTGGTCCGAGACCTCGATGCCGTCGGCGACCAAGGCCACGATGGAAAGCTCGGAGAGGTCCTTTCCCATGAGCTCGTCGAGCGCCTTGTGGGTGCGGGCAACGAAGCGCCGGCTCACCGCCGAGCGCCCGGTCCCACTCTGATCGAGATTGTCACCGACCGGCTTCAGCCCGGCCGGATAGCGGCGCGTCGACAGCCCCGCCAGCATGCGCTCGAGCGCCATCTCAGACAGCAGCTCGTCGCCTGAGAACGCGGCCCAAACAGGGAGGGCCATTTCCTCGCCGGCGACGGAGCGCACGCGCGGCTTGTTGATCCCGACCTTGCGTCCCCCGAGCACGACGCTCGAGCGCTCGGTGGTGTGGCGGTAGGCGGTCCGCTCGGAGTCGTGCTTGCCCTTCTCTCCGACGACGGTGTTGATGTCCTCTGGGAGCAGCGTCTTGAAGACCTCCAACCCGACTGCGACCGCGAACGCCAGCAGTCCCTGCTTTACCGAGCCGGCCATCTCGTGAAGCGACACCTGGACCTGCTCGGGAAGCTCGATCTTGCCCTCCCCGGGCTTCCCCCCGAGGGGTATGGGAGTTACCTTGGCCACGGCGGCCCCTCCTTTCTCTCAGCCTGACCACTACCACGGTGTGGCAGGGATCAGGCGGAGGGCCGCCACTTCAATTTCAACGAGGCCGGGGACAACCTCGTGGGGTTACCCGCTTGTGATTTGAGGGAAGCTCTGTAGTGTGTCCAACGCTGGGAACAGGCAGATAGTCCCCTGAAACAACAAGGATGTGATTCTGATGGACGTACGGATAGTGACCCCTGATAAGCTCGTTTTCGCAGGTCAAGACGTTAGTCTAATCTCTGCCCGCTCCCCCGAGGGTGAATTCGGCATCATGCGCGGCCATATTCCGTTTCTGGCCGCGCTCGTGCCGGGCCGCGTGCGAGTGGTATCTGGGTCTGAATCCGAGGAATTCTTCGTCCCCGGCGGTTTCCTTGAGGCATCCGGCCCCATGGACGACTATCACGTGATCGTTCTGGCCGACGATGCCGACGGTGTGGCCGATCTGGACCTGTCCGAGGCACGGGACCGGCTCGAGGAAGCGCGCCGGCGAAACGAGAAAGAACAGGACGAACGGACCCAGGCCCAGCTTCAGATCGAGCTGGCTCGGGTGGAGATCGCCGAAAGCCGTGGCCAGTAGAGTGCCGGACTTCGGTGGCGTCGATCACGCCAGCCTGTCGGTGACGGATTTGGATAGGAGCCACCGCTTCTACACGGAGGTGCTCGGCTTCGGGATGCTCATGGACCTTGGTCACACTCGCCTCTACCTGTACGAGAAGACCGGGTTCGTCCTCGGCTTGCACCGACACGACGAGAGTGGGGGCCCCTTCTCGGAGCTGACTACCGGCCTCGATCACATCAGCTTTGCCGTGAACAAGGAGGACGTGGCCGCCTGGGAAGAGCGGTTCGACGCCATGGGTGTTGCCTACACTCCAAGCCGAGAGATGGAGTTCGGCTCCCATCTCAACTTTCGGGACCCGGACAACATCGCACTCGAGTTCTTTGCTGCGGATGCGGCGGTGGCGGCCGCACTTCGTGCCCTGGCAGCCGGTGAGCTATCGGCAGAAGGGTTTGCAGGAGTCGCTCAACAGCGAGTGGCCGGCTTGGAGAGCCACGCCTAATGGCCCGTAGGATGACGCTTTGCATGTGAGCAGCGAAGAGCGCTGCTGTCAGACCGAGAGGAACCTGTGGGGGAACCGTCCTTCAACCTGCGCAACCGCGTCCAGTGCGTGTCGTGCGGCGTTTCCGCTCCCCGCCGCAACGGAGTGGCTCCATTGGGATGGACTGAGTTCGTTGCGGAGCTCGGCCGCCATAGCGCCCTGTGCCCGGCCTGCCTGCGGCGCAACCTGTGGCAGATCGAGGCCCGCCTCGACGTCGACCCCGAGCTCTAGAAATGTGCGAGGGGCGCGGCCATGAGTGAGCGACGGCGGGTGTTCTCGGACTCTCCCTACGAGGCCCGCTTCGGCTTCTGCCGGGCTGTGCGAACCGGTGACCGTGTGCTGGTCGCAGGCACGGCCCCCATTTGGCCCGACGGCTCTTGCGATCCCGACGCGGGCGTGCAGGCGCGGCGCTGCTTCGAGATCATTCTCGCGGCTCTGGCGGAGCTGGGGGCCGAGACGCGCCACGTCGTGCGGACGCGTGTCTACATCACCGACGCGTCCCATAACGAGGCCGTGGGCAACGCCCACGGGGAGGTGTTCGCCGGGTCGCCGCCGGTCAACACGATGGTCGTGGTGGCCGGCTTGGTTGACGAGCGTTGGAAGGTCGAGATCGAGGCCGAGGCCGTTCTCGACTAGGCAGGCTCAGTAAGGAGAGCGGCGGCTGCGGCACGGTGCTGCTCCAGCGCATCAAGTTGTTGCCTCGCGCGCGCCTCCAGGCGTTCGGCTCGCACCCGAGTGTCGGGGAGGGGCGCGCGAGGCA
>Ga0209587_1000798_pt1 | contig 15222 bp, 13 predicted proteins | sample NGEPerD_2_FD_184512 | JGI IMG/M metagenome (GOLD analysis project Ga0209587, IMG submission 184512) | Arctic peat soil microbial communities from the Barrow Environmental Observatory site, Barrow, Alaska, USA - NGEE PermafrostL1-D... | ecosystem: Environmental > Terrestrial > Soil > Wetlands >... | reverse complement strand
CGAGATCCTGCCGGAGGTCCGCGACCTCAACGACCGGCTGCTCGACAACGACTTCCTCGGCAAGGGCACCGTCACCACCTCGGAGATCTTCTTCACGTCACCCTCGCGGTGCGCAGTCGCCGACAGTTGCTCCATCTCGCTCGACCGCCGGCTCACCGACGGTGAGACCTGGCAGAGCGCCATCAAGGAGATCGAGGAGCTCCCCGCGGTCAAGAAGTACGACGCCAAGGTCTCGCTGTACAACTACAAGGCCAAGGCGTGGACCGGTCTCGAGTACGGCCAGGAGTGCTTCTTCCCGACCTGGGTCATCCCCGAGGACTCCCCGGAGGTCCAGGCCGCGGCCGAGGCCCACAGGGCGATGTATGGCGAGCCGCGCATCGACAAGTGGACGTTCTCCACCAACGGAGTGGCCATCGCCGGTCGTCACGGCATCCCCGTGATCGGGGTCGGTCCGGGCCAGGAGGTCCAGGCTCACGCGCCGAACGAGGTCAACTGGAAGGACGACCTCGTGAAGTGCGCTGCGCTCCTGAGCGTCATCCCGACCATCTACTGCGAGAACCAACCAGCCTGACCACGAACGGAGTCCGGGCCGGTCACCTCTTAGGTGGCCGCGCCTGACTCCCGTCTGAGAGGACAAGAACACCCATGTCGCGCATCCTCGTCTCGCTGGGCGGTAACGCCCTGGGTACCGACTTCGACGAGCTGGTGGAGTCGGTCGGTGTCGTGGCCAAGCCCATCGTTGGCCTCATCGAGGCAGGGCACGAGATCGTCATCTGCCACGGCAACGGCCCGCAGGTCGGCATGATCAAGCGCTCGATCGACCATGGCAGGGCGAGCTACCAGCAGACCTCGGTGCCGTTGTCCGAGGCCGTCGCCATGAGCCAGGCGTACGTCGGGTACCACCTGCAGAACGCCATCGAGAACCAGCTGCACGCGCACGGCCTCAGCAAGACGGTGTGCACGATCATCTCGCGGTCCCTGGTCGACGCGGACGACCCGATGTTCCAGCGGCCAACGAAGCCGATCGGCGCCTTCTTCTCGGCCGAGCAGGCCGAGGTGCTGCGCGGGTCCGGCAAGACCATGATCGAGGACTCCGGTCGTGGTTACCGCGAGGTCGTTGCGTCCCCGATGCCCACGGACATCCTCGAGAAAGAGGCGATCCTGGACCTCGTCTCCGCCGGCCACGTCGTCATCGCCGGAGGCGGAGGCGGCATCCCGATCGTCCGCAAGGACAACTGGTACAAGGCCATCGACGCCGTCATCGACAAGGACTACGTGTCGGTGATGCTCGCGGCTGACGCTCAGTGCGACGCCATGGCCATCCTCACCGGTGTCGAGAAGGTTTCCATCAACTTCAACACCCCCCACCAGCAGGACCTCGACGAGCTCACCGTCGCCGACGCCGAGAAGTACGTCGCCGAGGGCCAGTTCCCCGAGGGCTCGATGCTGCCCAAGATTCGGGCGGCCGTGCGGTTCACCACGTCAGGACCCGGTCGCAAGACCCTGATCACCTCGCTGGACAAGCTGGTCGAGGGGCTCAAGGGGCAGACCGGCACCTGGATCGTGCCCTGAACCCGCCAGGCTTGATCGCTGGGCTGACCAGGGGTCAGGTCCCGGTGATGTGCTCCGCCCGGATCGGGACTTTCGACAAGGGCTTCCCGACTGCCTGACGGATCGCGCCGGCGACAGCCGGCCCCGAGGAGATCGTCGGTGGCTCGCCGACGCCTCTGAGGCCGTATGGCGCGTGCGGATCGGCATGCTCGAGAACCGCGATCTGCATCGGCGGCATGTCGAGGATGGTGGGCAGCAGGTAGTCGGTGAACGAGGGGTTACGAATCACGCCGTCCTTGACGATGATCTCCTCCATGATGGCCAGGCCGAGCCCCTGGGCACTCCCGCCCTGTATCTGACCGACGACGGCCTGCGGGTTGATCGCCTTGCCCACGTCCTGGGCGCAGTCGAGCGCAACGACCTTGACCAGCCCGAGCTCGACGTCGACGTCGACGACAGCGCGGTGTGCCGAGAAGGCGTACTGCACATGGGCGAAGCCCTGACCTGTCTCGGGGTCGACGGCCTCGGTCGGGCGATGCCGCCACTCGACGGTCTCCTCGACCACCCGGTCGCCCAGGACGTCGACGAGCGCTGCGACGATGCCATCGCCATCGCCGACCACCTCGCCACCCTCCAGCCGCAGGTTGGCGATCGTGTGACCGAGCTGTCGCTGGGCCATACCGAGAACGACCTCGCGGACCTTCTCGCAGGCTGCCTTGACCGCGCCTCCGGTGACGTAGGTCTGGCGGGACGCGGAGCTCGAGCCGGCCGACCCGACCGTGGTGTCCTTGCTGTGCACGACGACGCGGTCCACGCCCAGCTCGGTGCGACAGATCTGCTGCTCGACGGTCACCAGCCCCTGGCCCACCTCAACCGCAGCCGTGTGCACGGTCACGGTGGGCTCACCATTGACGGCCTCGAGCCGGACCCGCGCCGTTGAGTAGTCGTCGAAGCCCTCCGAGAACCCGACGTTCTTGTAGGACACGGCGTATCCAACACCCCGCACCACACTCTCTCCGTGGGTGACGTTGGAGACGCCTCCCGGCAGGTCGCGCAGGTCGGTGGCGTCGTCGGCCGGGCGGTCGGGAGGCATCGGCATCGACTGGACCCGTCGGAGCAGCTCCTCGACCGGCGCCGCGCTGTCGATGACCTGGCCGGTCGGCGCCTGAGCCCCCTCACTCATCGCGTTGCGGCAGCGCAGCTCGACCGGGTCCATCCCGAGCTCGACGGCGAGCTTGTCCATCTGTGCCTCGTGGGCGAACGCCACCTGCACGGAGCCGAAGCCGCGCATCGCACCGCACGGCGGGTTGTTGGTGTAGGAGCCGAAGCAGTCGACATGCACGTTCGGGACGACATACGGGCCGATGCCCATCGTCCCCGCGTTGCCCACCACGGCGGGGGTGCTGGAGGCGTAGGCGCCTCCGTCGAGGTAGATGGTGGCCTTGACGTAGACCAGCGTCCCGTCCCGCATGGCTCCGTGCTCGTAGCGCATCCGGGCCGGGTGCCGGTGGACGTGCCCGAAGAAGGACTCCTCGCGGTTGTAGACCATCTTCACCGGCTTGCCCGTGTGCAGCGCCAGGAGGCAGGCGTGCACGTGCATCGACAGGTCCTCGCGGCCCCCGAAGGCTCCGCCGACGCCGGCGAGGGTCAGCCGCACCTTCTCGGGGGGCAGTCCCAGGGCCCCGCAGATCTGCCGCTGGTCGGCGTGCAACCACTGGGTGGCGACATACAGCTCCACGCCGCCGTCCTCAGCGGGGACGGCCAACCCGGACTCCGGGCCGAGGAAGGCCTGGTCCTGCATGCCGACCTCGTACTCGCCGACCACCACGACATCAGCGACCGGCACCGGGTCGCCCTTGCGGATCTTCAGGTGCCTGACCAGATTGCCCTGTGGGTGCAGGTGGGCTCGCTCGCGGTTCAGCTCGCGGTTCAGCTCGCGAACCGGATGCGTCGTGCCCTGGGCCAGGTTCCACCCCGGGTGTCCGAGGGCCTCGATCGGGTCGGTCACCGGCTCGTACACCTCGTAGTCGACCCGGATCTTCTTGGCCGCCTGCCGTGCGACGTCCGGGTGGTTGGCGGCGACGAGGGCGACGGGTTCGCCTTGGTAGCGCACGACGTCGATGGCCAGCACCGGCTGGTCGGGTATCTCGAGTCCGTAGAGCTTCTCTCCCGGCACGTCTTCGTAGGTGAGGACCGCCGACACTCCGGGAGTCGCCAGCGCCGGCCCGATGTCGATGGAGCGGATCCGTGCATACGGATGCGGACTGCGCAGCGTGCCCCCCCAGATCATGTCGTCCATCCACAGGTCGCTCCCGTAGGCGAACTCGCCGAGCGCCTTGAGGTTGCTGTCCGGCCGCGGCGGGCTGTCGCCGACCCGTCCCTCGCCGACCTCGGTGCGGAGCTGGGTGTCTGTCTTGGTGCGAGCTGGGGCGGTGGTCATGGCGGTTAGCCGGCCTTCCGGACGAGGGACTGGTGCACGGTGGTCGCTTCACGGGCGATGGCGCTCTCGTCCACGGTGACCACGCGGTCCTGCTCGACGACGACCCGGCCGTCGACGAGCAGCAGCTCCAGCGGTGGCGGGCTGCCGAGGATGAGAGCGGCGACGGGATCGGTGATGTCGGCATGCGCGATCGTGTCGAGCCGCCAGAGGGCGAGGTCGGCGAGCTTGCCCGGCTCGATCGAACCCAGATCGTCCTCTCGGCCCAGCACCCGGGCGCCACCGATCGTGGCGAGCTCCAGCGCGTCTCGCACCCCGAGCGCCTTGGGGCCACCGCGAGCCCGCGCGAACAGAACCGCGTGACGCGCCTCCTCGAGCATGCTGGCGGACTCGTTGCTCGCGGCGCCGTCGACGCCGAGGCCCACCCGGACGCCGGCGTCCATCAGGTTGCGGGTCCGTGCGATGCCGGCCCCGAGGCGGGCGTTCGATGTCGGGCAGTGCGCGATCCCCGTCGACGTCTCACCGATGCGTCTGACGGACCGGTCGTCCAGGTGGATGCCGTGGGCGAACCACACGTCCTCGCCGAGCCACCCCAGTCGTTCGGCGTACTCCAGCGAGGAGCAGCCGAAGCGCTCACGGCAGAAGTCCTCCTCGTCGAGGGTCTCCGCGAGGTGGGTGTGCAGGCGCACCCCGAGTCGACGGGCGAGGGTGGCCGCCTCGCTCATCAGCTCGCCGGAGACCGAGAACGGGGAGCACGGTGCGACCGCGACCTGCAGCATCGACGAGGGAGAGGGATCGTGCCAGCGGGTAACGGCCGCCTCGGTGGCTGCCAGAGCTGCGTCCCGGTCCTCGACGACGTGGTCGGGGGGAAGGCCTCCCTGACTGCGCCCGAGGTCCATGGACCCGCGCGCCGGGTGGAATCGCAGCCCGACCGAACGCGCCCCCTCGATCTCGGCTGCGAGCAGGTCGCCGCCGTCGCGCGGGAACACGTAGTGGTGGTCGCTGGTCAGGGTGCAGCCGGTGCGCGCGAGCCAGGCGAGGCCACCGCGGGCGGCGACGTTCACGGCATACTCGTCGATCCCTGCCCACACCGGATAGAGCGTGGTCAGCCACTCGAAGAGCGTGGCGTCAGCGGCGAGCCCGCGCGTCACCCACTGATAGAGGTGGTGGTGGGTGTTGACCAGGCCGGGGGTGAGCAGGCAGCCCGAGCCGTCGACCACCCTCGCGCCCGCGATCTCGGGCGCGGGTCCCTCGCCGACCGTCTCGATCCGGTTGCCCAAGATGACGACGTGGCCGTGGGACAGCTCTGTGCGGGCCGGGTCCATCGTCGCGATGGCACACCCCTGGATGACCGTGCGGGCGAGGTCTGGAGCCGTGGGCGTGGGAGACGCCGGGGACATCGCGGCCATGGCTAGAGGGCTCCGGGGTTCGACAGCCGGTCCGCGGCGAGGTGCACTGCGTCGAGGATCTTCTCGTATCCCGTGCAACGACAAAGGTTTCCGGCCAGCGCCTCCCGGATCTCTGGGTCGCTCGGGTCTTCGCTTCTCTCGAGCAGGTCGTGGGTGGCGACGACCAGGCCGGGGGTGCAGAAGCCGCACTGGATCGCGCCGGCCTCGACGAAGGCCTGTTGCACGGGGTGCAGCTCGTCGTCGTGCCGCAGCCCTTCGACGGTCACGATCTCGCGACCCTCGGCCTGGCCCGCCGCCACGAGACACGCGCAGACCGGCACGTGGTCGAGGTAGACGGTGCACGCGCCGCACTCGCCCTGCTCGCACGCGTTCTTCGCCCCCGGCAGACCCATTCGCTCGCGCAGGGCGTAGAGCAGGCTCTCGCCCTCCCAGACGTTGTCGACCTGACGCTTCTCGCCGTTGACCGTCGTGTTGATGCGCATGTCTCAGGCCGCCTTTCGGTAGTCGTTCCAGGCCCAGACCAGGCAGCGCCGGGCCATGACGGAGAGGGAGTGCAGGCGGTATGCCGCGCTGCCCCGGACGTCGTCTATGGGGGAAGCCGTTGCACTCACCTGCGTTCCGAACTCCCTTGCGAGAGAAGGCGGTAGCGTGCCGTGCGACTCCCAGAGCCCCGCCTCCTCGAGTGCGTTCGCTGCAAAGGCGCCCGCCCCGGCGGCGGCGCGCGGGGTTGGCGCGGCGGAGCCGATGCCTGTCCCGACGGCCTTCTGGCCCGGGTGCAGCGCGAGCCCGAAGGAGCACACCGCGATGACCATGGCGTTGCGTGCGCCGATCTTCGAGAACTGCTGAGGCCCGGTTGCGGGGGCGATCCAGATCGCCCGGATGAGCTCGTCCGGCTGCAAGGCGTTGCGCTTCACGCCGAGGTAGAAGTCGGCCACCGGTATGCGGCGTGGACCTCGGACCGACTCGACCTCGACCTCGGCGCCGGTGGCGAGGAGTGCCGGGTGGGAGTCACCGGCCGGCGAGGCGGTTCCCAGGTTGCCGCCCACGGTTCCGCGGTTGCGGATCTGGGGAGAGCCGACCGTCCGGGACGCCATGGCGAGCCCCGGCAGCTGGTCGGCGAGCTCGCTGATCAGCTGCGCGTACGTCACGCCGGCACCCAGGCGGACGAGGCCGTCCTGCTCGTACCACTCACTCAGGTCGAGGACGCGGGTCAGGTCGATGAGCGCGCTCGGGCGGCGCCGGTCGAAGTTCAGCTCCACCATGACGTCGGTGCCCCCGGCGATCGGCACAGCGTCGGGGTACTCGGCCTTGGCGGCGAGCGCGTCGGCCCACGAGGCGGGTCGGAGGAAGTCCATGTCGGCTCCTGGTCCACTGGATAGCAGCACCTGGCCGGGTGCCGTGCCCTCAGTAGATCGCAACGGGGCGGTCTTCAGACACCGATTGGTGTGGGGCCTCGATCCTTCACCAATGTGTTCTTGCGCATACCGGGGACGAACATGCACCAAAGAGACAAACTAGCCACCCGACCAGGACAGGCGGCGACGTAGCCACAAGGCGACGTAGACCAGAGCCAGGAGCACGGGCACCTCGATCAGCGGTCCGACCACCCCGGCCAGAGCCTGTCCGGAGGTGACGCCGAAGACTCCGATCGCCACGGCGATGGCGAGCTCGAAGTCGTTGCTGGCTGCGGTGAACGCCAGGGTCGTGGTCCGCGGGTAGGTGAGCGAGAGTGCGCGCCCGACGGCGAAGCCCAGGAACCACATGATGAAGAAGTAGCCGAGCAGCGGCAGGGCGATCCGTGCCACCGTCAACGGTTCGGAGGTGATGGTGCTGCCCTGCAACGCGAACAGGACGACCACGGTGAACAGCAGTCCCCACAGCGCGATCGGGCTGATCCTGGGCAGGAGCGTGGTCTCGTACCACTCTCGTCCCTTGGCCCGTTCGCCCAGTGTTCGGGTGAGGTATCCGGCGACCAGCGGGATGCCGAGGAAGATCGCGACGATCTTGGCGATGCCGAGCATGGAGACATCCAGAGTCGACTGCTCCAGCCCCAGCCAGCCGGGCAGCACCTGAAGGTAGAAGTAGCCCAGGGCTGCGTAGGCGATCACCTGGAACACCGCGTTGAGAGCAACCAGGACCGCTGCCATCTCGCGGTCGCCACAGGCCAGGTCGTTCCAGAGCAGGACCATCGCGATGCAGCGGGCGAGCCCGACGAGGATGACGCCGGTCCGGTATGCCGGCTGGTCCGCCAGCAGCAGCCACGCGAGAGTGAACATCACCAGCGGGCCAACGACCCAGTTCATCACCAGGGACGCCGTCATCATTCGTCGATCCGCGGCAATGAGACCGATCTCGTTGTAGCGGACCTTGGCCAGCACCGGGTACATCATCAGCAGGAGTCCCAGTGCGATCGGCAGTGAGGTCTCGCCGACCTTCACAGCGTCCAGGGCTTCGTTGAGGCCGGGCACAATCCGCCCCAGGACGAGTCCGAGGACCATCGCCAGGCCGATCCACAGTGGCAGCATCCGGTCCATCGCCGACAAGCGGGCAACGATCGGCGCGTCTGCCGGTTGGGGCTCCCGGGCGACGGGAGTGTCTGAATGTGAAGTCACGGGCACGGCCTCCGGGTCTTCTCCTTGTAAGAATAGGTCTACGTCAACATAGGAGTCCGATGACCGAGACCACCGACCGCCCCAGCGCCTTGTTCGTCTGCGTCCACAACGCCGGCCGCTCCCAGATGGCGGCCGGGCTCCTGTCAGCGATGTCCGGCGGCGACGTCGAGGTGCGCTCGGCAGGTTCGATGCCCGCTGGCGAGATCAACCCGGTTGCGGTCGACGCCATGCTAGAGCTCGGTATCGACATCCGCGCCGAGCGCCCCAAGGTCTTGACGACCCAGGCAGTGCAGGCGTCCGACGTCGTCATCACGATGGGCTGCGGTGACGCCTGCCCGATCTTTCCCGGCAAACGCTACGAGGACTGGAAGCTCGAGGACCCGGCCGGACAGGGCATCGAGTCCGTCCGCCCGATCCGCGACGAGATCCGCGCACGAGTGCTCACCCTGCTCCACGAGCTCGGGGTCGAACCCGTCGAGCTCGTCGTCTGAGCGCACCGCTGGGCCCGGGTCTGTCATGTCCGCAGACTTGGCGCCATCGGCCCGTCGCCCTGCCAAGGTCCGCGACGCCACGGATCCAGCCATCGCGCGCCTGGCAGGCCAGCTGCACCTACCCGTCCGATTCGCGGGGGTTGGGGGTGCCGTCGTGGTCCGCGTCGGCCGCCTCCGCCGCGAACAGACGTTCGTAGACGTTGCTGCGGGCGCGCAGGAGTATGCCGGCGAGCGCGGCGGCGGCGATGGAGCCGGCGAGGACGGCGACCTTGACGTGATTGTCGCGGTCGCTCCCGGCGCCGAACGCGAGCTCGCCGATGAGCAGCGACACGGTGAACCCGACGCCGGCCAGCATCGCGAGCCCGAGCACGTCCCACCAGGCGAGGTCGGCGTCCAGCTCGGCGCGGGTGAAGCGGGCGACCAACCACGTTGCGCCGAGCACGCCGACGGGCTTGCCGACGACGAGCCCGACGAGGATGCCGATCGCGACCGGGTCGCGCAGCGCGCTGCTCAGCCCGTTGGCGCCGCCGACGGTGACTCCGGCGGCGAAGAACGCGAACACCGGGACGGCGACCGATGCGGACAACGGGCGCCACCGGTGCTCGAAGTGCTCGGCCAGCCCGGGCCCTTCCCCGGAGGACCGGCGTATGACGGGCACGGCGAAGCCGAGCAGGATGCCGGCGACGGTGGCATGCACGCCAGAGGCATGGACCAGCGCCCAGGTGGTCGCCGCGAGTGGCAGCAGCAGCCACCATGATCGGATGTGGCGCTGCACCGCGATGGTGAACAGCGTCAGCGGGACGAGGGCGAGCAGCAGCGGCGCGACCTGCAGATCGTGGGTGTAGAAGGTCGCGATGATCGTGATCGCGAGCAGGTCGTCGACGACGGCCAGGGTGAGCAGGAAGGTGCGCAGTGCCGAGGGCAGGTGGGAGCCGATGATGGCCAGCACCGCAAGGGCAAACGCGATGTCGGTCGCGGTCGGGATGGCCCAGCCGGTGATGTCGCCGGACCCGCCGAGGTTCACTGCGGCGTACAGCAGGGCAGGCAGGAGGACGCCACCGACGGCTGCGGCGACGGGGACGGCGGCCCGGGCCGGGTCGCGCAGGTCACCTGCGACGAACTCGCGCTTGAGCTCGAGCCCTGCGACGAAGAAGAAGATCGCGAGGAGCCCGTCCGCAGCCCATGCCCCAAGGGTCAGCCGCAGGTGCAGGGCCTCTGGACCAACCTGGGCGTCACGCAACGAGAAGTACCCGGCCGACCATGGGGAGTTTGCCCACACCAGTGCGGCAACAGCGGCGGCCAGCAGCAGCGCTCCGCCCACGGTCTCCTTCCTCAGCACGTCCGCGATGCGGGCCGTCTCGAGCCAGGACCCGCGGCCGAGCAACGTCTGCCGTGCCTGGGGGTTGGTCACGGTGAGGTCCTCGTCTTCGTGTGGTTTCCAAGAACCTCAGAGCTCGGCGCTGGACCGCTGGGTGTACTGCGCATCAGGCCACGCCGCATGTTCGCACCGTCGCCGGGTTCACCCGAACGAGTAGTACCGCAGATACCGGGTTCACCCGAACGAGTAGTACCGCAGATAAAGGTAGAGCCAGCTGACCGCGATCGTGACCACGGCAACGACCGAGCCGTACCTAGTGAACCGCCAGAACGAAATCGGGTGCCCGGCACGGGCTGCGATGCCGATGACGACGACGTTCGCACTGGCGCCGACCGCAGTCGAGTTTCCGCCAAGGTCTGCTCCGAGCGCCAGGGCCCACCACAGCGCGTTTGCCTGGCCGGCGCCGCCGCCGGCGCCGACCAGGGTCTGCACCAGCGGTGTGACCGTCGCCACGTACGGGATGTTGTCCACGATGCCGGAGAGTATGGCGGAGCCCCACAGCAGCGCGGAGGACGCCAGCAGGTACTGGTCGCCGACCGCTTCGGTGAGCAGTGTGCCGAGCCGGCCGATGACGCCGACCTCGACGAGAGCGCCGACCATGACGAACAGGCCCATGAAGAACACAAGGGTTGGCCACTCGACCTCTTCGAGGAACTCCGGCGGGTCGAGCTTTGAGAGCGCGACCAGGGCGCCGGCGCCGAGCAGCGCGACCATGGATGGCTGGATGTGCAGGGCGGAGTGGGCGACGAAACCGACCATGACCGCGACCAGCACGATCCCGGACCGCAGGAGCAGTCCGCGGTCACGGATGACCTCGCGCTCGTCGAGGGCCATCAGGGCAGCCACCCGTTCGGGGTCGTAGGTGAACGCTGACCGGAACAGCACCCGGCACAATCCGATGAACACCACCATCAAGATGATGACGATGGGGGCGAGGTTGACCACGAAGTCGTTGAACGTCAGCCCGGCGCGGCTGGCGATGATGATGTTCGGGGGGTCCCCGATGAGGGTTGCCGTGCCGCCGATGTTCGAGGCGAGTGCCTCGGCGATCAGGAACGGCACCGGCGGCAACCCGAGCCGGTCGCAGACCAGCAGCGTGACCGGTGCGATGAGCAGCACGGTGGTCACGTTGTCCAGCAGCGCCGACGCCGCGGCGGTGATGACCACGAGCATGACCATGGTGGCGAACGGGCGGCCGCGGGTGCGTTTGGCGGACCAGATCGCCAGGTAGTCGAACACGCCGGTCTGCTTCAGGACGCTGACGATCACCATCATGCCCAGCAGTAGGAAGATGACGTTCCAGTCGACGCCGGTCTTCTCGCTGAAGAACGCGACCCGCGCGTCGACCACGCCGAGGAGCACCATTGCCGCGGCGCCGGACAGGGCGGCTGCGACCCGGTGGATGCGTTCGGTGGCAATCAGGACATAGGCGGCAGCGAACGCCGCGACGACAAGTACCGAGGTCATCAGCTGGCAGGTGCTGTTGGCAGCATGTGATCCAGCAATCGGCTGACCGTGATGGCGCCGATGACCCGTATCCCGCCGTCGTGGTCATCGACCACGGCGACCACAGGGCTGTGCATGCGGGCCATCACCGCCGCCACCTCGAGACTTGTGGCGTCGACGTCGACAACCGGTAGCTCGTCGAGGTCCTGTGGACGGGGTAGCAGGTCACGCACGGTGCTGTGCACCAGCTTGCGGCACAGCTCGTCGGACGCCGCCTCGTCCAGCGCCCCTGCCAGCCCCGGGTCGTCCTGCACGTAGGAGGGGATGAGGAAGCGCAGCACCTGCGAGCCAGGCAGGATCGTGTACGGTCGCCCGTCTTCTCCGCACACGATGAGACCAGGCAGGTGTTGCGTCGCCATGGTCCGTGCGGCTTCCATCGCGTCGCTGTCGGGGGTGACGAGAGGGAACGGTTGTGCGAGCTTGCGAGCGGTCATCAGGACTCCAAGTGGGTGGGCAGCGTTCAGCGACTTGCCGACCAGACTTCCCGGCGCACCGAGGGGAGTCTATCCCGCAGACCGGCTCCGTTCGCCCGCCACGACGCGTCGGCGTGGGGCAGCGTCTAACGCACTGTGCTTGACTCGATTTCAGTGCTTGACTCCGGCTGTGGGCGTCTCGTAGTTTCACTATCAGTTAATTAACCGATAGGAAGATTATGAATTCGAGTGTGGCGTCGGCGGCCAAGGAGGATCGGCTCGACGAGACTTTCGCGGCACTGGCCAACTCGACGCGGCGAGCGATCTTGACGCGCCTCACGGAGGGAGAGGCGAACGTCAACCAGCTCGCCGAACCGTTCAAGCTCTCACTCCCGGCCATCTCCAAGCACCTCAAGGTGCTCGAACAAGCCGGGTTGATCGTGCGAGGTCAGCGTGCGCAGTACCGGCCCTGCACCCTCGACGCGGCACCACTCGAAGAGGTCTCGACCTGGGCCGAGCAGTATCGACCCATCTGGGAGGCCCGCTTCGACCGGATGGACACCTACCTCCAACAACTCCAACAACACCGAAAGACAGGCAGCGACGATGACTGATGACAACGGCGGCCAGAACATGGTGATCGAGCGGAGTCTCGAGGCCCCGACGGATCTGGTCTGGAAGATGTGGACAGAACCGGAACACTTCGCAGCGTGGTACGGCCCGGGCGGGGCCACCATCCCCGTGGCCACGATGGATGTGCGCGTGGGCGGCATCCGTCTGCTGTGCATGGAGATGACGACGCCGGACGGCACGATGCAGATGTGGTTCACCGGCGAGTATCTCGAGGTCGTCGAGAACCAGCGCCTCGTCTACACCGACTCCATGTCCGATGAGCACGGCAACGTGATGTCGCCCGAGCAGCTGGGCATGCCCGAGGGGCACCCGACCACGACCGAAGTCAGTGTCGAGCTCGAGCACGTCAATGGTGGCACCAAGATGGTGTTGACCCACGCCGGCGTTCCCGCCGAATCCCCAGGTGCCGCCGGATGGGCGATGGCGCTCGACAAGCTCGCCGCACGTCTTGATGAGGCACAGCGTGCCTAGTGGTCCTGATCTCGGTGCATGCAGAAGAACTGAGGCCGACTCCTGGTTGGGGGAGACGGTCTGTGACCTGCGGCGATACTGGTCGGGTTACAGGATTTGAACCTGCGGCCTCTTCGTCCCGAACCCGAGCGAGGTTGTCGCCGAGGGGCGTTGAGCATGTGAGAGAGGCCCCGCCGAAGCTTGGCTGCGGATCTTCGCCGTGGCCCTGCTCGCGTCCCTTGTCGTCGCCATTGACAAACGGTTTCGCCGCAAGGTCATCTGAAGTGACGGACAGGGTCGTGCCGCCGTCCCCGCCGGCCGCAGCATGAGCCCCGGCGAGTTCTACCTGTTCGCCGCGATCCTGGGCATGGCAGCCGTCGCAGGGCTCATCGCCAACAAGCTGCGCCAGCCAGTCATCGTCGCGTTCGTCGCCATAGGTATCGCTGTCGGCCCGGTGGGGACCGGCTGGGTCGTCGCCAATGACCAGGTCGAGCTGCTCTCGCGTCTCGGCATCGCAATGCTGCTGTTTCTCGTAGGTCTGAAGCTCGACGTGCACCTCATCCGCTCCACAGGTCCGGTTGCGCTTGCCACCGGCCTGGGCCAGGTGTTCTTCACTTCGGTCGTCGGGTTCATGCTGGCGCTGGTGCTTGGGCTGGACCGGACGGCCGCGCTCTATGTCGCTGTCGCACTTACCTTCTCGTCGACGGTCATCATCGTGAAGCTTCTTTCCGACAAGCGCGAACTCGACGAGCTGCACGGGCGGATCGCTGTCGGTTTTCTCATCGTGCAAGACATCGTCGTGATCATGGTCATGATCGGCCTGACCGCTTTCGCGAACGGCTCGGCGGATGGCTTCGGCCCTCAGGCCGTCCTGGTGTTGGGCAAGGGCCTAGGTTTGCTGGCTGGGATTGCTGTGGTTGCCCGGTATCTTCTGCCCTCGCTCCTGAGGCGCGCGGCTCACTCACGTGAGCTGTTGGTGCTGCTCTCCGTGGCGTTGGCCGTCGGTGTCGCCTCGATCAGCGACTGGCTGGGCTTCGGTACCGAGATCGGCGCATTCCTCGCCGGCGTCTCCCTTGCATCGACGCCCTACCGCGAAGCCGTGGGCGCTCGCCTCGTCAGCCTCCGGGACTTCCTGCTGCTGTTCTTCTTCCTCGATCTTGGCGCCAGGCTCGAGTTCACGGATGCTGGCGACCAGGTCCTTGCCGCCGCGGTCCTGTCGCTGTTCGTGCTGATTGGCAATCCTCTGATTGTCATCATCATCATGGGGGCGATGCGCTACCCAGTCCGCGTCTCGTTTCTCGCGGGCCTCACGGTCGCCCAGATCAGTGAGTTCTCCCTCATCCTCGCTGCGCTGGGGTTGAGTCTCGGCCACATCGACAACTCCACGGTCGGCCTCATCACCATCATCGGCCTGGTCACCATCAGCCTGTCAACGTACCTGATCCTCTACTCTCATAAGATCTACAACCGGCTCGCGCCGGTCCTGTCGGTCTTTGAACGGCGCGCAACCCGTCGGCTACCCGATGATGGGCTGCTCACACACGATGTCGAGGTCATCCTCTACGGACTCGGTCGATACGGTAGCGAGATCGTCGACCGGCTCAGAGCCAGCGATTGCGCCGTGCTGGCCGTTGACTTCGATCCGCACGCAACCGCACAGTGGAAGACCGCGGGGATCGAGACGATCTTTGGTGATGCCGAAGACCTTGACCTACTTGAATCGCTTCCCCTCGACACCGCTAGGTGGGTCATCAGCACGATCCTGGCCGCCGACGTGAACCTCGCGCTGTTACATGGGCTCCGCCACAGCCGGTTCCGGGGCCGCATCGCGCTGACGGCACACAACAGGCACGACGTCGACCGGCTCAGAGCCAGCGGCGCCGACGTCGTCCTCGAGCCCTTCTCGATCGCGGCTCAGCGTGTTGTCGACGAGGTCGTCCACGCCAAGGACCTGCGTGACGGACCCCACGCGGTGGGCTGATCATCTTGGGAGCCGACGACGCCGTGAACCGAATCGGGAAGGCCGGAACTCGTCGATAGTCCTATGACGCAGCAGGGCCAGGTCTTCTTCGGCATCATCACACGAAGAGCTCCGCAGGCCGCTCCGACGCCCAGGCGGCACCACACGAGAAGGCGTCCGCCTTGGGGGGGGGCAGCCCGCGGACATCCTGCAGCGATGCTATTCGGGAATCGAAGTGACTACCCGACGATCACGGTGGTCGGGCGAAGGGCGTGGGTGAGCATGTGCAGGCTCACCGACCCGACCAGCATGCCGGCCAAGTGTCCGTGGCCGCGGGAGCCGACCACGAGCAGGTCCGCACGTCGCGCCTGCTCGTCGAGAA
>Ga0209587_1000797_pt1 | contig 15225 bp, 11 predicted proteins | sample NGEPerD_2_FD_184512 | JGI IMG/M metagenome (GOLD analysis project Ga0209587, IMG submission 184512) | Arctic peat soil microbial communities from the Barrow Environmental Observatory site, Barrow, Alaska, USA - NGEE PermafrostL1-D... | ecosystem: Environmental > Terrestrial > Soil > Wetlands >... | reverse complement strand
CCTCCCCGACCCTCCCCCTTTTAGGGGGAGGGAGATCGACCCGCTTGCCTTCGAAGCGCAACTCCACCGCATCAAAGAGACGCTGCCCCCACACACGCCGCTCTATCTCGCAGCAAGGCACTCTTATCGTGGCGACGATCGTGCCCGCATCGAGGCCCTGGCGCAGTTGGCGATGCGCGTGCGCATGCCCCTCGTCGCCACGGGTGGCGTGCTCTATCACGCAGCCCATCGGCGCGCCCTGCAAGACGTGCTCACCTGCATCCGCGAGAAATGCACGCTCATGCAAGCCGGCCTCCGCCTCGAAGCCAATGCCGAGCGGCATCTGAAAGCGCCAAGCGAGGTGGCGCGGCTGTTCAAAGGCCACGAGGATGCGCTGGCACGCACCATCGAGATTGCGGACGCGTGCACCTTCTCTCTCGACGAGCTGAAGTACGAATATCCGGACGAGCCGGTGCCGCAAGGCGCAACACCGCAAGCCCATCTGGAAGATCTCACCTGGGACGGCGCGGCCTGGCGTTTTCCCAATGGGATTCCCGATCATGTGCGCGGCACGATCCAAAAGGAACTCGTACTCATCGCCGAGCTCAACTACGCGCCCTATTTTCTCACCGTCCACGACATCGTGCACTATGCGCGGAGTATCGGCATTCTCTGCCAGGGGCGCGGCTCGGCTGCCAACTCCGCCGTCTGCTACTGCCTCGCCATCACCAATGTGGACCCGACCGAGATCGATCTTCTGTTCGAGCGCTTCGTCTCGCCCGAGCGCAAGGAGCCGCCCGACATCGACGTCGACTTCGAGCACGAGCGCCGCGAGGAGGTGATCCAATATATCTACGCGCGCTATGGCCGCGACCGCGCCGGACTTGCCGCGACCGTCATCTCCTATCGCGGCCGCTCGGCGGTGCGCGAGGTGGGCAAGGCGCTGGGCTTATCGGAAGACACCGTCGCCGCGCTGGCGACCACCATCTGGGGCCTGAGCAATGCCAGCCTGCCGGAGAAATATGTGCGCGAGGCGGGATTGGACCCGTCCGACCCGCTGCTCGCCCGCTGCCTCGAGCTTGCCCACGAGCTGATCGGTTTTCCCCGGCACCTCTCTCAGCATGTGGGTGGCTTCGTGCTCACGCGCGGGCCGCTATCCGAGGTCGTCCCCATCGGCAACGCGGCCATGGAAGACCGCACCGTCATCGAATGGGACAAGGACGATCTCGACGCGCTCGGCCTCTTGAAGGTGGATGTGCTGGGCTTGGGCATGCTCACCTGCATCCGCAAGGCCTTTGCGCTGCTGAAATCCCATTACGGCAAGGATGTCACATTGGGCACCGTGCCGCGCGACGACCCGGCCGTCTACGACATGCTGTGCCGCGCGGATTCCATCGGCGTGTTTCAGGTGGAGAGCCGCGCGCAGATGAATATGCTGCCGCGGCTGAAACCCCGCTGCTTCTACGATCTCGTCATCGAGGTCGCCATCGTCCGCCCCGGACCGATCAAGGGCGACATGGTGCACCCCTATTTGCGCCGCCGCTCCGGGGCAGAATCGGTCGCGTTCCCCTCGCCGCATCCAGATCAGGGCCCGCATGACGAGCTGCATCAAGTGCTCGGCAAGACCATGGGCGTGCCGCTGTTCCAGGAGCAGGCCATGCGGCTTGCCATGGTGGCGGCGAAATTCTCCGGCACCGAGGCGAACGAACTGCGCCGCGCCATGGCCACGTTCCGCCGCCGCGGCACGATCGGCACGCTGCAAGACAAGATGGTCGGCCGCATGACCGCGCGCGGCTATCCGCCGGACTTCGCGATGCGCTGCTTCAACCAGATCAAAGGTTTCGGCGAGTACGGTTTTCCAGAGAGCCACGCCGCGAGCTTCGCGCATCTCGTCTATGTCTCGTCCTGGCTCAAATGCCATTACCCGGACGTGTTCGCCTGCGCGCTACTCAATTCACAGCCCATGGGATTTTACGCGCCGGCGCAGATCGTGCGTTGCGCCCGAGAACATGACGTCGAAACCCGCTGCGCGGACGTCAATCACAGCCATTGGGACTGCACGCTGGAACCCTTGCCTAAAGGTGGTTGCGCGCTGCGCCTCGGCTTTCGCCAGATCGACGGCTTTCGCGAAGCGGACGCACAACACATCGTCGCGATGCGTGATCGCCCCGCAGATCTTCCCTCCCCCAGCAAGGGGGAGGGTGGTTCATCGGACTTCCAGTCCGGTGAACCGGGTGGGGGTCAAACTGCTGACTCAAGCCATGACTTCGACCCCCTCCCCGGCCCTCCCCCTTTCTGGGGGAGGGAGCAATATCGCGACGTGCGCGATCTCTGGCGGCGCAGCGGCGTGGGCCGCGCCGGTCTCGAAGAGCTCGCAAGCGCGGACGCCTTCCGCTCGCTCGGCCTCGACCGCCGGCAAGCCTTGTGGGAGGTGCGCGGCCTGCCGAAAGAAATCCCGCTGCCATTGTTCGAGCAGGCGGACGCCTGCGAGGCAGGCGCCGAGCCGCAAGTCACTCTGCCCGCGATGAAGCTGTCGGAGCATGTGGTGAACGACTACCGCACGCTTCGTCTCTCCCTCAAAGCACACCCGATGCACTTCCTGCGCGCCCGCCTCGAAGCCGCACACATCCTCTCTTGCGCCACGCTCAAAACGACGCGTGATGGTGCGCGTGTCAGTGTCGGCGGCGTCATCCTCGTGCGTCAGCGCCCGGGCTCGGCAGCCGGCGTGGTGTTCATGACCATCGAGGACGAGACGGGCGTGGCCAATGCGGTGATCTGGCCGAAAGTGCTTGAGCGGATGCGGAAAGTCGTGATGGGCGCGCGCCTCGTCGTCGTGCACGGCCGCGTGCAGCGCCACGAGGACATCATCCATGTGGTGGCGGCGCGGCTGGAGGACCGCAGCGATTGGCTACATCTTCTCACCGAGGACGGCGAAACCTTGAGCGCGACCCTCGCCAATGCCGACGAGGTGCGCCGCCCCGACCCGGGCTCGTGGCGTGCCTCACCGCAGGAGCCTCACAAGCGAGGCCGCGACCGCGGCCACCCGCGCTGCCACCCCAGAGACGAGCGCATCATCCCCAAATCCCGCGACTTTCACTGACTGGCGAGCGCGGCGAAACCCGATATGCTGCGCCGCATGATCCGCCCCCTTCTCGCCGCCACGCTCGCCCTGATCGTGCTGGCCCTCCCCGCGCGTGCCTTGGACCTCCCCGAAGGCGAAAGCGGTCTCACCGCAAAGCCTCTGGTCAAAGCCAAGAAGCACATGGTGGTCGCCGCGCATCCGCTGGCCGCGGACGCAGGGCTAAAAATGCTGCGCCAAGGCGGCAGCGCCATCGACGCGGGCATTGCCGCCCAGATGGTGCTCACTTTGGTCGAGCCGCAATCCTCCGGCATCGGCGGCGGCGCTTTCATGCTCTATTGGGAGGCGGCGGCCGAGACGCTGACCAGCTATGACGGCCGCGAGACCGCGCCGGCCGGCGCCACGCCCGAGCTCTTCCTCGATGCGAACGGCGCACCGCTTCCGCGCGATGCCGCCATGCATAGCGGTCTGTCGATCGGCGTGCCCGGCGTTCTTGCCGCGCTCAAACTGGTGCATGACGAATACGGCAAACTGCCTTGGGCCGCGCTGTTCCAGCCCGCCATCAAAATCGCCCGTGAAGGCTTCCCCGTCTCGCCGCGCCTCACCAAGATGCTCAGCGGGACCGATCCGGAAAGCTTTACGCCGTCGGCCCGCGACTATTTCTTCGATAGCGATGGCCGTCCACGGCCCACCGGCTACACGCTCAAGAACCCGGAGCTCGCCGATACGTTCGAGACCATCGCCCGCGACGGCCCGGACGCTTTCTACAAAGGGCCCATCGCCGCCGACATCGCGAACGCCGTGCAGAATGATCCCCGGAAACCCGGCACGCTATCGGTCAGCGACCTCGATAATTACAGCGCCGAGCCGCGCCCGCCGGTCTGCGTGCCCTATCGTGGCCGCAGCGTTTGCGGCGCCGGCCCGCCATCGTCCGGCGCCGTCGCCGTCGGCCAAGTGCTCAGGCTGGTGGAGCCCTTCGATCTCGGCACCATTCCCTTCGCGCCGGAGGCCGCCCATTTGATCGCGGAAGCCGAGCGCCTGGCTTTTGCCGACCGCGCCCGCTATCTCGCCGACCCTGGTTTCATTGCGGTTCCCGTCAAGGGGCTGCTCGACAAGGATTACCTCGCCGCGCGCCGGAAATTGATCGATCCCGAGCGCGCGCAAAGCTCGGTCAGCGCAGGCACACCCCCGGCCGTGCCGCCTAGCGCCTTCGGCCGCGATCGCACCAAGGAGAGAGGCGGCACGAGTCATGTGTCCGTGGTCGACGATGCGGGCGACGCGTTCGCCATGACCACGAGCATCGAACATTCTTTCGGCGCGCGGACCATGGTGCGCGGCTTCCTGCTCAACAACCAGCTCACCGACTTCTCCTCCCTGCCGAAGGACGAAGCGGGCCGGCCGATCGCCAACCGTGTCGAGCCGGGCAAGCGCCCGCGCAGCTCCATGGACCCGACCATGGTGTTCGGCGAGGATGGCGACCTCGATTTTGTGCTGGGCTCCCCTGGCGGGCCCGGCATCATCTTGTTCAATCTCAAGGCCCTCTTCGCCCTGCTCGACTGGCAGATGGATGCGGCCGAGGCCGCCGCCCTTGTCAATTTCGGCAGCACGCAGGACGTGGTCCTCTTGGAGCCCGGTGAAGCCTGGGACGGCCTAGCCAAGGCCCTCGCGGCAAAGGGCCACGAAGTGCGCCGCATACCGATGACGAGCGGACAGCACATCATCGCCGTGACGCCCGCCGGCCTTGAAGGCGGCGCCGATCCGCGCCGCGAAGGCGTGGCGGTCGGGGATTAGGGGCTTGTCGGGGATTAGGGCTTGTTGGGGATTACGGCTTGGCGTCCGTTGGGGCTAGACAGGCGCGCCCGTCCCATGCACCCCATGCAGGATGACCGGCCAACGTCTTAAGATTGCCGTCCGTGGCGCGGGCATCGCCGGGTTGTGGCAGGCGCTCACCCTCGCTCGGCGCGGTCATGCCGTGGCCATCACCGAACGCTCGGCAGAACCCTTCGTGGATGCCTGCAGCCCCTATGCCGGTGCCATGCTCGCGCCGCGCTGCGAGGAGGAAAGCGCCGAACCGGTGATCCGCGAGCTTGGCGAACGCGGCATCGCCCTGTGGCAGGCGGCCTATCCCGGCCTCGTCACCAATGGCAGCCTCGTCCTCGCCCCAACCCGCGACCGCAGCCTGCTCGACCGCTTCGCCCGCATGACCAAAGGCGGCGAACGCCTGGACGCAGCTTCCCTTGGCACGATCGAGCCCAGCCTCGCCCCGCGCTTCGGCTCCGCTCTTTATTATGCAGGCGAGGCCCATCTGAATCCCAACGCAGCGCTGCTGTTCCTGCTCGACGCGGCACAGAAAGCGGGAGTCGCCATTCACCTTGGTGTGGCGGATGTTCCACAGGGCGCCGACCTGATCGTCGACTGCCGCGGGCTTGCCGCCAAGGATGCGCTTCCCACGCTGCGCGGCGTGCGCGGCGAGCGTATCGTGGTCCGCGCGCCCGAGATCGATATCAAGCGCCCCGTGCGCCTGCTCCATCCGCGCTTTCCGCTCTATCTCGTGCCTTGGGGCGATGGGCTCTTCATGGTCGGCGCCACGGCCATCGAGCGTGAGGACGCCGGCCCCGTGACCTTGCGTTCGGCGCTGGAGCTTCTAAGCGCCGCCTATGTGCTCGATCCGGCCTTCGGCGAGGCGGAGATCCTGGCCCTTGGCGCGGGCGTGCGCCCGGCCTTTCCCGACAACCGCCCTAGGATTATCCCCACGAAGGGCTATATCTATGTCAACGGCCTCTACCGGCACGGCTTTCTGCTCGCGCCGGTCATGGCCGAGCTGGTCGCCGATTATCTCGAGACCGGTGCCACCGACCCGGAGGTATTCGTTGCAGATTCTCCTTAACGGTGAGCGCTTCGCCACCGACACCGACAATCTCGACGCGCTTTGCGCCAAGCTTGGGTTCGCCGAGGCCAAGGTTGCCACGGCCGTCAATGGCAACTTCGTAGCCGCCGCCGCGCGGAGCCAGACGCACCTCGTCGAATCCGACGAGGTGGAGATCGTGGCGCCAAGGCAGGGCGGCTGATGTTCGAACTCTGCGGCACGCCCTTTACCTCGCGAATGCTGCTCGGCACGGCCGGCTATTCCTCCCCTGATGTTCTGCGCCAGGCGGTCGAGGCCTCGGGCGCGGAGATTGTGACCGTGTCGCTTCGTCGGGAATCGGCGCGCGTCCGCACGGGCCAAGGCTTCTGGGCGCTGATCGAGCAGCTTGGCCGCCGGGTCTTGCCCAACACCGCCGGCTGCCACACGGCGAAAGAGGCCATCGCCACGGCCGAGATGGCGCGGGAACTCTTCGGCACCAACTGGATCAAGCTTGAAGTCATCGCCAACGACGACACGCTGCAGCCCGATCTCTTCGGCCTGGTCGAGGCGGCCACCGTGCTCTGCGCCGAAGGCTTCGAAGTGCTGCCCTACACCACCGAGGACCTTGGCGCCGCGGAGCGCCTCGTCGCCGCGGGCTGCACCGTGCTGATGCCGTGGGCGGCGCCCATCGGCTCGGCCCGCGGGCTCGTCAACAAGACGGCGCTTCAAAGCTTGCGCGCCTATTTTCCCGACACACCGCTCATTATCGACGCCGGCATCGGCACCCCCTCACACGCGGCCGAAGCCATGGAGCTGGGCTACGACGCCGTGCTGCTCAATACCGCCGTCGCCAAGGCCGGCGATCCCGTGAAGATGGCGGAGAGCTTCGCCAAGGCGATTCAAGCCGGACGAATGGCGTTTGAGGCGGGCATCGTCGAGCCGCGCGACATGGGCTCTCCTTCGACGCCGGTTGCCGGCACACCCTTCTTCAAGATCGACCACGCCTCCTGAAGCAAATCGTGATCCATCTCGATCCGTTCTATCCCATCGTTCCCGACACTGACTGGCTGGCTCGCCTCCTTCCCCAAGGCGTCAAGCTCGCGCAGCTCCGCATCAAGGACGAGGCGCCCGGCGCCGTGCGCGCAGAGATCGATAAGGCGATCGCGCTGTGCGCCGACCATGGCTGCCAGCTCGTGGTCAACGACTATTGGCGCGAGGCCATCGCAGCGGGAGCGGACTTCGTGCATCTCGGCCAGGAGGACCTGGCGGGCGCCGATCTTGCCGCCATTCGGCGCGCCGGCATCAGGATCGGCATCAGCACCCACAGTGACGAGGAGCTGGAGACCGCCCTGTCCGCCGATCCCGATTACGTGGCGCTGGGGCCGATCTACGCCACCACGCTCAAGAAAATGCCGTGGGAACCGCAGGGCCTTCCGCGCCTCGCCGCGTGGCGCGAACGGCTCAAATGCCCCCTCGTCGCCATCGGCGGCATCACCGCCGAACGGGCCCCGATCGCGCTTGCCGCCGGCGCTGACAGCGTGGCCGTCATAACGGATATTATGACACACCAAGATCCTGAGCTTAGGACACGAAAATGGGTCGCTGTCACAAAGCCATGGCGTCACTTATCAACAGGCTTTCCACATGGCTGAGAGGCCAATTTTGAGTTGACCCTGCACCTCCCGGCGGCAATCATCTGTAGACGGGACTTTGAGGCTAGTTAGCGGGGACAGTGATGAGTTACCGGCTCGATCCGGCCATGCCGATGAGCAGCGCGTTACGCTCCGTCGCCCTGGCCGAATTGGAAATCGCTCATGGCTCCCTGGCAGCCCCGCCGGACCGTCATGCCGGCGTGCACAACGCGCGCAAGTGCTTCAAGAGACTGCGCTCGCTCCTCCTGCTCGCCCGCCCGGGCATGCCCGAGCCCGTGTTCAGCAATCTCACCGCGCGCGTCGCCCGCATCGGCAAGGGGCTGGCGGCCGCACGCGATGCCCAAGCCCTGCTCGACGCCGTCGACAAGCTGGAACGGAACACCGAGCCGGGCACCGGTGAGGGGCCGATGCAATCCGTGCGCGGTTGGCTGCAGAAGCGCCGCCACGCCGCCGAGCAGAACCTCGAGCAAACCACCGCCTCCGAAGCGCTGCGCATGCTCCTGGAGATCCGCCCCGCTTTCGCGGGACTTGCGGTCTATCCGGATGATTTCAGTCCGCTCGCCAAGGGGCTTGAGCGCGGCTATCGCGCCACGCGCGGACACTTCAAGAACGTCATCGGCAGCGCCGACGCCGAGGAACTCCACGAATGGCGGAAGGGCGTGCAGCATCATTGGCGGCAGATGCAGCTGCTCACGCCCTGCTGGCCGTCCGAGCTCTCCGCCCGCGCCAACGCCGCCCGCTCACTGTCACAGCTGCTTGGCGAGGATCACGATATCGCCATGCTCCTCCATCTTGTCTCGACGCCAACCATGACCTTCGGCAGCCCCGAGGACACCGCGGCGTTCATGAAACGCTGCCGCAAGCGCCACAAGGCGCTTCGCAAGGAAGCGAAGATCAAGGGTGAAAGACTGTTCGTCGAGAAGCCGAGGCCCTTTGCCGATCGCATCCACGCCTACTGGACGACGGCTGCCGTGGGCGCCGACAAGCCGGTCGAACTGCCCAGGCCCCAGGACAATGTCGTGGCGTTTGGCGGTCCCCGCGCGGGGACCGGCGGCCAAGGCTAGGACTTTCAAGGCTAGGCCTTTATTTCCATCCCATCGTAAGAGACTTCCCATCCGGCCGCTTCCACGGCGGCGCGCTCAGGCGAGTCGTCGCGCAGGACCGGATTGGAATTATTGATGTGGATGAAAATCTTACGGGCGATCCCGAGCGGCGCCATCTGCTCGACCGTTCCCTTCGGGCCCGACATGATCATGTGCCCGATACGGTCGCCGGTCTTCTGCATGAGGCCCTGAACGATCATCTCGTCATTGGTGTAGAGCGTGCCGTCGAAGAACAGGAGCGGCGCCCCCTGAAGACGCGCCCGCAGCGCATCGTCGAGCCCCGAACACCCCGGGATGAAGAGGAAATGTTTGCCCGTCGCGTCTTCGGTCACCTTGAGCCCGACCGTATCGCCTTCCTCGGTCCCGAAACTTCCGCCCGTCCCCTTCTCCTCGTCCTCGAGATAGAGCGGAATCTTGCCGGGCACCGTGAACGCCTCGACCGTGAGGCCAACCGGGCCCGAGGGTCCTTCGACCGCGAACGGCGTGCCGAGCTGCATGGTCCGGCGCTTCACAAGGTCGGGGTTCAGCACGTCGAAAATGCTGTTGCCCGCGAGCACATCGAGCACGCGCGCGCTGCCATAGACCGTCAAAGGCTGGCTCTCGCGCAAGCACAGCAGCCCGGCGACGGCGTCCACATCGCCGTTCGTCAGCACGACCGCCTTGATGGGGCTATTCCGTGGCGGACCGTTGCGATCCGGCTGCAGTTCGGGCGTCGCGTTGATCTGCTGCCTGAGATCTGGCGCAGCGTTCAGGAGCACCCACTGCCGGCCATCGGCGCTGACCGCCGCCGAGGCCTGAGAGCGCGGCTTCACCGTCGGCACGCCGTGCCGCGCGTCGGCCGAGTTCTGGCCGTTACAGTTCCATTGGGGCAGGCCGCCGCCTGCGCCTGCGCCGATGACTTTGATCAACATGGTACGAGATGAAATGGCTTCTGCGGCCCCTCTCCGTCAAGGCAAAAAGTCCGGCCTGAGTCAGGCGCAAGCCCCATATTCGGACCGGCTCGCTAGGGTCCGCTCTGTGGCGAACGCCTGATTCTAGTCAGGCGTCGCCGAAAACTCTCCGCCGCGTTCTGCTCCGCTGTGGGAAGATGTTCAATAGCAGTGCGGATCAACTCTGGGCGCGTCCGGACGCCAAGCTTGACCTTAAGTTTGGTGGATGTCTTGTCCACGGTGCTGAGACTCACATCGAGCCGACGGGCGATCTCCTTGTGAGACCTGCCCTCTGCGATGAGCGTCAGAATTTGCCGCTCCCGCGGAAGCAATCCGTCAACTCTGTTGGAATTCACTTTCAGCCGTCTGAACACCAAGTCGGATGCAAGGTCGTGACTAAGGTAAGACCCACCGCCAATGACTTTATGGAATGCCTGCAGAAACTCTTCCGGTCCCGCACCTTTGTAAACATAGCCGCTTGCGCCAAGCTCGAATGCCCAGCCAACAACCAATGGATCTCGGTGCATGGTCAAGACAAGAACCGGTGTCCCTTCATCAATCCTGCGCAGCCTGCGAAGGAAGGACAAGCCATTGAGAGACCCGACCCGCATGGCAAGATCGACCACGATCAAGTCCGGCTTGCATTTTCGATAGGCCTGAAATGCTTCTGACGCGGACCGCGCCTGCTCGATCTTATCGACGCCGATGCTCTCAAGTAGATTCCCGAGGCCCTGAAGAACCACGGGGTGGTCATCAACAATCAGAACATGGGTCAACCGCGGGTTCTCCTGGCTACGGGCCCAAACCACACTCCCCGGCCGAGCGTTTGATGGGGATCTCTATGCGTATTGTGGTCTCTTTCGAAGCCGCCCGTCCTATTGCGCAGGTACCTCCAAGGGAATTCGCCCTCTCCTCCATTGTGGCAATGGCGAGGTGCTTAGGTTTCGACCGCACAAATGTGGCGCAATCAAAACGTAGCATGAGGCGCAAATTCGGTCGCTTTCCTTTTCGCCCGCTTCGCGTGGATAGGCCATATTCCGCTAGATCAACGGAAACATTCTTTGATTCTCCACTGCGGATGGCAGCAGTCATGCCCTCCTGAATGCAACGATAGATGGCGAGGTCAACACTTTCGCCATAGGACCTTGCGAGATTGCCGATCCTCATCACGACCTGCATGCTTTGGTTGCTGCGTTGCAAGTCGGTTACAAGTTCTTCGACGATAAGCGCGAGCTTTACCTGACCCAAAGGGCCCGGTCGAAGTTGCTTCAATATCTGGCGATTCATTGCCTTCAAATGGTCGGCGCCATCAAGAATTCTTGCCGTGTACTCCCGCAGCAAGGTCGCGGGCTTGCCTTGCAGATCGTTGACAAACATCCGAATGGACGATGCATTCGCAGCGATACCAAACAAGCAAGCGCCAGCCTCATCGTGAAGGTCGTTCGCGATATCACGTCTTACCTGTTCTTGCGCTGCAATCAATTCGCGGTAGAGCCTGCTGTTTTCCTTCCGCGCGCTATCAAGGCCGCCTGCCAGGCTATTGAAGTGATCAGTGATTAAAGCAAGCTCGCGCGCGCGGGGTGGCTTGAGTCGTATCGCGTACTTGCCGCCTTTTAGACTCTGCATGCCGCGGGCAAGGCTTGCCAATGGAGCGAGTACGCGCCCCAAAACCACATAAAGAATTCCAATGACAAGAGCGTTCAGCGCAACCCAGACGATGGCCAGTGATGAGAAGTCGTGCCACGCCTCTGCAATTTCGTCCGCGGGCTCGGCGATAAGAATCACCGGATCGGCGTGGCTGGTTGAGACCACTTTAATGGAGCGCCCCGTGAGTATCGGGCCAACCAACGACGCGAACCATTCTGGCGCCCGCGAAGACTCCTGACTACCGCTGCTGGTGCGCGGCACCTGCATCGTAAGCCTGCCGTCCTGCATAAGGAGAATGCGCACATGCCGCAGGTCCCTGAGAACCAAAGGTAACCGTTCGGACAAGGCGTCAAGCCGACCTTGATTGGCCAAATCACTGATGGTTACACTCGCAAGTCGTTGTGCGACCTCAAGCGAAGCTTCTATTTCAACGCGCGTCGCGGAACGGGCATTGGCAACCCACATGGTGCCAGCGACCGTCGCGGCGAAAAGATTGACTGCGCCGATGACATAGAGAAGTCGCGTCCGAACAGACCGTCCCTGAAAAAGCCGATCAATGCTGAATTTCCCAGCAAACCGTCTTAGACGGATGTTGCTTGCCGTCGGCATTTACTCAGACTCTTGATGAACAACACTCGGATAGCTCGGTCAGCCCCCGCGTGCGGCCTCTTAGGAGAGTCACCAACTCCGGTGAAGAGACGGGCGGCGGACGCGCGCACCGGATCGCGCCACCCGCCAGGAACCAACCAATCTACTTGGCACGCGATTAGCTCTAGAAGGCAAGCGATCCCTGGAACTTGAGCGCCGTATCCGATGCTGCCTCGGTCAGACCGAACTGAAGGCCGACGTTGAGGGTGAGCTCCATCTCGGGCGCGCCAGGGACATTCTCTTCGTCATCGTCCCCTTCGCCGCCCACATTGTCGTCTTCGCCGCTCGGATTGTAGAACAGGGTTGGGCCAATGCTATGCACCTGATCATCGAACGGGCCCGAATTTGAAAGATCCTCGATCTCGCCGAACATCTCCACGCCAGCGCCCCACTTGCTGGCAAACTTATACTCGCCTCGCCAGCCATATTGGAAGCCAAGGCCGTCGGTCTGGCGGTTGTTGCCGACCTGGGCCGACAAGAAGGGATTGAAGGTCAGCAGCAAAGGGCCGCTCTCCAGCTCGACGATCGGACCGAACTCGACCTCATCCGCTTCGCCGCTGCGGGTGGCGAAGCCATAAGAGCCGTTGAAGGCCAGGCCGAGCCCGTTGCCCTCGCGCTCGATAAGTTCGTACTGCCCCTCGATCTCGACCGCGCTCAGATCGAAATTATCATCGATCGGCTCGTCGGTGATCAGTGTGGTGGAGAACATGACCCGGTCGGTGAAGCCGTACTGCAACTCTATGTCATGGCTCTGGACCAGACCCGCCTCCTCCTCTTCCTCCTCCAACGCGCCTCCCCCGGCTGCCGCCTCGTCATCATCATCGCCACCCCCGGCTCCGCCTTCGCCTCCAGGCTTGGGCACGCCCCAGTGTACGGCACCGCGATAGTCGGCTTCGACTTCGCCCTTTTCCACTTGGGATTCCTGGATCTCGTACTCAGCAAGAGCAGGCTTCGTGACGACGATGGCCGATCCAATGGTCGCGAGCATGGAGAGCGCCGCCGCCCATGCCAGTCCGCACAGAATGTTGAAAGTGTGTCGCAAGAATCGCCCCCCGAGTTGAACCCTGCTTATGTCGCAGAAGTTGGCTCTGTAAAAAAATGGCTGGACCGACGAGGGAAGCCGGAAACGTACTACACTGACGGCGTTCCGATCGAACGCTCTTCCCCTGCCCTAACCCACCCAAAATGGCCGACCACCAACGTCACGACCACAAACAACCTAACCCACCAGGTGGGTGAATTGAATAGTCGGGATACCTACATGTTGGGGGCAAGAATTTCGGGAAGATTTGGCATATTGAATGCCAAGTACGAACAGCCTTCCCGCCCCCTATAGTGCCCGCCGGTCTGAGCTAGGAGACGGGACCTGTGGAAGTCCGGGTCGCGGGAGCCAAAATACAGTATAGGTAGGCCGTCTTCTAGCGGGCTTCAGGCGCCTTTGGCGCCTTGCGCGCGGTCATTTGGGAGGTGGATCGCCCCACGCCGCCACCGGCGACGCCAGGGGTTACAGGCATCTGATGCGGTATCGCACGAAGCTTCTAATTGCAGCCGGATTGCTGCTCGCCATGTCGCTGTCGGCGGCAGCGCTGGCTTATTGGGGCGTCGCCCAGTCACACCGCTATCTCACCCGCTCCCGCATCGCTCACGAACAGCTCGAGCGGCAGCTCCAGCTTTCCCGTCACAGCCAGCAGCTGTTCAAGGCCTGGACCGATACCCTGCTTACGGGGATGACGGACCGGCCCCTTGGCGCGGCCTATCTGAACAAAGTCATCGAGTCCGATCTTTCGGCGCTCCAGGGCCTCTCCGAGAAAGAGCTGACCATCGTGGACAGCTCCGAGCATCGCGCGGAGTCCGCCGAAATCGATCGGCTCGGGGCGATCCGGCGGGAATATCAACACACGCTCGATCAGCTCGCCGAGGTGGAGCAGCTAAGAAGCCGCGGACGCCCCGACATCGCCTGGCAGAACCTGATCGAGCTCTTGCGCGGCGGCATCGACCAAAAGCTCAATGAGCTGATCGAAGTCGCCGTCGCTGACGAAACCGCCGAGGTTCTCAGGATCGATGCAGATGCCTCAAGGCTCTTGAGCCGATTGGAGCGCATCAGCCAGATCCACGCCATACTCGCAATCCTCACCACGCTTGGCTTGGCGATCTTATTGATCCGGGGCTTGCGCGCCCCGCTCGCAGAACTTCTGCACGGCACGCGAAGGCTCGCCGAAGGCGATCTCTCCCATCGCATCTCCGTGTCGGGCCGTGACGAGTTCGCCGAACTCGGCCGAAGCTTCAACGGCATGGCCACCGATCTACAAACACACCAGAGGGCCTTGCAGGACGCCCACGCCAATCTGGAGTCGATCGTCGAAGAGCGCACCGAGGAACTCCGCAAGGCAAACGAGTCTCTGCGTAAGATCGACGAGACCCGCCGCGCCTTCTTCGCCGATATCAGCCACGAGTTGCGGACGCCGCTCACCGTCATCCGCGGCGAGGGCGATATCTCGCTGCGCGGCAAGAACAAGCGCATCACCGAGTACAAGCGCTCCATGGAACGCATCGTCGAGCAGGCGAAGCATCTCTCCGTGCTGGTCAACGATCTCCTGTTCATCGCGCGCCAAGGGGCCGGCGCCGCTCGGCTCAACCTGCAGACGATCGATCTCAGCGAACTCTTGGATCGGGTCTGTGGCGACGCCAAGGTGATCGCCCACAACAAGAGCATCGGCATCACGCTCGCCAACGGCGCCAGCCATGAGATGGTTCGCGGCGACCCGGCCAGGCTTCGCCAGCTCTTCCTTGTCCTCCTTGATAATGCGGTCCGCTACTCCAAATCCAAGGGAGCAATCGAGGTCCAGATCGGGCGTTCCAGGGGCAAGGTGACGGTACGTGTTTCCGATTCCGGCGTCGGCATAGCGGCTGAGGAGCTCGACGGGGTTTTCGAGCGCTTCCGGCGCGGCGGCAACGCCGCAGAAATGAACGAGGAAGGTCTCGGTCTCGGTCTGCCTCTCGCCAAGGCCATTGTGGAGGCCCACAAAGGAAAGATCGAAATGAAGAGCAAGGAAGGCAAAGGAACGACCGTCCTGGTCACCTTACCGTCCAAGGCAGAAGGAGGGCAGGCGTGAACGTGCTTCTGGTCGAAGACGAACCGCGCGTCGCCGACTTCATCGACCGTGGGCTTCGCGCGGAGAACCATGGCGTGACCGTCGCCCCCACCGGTGGCGAAGGGGTCGATCTGGCCAAGACCGGCGAATTCGACGTGATCATTCTCGATCTCATGCTCCCTGATATGCACGGCTTCGATGTCTGCCAGCGCCTGCGCCAAGAGGGGCAGCACACACCGATCCTCATGCTC